>Ga0209212_1006365_pt1 | contig 13536 bp, 10 predicted proteins | sample RifGroC2_FD_183996 | JGI IMG/M metagenome (GOLD analysis project Ga0209212, IMG submission 183996) | Groundwater microbial communities from Rifle, Colorado, USA - Groundwater C2 (SPAdes) (version 2) | ecosystem: Environmental > Aquatic > Deep subsurface > Groundwater | place: Rifle, Colorado... | reverse complement strand
GGCTGACCATGCAATACGTGCAGGGCATCCTCACTCTCCTTGAGCAAGGCGAGGAACGGCTGCTGGTTGCGGTTGGCAAAGGCCACATCCCGCTCAATGCCGCACTCACCATTGTCGGCGCGGGAGACGACGACAAAGCCTTGCAGTCCGGGCTGCAGGACGCCTATGAATCCGGCAAGCTGCGCGGCAAACAGTTGATGGAAGTGCGGCGCATCATCGAGAAACGGCAGACCTTGGGGCGAACTGTCTCGAAGGCAGCACCGCGCAAGCGGGCAGACACATCAACTTCCGGCTTGGTGCGCACCTATCAGCGCGAAGTCGAGCGCCAAAAACTGATGGTCAAGAAAGCTGAATTTGTCCAGCAACGCCTGCTATTCGTTATCGGCGCGTTGCGCCAATTGCTCGCGGACGAAAATTTCGTAAATCTTCTGCGCGCGGAAGGACTCGACACCCTGCCAAAATATCTCTCCGAGCGGGTCTGGAGCAGCGGGAGCTTGTCATGAGCAAGGTGGCGCTGGGATTCATTCCAGAGACATTGACTGTCTCCCTGGACAATCTGCTGCCCTCACGAAAAACGCCCGAAGGCTTGGCGACCTCCAGAAAATATCGGCAGATACTCGCTTCGATTACCGAGATCGGTTTGATCGAGCCTCTCTCGGTGGCACCCGTAAGCGATGATTCCCGTCAGCATCTGTTGCTCGACGGACATATCCGCCTGATTGCGCTGCGCGAGCTGGGCTATACCGATGCGCCCTGCCTGATAGCCAAGGACGACGAGAGCTATACCTACAACACCCGCATCAACCGGATTTCGACGATTCAGGAGCATTACATGATACGCCGCGCCATAGATCGCGGCGTCTCGCCCAGCCGCTTGGCGGTGGCGCTGGGCGTTGATGTCAGCTTGATCCACAAGAAGGCTACGCTGCTGGATGGGGTTTGCGAGGAAGCCACAGAATTACTCAAGGATCGCGAATTCACCACCAACGTGTCCCGAGTGCTGCGGCAGATGAAACCACTTCGGCAGGTTGAGTGTGTAGAACTCATGATTTCCGCGAACAACTTGACCACGAGCTACGCTGATGCGCTGCTCGCGGCCACACCGGCGGACATGCTGATAGATGGCAAGAAACTGAAAAAACGGGCCGGGATCACCCAGGAGCAGATGTCACGCATGGAGCGGGAAATGGCCAATGTGCAGGGGCAATACAAACTGGTGGAACAGACTTACGGGCAGGACGTGCTCAATATGGTGCTGGCGCGCGGTTATCTGGCCAAGCTGCTGGAAAACAAATCCGTAGCCCGATTCATCAAGCAGCGGCGACCGGAGGTGCTGGAACAGTTCGAGGTTATTGTCGAGACGACTTCGCTGGAACAGTAAACGCACTAAAATTCCTGTGCCAGATATTCGGTTTTCACACTACCAAAAGTCCCGCATTAGCGAGTAAATTGCCGAAATCTGCTAGCATTCTCTTTTGGCGGCGATGTTTCTTCGGCATGGCTGACCGATAATAAAAAATTCAGGGAAGTCTGATGGCAAAAGCAGCAACTAAAAATAGTGACTCTACCGCCAACATCGGCTTCGAAGCCAAGCTCTGGCTTGCCGCTGACAAACTGCGCAACAACATGGATGCGGCGGAATACAAGCATGTCGTGCTCGGCCTGATCTTCATCAAATACATCTCCGATGCCTTCGAGGAAATGCGCGCCAAGCTTATTGCGGGCAAGGGCGAATACAAAGGCTCCGATCCCGAGGATGCCGACGAATACCGCGCCGAGAATGTGTTCTGGGTGCCATCGGTATCGCGCTGGTCGCACCTCATGGCGTCGGCCAAGTTGCCCGCCATCGGCAAGGTAGTGGATGACGCAATGGTCGCCCTCGAACGCGATAACCCTCGCCTCAAAGGCGTGCTACCGAAAGACTACGCACGCCCAGCGCTCGACAAACACCGCCTCGGTGAACTGATTGATCTCATCGGCACCATCACGCTGATCGCCACCGCTACAGAAGGCGTGGATGCAAAATCGCACCGCTCGGTTGATCTGCTCGGTCGCGTTTACGAATATTTCCTCACCTGCTTTGCCAGCGCCGAGGGCAAGAATGGTGGCCAGTTTTACACCCCCAGTTCTGTCGTCCGCGTCATAGTCGAAATGCTCGCCCCCTACAAAGGCCGCGTCTATGACCCTGCCTGCGGTTCAGGCGGCATGTTCGTGCAGTCGGAAAAATTTGTTCTCGAACACGGCGGGCGCATCGGTGACTTGAGTATTTACGGACAAGAAAGCAACGCCACCACGCGCCGCCTCGCCGTCATGAACCTCGCGATTCGCGGCATCGAGGCCGACTTCGGCCCCGAACAAGCCGACACCTTCCGGCGCGACTTGCACAAAGACCTCAAGGCGCAGTTCGTCATCGCCAATCCGCCGTTCAACGATTCCGACTGGCACCGCGTGGATGACGATGTACGCTGGCAATACGGCGTACCGCCCAAGGGCAACGCCAACTTCGCCTGGGTGCAGCACTTCATTCACCACCTCGCACCCGATGGCTACGCAGGCTTCGTGCTCGCCAACGGCAGCATGTCCTCCAACCAGTCCGGCGAAGGCGACATCCGCAAAGCCATTATTGAGGCCGACTTGGTGGACTGCATGGTCGCGCTGCCCGGTCAGCTTTTCTACTCCACGCAAATTCCGGTCTGCCTGTGGTTTTTTACGAAAAACAAAAACGACGGCAAGCGCCGTGATCGGCGCAAGCAGACGCTATTCATCGACGCTCGCAAACTCGGCACGCTGGTTGATCGTGTGCATCGTGAACTGACCGATGAAGACATCAACAAAATCACCAGCACCTACCATGCGTGGCGATCAAATCCCCCTCAGTCCCCCTTTGCTAAAGGGGGAGGCGCAGAGGTTCCCCACTTTGAAAAAGGGGGGCTAGGGGGGATTTACCAAGACATCCCCGGCTTCTGTAAATCCGCCGACCTCGACCTGATCAAACAACACGGCTATGTGCTTACCCCCGGTCGCTATGTTGGCGCGGAAGAAGTTGAAGACGACGGCGAACCCTTCGAGGAAAAAATGCAACGGCTCGTTGCACAATTGGATACGCAATTCACCGAGTCGGCGAAACTGGAAAAACAAATTAAACATAACTTGGCGAGCTTGGGCCATGCGCTGGAGCAAACATCATGATGAATTTGAACACCGACCACCTCAAGCGCTGCATCCAGACCCTGCGCTCATCGCTCACTTTTTTTGAGCAGGCCGCGCCGGACAGCATAGACCAAGAAATCTACCGCAACGCCATCGTAAAGGGCTACGAACTGACGCAGGAAACCAGCTTCAAGCTGATAAAAAAAGCCCTGCGCGATTACGGCTACGGCGCAAAAAAACTGGACTCAACGCCCATCAAAGATGTACTGCGTCTGTCCGCCACCCACGGCCTGATGACGCTGGAAGAAGTGGAGCGCTGGTTCACCTATCGCGATAACCGCAACAACACCGCGCATGATTACGGCGAAGGCTTTGCAAAAGAAACGCTGAACCTGATACCCAGCTTCATCACCGACGTGACGCGGCTGGAAGCCGTCTTACGCGAACGCTACAGCGAAGGAAAAGGCGATGCCTGAACTGGCGCTGGAACGGCTGAATATGCAGCCGCAGCATCTGGCATTGCTGCGCGAACTGTTGCACCAGCACCTGCCGCAAGTTGAGGTGTGGGCTTACGGCAGCCGCGTCAACGGCGACGGGCACGAAGCCAGCGACCTTGATCTGGTCGTGCGTCAGCCCGCCGACCTGAAACAGGAAACGCCGCAGATGTGGGAAATGAAGGAAGCCTTGATGGAAAGCAACCTGCCCATCCGCGTGGACGTGGTGGATTGGGCGCATATCCCGGCCAGCTTTCATCGCGAGATCGAACGGGCGTATGTGGTGGTGCAGGCAGGGAGCGGGGATGAGTAAAGCTCCAAAAAATGTAGGTCGGGTTTCAACCCGACAAGCAGCTTCTGCGCATGGCGATGTTGGGTTACGCAATGAAACCGCTAACCCAACCTACGGGGGTAACCTCATCAACGGTGAGATTCCAGGACACTGGGAGTTTACGACGCTTGGCGAGGTGTGCCGACGCGGAGGCGGCAATATCCAAACCGGCCCATTTGGTAGTCAGCTACACGCCTCGGATTATGTCCCGGTTGGCGTGCCATCCATCATGCCCACCAATATTGGCGAAAATCGAATTGTCGAAGATGGAATCGTGCGAATTACGGAAACTGACGCGAATCGTTTAGGCCAGCACCGATTGAAGGTAGGAGACATCGTTTATAGTCGTCGCGGTGATGTAGAGAAAAGGGCTCTCATCAGAGAGCGGGAGGAAGGTTGGTTCTGTGGCACTGGTTGCCTCAAAGTCCGGCTCGGTTCAGGTGTGGTCGATCCATTGTTTGCATCGCTCTATCTCGGACACCCAAGCGTTAGAGAGTGGATAGTCCGGCACGCAGTAGGCGCGACGATGCCGAACCTCAACACTTCCATCATGAGCGCGGTGCCATTCGCGCTTCCGCCCCTCACAGAACAAAAAGCCATCGCGCACATCCTCGGCACACTGGACGACAAGATCGAGTTGAACCGGCGGATGAACGCGACGCTGGAGGCGATGGCGCGGGCGCTATTCCAGAGCTGGTTCGTGGATTTCGGTCCCGTCCGCGCCAAACTCGATGGCCGCAAACCCTCTGGCCTCGACGCCGCCACCGCCGCGCTGTTCCCCGTGCACTTTGAACATGGCGAAGACGGAATGCTTCCTGTTGGCTGGCGGTCGGACGCCATCGAAAAACTCTGCGCCATCAATGCGTGGACGCTCGGTAAGAATGATGACTTGAAGGTGCTGGAATACGTCGAGATTTCCGAAGTGAATCGCGGCAACATCGCAAACATCGCTACCTACACTCGCGGGGATGAACCCAGCCGTGCCCGCCGCCGCTTGCGCCACGGCGACACCGTTCTCTCAACCGTCCGCCCTGACCGAGGTTCCTACTTCCTCGCGTTGAATCCGCCCGAGAACCGAGTCGCATCAACCGGCTTCGCCGTCCTCACACCGACGAAAGCTCCGTGGTCGTTTATCCATGCGGCGATGACTCAGCCCGAAGTGTCAGATTACCTCGGCCAAATGGCTGACGGCGGAGCCTATCCCGCCGTGCGCCCCGAAATCATCGGAGCCATGAAAGTCGCACTGCCTAACGAGCCGAAGATTCTCGAAGCCTTTCACCGCACCTGCGCGCCTCTCTTTGAACAAGCCGAAGCCAACCGCACCCAATCCCGCACCCTCGCCACTCTGCGCGACGCGCTGCTGCCCGAGCTGCTGAGCGGGGAATTGTCAGTGAATGAACTCAATCCCAACCAGATTGCTGTGCCATGATTGAATCCATAACAATCTCCGATATTGCGACCTACTCCATCGCGCCGGAAGAACTGAACGGGCTTTCTCAATTCAATTTCCTGTTCGGCTCGAATGGCACCGGCAAAACCACAGTCAGTCGCGTCATTGCAGACGAGAACAGCTTCCCAACGTGTACGGTGACTTGGAAGGCTGGAACGAAACTGCAGCCGATGGTTTACAACCACGATTTTGTGGAGCGGAACTTCACGCAATCGACTGAGCTAAAAGGCGTTTTTACGCTGGGAGAAAAGCAGGTCGATACTCTCGCCAAGATCGCCGCCGCGAAGATTGAACTCGACAGATTCACTACGAAAATTGAAGGCCTGACTGAGGCGCTGCAGGGCGTGGATGGAACAGGCGGCAAGAAAGGGGAGTTGGCGACACTTGAGGCTGGCTTGAAAGACAAGTGCTGGGCGCAGAAGCAAAAACACGATGCAAAGCTCCAAGGCGCGTTTGAAGGCTATCGAGGAAGCTCAGAGAAGTTCAAAGCGAAGGTCGTCCAAGAGTTGGCCGGGAACGCCGCCACGCTTCTGGCCTTGGCGGAGTTGGAGAAGAAAGCGGAATCAGTGTTCGGCCCAACGCCCACTGCTGAACAAGTCGTCCCGGCGGTTGAAACGGCAAAGCTCGTTGGACACGAAACAAACCCAATTTTGAAGAGGCGGGTTATCGGCAAGGATGACGTCGATATCGCTGCGATGATCAAGAAACTGGGCAACAGCGATTGGGTCCGTGAAGGCCGGGCATTCTTCGACGAGAACGGAAGCGTATGTCCGTTTTGCCAACAGAGCACGACCGAGGCCTTCGCGCAGAGTCTGAACGAGTATTTCGATGAGACGTTTGTGACGGATAGCAAGGCCATCGACGACCTCGCCACCAACTACTCAACTGACGCTGCCCGGCTTCAGCAGCAAATTGCGTTGATCATCGCGGCTCCGTCTAGGTTCTTGGATGTTGAGAAGCTGAAAACCGAAAAGGAGCTGCTCGACTCCAAAGTCACAATCAACGTCCAGAGGCTTGCGGGGAAAAAGAAGGAGGCGAGTCAGGTTGTTGAACTTGAATCCCTGAGCAACGTAGTCGCAGCGATCACGGCGTTGATTGATTCCACCAATGCTCTTGTTGCGGCGCACAACAATATGGTCGCGAATCTCTCCCAAGAGCGCGGTACGCTGACCGCACAGGTGTGGAGGTATGTGCTGGAGGAACTCAAAACCGACCTCAGCGCATACAAGACCACGCGAGAAGGTCTGGACAAAGCAATCACCGCCATGAACGGGCAGATTGCGACTGCGACGACGGACAAAGGAAAGAAAGCTGCCGATATCCGCGAACTCGAAAAGCAGACGACGAGCGTTCAGCCGACGATTGACGCGATCAATGCGCTACTCTTGTCCTTCGGCTTTCAGGGCTTTTCGCTCGCAAAAACTGCGAGCGGCACGTCCTACAAACTGATTCGTTCTGATGGTTCAGATGCAAAGGTGACACTTAGCGAAGGTGAAAAGACGTTCGTCACTTTCCTCTACTTCTACCATCTCTTGAAAGGAAGCATCTCGGATAGCGGCATGACGACGAACCGCGTTGTTGTGTTTGACGACCCTGTTTCGAGCCTCGACAGTGACATCTTGTTCATCGTAGGAAGCCTCATTAAAGGGTTGTTTGACGAAGTGCGCTTGGGTACCGGACACATCAAGCAAATCTTCGTGCTCACGCACAACGTATATTTCCACAAGGAGGTCACATATAGTCGCAAGCGACCAAACAACGGCGTGTTGAACGAGGAGACTTTCTGGATCGTTAAAAAACCGGGGCTGGTGTCCAAACTGGCTCCGCAAACAACCAACCCCATCAAGACGTCATACGAGTTGCTGTGGGCAGAAGTTCGAAAACCAGAGCGCTCGAATCTCGCTATTCAAAACACGCTGCGACGCATCCTAGAGAACTACTTTAAGATTCTAGGTGGCATCGAGCTGGACGAGCTTTGCGCAATGTTTGACGGAAGGGAGAAGATTATCTGCAAGTCCCTTTGCTCGTGGGTGCATGATGGGTCGCACTATGCCCACGACGACCTCTACGTCTCGATCGACGATTCGATGGTGGAGAACTATCTTAAAGTCTTCAGAGAAATCTTCGACAAGGCGCGCCACATTGAACACTACAAGATGATGATGGGTGATGCTTTTGTAGAAGAACCCGCAGCAACCGAGACCGCAGCGGCGGCTCCAGCCGCTGCACCGTCTGCAACTCCATAATCATGAGCCTCAACGAATCCACCGTCGAAGATGCCGTCCTGACTTGGTGCGGGGAGCTACCAATTTCATTTATACTTTCAGCATGAGTGCAACCTATCCAACAAAACTGTTACTGGCGTTTCGCAGTGGAGGCCGATGTGCATTTCCTGACTGCCAAAGCGAGCTGACGGTGGATGCGCCAACAGGGGGTGACTCGGTTGTGGTTGGCGAAGCTGCCCACATCGCTGGCGAAAATCCGACTGCTGCTCGCTACAATTCCACGATCAGTGAAGCTGCGCGCGACCATTACGACAACCTGATCTACTTGTGTGCAAACCACCACACTCAGATCGACAAGCAGGAAGCAAATTTCACCGTGGACATGCTTCTTCAGATCAAAGCGAATCATGAATCGAAAGTACGAGAGGGAATGAATTTCGCTTTTGCGCAGGTCGGTTTCCCTGAGCTTCAAATGGCAACAGAGTGGGTTAATCATTTTCAACCAGGTGAGGAATCGCAGGATTTTTCGCTTCTGCCGCCCGACGAAAAGATTCGAAAAAATGACCTCAGAAATGGAAGCCGTATAACCATTACCATGGGACTCAGCGTTGCCAAATTGGTCGGAGATTTCGTTCAGCATGAGGCGCAGATCGATTCAGATTATCCGGAGAGGTTAAAGGCGGGATTCTTAGAAGAGTATTTCCGGCTTTGGCGCGAAGGGCATCGAGGTGACGACTTGTTTGACCTGATGTGCGATTTTGCGCAACGAGGCGTAAAGGGGCAATCGAAGCGCTCGGCTGGTCTCGCAGTGTTGGTTTATCTCTTCGAGAAGTGCGATATTTTTGAAAAATGATTTTGCCTACTAAACACATATCGTTGGATAAGTCCTTGCTCGGGGCGGGTGCCGCCGTACTTCCTCTTCTCTCTGAGCCTATGACGACGACCGGTATCTGGGAGAGGGTGAAGCATGCGCCAGAAATTGGCGCCTATTGGCGGTTCGTGCTCACGCTGGATTTTTTATATGCCATCGGTGCGATTGACATGGTGGAAGGCCTCATCATTAGAAGGGAAGCGCCATGATTAAAAAGCTGTCCGCGAACCATGCCACGTTTAAAACCGTGGAGTTTGGTGCTGGATTCAACGTCGTTTGGGCTGACAGGACGAAGGAATCAACTAAACGGGATTCTCGGAATGGTTTGGGTAAATCCACGTTGATAGAAATCATTCACTTCTGCCTTGGGGCAAAGGCGTCCAAGGGTAAGGGCCTGCTTGTAGAGGCTTTGAAGGGCTGGGAATTTACTTTGGATATTGAGATAGACGGAAAGCCGATCTCCGTCAGGCGTTGTGTTGATGACCCGAACTCATTTTTCGTTGAGGGCGATACGGCGCGTTGGCCAGTGAAACCAAAGAAGAAAAAGGGTGAGCTTGCCTATGGCTTGAGAGAATGGAATGGACTTTTAGGGAACCTGTTCTATGGGCTTCCAATTGAAGGCTACTCCAAGTACCAGCCGACTTTTCGAAGCCTCATTTCCTACAGCGTCAGGCGTGGGAAAGATGCGTTCACGACTCCGTTCGAGCACCACAGAAAGCAAGTCGAATGGGACAAGCAGGTGAACAATGCATTCCTTCTGGGGTTGGCCTGGAACGATGCTTGCGAGTTGCAGTTGTTAAAGGATCGAAAGAAGGGATTGGAGAGCCTAAAGAAAGCAGCAAAAACTGGTGTCGTAAAGGGCTTTATTGGATCGCTAGGCGAATTGGAGGCAAGACGGGTGAGGCTCCAAAAGAAGGCCGACATAGATGCGGCAAGTCTCGCTTCGTTTAAGGTACATCCACAATACGAAGAAATCCGCATACAGGCCAACCAACTCACTGAGGAGATTCATGAGGCTGCGAACAAGAACTCGATGGATCAACGCATGCTGTCCCTTTATGAGAAGAGCCTTGCTGAGGCGGATGCACCAGTGCCGAACGCCATCGAGAAGTTATATGCTGATGCCGGAGTGGCGCTACCGGGCGTGACGCTCCGTCGCATCGAAGAAGTTCAGGCTTTCCACCACGATATTATCGAGAATCGTAGGAACTATCTTGCGGCAGAAGTTTCTCGTTTGAAAAGTGAGGTGCTGACCCGCGAACAGGCCATTAAAGTAAAGTCTGATAAGCGTGCTGCCGTGATGCAGGTTCTGCAAAGCCACGGGGCCCTAGATGAGTACACGCTCATTCAGAAACGATACTTGGAAATGGTCAACGAGTTAAATTCTATTTCGACGACCATCGACAATTTGAAATCATGCGAGACAGGATTAAGCCAACTCAAGATTGACCAAGAAGTGCTTCAGCAAAAGGCGAGAGGTGATTATCAAGAGCGGCACGAGATTTGGGAGAGGGCTATTGAGCTATTTAACAATTACTCCGAACGCCTCTATAACGTGCCAGGACGATTAGTTATTGATGTTGGCCCGACGGGGTTCAAATTTGACGTGGAAATTGAGCGTTCAGGCAGTACCGGGATTAGCAACATGAAGGTGTTCTGCTATGACATGACTTTGGCATCCATCTGGGCACCAAAGGTGCCGTCACCCAAGCTGCTGCTCCATGACAGTGCGATATTCGACGGTGTTGACGAACGCCAGCGCGCTTTGGCACTTGAGATTGCGGCCAAAGAGGCGGCGGCCTGCGGCTTCCAATATATTTGCACTCTCAATAGCGATTACGTGCCATGGGATGAGTTCTCTGAGGGCTTCAATCTCCGAGACTTTATTCGAGTGAGCCTAACGGATGATGATTTGAGCGGCTGCTTACTGGGTGTTCGCTTTTAGTGACTATGTCCATCAAGGAATTCACCGAAAAAAACGCAGCCCTGAGCAGGGTGTTGAGCGTGGCAGAGTGTGCTGATGCAACGGAGGCTGCCGCATGATTGAAATTCAATCCATCGCCGATATCGAATTGCTGCGAGAGTCCGTGGATTTGGAGTGCAAGCTCGCTGCCGGTCGCGATGGCCAAGGCGCGCTGCCAGATGATTTCTGGCCCACTTACAGCGCGTTCGCCAATACGCAAGGTGGTGTGGTTGTGCTCGGTGTGCGCGAGAAACAGCTACAGTTTTCTGTGGAGGGCATTGCGAACGTTGCCAAGGTGCGCAAGGAGTTGTTCGATGCACTTAACAATCGGAACAAGGCCAGTGCCAATCTGCTCACTGACGATTCGGTGCGTGAGGTTGTCCTCGAAGGTCGGACAATATTCGTTATTGATATTCCCCGTGCTACGCGCAAGCAGCGACCAGTTCACCTGACAACCAATCCGTTTGCCGGGCACACCTACCGCAGGCTTAACGATGGAGATCGCCCGTTGCCCGACGAGGAGGTGAAACGGATGCTGTCCGAGCAGGTTGAGGACAGTCGCGATGACCGGATTCTGCGCCGTTACAATTTGGAAGATATTGACGCTGAAACTTTGCGCGCCTACCGGCAGGTGTTCACTAACCGCGACCCCGGCCATGTCTGGAATACGCTCCCCGACCGGGAATTTCTGCGGCAGATCGGAGGATGGCGAATGGATCGTGAAACCGGTGAGGGCGGACTGACGCTGGCGGGGCTGCTGATGTTCGGGCAGATGGCTTCCATACAAGAGGAGCTGCCGAATTACATGCTCGATTATCAAGAGCGCCCGGAGGCCAGAACCGAGAAGCGCTGGATTGACCGTCTGACACTGGACGGCAAGTGGTCGGGGAATCTCTACGACTTTTACCGCAAGGTGTACTTGAAGCTGACTGCGGATTTGAAGGTTCCCTTCCGGCTTGAAAAAGGAGAGCGCAAAGATGAAACGCCAGTGCATGAGGCGCTGCGTGAGGCACTGGCCAACGTGATCGTCCATGCGGATTACTCCGACCGTGCCTCCGTGCTGGTGGTAAAACGGCCCGATATGTTCGGTTTTCGCAATCCAGGCTTGATGCGAATTCCGGTGGAGATAGCGCTTCAGGGCGGCGAGCCGGACTGCCGCAATCGAACGTTGCACAAGATGTTTCGCTTCGTGGGTGTAGGCGAGCAGGCGGGGACAGGAATTCCGAAAATTTTGCATGGCTGGCAGTCCCAGCACTGGAGCCCGCCAAAGTTCTACGATACCTCCGAGCCTTATAACCAGACCTTGTTGGAGTTGCGGATGATTGATCTGTTCCCGGAACAGGTCATGGCGGGGCTGAAGGCGAGATTTGGTGCGCGCTTCGATGAGTTATCGCATGTTGAGCGTGTCGCTCTGGCGTTGGCTGCCAGCGAAGGCACGGTTAATCACGCCAGATTGAGGACAGTGACAACCGAACATCCGGGTGATCTTTCCAAGACACTCCAGCATCTGACACAGCTCGGGATGCTGGAATCAACGGGAGGACGTGGTGCCATTTACCACCTGCCCGGCGAAGCGATCCCGACGCCAGATGACGTTTTCGGCCCACCTACCCGAATTTCGATACCCAGCTCCCCGAGTTTGGGTTTGAGCTCCTCAGTTTTGACTGGTAGCTCCTCAGTTTTGACCGGCAGCTCCTCAGTTTTGGAGTTGCCCTCCTCCATTTTGGAAGCCGGTGAAGCGACGAAGCGGGATGCGGAAGGAAGAATTCTTACGCCCAAGCTCGAACTGCCGCTGCTGGACGATTTATCCAAATTATCCCCAGTCTTCAGAGCTCGGCTTGAGGCTATGGCAGCACTGCCGAGAACCAAAAAGAAATTGCCACGGGAACAGTTGCGCGAGGTGTTGATAAACCTTTGTTGCGACCAGTTTGTTTGCCTGCGGGCGCTCGCAGAACTTGTGGGGCGCAAGCCCGATGCACTCCGCAATGAATATCTGACACCAATGGTTAGGGATGTTGTTATGGCGCTGGCTTTTCCCAAGACCCCGACGCATGAGCTTCAAGCTTACCGATCTCAGCCCCGGCCCCTGAAAGCGGGGGATAGCTGATGTCTACGATCAACAAATCCATCATCGAAGATGCAGCTTCTTATTTAAAAGCAAACCGGCGCAAGCACTCTATGGATCATCTAATACATTTATTTTCAATAGGTTGTTTATTTAAACGCAAACCTGAATGAGCCAGATTAACGAATCCATCGTAGAAGACGCTGCCCTAAGTTGGTTCGGGGAGCTGGGCTATACCATCGGTCATGGCCCGCACATGGCACCCGGCGAACCGGCGGCGGAACGGGATTCGTTTGCTGACGTGGTGCTGGTTGGCCGCTTGCGCGATGCGATCTGGCGGTTGAATCCGACCATGCCGGAAGAGGCGCGCGAGGATGCGCTGCGTAAGGTGTTGCGCGTCGGCACACCTTCGCCCACGCAGACTAATCGGAATTTTCACGCCATGCTGCGCGATGGGGTTACGGTGGAATACAGGCGCGCAGATGGCAGCATCGCGGGCGATCACGCGCGGCTGGTGGATTTTGATAACGCCCAAAACAATGACTGGCTGGCCGTGAACCAGTTTACGGTAATCGAAGGCCAAAACAATCGGCGGCCTGACATCGTGGTCTTCGTCAACGGCATGCCGCTGGCAGTGATCGAATTGAAGAATGCGGCGGATGAAAATGCGACGATCTGGTCGGCGTTCAATCAACTGCAAACCTACAAGCAACAAGTCGGTAGCCTGTTTAACTACAACGAGGTGATGGTGGTTTCCGATGGCACGAATGCACGCATCGGCTCCCTCACGGCTAATCAGGAATGGTTCAAGGTGTGGCGCACGATAGATGGTGAGGGCGATGCGCCGAAGACTGCGCTGGAACTGGAGGTGCTGGTGTGCGGAGTGTTCGAGCCGAAACGCTTCCTCGACCTGCTCCAGCATTTCATCGTATTCGAAGAGGACACGGACAGTGACCAATTGCACAAGATCATCGCGGGTTATCACCA
>Ga0209212_1006364_pt1 | contig 13536 bp, 13 predicted proteins | sample RifGroC2_FD_183996 | JGI IMG/M metagenome (GOLD analysis project Ga0209212, IMG submission 183996) | Groundwater microbial communities from Rifle, Colorado, USA - Groundwater C2 (SPAdes) (version 2) | ecosystem: Environmental > Aquatic > Deep subsurface > Groundwater | place: Rifle, Colorado... | reverse complement strand
GTTTTGTGCTTGGGCTGTGTTATTTCTTTCATATATTACTTCCCCGGTGGCTCAGCTGGTAGAGCGGGTGACTGTTAATCACTAGGTCGGGGGTTCGAATCCCTCCCGGGGAGCCAAATGTTGACTCCGCCTTGCTCGGCTCAAGATCTTTGGGCGGTCAGGGCGGAGTTCCCAAAGAATAATTCTTCATGGGGAAGCGATGGCGATAAAAAAAGTCGTAGGTATTTCCACTCCGAGAGTCGAGGGCGAACAGAAGGTTACCGGAGTGGCGAAGTATGCGGTGGATGTGACTTTGCCCGGGATGCTCTGGGGCAAGGTCCTGAGAAGCCCGATTCCCTCCGGGCGCATCAAACGCATAGATGCGAGCCGGGCCCTGCGTCTCCCGGGCGTCAAGACGGTCATCACGGGTGAGGATCTAACGGGACTGAAGATCGGCAGACGGGTTTATGACATGCCCATTCTGGCTGATGGGGTGGTCAGGTTCATTGGCGAAAAAGTCGCGGCGGTTGCGGCAAAAAGCGAGGAGATAGCCGAGCAGGCGCTGGATCTTATCGAGGTCGAATATGAGGAGCTTGAGCCTGTGCTGGATCCGGTAAAAGCAATGGAGCCTTCTGCGCCGCTGATTCATCCGGAGGTCATGGGCTATAAAGGGCTGCCCGAAAAACTGGCGGTGCCGAGTAATGACTTTATCTATAAGACCTGGAAGAAGGGAGACATCAGCGTCGGTTTTAATCAGGCAGAGCTGGTCGTGGAAAATACCTTCGCAACCAAGACCGTTCATCATGCCTACTTGGAACCCCATTCCTGCATGGTCCAGGCGAATGAGTCCGGCGGGGCGGAGATCTGGGCCTGCAGCAAAGTGCCCTATGCGATACGGGAACAGGTGGCCAACGCGGCTCGAATCTCCCCGGAAAAGCTTGTGGTCCATCCCGTTTACATCGGGGGCGACTTTGGCGGCAAGGGCGATTTCATGGATGTCGCGGTCTGCTACTTCCTTTCCAAGAAAAGCGGCCGGGCCGTCAAAATGGTGATGGATTACAGCGAGGAGTTTTTGGCCGGAAATCCAAGGCACGCCTCCATCGTTAAAGTAAAGACAGGCGTTAAAAGGGATGGAACACTGGTCGCGCTCCATATGGAATTCGTTTTTGACAGCGGCGCCTATGGCGCCTTTAAGCCGAACGCCTTTCTCGGCGGGCCGCATTTATCACCGGGTCCCTACAGTATCCCTCATGTGTTCATAGAAGAGCATATGGTCTACACCAATAAGGTCCCTTGCGGTCACATGCGCGGGCCCGGCGACCCGCAGGGTTTTTTCGCCAACGAAAGCCAGATGGACTTAGTGGCCAGAAGACTGGGCATGGAGCCTGCTGAGTTCAGGAGAAAGAACCTCATGCATGACGGGGACATGTCACCGACCGGTGAAACCATCGATTTTATCAAGGCCGAGGATACGCTGAAGAAGGCGTTACAGGAGGCCGGTTATTATAAACCAAAGCCGAAAAACGTCGGCCGGGGGATCGCCATGGTCCAGTGGGAAGTCAATGGCGGCCAGGGCTCCGTTGCCATCAGGATTGACGAGAAGGGCACCGTTACTCTCTCCTCGGCCATGTTGGATCAGGGGTCCGGGACTTATACCTTGCTTTGCGAAATCGTTGCCGAGGAGCTTAAGGTCCCGCTGGAGCGGATTCGCATTGAAACCCTCGACACCGGTCGGGGGATCAAGGATACGGGCGTTGGAGGCAGCAGGGCGACCAGGGTCTATGGCAATGCGGCTTATGAGGCCGCCGTCAAAGCCGTGGGCGAGGTCAAGAAGAGCGCGGCTCAGCATATGGGCTGTTCCCCCGATGAGCTCGTGCTCGCGGGCGGGGCGGTCCTCCACAAAAAAGCGGGGCGGAGGATGACCTATCCTGAGCTGGTGAAAGCAAAGGGCTCACCTATCACGGCGCTTGGCAGCTACAGTGATACCTCCAAACTTCGCGAAGCCTCCATGTGCGCTCAAATTGCCGAAGTCGAGGTCGATCCGGAGACAGGTCAGATCAAACTGAGGAAGTATACCCAGGCTCACAATACAGGCACTGTGCTCAATCCCCTCATGCACCAGGGCCAGATTGACGGGGGGACTGTTATGGGAATCGGTTACGCCTTGATGGAACATCTGATAATCGAAGACGGCAAAGTGGCGACGACACATTTCGGCGATTATAAAATTCCCACCATCCAGGACATACCTCTCATGAAAACCGTCGTGACGGAGACTTCCAAAGGACCCGGGCCGTACAACAGCATGGCTATCGGCGAGACCTCCAACATTCCCGTAGCCGCGGCTATTGCCAATGCCGTCGAAGATGCCGTGGGCGTGAGGATCAAGGATCTGCCCATCACGTCTGAGAAGGTATTCGAGTTATTAAGGGGGGTCTGAGGGGGCACAAATGGCTGAATTGCGGGGTGAAGCCGTTCGGATGATGAAGTACTACGACATCTCACTTAATCTGTCCTCGGAGACGGTATCGTGGCTCAGCTCGCCGCCGTTCGAGCTTGTCGAGCGCAAGCGGATGAGCAGGGGAGACCATAACAACTCATCGGCGCTGCGAATGAGCGCGCATTCCGGCACGCATATCGATGCCCCGTTCCATTTCGTCCCCGAGGGCGCCACGGTCGAATCGTTGCCGTTGGAAATCTTTATCGGTCCGGCTCTCGTTCAGGCGGTCGATGCCGATAAATACATTACGAAAGAGCACGTCGACGCTATGGATTTGCGGGGGGAAAGCCGGGTGCTGTTTAAGACAAAAAATTCCCGTCTTCTTCATAAACCCGCCTATGACCCCGATGCCATCGCTTTCTCCGTCGAGGCGGCCCGGGCGCTGGTGGAGCGCAATGTGAAGCTGGTCGGGATCGATTATCTCTCTGTCGCTCATGCGGGGGACGAGCAGGTCCCGGTGCATCGCGCCTTTCTGGATCACGGCGTGGTTTTGCTGGAAGGTGTCGATCTGTCAGAGGTGCCTCCCGGCCGCTACGAGCTAATCTGCTTTCCGCTGCGCCTGCGAGGCTTGGACGGCGCGCCGTGCCGCGCCGTGCTGCGGGACCTCGTCACCTTTACTTCCCCAGGTTGATAGCGATCGTCCCGCTGACCACACAGGCGGTGCCAAGGGCGGAGCGGCGATTTACCCGCTCGTGGCCGCGCAGGAGAGTAATCGTCAGGAGTAAAGTCCAGAGCGGGGTTGTGGCCACGATGGGAGCGACAACCACTACGCGTCCGACGCTGAGTGCCATAAGACCCAGCACGGCGCCGAGGGCCTCGAAGCCGCCGGCGGCGATGAAAGGCAGGAGCGCTTTGCGATCCCATACCAGCGGCCGCCTCGCCACGGGCGTAAGGAGAAAGGTCGCCAGACAACTAAGAGAAACCACGGCTATCACGGCAGAGAAAAAAACAGGTTCATTGGAGATCATTAAAACATAACGCCTTACCGGAAAGGCGATGCCGGCGAGAAACCCCGCGGCCAGGGAAAAAAGTACATGCCACCATCGGTAGGTGGAAGCTATGGCGGCGGGCCGCCAGGAGATGAGAATCACGCCGCCGACCACCAGGATCGTTCCCGTAAGGACCGGAAAACCCGCCTCCTCACCCATAACCAGGATAGCAATGATCGCGCTCCACAGAGGATAAGAGTTCCGCAGGGGCTCGCTCCGGGATGCGCCGATTTTATGTAGACCGGTAAAAGTTAAAAGGCTCGTGGCCGTCTGGACTATGCCCAGGGCGACAACCAGCAGGAGTGCAATAGGCGCGACTTCCGGGATGCCTCCGGTTAAAAATACCGCTGCCCAGAGAGTAAGCGTGCGCACGCTCAAAGAGACGACGGTGGCGGTAATGGGAGTGGAGTAATTCAGCCCCAGCCGGGCACAGATGGTAAACGAGGCATAAGAAAACGCGGAAAACAGAGCTAGAATTTGCGGGGGCATGTTTAATTTATGTCCGGATGCCGGGCAGGGGGCAAAGAATGAAATTTCCGCCAGCATACTCGACTTGCAGGAATTTTTCTACCTCAGGTATCCATGTATTTGCCGCCGCCGGTGCGCTTGACGGTTAAGTTGATTTCTCTCCTGCTGTTTGTGATAGTGAAAGTGGGGGATAGCACTTTATGCGCATCGCCGTGCCCGATCTGATATCCAACTCGTACTTTCCAGTTATTGCCGCCGTCGAGCTAGGCTTCTTCAAGGCTGAGGGGCTGGAGGCAAAAAGCGTCGAACTTTTCTTTCCTGTTCCCAAGATGATGGAGGCGCTCAGGGAGGGAGAGTTCGATTTCGTGGCCGGCTCCGCGCATGCGGCATTGATGGCCTTCCCCGAGTGGAGGGGCGCCAAGCTCCTGGTTGCCCTGGCGCAGAGGATGTACTGGCTGTTGGTTCTGCGCTCGGATCTCAAGGCCAAGCGCGGGGATATCCATGTGGTCAAAGGACTTCGGATCGGGGCCGCGCCGGGCGTGGACCTTGGTCTTAAGCGTCTTCTCGTTGAAGCCGGAATTGATCCGGAGCGGGATCGGGTCGAGATAGGTCCCGTTCCGGGCGCAGCCGGTTCAGGCGTCTCCTTCGGTCTCACGGCTGCCAAGGCCCTTGAAGAGAGAAAAATAGATGGTTTTTGGGCAAACGCCATGGGCGCTGAGATCGCTGTCAACCGCGGCATCGCCACGGTGGTTCTGGATGTCCGAAGGGGTGACGGCCCGCCCGCGGCCTGGCATTACACCTTTCCCGCATTGATAACGACGGAGAAGAAAATCAAAGAGGAGCCGAACGCGGTTCAAGGCGCCATACGGGCCGTGATAAAGGCTCAGAAGGCGCTTCGGGCTGATCTCTCCAAGGCCACCGAGGTGGGCCGTAAAATTTTTCCCGCCGCGCAGGCAGAGACGATCGCGAAGCTGATCGAGCGCGACATTCCATACTACGATCCGGCCATTTCCGAAGAGGCGGTGACCAAGATGAACCGTTTCGCCCAGGATGTCGGTCTTCTCTCCGGACCGGTCCCGTACGAGCAGGTGGTCGCTACGCGCTTCAGTTACCTTTGGAAGGAATAGGCAAGGCGGCCGGATTTTTCCCTCTCGCGAGCGAGCAGACGACTGCGATCAGGTTCAAAATGGCGATTACAAGGAAAGTCGTGTTCATGGCGGCGACAAAAACTGTCGGGTTCGCCGTTGTCGGAGACGCCTCTGAAAGTCCGGTGTGAAATCGAAATAATGCCGTCATGAGGAACCTCCCGAGAGCGATGCCCAGCGTATCCCCCAGACCGAAGATCATGTAAATAGCCCCTGAGGCGACCCCTCGGTGTTCGCGCGGCACGGAGGAGATCATCGCAGTGTGATTGGCAGGATAGAACAGCGCGGTTCCGCAGCCCCCGAGCGCGAGCATGATGGTAGGGAGAAACCAATGCGAGTCCGTTTGCAGCAGCCTGCCTAGCAGTGCGGCGCCGCCGTAGAAAATAATTCCGGTGGTAGCCGGCAGCCTTGGCCCCACCCTGTCAAACAGGAAGCCGCCTAAAGGAGCGAGGGTGATACCGAAAATAGGCATGGTCATAAAGAGGAGTCCCATGAAGGTGGGGGAGAGGAGGAGAATCTCCTGAAAATAAAATGGCAGGAGGAAAAGGGAAAGCGCTTGGGTTATCGCCACCAGCAGAAGGCAGAGCGTGCTGAAGGTGAATTGTCTGATTCGAAAGAGCGAAAGCTCGATAATCGGGCTCGCGGTAGTAGCCTCATGTAGGATGAAGCCAAAAAAAAGCGCGACAAAAACCACGACAAAGCCGATTTGCCAGCCGGTACCGATGATCGCCATAAGCCTGGGGTCGAGGATGGCGATCATAGCTATGGTGACCACCACCAGTAGAGACGCGCCGAGGTAATCTATGGATGCAGGCGGAGTCACCCCTGGCGTATTTCCAGCCTTGGCGCCGTTGTCATTAAGCCAGGTGAGAGCGGCCGCGGCTGCTCCGAAGGGAACCAGGAAGAAAAAAATTCCCCGCCAGTGGATGTAATCGATGATCAAGCCGCCGAGAGTCGACCCAAAGAGGAACCCCGATTGGTAGGCTATGTTGATGAGACCCTGCGTCTTTCCTGCCCAGCCCTCCGGCGCCGCCTCCATCGCCGACACCCTGCCTGAGGCCTGAACCATCGTTGCGCCAATGCCATCAGTAAAGCGAAAGGGCACCAGTTGGAGAACATTCTGCGCGAGACCGGAGAGAAGCGAGCTGACGGTAAAGATCACCAAGCCGGCTCGGAAAATAGTCTGGCGGCCGTAGAGGTCGCCTATCCTGCCGAAGACCATGGAGAGGCTGATGGAGGCTAGTTGATAGGAGATCAGCGTCCAGGAAATTCCGACGATGTCGGTTTCCAGACTGTTGGCGATTGTGGGCAGGGAGATTGCGACGATCCGGTGGGAAACGCCGATGAGAAAATTCGCGAACATTATGTTGCCCAGCAGCAACCAGTTGACGCGCGACTGCATAAGTACCCACTTATTGTCAGGAAATTGACCCTGAGGCAAGCCCTCTCCGGGGGCGACTCTTCCGATTTCAGCCGGTAGTAAAGCTCCCTCGGGAAACGCGCTCTCGGCTGCGGCCGAGGCTTCGACTGAGCTCAGCCGAACGTCTGGAGCAGTGCTTTAACTGAACCTTTTCGTCTCTACGTCCGCAGCCTCACTCGCGCTCCCCTCGGTCGCTCTGCGAGCCGAGCGACCTCCGCGCCGGAGGCGTCTCTCAAGCTCGATGCAATAGCTCCCTCGGGGAACGCGCTCTCGGCTGCGGCCGATAGACCTCTACTTAAACCGAAGCTTTTGAGTCGGACGTCCGCAGCCTCACTCGCGCTCCCCTCGGTCGCTCCGTAAAGCGAGGGGGCCTAGCGAGCGACCTGAAAGCATCGGTCGTGAAGGTTCAGATTAACCACTGCACTATTGCTTTCGGGGAGCGAACCAGGTCCCCGAGCGGACCCACTGCTTTGGGCGAACGAAGCAGGCCCCCGAGCGATCCCTATTGCTTTGGGCGCGCGAAGCAACTTCCCAAGCGACCCCCCCCATTGACTTAAAGCCAGCTCATGAGTAAGGAAGACGTATGTCCACCGGCGACAAGCTTCTATTTGGCATCGCAGCGCCGCAAATCCATACCCGCTTTCCTGTAGAGCTGGAAAGGATCCGCCGCTGTATCGAGCGGGCCGAGGCGCTTGGGTTTCACAGCCTCTGGGTGCAGGAGCAGACAGGGCTGAGGGCCGCCGCGGGCGCGCTGGAGGGCGTAAGTATGCTGAGTTTCGCTGCGGCCCTCACCCGGCGGATTCTTCTGGGCAACGCTGTTTTCTTGATTAATCTGCGCAATCCTATCCAGCTGGCGAAGAGTCTCGCCAGCCTGGATCAACTAAGCCAGGGCCGGTTGATCGTCGGTGTGGGATTGGGTGGCGTCACGACGCTATACGAAGCCTATGGACTCTCTCCAGAACACAGGGTTGCCCGGTTTGCTGAGGCCCTAATGCTGATGAAAAAACTCTGGACCGAAGAGAATTTTACTTTTGAGGGGAAGTTCTGGCGGATCGAGAATGCTTCGCTGTTGCCGAGGCCGTTCCAGAAGCCGCATCCCCCTATATGGTTCGGGGGCAACAGCCCGGCCGCGCTCAAACGCGCGGTCAAGCACGGCAGCGGCTTTATCGGCGCCGGCTCTTCGTCCAGTGCGGCTTTTAAAGCCCAGGTTCAAATAGTCTTGTCGGCCCTTGCGGCGGCGGAAAAAGAGGTTGCAGACTTCATGATCGGCAAGCGCGTCTACCTGGCGGTCGATAAGGACCGCGAACGCGCAGCGCGGCGGCTGCGGGATTGGTTCGGATCCTATTACGGCCAGGCGGATCTCGCTGAGCGCGTGGCCGTATGGGGCAGCGCGGAAAAATGCGTTGAAGGGTTGCGGCAAATCGTCGCCGCAGGGGCGCGCCTGCTTATTCTTAGTCCTGTGTTCGATTTGATGGAGCAGATGGAGGTTCTAGCTTCCGAAGTGGTTCCGCGGGTGAGAGAATACAAGGATGAAAGATGAAACCGGAATCATGAAGTCGAAAGAAAAAAGCATCGAGACCCCTACATCCACCTCCGATTTCCGCTTTCATAATTCATAATTGTGTCATGCAGGCCCTCCACTGGAACGGCGCCCATTTAAAGCATGATCTTTCCTATCCCACACCCAGAGCAGATAAAGTCATGGCGCTGATCCGAGTGCGCCTGGCCGGCATCTGCTCCACGGACCTGCAGATCTTTAAAGGCTACATGAGATTTCAGGGGGTGCCGGGGCACGAGTTTGTCGGCGAGGTCAGGGAAGGTCCCTCCGGGCTGGTCGGCAAGCGCGTGGTGGGAGAAATCAACTTCGCCTGCGGCCCTTTCTCCCCGGCGCTTGCCGCCCTGGCGCAAAAAAGGCTGATGGTGGGGCCGCTCATTGATCGGATCTATCCCCTTGCCGAGGGGGTTAAGGCTGTAGACCATGCGGCCAGGGTGGGCGCGCTGAAAGTGCTCCTGGAGGCTTGAAGGAAATACCAAAAAAGATGAAATCAAAGGGAGGCGGCAAGAAAATGGATGTTTCGTTTTTGATCTTATGTATCTTAACATTTATTATGATTTTGGTTGCCTATTGGATGAAGGGGTGGAATTTGCCTTTTTCCGGTCTGGTGCGGGGAGGGCAGATGTTATTGGATCTCGGTCCTAGTCTCCTAATGGGCTTCGCTTTGGCAGGAGTCGTTCAGGTGTTGATTCCCAACGAATATATCGCCTTGATGCTCGGGGAAGGCTCGGGGTTAAAGGGGATCCTTATCGCAACATTGGCAGGCGCCCTTGCGCCTGGAGGACCTTACATCAATATGCCTCTCGTGGCGTCCTTTTATAAGAGCGGAGCGAGCATAGGCCCTCTTGCCGCCTTTCTAACGGCCTGGGGAATCATACCCATTCATCGAACCATCATTTATGAAATCCCCTTGATGGGGGTTCCCTTCGCTCTCGCTCGTTATTCGGCTTCTATTATTTTCCCCTTTGTCATTGGAATTATCGCTTCGTCGATATTTAGACTCTTTAAGTAATCCGCTTTTCTCTGGCGACACGAAATTAGGGAGGCGCGAAATGGAGAAAATTACCTATGTGACTTATCCGCGACGGGCGGAGTCTGATCGGGCGGTCAAAGACCGGAGCGTCTTGTTGATAGATAACGAGGTTGCCCAGCAGCTTCTCACGGTTGACGATTGTCTCGAAGTCATCGAAGCGGCCTATAGGGAGTTTGGTCTCCAGCGGGCCAGCGCCAGCAGGGCCTCGTACCATGTTCCCCGGCCTCCCAACGGCTGGTATCGTTGGGCGCCCATGGCTTCCGCAATCACCAAGCTGGGTGTCCTGGCCGTCCGAATCAAATCAGACGTCATTGTCGAGGAAAAGCAGCGGTCCGAATTTTATTGTGTCGCGCCCGGCAAGTACTGCGGACTGATCCTGCTCTTCAGCGCTATTGACGGCGCTCCCCTCGCTATTTTACACGACGGCCATATCCAGCATATGCGTGTTGGGGCAACGGGTGGACTCAGTGTAAAGCACATGGCCCGGCGCGACGCCTCTACACTTGGATTGCTCGGCAGCGCAGGTATGGCTACCACGCATGCCTGGGCGATTGCGAAAGTTCGGCCCATCAAAAGGATCAAGATGTTCAGCCCGAATCCTGAGCACAGAAAGGCTTTCGCGCGCCAGATGAGCGACGACATGGGGATACCGGTCGTTGCCGTAGATGACCCGCAAGAGATAGTGGAAGGCGCGGACATTCTAGCCTCATGTACAAATTCCCAGAGCGCGGTTATCAAAGGAGAGTGGCTCAAGCCCGGCGTGCACGTTCTCTCGGTCTCGCCTCAGGAGCCTGACGACGAGGTATTTCGGCGTTGTAATCGTTACGTTTATTCCCGCACTCCCAGCACCGAAGTGTTTGTTGCCGCTCCTCCTGAAGAGCAACCGCCACGCATGGAAGGCTACATCGGCACTAAGTGGTTGGCGAGAGAAGGGAGGCTAATGGCCAAGGAGAAGATAACTCCACTCTCCGATGTGGTCCTCGGCAAGGCAGTCGGGAGGGCGAATGACGATGAGATCACTTGCTTTGTCAGCCAGGGAAACCCCATTCAATTTACGGCTTCCGCCTACAGGGTCTACCAACTCGCTAAAGAAAGAGGACTTGGTCGAAAATTGCCGCTCGAATGGTTTCTACAAGACATAAAAGACTGAGTGGCTCCCGGGCCTTTTTATTGCAGAGTCAGTAGCACAAGGATCTCGCCCTCGCCTTCTTTCAGCGGCTCCAGCGCCTTACCGACGATAGTGCCGGGACGGTGGAGGGAAATTCCGTTCATCTCAATCGGCGTCGAGCGCATCGCATAGCCGGTAGTCGCGCTGCTCACCAGCAGATCTCCGACCAAAATTGACCCGAACTGCGCGTCAACTTTCACCTTGACCCGCCCGCTGTGGGCCACCTTTGCTTTGTCATCTCCCGCCTCCCCAAGTATGATCCCCGGTTGTGAGGAGACGACTCCTGCTATCCTGGTGTCATAGGATTGAAAGGAGGGGAGAACCCGGTTGCTTTCCGCCGGATCGATAACCACGACTGTCCCGGGCGCTAATCGGGCCGGAGCCCGCACCCACTCGGCGACATCCTGGTACTTGGCGGCAATGTTGCCCCCTGCTGAAATATCGCCGTCAACGGTTGTGTTCCCAGTTATCTTTGCTGCCCCTGCAACGTGGAGCATGGATGTCGGACTCCTCGTCCCGATGCCGACATTGCCGCCTGATATTACGTTAACAGCATTCGCCCCATCAGGACCTAAAATCGACATGACGGTTCCGGCCGATTGCAGGCCGCCCAGGACTCCGGAAGAGTCAGCAAGTAAAACTTGATTGGCACCTGTGCCGTCAGTTTCAAAAATTCCAGTAACATGACCATACCCTGAGTAGGACGATCTCCCATAGGTATGAAATTTGGCTTGTGGACTCGTCGTCCCGATACCAACCTTACCAGAATTGTCTATCCTCACTCTATCGACATCATTTGTAGCAATGATTAGGTTGTGATTACTTATCGTTCCTACCCGAAGATTGTTGAAATTACCAGAGTTGATATATCCGAACCCGATGCCTCCAACGGCTGTTTCTGCTCCAGTTTGGGTACCACCAGAATTAATGTCTTGTGACAAGAGAATGCCCGGTTCGGCACTCTGTATGACCATCGTAGCGCCTGAGCTCCGAAAAAGCGACGTCGAGTGAGTGTAGTCCGCGTTAGATAAAATATGCAATCTTCTGTCTGGACTCGTCGTCCCGATGCCGACGTTGTCGTTAGTGCAGGTATTACCCCCGCAGTCAGAAAACTGGGCAAAGGCAAGCGAGGCTCCACTCAACACCATAAGGCAGATCACAAACCATACTTTAAACAGTCGAATGGTTCCCATAAATTTCTCCTCTCTTACTTTTGACTTGGGCTAAGTTTAAACCAATTTGTTTGCACAGTTCAATCTGTACGCTCGGCATTACTCCACAGCTTTAATGTTGCTGCGGATCTCGGCGATGTGGGCCTTTTTGATCGTTGTCTGCCCGGCTGTAATCGTCGGGTCGGTATAGGTTGGTTTAGTTTTGCTTTGGGCATCATAAACCCCGTCCAAAGCCGTCCGAAGCTCGGTGACATGCACCTTCCGAACCTGGGTGCTACCGGCGCTAAGTGTCGAGTCGGTAAAGGAGACGGTCGAAAGTCCGGGTTTGCCCTTAACGTGTTAACGGCTTGGCGTAGTTCCGTAGTATGCACAGCCTTCACAGGGGGGACCGGTGCGGTCAGAGGATCGTCGGGGTATGTCTTGGAGAAATTAGGTGTTAGTCATTGACCGCCCCTATTATAAAGAGGCCTGTGTCTAAAAGGATGTCGTTACAACGTTCGCCGATTTTCAGCTCGATACGGGTAATCTCTTCTGCTCTTACCATAGGTGGTGGATAGACACGGACATGGGCGTCTTCGTCCTCATGTTGCTCAAAGGAGATTTCGATACGCGCCTGAGGGGACAACTCCTTTATCAAAAGAGTGAGTTCAGAGAGTTTAGTTTCCAGGAGGTCCGGCTGGCTAGGTGTTTTCTTTTTCCGAGGCATTAAGCACCTCCTTCATTAACAGGTCCAAAAATTCTCGTGCAAGGCGAACGGCCCGCTCAGCCTGCCGCTGACTCGCTCCGGGCTGCCGGTAATCTGCATTGTGCCGTATTTGCATGACACTAGGGAGGGCGCCAGCGAAACTAGCAGGAACAATCTTCCTTCTGCGGACAAAGTTTTGAACAAAGTCGCTGTGTACTCCCTTATGACTCCATTCGCTACGCTGGATACCACGGCTCTCAAGGGCACATACGGCCGCTTGAAACATGGCAAAGTATGCTCGGCTCGCGGCGGAATCAAAAAGTTGCTGCTCCAAGCACAGGCGCGATGCGCTTAGGGATGCCTTGGCCCGTTCCAAGTCCATGATAATTCTTGTAAAGGAGACGCTGGGGGGTTGTCAACCGATAATACCAAATCACTCCACATCCTTCACTGCTTGCCGGATGTCTGCAATACGGGGTTGGTCCGGTCTCGGCCTGAAGATGCCCGGCTCAGAGCCGCCTTGACAAGGGCTGAAGAGGGTATTACCCTGAAGTCAGACTGATATTACGACTTGGAAGGACTTGAGATTATGAAGACAATGTCGCTTAAGTTAACAGAATTTCTCGATGAAAAGCTCGCGGGTATCGCTGCAGAACGGGGCGCAAGCAAGTCCGCGTTGGTGCGCGAAGCCCTCGAAACATACATCGAGACCGAAAAGAGCATCCGGCCAGGGTCCTGTCTGGAGTTGGGTAAAGACCTCTTTGGTTGCGTGGAGGGACCGACCGACCTCTCCTCTCATAAAAAGCATATGAAGGGCTTCGGCAAGTGAGGGTTGTGTTGTTGGACACAGGTCCTCTCGTCGCAAGCATCAATAGGCGAGATCGATATCATGAATGGACCAAGTCGCAATTGGCACAGATCGAGCCGCCATTGTTAACTTGTGAGGCGGTTATCGCTGAATCGTGTTTTCTCTTACGCAGCCTGGCGGGCGGCAGCAGGACGGTTGCGGAGCTTATTCATCGGAAAATCATTGAAATTCCCTTTCGCCTAGAGGCACATGCGCAGTCGCTCGCGATGCTGTTGGACAAGTACTCGGATGTCCCCATGTCGCTTGCCGATGCCTGTCTGGTTCGCATGTCCGAGTTATATGAAAATAGTCTCGTGTTCACCCTGGACCACGATTTCAAGCTCTACCGCAGGCATGGGCGGCAGGTCATCGCCGCCCTAATGCCGACAAGGCAATAGCAAAAATCCTTAAGGTCAGGCTATTCGATTACTTTTCCAACCGATTGGTTCTTACGACTAAAGACAAGAGCTTTCTTAAATTCTCTGTGTCTACTCCACATTCTTCACGGCGCTCCGGATCTCCGCAACATGGGCCTTTTTGATCGTTGTCTGCCCGGCTGTGATCGTCGGATCCGT
>Ga0209212_1006359_pt1 | contig 13544 bp, 13 predicted proteins | sample RifGroC2_FD_183996 | JGI IMG/M metagenome (GOLD analysis project Ga0209212, IMG submission 183996) | Groundwater microbial communities from Rifle, Colorado, USA - Groundwater C2 (SPAdes) (version 2) | ecosystem: Environmental > Aquatic > Deep subsurface > Groundwater | place: Rifle, Colorado... | reverse complement strand
ACCACTGACAGTGACCACAGGAATAATGATATCAGGTAGTGTACTATTGCCAGAAACCGTAAGATTGGTTAAGGGGTAATAATAAAAACATTTTGGAACTGAGGGACTAGAGGAGTCATACCAGTTATATATTCGAATTTTGTAGGATCCGGGCGACACAGAAAGGGTAAATTGGCCTGATGCATTTGTACGAGTTGAGCCAAGCTCCATACTGCTAGCTTGGTCATAAATATGAACATATATTCCATTAACTGCAGAACCATCAGGCACCTTTACAACACCGGAAACTATTGACGCCGGGTTTAATATCATATTCTGAGTTAAGTCGGACGACGCATTTATGTTATTGACCTGGGTTCTTGCGAACCCACTTGCCGAAGGTGGATCAAGAGTGAAGTTATATCCTGTGCCAGAGAGCACCTTAATACTGTAATCCCCTGTTGCATTTGATAAAGTTGAAAAGCCGTATGTATATCCAGAATTAGCAACAGATTTACCAGCATTGGAGACACTAACACCTGATATGGCTACACCATTACTATCAGTCGTCTTACCACTGACAGTGACCACAGGAATAATGATATCAGGGAGTGTACTATTGCCAGAAACCGTAAGATTGGTTAAGGGGTAATAATAAAAACATTTTGGAACTGAGGGACTAGAGGAGTCATACCAGTTATATATTCGAATTTTGTAGGAGCCGGGCGACACAAAAAGGGTAAATTGGCCTGATGCATTTGTACGAGTTGAGCCAAGCTCCATACTGCTAGCTTGGTCATAAATATGAACATATATTCCATTAACTGCAGAACCATCAGGCACCTTTACAACACCCTGAATTGTTACAGCTTGGTTAACCAGTACCACATTCTGCGTAACATCCGCCCCGCCAACCTGCACTCCGTTGACCATCGATTCGCTGAACCCACTGCCGCTCGGCGGTGTAATGGTCAGATTGTAAGTGCCATCCAAATCGGTAAAGGTATAGACACCGGTTGCACTTGTGGCGGTTGTCCCGACAGGCATCGAGGTAGCCGCATTTTTGAGCGCGACAGTGGCATTGGCCAGCGGATTGCTGCCGCCATAAATGGTGCCAGAAAGTGTCCAAGCAAGTGCGGCATTGAGCGTTCCAAACAACATAAGTAGTGTTGCCGCTAGAACAATTCCCATCCTCTTTATTTTCAATTTCATATCAGTTCCCTCCCGGTGGGTGATCGTGTCACATCTAAGCGTCGGGGTTATGCTACCTCTTCGGTTGCAGCACAACAGACACGTCACCTGCTTCGAACACCTTAACCGGCAGGTTGACTGTTGCGTAATCCTTTCCGTCCGCCGCTTTGATCTGTACGAAAGCATCCAGAAATTCCATGGTCGGAAGACTAAAGCGGCCATTAGCATCAGTGCTCAGTTTGTATTTGTCCACATCCTGCAAGTGCACATTTACCTCAGCACCCACAACTGGCTGGCCGTCCGGATAGGTAACCTTGCCTCCAGAGGCAAAGCAGACAGAGGCCCAAAGAAGTGTAACGCCACAGATGACCAGTGTTCTTAGGTGATGTTTGTTCATAACTCATGCTCCTCCAGGAAATATATGATCAAAAAAAGAAAAGCCTTGCAGACGCAAAAGAAACTACTTCAAAGACGACCGAAATTTTGCCAGGTGGTGGTTGCCATACTCTCGAACATAAGAACCAACTAAAAAACAGTATTGCGCTACATACGCCCCGACTGCTGGTTGCTGCTTTCCTTGGACATTACTCCTTCCGTCTACATGCAAAGATACCGACACCAGCCAGTATCTCCGGCAGCAGCCACCAGCCTTCCATGACTGGAACGGGGGTGCCACCTCCACCTATTCCGCCTCCAGATGAGGCGACGGTTATAGAAAATGCAGGAAGCGTTGTGGTGAGGCTTCCGTCACTGACGCTAATCTGGATGTTGCTGTAGGTTCCGGCTACAGCCGTGCCGGTCAACGCTCCAGTGCTGGTGTTGAAGCTAGCCCAGGAAGGTTTGTTGGTGATGCTGTAGGTGAGAGGGTTGCCGTCCTGGTCGCTGGCTGAGGGGGTGAAACTGTAGGCTGTACCGGCTGTAGTGCTGGCCGTTGGAGTGCCGGAGATGGTTGGGGCATGGTTCGCCGCAGTCACAGTGATGGAGAAGGCTGGGAGCGATGTCGAGCCGGTCGCATTTGTTGCAGTGATGATGATGTCGGAGTAAGTGCCGACAGTTGTCGGATTGCCACTCAGGGTACCGGTTGTGGTGTTGAAGGTTAGTCCTGGTGGTAAAGTGCCGGTGTAACTGAAACTGGTTGAGTTAGGGGCGGTGGGGGTGAAGGTGTAGGTGGTCCCGACAGTTGCAGTTGTTGCAGGATTGCCGCTGATTCTTGGGGAGGGCAGATCGGAAAGTCCCTTGAACACGCCGCCGCCAAAAGTCCCGGCATAGATGGTGTGGGGGCTGGTTGGATCAATGGCCAAGCTATAGACAATTGTGTCGGTCAGTCCACTGTTGACTGCACTCCAGGAATCGCCTCCGTTGGTGGATTTGAACACGCCGCCAGCGCCCGATTCTCCATCATAAGGATAACCAGCATAGACGGTCTGAGGACTGTTGGGGTCGACGGCTAGGGAGGAGACAGTTGCGTAAGTTAGACCGCTCCATGAGCCGCCGCCGTCAGTGGACTTGGACACGCCGCCCCATGTACCGGCATAGACGGTCTGGGGGTTAGTCGGGTCAATGGCCAAGGAATGGACACCCATTCCGGTCAGACCGCTATTAACCGCGCTCCATGTATCGCCGCCGTTGGTGGTTTTAATCACGCCGCCATCTGTATATTCATTAAACCCACTTATTCCAGCATAGATGGTCTGGTGGTTTGTCGGGTCGATGGCTAGGGATTTGACAGCTGTGTTGGGCTGACAGTTGTAGACCGTGCTCCAAGAACCACCACCGTTGGTGGACTTGAACACACCGCTGCCACCGGCATAGATGGTCTGGGGACTAGTCGGGTCGATGGCTAGAGAAGAGATGGCAATTGTGGTGTTAAAACTGCTGTTGACAGCGCTCCAGGATAAGCCGCCGTTCGTAGACTTGAACACCCCTGCGCTGGTCCCGGCGTACACTGTCTGGGTGTTGGTCTGGTCAATGACAAGAGAGATGATACCGCTTGCGGGCAATCCGCTATTGACTGCACTCCAAGAATCGCCGCCGTTTGTGGACTTAAACGCACCGCCATTTAGTGTCGCAGCGTAGATAATTTGACTGTTAGTAGGGTCGATAGCAACACAAACAGTGAGTCCACCCTCGGGGCCGCCAGTCTGCTGCCATGTAGTGGTCGCCATGACCGGTACAAACATCAGGATCAGCGAAAGCGAAACTACTGCTCCACACAGCCACTTCATCCTTTTCAGCATACGCCCCCCGATTCCTGAATGTCCGCAGATCATTGCACTAAAAAAGGTTCATTTAATGCAATTTACACACCATCCCATTAGATCATCTTCACCACACAATAAACCCTCCGAAATCATGTGGGTTGTGATGATGAATGTCTGCACATCTCTGAGCAGGGGGAAAGGAACCCGGCGGTTTGACGTGAAGGTAGGTTAAATAGCGGCCATGCAATTTGGCAGTATCTGACCTTGTTACATCAAGTGAAGTCCGTAGTGTAAGAAGTCTGGAGGTAAGTCGCAGAGGGAACGCGGATGTTGGGAACTTGAGGGGTCAGGTCTGGAAAGGGAACTTGAGCAACTTGAGGGGTCAGGTCTGGAAATGGACAAAGGCTGAAGAAGTGGTATACCCGATGAGGGGGAACCACTATGGCGCGTCCACTTCGGATTGAGTTCGATGGTGCGTTTTATCACGTCACGTCCAGAGGCGATGAGCGTAAGGAGATCTTCAAGACTGTCTCCGATCGCCAGCAGTTCTTGTCATATCTGTCATCGGCAACTACCCGCTATGGAGCGGTAATCCATTGCTACTGCATGATGGCAAACCACTACCACCTCTTCCTTCAAACTCCTCATGGCAACCTGTCCCAAATAATGCGGCACATCAATGGTGCCTACACTACCTACTACAACGTAAAGCGGCACCACGCGGGGCACCTCTTCCAAGGTCGGTATAAAGCTATCGTCGTTGAGGCGGATCAGTATGCGCTCGAACTATCGCGATACATTCATCTGAACCCCGTTCGCGCAGGAATAGTCGAGGCACCCGAACATTATAGATGGTCCAGTTATTCCTCATATGTCGGCAATGAGCAGCCACCGCCCTGGCTTGATGTTGACTTCGTGCAGGGAATGTTCAACAGCCCGGAATTGCCGGCCAGGCAGCAGCGGTATAGGGAGTTTATTGAGGACCTGATCGGAAAACAGTATGACTCACCCCTTCAGCACACCGTTGCATCCACGATACTTGGCAGCTCAGATTTCGTTGAGGCTATCATCGCTGACTATTTGGAACAGGGAATCGAGCGTCCAGATTTGCCAGCCTTAAGGGCGTTGAATCGTAGATTTGCTGTGGAAAATATAATTGCGAAAACGCAAGAACTCGTTGATGATCCGAAACTTGCTCGGGAAGTTGCGCTACATATGTGTCATCGGTACAGTGGCGAGATGTTGAAGAGAATCGGCGCTCATTTCGGGCTTGGGGATTCCGCGGTGGTAAAGGCGAGCACCCGGCTGGAAGCCCGGTTGAACAGCGAAGCGGCCTTAAGCGACATGGTGAAAGAGATTCTGCGATCCTTAGGTCGTGTCAAGGTGCAGACCTGACCCCTCGGCCCCACAGGCGGGTCCTTTATCATCTCGCCCTTTTCGTCTAGGAAATGGGCTATGTCCGTTATGTAAGATGCCATATTTCAATTCTCCCGTGGAACGCCCTCCCCTTTAGGCTAGCCGGGTTCCACGACTCGGGTGGCGTCCCCCCCGCATTTCTTGCAGTGACCACGTAACAGAAGGGAGGTCCCGACCATCTTTCCCTCGCGAAGCTGTAAAGGTGTTCCCCCTCCACAATTGACGCAAAAGACCCGCTCCAAAATTTCAGCCCGAAATCCCTCCGGGATTTGGTCCCATCTTCTCTTTGCATCACTGGTAAATTTAGGGAGTTCAACAACCTTACGATTAGTGCCAGTTTTTACTTTTTCTTCAGGAAAAGCCTTATGGAATAGGTCATCAAGCGCATCATGGTATCCCCAACCGATATTACTTGCGCGAACAACGATGGCCGCGAAACGCTCGGAATACTCCTCTTTGGTCTCCTTGTCCATCGATAGCAGAAGATCTAGAGCTTGACCGAACATACGTTCGAGCGAGAGGTAGAAGTCCTCATCGATGTCGCCAAAGTTAACGGTAAACTCCGTACCGGTCTCAACGAAAAATACCATCAGCTCCAGGATTCCCTTGGGGTCACCTGAGGCCTTCTTATAGTCGTTAATCGCCTTTTTGGCCTTGGCGATTTTGACGGGTTTGTTCCTTAAGATATCGGGGTAGAGAGCTTCATCGATTATTTTCAAGTACGGCTTAAGGGCGTCGGTACCTGTCGAGAAGCGGGCATGCAGAAAGGCTTTATTTTGAGAGCTTAGGGCGTACATGTCGGAGATAAGCCCGATTAAAGCGGTGCGGTCTGAGGTGGCCAATGCCTTTTTGATTTCGCTCCAGGACGGTTTCTTCTTGTCGGTCTTTACCTTTACTTCCTTACTCACGAAGACCTCTTTGCAACATAGGGGGTGGAATAGTTCCAGGTACCGGACCAGTCAGGCGGCGGGGTGCCGCCTGGGGACAAGGGCCTATACTGATTTTTCATATCCCCTAATATCAGCGTACGGACAGGTGATCTATTATCAGCCTACCGCTACGTATTCTAAGGCTTCCCTTGACCGCCGTGTAATTGCCGGCATTGGCAGCGAAAGCCGCGTCATAGCCTCCTCTGATGGTGACATTGCCGCCTGCAAAAACGAGATTTTCCAAGAATTCCAGTTCCCGCGCCAGGATGGTTGCGCCGTCCCAGGAGGCGGTGCAGGCAGCCGCAAGCGTGTTGTATTCCACGGCCCCCATTTTGACCCGAGGCGAGGCGGTAAAGGTTGCGGTAACGGTCTGGTCGGAATTCATGCTGAAGCTGCAGGAATCCACAGCTTGGCAACCGCCGCTCCAGGTGCCAAAGGTGGAGTTGGCGTCAGGAAAGGCGTAAAGAGCCACGCTGGAGCCCTCGGCAAATTGAGCACTGCACCCGTTACTGCTCCCTTTGCTGCAGGCAATGCCGCCCGGAGAGCTGTTAATCGTCCCGGCGCCGGTGCCTGCAAAGGCCACCGATAGTTGCAGCAGGGGAGGTGTAACGGTGATGGAAAAGGCGGGCAGGGACGCTGTTTCTGTGCCAAGATTTGCGGTGATGACGATGTTGTCATAGCTCCCGGCGTCTGCGCGCGCAGGTATGCCGGTCAGTGCCCCGGTACTGACGTCGAAGTTGGCCCAGGAGGGCTTGTTGGTTATGCTGAAGCCTGCGGCGTTGCTGGCTGTGGGGATGAAGCTGTAGGTGCTGCTCGCCGGGGCGCCACTGATGTCGGTAAAGAGCATTTTGACCACTCCGCTGCCGAACATCCCGACATAAAGCGTCCCTGCCTTGACCAGGTCTGAAGCAATGGAATATACCCCACTGGTGTGCCCGCCGGTCACCACGCTCCAGGTAGCACCGCCGTCTGTCGACTTGAACAATCCACGGTCTGTCCCCAGGTACACGGTCCCGCTTCGGCCCCTGTCAGCCAGCACCGCTCTAAGGCCGGTATCCGGAGATGCCAGCTCGCTCCAGGCACCGCCGCCATTGGTGGTCTTATAAACGGCACCGTATGAAGCAGCGTAGATCACCTGGCTGTTCAAAGGGTCAATGTTCATCGACTCGATAGAGGCTTGAAGCAACCCGCTGTTGACAGCGCTCCAGGAACTGCCGCCGTTTGTGGATTTGAAAACGCCGCTACTTCCGCCGGCATAGATGGTCTGGCTGCTCGCCGGGTCGATGAGCACCGATAAAGTCCAGCTGGTGGGAAGCCCATTCTGCATTGGGCTCCAGGTGCTGCCAGCGTTGGTGGACTTGTACCCCCCTGAATCGGTCGCGGCATAAACAGTCTGGGGATTGCTCCAATCGACGGTCACGGAGAACACCTCGCGCTGGCTCAGGTCGTTCAGTGCGTTCCAACTCAGGCCGCCGTTGATCGATTTGAAAAGCCCGTTCACTGTTCCGGCATAAACGGTCTGACTGCTGGTCTGGTCGACGACGAGCGAATGAACCGATATGCTGCCCATCCCGGTGAGTGCCGCACTCCAGGAGGCGCCACCGTTGATGGATTTGAATATGCCGCCGCCGTCGGTCCCGGCATAGATGACGTTGGGGTTGCCCGGGTCTGGGGCCAAGGCGGAGACCGTTGAGCTGGCCAGGCCCGTGTTGACCGGGCTCCAGGAGTCAACCCCGGTTGTCGACCTGAAGACTCCGCCGCCGTAGGTCCCGGCATAGATGCTCTGGCTGGTCGGAGCTATCATGAGGGTCCGGACATTGTTGGCAAGTCCGCTGTTCATACTGCTCCAGGAGGCACCGCCGTTTGTGGACTTGAAAACCCCTCCATAATAAGATCCGACGTAGATGGTCTGGCTGTTGACGGGATCGATGGCCATCAAGGCCACCGCCGGGCTGCCGGGAGCACTGTTCACTGCGCTCCATGAGTTGCCGCCGTTGGTCGACTTGAATAGTCCGTCGTGCCTGGTCCCGGCGTAGAGGATCTGGCTGTCGGTCGGGTCTGGCAAAAGTGCGATCACGCCGCTGGTCAGACCGCTGTTCGCGGCGCTCCAATTGGCTGCGCCATCTGTGGATTTGTACACGCCCTGAGCGGCCAGCGCATAAATCGTCTCCTTGCTGGAGGGGTCCACCACCAGGCTGCGCGCGCCGTACGGTACAATAACGGCGGACCAGGCGGCGCCACCATTGGTAGATTTGAATACACCGGTGCTCCCGATAACATAGACGTTATCGCTGGTACTAGGATCTACCGCCACAGATTCGATGCAGGTTTCTACCTGGCTTACCGCGCTCCATGAGTCGCCGCCGTTTGTGGACTTGAATAGCCCGCCAGGGCAGGTCCCGGCATACAGGGTCTGGTTGCTGGACGGGCTGATGGCGAGGGCCCACACATTGGTGTGGGCCAGCCCGCTGTTGACAGCGCTCCATGAGTCGCCGCCGTTTGTGGACTTGTACACCCCACCGCCGAATGTCCCCGCATAGATGGTGCGGTCGTTGCTCGGGTCAACCAAGAGCTCGCTGATATCCCCGGCTTCGGGGCCGCCTAACTGCTGCCAGGTCGCTGACATTGCAGGCGCAGACATTAAAAGTAGCGAAATGGTCAATGCAAGTGGTGCCCAGATCCGGTTCATCCTTATCCCCATTATCACATCGGTATTAAAATCGGCTCATCCGTCCTTCAGCGAAGTAGGAAAATAGCATTATCGATAGAAATAATCAATTTAATATTATGTGATATCATGTACTTCGAGTTGATTCAGGGGCTGCCGAACTGAATGGCAAACTCAGAAAACGTTGACAGTAATCTGAGAACTGGGGGGCAGGGCCGACCGGACCGCCGTGTTGTTTCTCTTGTTTAGCACTGGGCTCATGCGTCACCAGACCTGGATTGTGTCGCCATCGCTCACCTTGGAGACGACGCCCCCGATTCCCTTCACGGGCTCTTTTGCCTGAAGTGGCAAGGCCGTGGCTAAAAGGCAACAGTGAGGAGAAAATAAATCTTTCCATCGAGCACTCCAGGTTACTCACTGTAACTGCCTGGCTTGGAATGTCGGCCAATTGCCGCAGGGTAGGTCCTCAGCTATTCAGCCGATTTTTCAAGATTCCGGACGGCTTAAAGGTCAAGATCTTGCGACTGTCGATGGTGATATCCTCACCGGTCTGCGGATTGCGCCCGCGGCGCTCGTTTTTCTTTTTCACCTCGAACTTTCCAAAGCCCGAGACTTTAACCTCTTCCCCCGCCTAAAGCGTGGCCTTTATGATTTCCAATAATGCCTCCTGGGTCTCATTCGTGTCATTCCTCGAAAGTCTTGTCTGCTCGCAGATGACGCCTAGCAGGTCTTTTTTTGTCACGGTGCCTCCTAAAATATTTTCAATGGTTGCGGCAACATAGCGCATTTTTAAGCTCTTGCGAATAGAATTTGAAGGAGATTTACCCAAAATTGGCTTGGCCAGAGAGATCCGGCGACCAAGGAACCATTTGGCATTGCCGAGGTTTAATCAGGATGTTACATTACTTCAATGACAAGCTGTTTATGGCCAACCGAATGCGTCTGGACCCGCCTTCCAAGGAGGTAATAGTGTTTCAGGATGAAAAGAAAGTCTGCCCGGAGTGTGGTCATGTCTTCCAGGGAAATGGCTACGATGGCATCGACGCCCATTGGCGCTCAAAGCATGAGGACATCATGCCCTACCGAGAGGCCTGGCCACAGATCAAGGATGGCACATACAGGCGCAAAGACGCCAGCGGCGAGCTCAGCCCCTGCGCCTCCGCCAGCTACTGGCAGGTGAAGTAGGCAGATAAATCCACATACACCCCATTGTGGTCGCTCATAAAGCGTCCGATATCGGTGAAGTGGTCCCAGGCGCCAACGTGCCTCACCTCGAACATACCGTTTGTGACACAGATATGGTCGATGTTGTGGCGGGGGTAGCCTTTCTTTGGATCGCTCTTAAGCTTGCCGGCGGCAGCGAAGTCCTATTCGGTCAGGCAGACAAGGTTATTTCGGAGGAGTTCCTTGGTGAGGCGATCAATACTCTCGCCCCCTTTTGAACAGTATGCTTTGGAACCGTCCCGGGTTTGGTTGAAATCTCCCCCTACGATGAGGGGGAGGCCGGCGGCCTCCCCCGCCAGCATCAACCAATCCTCTCCGTGGAGATCAATTGATTTGTGGTGCTCGAACCAAGTGGGGGAATTGCCAGTCGGCCCACGGTCGGCATGGTAGGTGACGATGGTTGCATAGACCAACATGGCCCCCAGCGGGGTTATGATCTTAGCGCAGACCGCGAGTTCGCCATCAAAGGTGGGGAAGGTTCTTATGACCGGGAATTTGGACCAGATGGCGGAGTAGTATTTTTGATCAGTGTGCGGGGTGGTATAAATTGGCGGCACGAACCCGTATGGGGTAAGATCGACGGTAGCGCAAGTTTCCGTCAATATCAGGATATCGGGGTCGATCTTTAGAATGGTCTCTATCTGCAGATGAACCGGCCGGCTGGAATTGTAGGCGTGGTCGAGGTTCCAGGTCGCTACTCGAATAGTGTCCTCAGGAATGCTCATTTTTCTCCCCTTTGATCGTCAACGCATGAGCCCTGCTCAAAGCGTTATGAGGACGCCGGGATGCAAGGCCGGCGCAAGCGAGGAATGCGAGGCGTAGAAGTTCATGTTAAGCGATGTGAGTGAAGTGCCAACACCGCAGATCGACTCCGCAGTTTTGCCCTTAGAGCCGGCTTCGCTCCAGCTTTGCTATTTCCTTCAGCTTACCGTTCCAATATTCGATATATGCCCAATACCCCTCTTCCGTTGTCAAAAACTTCAGGTGCACCTCGGGGCTTAGCTTGTAGGCCGAAATCCTCTCTACACCCTCTTTCCTAGCTTTTTCCATCCTATGGTTGCCGTCGATCACGTTGAAGCGGCCGGGCGCAATCTCAGCCAAAATGACCGGCTTGGACACATCGACTGTAGGCAAGTGAGATTCGTTCAATTTTGAAAAGCTTGAGATGTAATCTTTGACCAACACATCCTCGCAGATAATGTTGTCTGGATTTTCCTGAATATATTCGGTCATCTTAGAAATATTAAAAACAAAGTTACCATTGGGATACAGTTCATCTCCATCCTCAATCGGGCAGGCAGTAAAGCGACGATCAATCTTCAATTTCCTGGTCATCCAATCCTCCGGTCTCCACTCTCTCGAAGATGTGACAGAGCTTGTCCATCACGAGCCTCAAGTGCCCAAGATCGACCCAGATTTCATCCCTGCCGGTCATCGCCCCCCTAGTTCCTTCGAAATACCTGAAAGCGGTCGAACCGGGGTCGATATCATGAAGTTCGGACAGCCGCTCTCGCATCCAAGACGGGAGCGGGCCGCCATGCTTCTTTTCAATTGTATTCATTAGGTTGCCAAGAGAATGTTTTTCCGTTCTTGGCTTTCTTGTGGTCATAGTCACCAAGTATCTTCAGGTAGAGCTCCAATGCATGCCGGTAGTTGAAAAAGATGGGGTATGCCATGTCGGTAGGTTGGGAGCTATCTTTTACGGCCTCTACAAGAGTATCGCCCGCGGTTTTGTAGCTACGGGCAATCGCTAACTGTCCCAATATGGGAGAGTCATCAGCAAACAATATCCCGCACCTCCACGCCTCGTCGCCAACGTAATCGCACTCGTCGGCCTCCTTGAAAATCGAAGAGTGAAGAAGGCTGAATTCGACAAACACCTCCTCTTCGTGACCACCGGAGTTGAGGCAGGCGTGGATGTGCTCATAATCCGGATCGTCCTCCCAGTAGTAGTGCACCAGGGCGAACACTCGCAGATCGGAGTCGTTGAAGTGGCGAGTTTTACCCTTAACGACTGCGGTAGGGGTGAGGTGCTCTTCGAACTCGTGGCACCATTTTTTGACAACCTCCGGCTTCACATCAAACAGTTGTGCTATGTCCGCCACTTGCCGCATGGGGAGTTCCTCAGCTATTGAGGGGATTTTAAAATTCCGGAATGCTTAACAATCTTGCGGCCGCCGAGCGGCTACCGTTAACATCTTTTCTGCCACAGATTCTGCGGAAGAGGCTTATAAAAAGCTCGGGAAGCTTTAAAAATCACCGAGCTTTTCCAGTGGAATGCGCTTTTCGCTTTTACATCTCTGCCATCCTGCAGGCTATTTGACGAACTATACCAAAAAGGCTCCCATCGGATGGTGCCTCGCTATTCTTCTCATAATGATTGATTGCAACACTCTCGTTACTCCCTTTTTTGAACCTAGTTTCGTTGACAATTCTGTACCGCCCAGAGGAGCAGTCATAAGCCAGTTCAGCCTCTACTTTGTCAATGTCAAAAGGGAAGGAGCCGAGACTCAGGCGTTGATTCTTCTTTATGAATCTTGTCAGGGCCTGCACTTCGGTTCCACCAGTTCGTCTTACGCTATCTAAATTTACTTGGAATACGGAGTTATCATCGCTTTCATCGACATGCCTCCACCCATCATTGGGGTTGTTGATTTTAACTCCTTCTATGTCACGATCAAAATTATTATATTTCCAGTATATATAATCAAGACTTTGCATGTATACACTCTTGTAACCATCATCAGAGCTGGTAATATTTTGCTGTTTATTATTATAAAAAGCGTTGTCCTTGATAACTATAGTTTTAATATCTTGGTAAAATATCCCAGCCTGGCAATTGTGAATTTTGTTACCAATTATATGTATATTATCGCCAGAAATTACTCTTACACCATACCATCCAGAACCATTAATATCGTTTCCTGACAATTTTAAATTCTTTGAACGCCATATAACAAAACAGTCCTGAGAACATTCTTTTCCGCCAAGTTCATGCACAACATGCAATCCAGAAATTTTAAGATTAACACTATCAAACACATTAATTATATGACTGTCTACCTTGGTGAATACTTTCGCATTTTCTCCAACTATAGTGACATCACTTTTATTAATCTCTAATTGTTCTTCATATTTTCCTGGACCAACATAGATCAGGTCTCCGTTAGTAGCAGCATATATAGCTTGTTGAATAGTTTTGTACTTGGTTGCAGTACCACCTGTGACTTTAACTATACACTGCTTTGTTCCTTTACAAGCTTTTTGGGAAAGCTTTACACCGTCCACGGGTGCTGCGTTGGCCTCGATCAGCGAAATCCCCCAAAATAGTATTACCAACAAATTTAGAAGCATGTACCTCATTTTCATCGCCACCCCTTTTTAAAACAAAATAGTAGATCGCATAACTACAACCGGACAAGGTTAGGATGGCTTAAATAGCACTTGCCAAATTCCTTGTCAAGGAATCTCAACAAAGCCACCCTTCCCCGGGAATCCCGGACGTTCCTTTTTACCGCCTCAATCGGGTGCCGTCCTTGCAGCTACCCCTCCTTTCCGCACCTTTCCGACGTCAGCTCATCCCCAGCGCCTGAGCCGCTGGTGCTATTCAATAACCGTTCGCCTTAACGTCAAACCTTAGGGGTGGGCTTTGAAGCATCCTCTGATCAGCGACAATTAAGCCTCCCGTTCGGGAATAATAGTTGACGTTGATCAATCCTCGGGAAGTCGTGGGGATATAATGGTAAATGAATAGTGGTGGACTTGAGTAAAAGGATTAAGAGCACGCAGCGCCACCCGCAAGGGAACTTGAGGGGTCAGGAACTTGAGGGGTCAGGTCTGGAAATGGACAAAGGCTGAAGAAGTGGTATACCCGATGAGGGGGAACCACTATGGCGCGTCCACTTCGGATTGAGTTCGATGGTGCGTTTTATCACG
>Ga0209212_1006355_pt1 | contig 13548 bp, 12 predicted proteins | sample RifGroC2_FD_183996 | JGI IMG/M metagenome (GOLD analysis project Ga0209212, IMG submission 183996) | Groundwater microbial communities from Rifle, Colorado, USA - Groundwater C2 (SPAdes) (version 2) | ecosystem: Environmental > Aquatic > Deep subsurface > Groundwater | place: Rifle, Colorado... | reverse complement strand
ACAAACTGCTGAATCCTTCAATCTCGCAGAAAGCTTGACATCTTTGACCTTTTCGCTCAATGCTTTTTTAATCGCTTTTAAAATGTCCTTGTTTTCTTTTTCCTTGGACTTAAGGTCTTCCTTCTTGGTGTCATCGATGAAATCGAGGTCACCTTGTTGAATGGACTTGAATGGGATTTCATTATACGCGCCTAAAACCTGAATCATGAATTCGTCGATTTCATCGGTGAAGAGTAAAACCTCGAATCCTTGATCCTTCATGACATCCATTTGTGGGAGATTCAAGATGCTTTGCTTGCTCTTACCTGTTGCATAATAGATATTTTTTTGTGTTTCTGGCTTGCGGTCAAGATATTCCTTGAAGGTGATGTAATCATCGGATTTATTCGACTTAAACATAATCAAGTCTTGAATCTTTTCTTTATTCAATCCAAACTGTTCGTACATGCCGTATTTCAAAGTGATTTTATAGGTGTCATAGAATGTGATATATTCTTCTCTATTGTGCAAAAGCATATTTTCTAATTCGCTCTTGATCTTCTTTTCAAGATGGGATGCGATTTTTTTAAGTTGTCTATCGTGCTGTAATAATTCTCTTGAGATATTTAAAGATAAATCAGAGGAATCGACAAGTCCTTTGACAAACTTGAAATAATCAGGGATTAAATCTTTATTCTTATTTTGGATGAATACGCCTTTAGAATAGAGTTGAAGACCCTTTTCATAATGCTCGCTATAAAAATCATATGCAGGTTTTTTCGGTATGAAGAGCAAAGCAGTATAAGTTAATAATCCCTCAACTGAGGTATGGATGACCTTGAGAGGATCTTCGAAATCTGTGAACTGATGCTTATAGAAAGCATTCATTTCGTCATCTGTAATTTCTGATTTACTTCTCTTCCAAATCGGAATCATCTGGTTGAGCGTTTCTTTTTCTTCCTTTGATTTCTTATCTTCTGTTTTCGTTACCATCATGTTGATTGGATAACGCACATAATCGCTGTACTTCTTGATCAGTGATTTTAATGTGTATTGGTCCATGTATTTAGAGAAGTCTTCTTCATTTTCTTCGTCGTCTTCTCTTAAATAAAGAGTGATGGTTGTTCCCACTTCATCACGCTTGATTTCATCAATCGTGTAAGAGTCTTCACCTGTTGATTCCCAGATGTATCCTGTTTTTGCGAATGGGGAACGTGTTTCAACAACCACCTTCGATGCCACCATGAATGAACTGTAGAACCCTACACCGAATTGCCCAATAATTTCTAAATCTTTCTTTTCAAGCTTTTCGACAAATGCTTTGGATCCGCTTTGAGCAATCGTTCCTAAATTATCAATCAATTCTTCTTCAGTAAACCCAATCCCATTATCAGTGATGGTTAGTGTCTTTAATTCCTTGTTGGGTTTGATCCATATTTCATAGGTCGCACTTGGGACTCTTTCATCCGTAAGTGATAAATAATGTCTTTTGTCAATCGCATCACTCGCATTTGAAATGAGTTCACGCAAAAATATTTCTTTTTGTGTATAGATCGAGTGCGTCATCAGATGCAGTAATTTTTGTGATTCTGTTTTAAAGTTTTGTTTAATAGCCATTGTATCGCCTCCATAGAAAATTGTATTCAAAATGAGCTGTATTGTCAAGTTTTAGACAAATATGTCATGTGCATTTCGACATCATTAATTTATATTTGTATCTTGAATAGTCAGTCATGATTAAGGAAAAGCACCCAAGGAAATGATTGTTTCTATGGATGCTTCGAAGATGATTTACTTTTTAACTGAATTGATTTCTTCCTTCTTAGGGGTTTTTAATGCTTTAATTACTTCTTTTTCTTCAGGTGTGAAGTTGAACGAATCAATCTTTTCCGTGAACATCAGCCCGATCAAGCCTTCAAGCGGACTTGGAAATGAACCTTCTTTGCTGCTACCCATGTTGACGTAAGTGTTCGGTACGATTTGAACATTACCGGCTTCAATCGCTTGAGTATACTTCGAAATGATATCTTGAATTAACTGATACTTAGCTCCACCGTATGCTTTAACTTTGTTGGTAATCGCTTCTGCTTCCGCATTACCGATTGCAGCAATCTTGTCAGCTTCCGCTTCACCCAAAGCTTTCACCTTAGCAGCATCGGCATTTGCCATCGCAACTAATTTTTCAGCATCGTGTTTCGCTCTTTCCAATCCTGCTTTACCTTGGTTTTTCTGAATCTCGATGTTGATCGATGATTCGGTCAAATTCTTTTGTTGCTCAGCTTTTGACTTCGCTTCATTCAATTCTTTTTCTTTTGCAGCTGCTTTTTCTTGTTGCGAATAAGTTTCTATCTGTTCTCTTGCAACCTGACGATCTCTCAATTGACTTAGAATGATTTCTATCTTGTTATCCTTAGCAGATGCTGAAGGTGTACCAATCAACACTTCTTCTAAATCGATGTTGTACTTATTGAATCTATCCTTCATTTGTGTCGAAGCTAAGACTTGAATTTCAGAACGTTCCTGAAGAAGTTCAATCAAGGTCTTGCTTTGTCCGATATTCTTGAAATATGCGGAAACCATTGGATCTAGAGTTTGTTCTACGAGTTGCTTGATATCACCAAATCTTTGAATGACATAAGGAGCTTTTTTATAATCTATGTGTAGAACAACCGATAATGGCAATGAAGGTTCAAATGCATCCTTTGTAATTAAACTTACTTCTTTAAGATTGGAATCAAATAAATGACCACCTTGTTCATTGCTGATCCACTTCAAGATGATGTTGGTGGTTGGAACAATCGCAATTTTACCTGCATAGGTATTAAATGCATATTTACCAGGTGATAGTGCTGTGCTCCAAACACCTTTTGTTCCTTCATCAACAAGTTCACCGTGCCTGTAATCTTCTCCGGATGTATCAATACCTTTTTCGCCGGTATATGAAATTACGACACCGACATTCCCAACAGGGATAATGGTCTTTGGAATCAATTCAACGGTCGCGAACATTCTATTGATAAAGTATGTACCTTCTGTTAATACTTGATACTGTCTACCTCTAAAGCCACCAGCCTTAAGAAACTTTTCAATGTCTTGGAAATTATTATGATATGTTTCTAAGACTTTTAAATCATCACCAACCGTAGGTGCGACAATATGACCCTGAGCTAAAGATGGGCCATCATGAACAGTAACAACACCAAGTCTATCATCAGATCCACTAATGATGATTGGAGTGAATCCTTCTCTTTCTCGTATTTTTTCAGCCATGGTCTGGACTGTTTTCATTTCATTGCTTCCGAGTGATAAGGCGAATATATCTGATTGACTGATGATAATAAACTGAGCTAGATTAAAGGCATATGTACCTTCACGCACAATAGCTCTTTGAATACCTTTTTGGCCTCTGTTCTTTAAGAAACCAACAACATTTTGGAAATGCTCACCCTCTGGTACGACACGACCTAGGGTTTGAGTTTCGGGTAAGGCTTCTCCATCTCTGGCAAATACATAAGCTATTTCTCCCTGGGGTATGGTAATCAAAGAAACAATATGTATTTTATACATGATCGGGGTTAAAAAGTGAATACCACCTCGAATCACATTCGGTTGAAAACCAGCTTCTTTATTCAATGCGATAATTTGTGAACTTAGTGAACCATTGAATGACCACTTTTTTTCAATAATTCCAACTCGATCATTGGGTATGATCCTAAATCCTGCAACCCATAACACAAAACCAACTGCTATGACTGAACCGACAATAATCAATAATACTGTAAATAGTGTATCCATATAACATTTCTCCTTTGTGCCTGCTTTTTTGCATACTAACCGTATGGATGAATCCCTTACCCAAGGGGATTCTAGTTCATTGTATCGGTTAATCTACACTTATATTTTACCACTTTTTTGCCTGTTTTAGTCCAAATATCGGACATGGACACACTGTTTAGCTCCAACAATCGTACAAATAATAATAAATTATAATAAATTATATCTAAAAATAAAAAATCAAAAGTTTTATACACCTCTGATTTTTTTTGTTAAAATCATGTTTAATTTTTGGTAGTTCATGTTCTTTTGTTGTGATCATATGATATACAACAGTCATGAACACTTTTAATTTAACGAATGCAGTGTGTGTAATCCCTTTATCTTATTGACTCACTTCATTGATGAACTTGATGATTTCATCGGTTCTCGGCACTCTGCCTATCGTCTTAATCACACCATTGACAACTAAAGCTGGTGTGCTCAAAATATTGAACTTCATGATGTCTTCAATCTTTTCAACCTTGATGACAGTAATATCATTTCTATTCAGTTCAGCGACAGCGCGCTTGACCTGTGATTCAGTCACCTTGCATTTGGGACACCCTGGTCCTAAGATCTTAATTTCTATCACGATTTAATTCACTTCCGTTTCTAGTGGCGCTTCTGGAAACCAATGTTTGGTTCTATTGGCAATCTTGACTAAGATCAGCATCACTGGCACTTCTGTTAAAACGCCTACGATTGTTGCCAGTGCGACTCCGGGATTTAAAGGAAAGAGCGCAACTGCGACTGCAACCGCGAGTTCAAAGAAATTGGATGCTCCAATCATTCCTGCAGGAGCAGCAACATCATGGGATAGTTTGAGCGCTTTTGATCCGAAATATGCAATAAAGAAAATCAAGAAGGTTTGAATAACTAAAGGGATTGCTATCAACAAGATGTGTAATGGATTACTGAGGATCAAATCACTTTGAAGGGAGAAGATCAAAATGAGCGTCAGCAATAAACCGCTAATGGTGACTTTGCTGAATTTTGGAATGAACTTTGTATTATAGAACTCGAGTCCTTTATTCTTAACCAAGTAATATCTGGTTAATGATGCTGCAAGAAGCGGAATCACTACAAATAAGAACACGGATAAGAATAGGGTTGCCCATGGAACGATAATTCCAGTAATACCAAGCAATAAACCAACAATTGGAACGAATAGGACTAAAATGATTAAGTCATTTGTCGCCACTTGAACCAAGGTATACGCGGGATTACCGCGTGTTAGTCCACTCCAGACAAAGACCATCGCAGTGCATGGGGCTGCACCTAATAAAACAGCTCCTGCAAGATAATCATTGGCAAGATTCAAGGGAATGATCGATTTAAATAAAACCATGAAGAAAAAATAAGCGATTCCAAACATTGTAAATGGTTTAATCAGCCAATTGGTTACCCATGTCACGAATAATCCCTTTGGATTCTTTCCAACATTTTTGATGGATGTGAAATCAATTTTCAGCATCATCGGATAAATCATCAGCCAAATGAGTATTCCGATTGGAATATTCACTGACGCCACTTCAAATTGATTCAAAAACTCAGGAATAGCAGGTAAGAAAAAACCTAGTGCGACACCTATAGCCATGCAAATCAAGACGAAAAGGGTCAAATACTTTTCAAAAAATCCTATTTTCATCTGTTTTTCTCCTATTTGGCAGCTTCAATCAACTTTTTAACTTCATCGCTACTCGGAACTCTGCCATAAGAGGCGATTTTTCCATTGATCATCAACCCTGGAGTTCTCATCAACCCGGTCTTAACGATTTCCATGTAATCTGTCACATAGATGATGTTCGCATTTAATGATAGTTCCTTACATGCGACTTCTACATTTTCTAATAGTTTCTTGCAATTTGCACAACCTGAACCCAGTACTTTAATTTCCATGATCTTCTTTCTCCTTTTTGTATGAGCATCTTGCTCTTTTCAACCTTATTGGTGGTGCTTAGAAAAACAAATGTCCGAAGGCATTGAATAAATAACCCATGATGATGATGCCAACTGTGACAATTCCGACAAACATGGCAAGTAGTTTCATCTTGACCACTTTTTTAAGCATGATGATCGATGGTAATGATAATGCGGTCACAGCCATCATGAATGCTAAGACTGTACCGATACCGACACCTTTTAAAACAAGGGCTTCAGCGATTGGGAGTGTGCCAAAGATATCCGCATACATTGGAATTCCTAATAGAGTGGCAATAATGACAGAGAAAGGATTATTCGCACCTAAGACCGTTTCAATCCAGGCTTGCGGGATGAATCCATGAATGATCGCACCGATACCAACACCAATTAATACATAGATCCAAACCTTATGAACGATTTCCTTGACTTGATCTATTGAATACTTAACACGTTCTTTACGTGTCAACTTAAACTCTTCGATGTCATCAAAATTAATTGGTTCGCCTTCCATTTTCGCAGTGACGAATTCTTCCACATAACGTTCCATCTTAAAGACTGAAATCAAGGTTCCACCAATCACAGCAATCAATAATCCGACCACAACGTAAGCCAAGGCGATTTGCCAGTTGAAGATGCTTGCAAGTAAGATCACTGAAGCCAAATCAACCAATGGCGATGAAATCAGAAAGGAAAATGTAACGCCGATGGGTAGTCCTGCTTTGGTAAATCCAATAAAGATCGGAATGGATGAACAGGAACAAAATGGCGTGACTGTGCCGAGAAGCGCACCGATGACGTTTGCCCAAACACCTTTGACCTTACTTAAGATTTTTCTAGTTCGTTCAGGTGAAAAGAATGATTGAATATAGGATGCTAAGAAAATCAAAACTGATAAGAGAATAAAGATTTTAATCACGTCATAAAAGAAAAAAGTTATCCCTTTATAAAGCAGAGATTCTGAGTCAATACCGATGACATCACCAAAAAACCAGTTGACGATGCTTTCCAACCATGTCATTTTCAAGAGTTGATCATTCAACCAGCTAAAGATAGTTTTTATCATACTTCACAATTTCCTTTTGCGTTTTTAAGGTCAGTTAAAAATTCTATAAGTTCATCAATCTTAGCTATATCGACATGATGCTTCTTCCAGATGCCTTCTTTATATGAATTTATGATTCCAACATCGGTCAATTGTCTTAAATGATAAGACATGGTAGGCTGTGTGATTGTCAATTTATCAATCAGGGTGCACCCGCATGTTTCGCCTTGAATGAGTAATTCCAAAATCGTTAACCGGTTCTCATCAGATAACGCTTTAAAAAGTAGTGCAATGTCATTTTTCATAGTTTCCTCCACATATAGATAAACGTCTATATAGATAACTGTCTATATTATAGTGCTGTTAGATTCAGTTGTCAAGTCATCTTATCCATATTGAAGGGTGAACATCATATATGCTATCAGTAGCCTTTTTCTATCATGAATCCTGAAGTGAGCATATGACTTGATATTGTTTCGAATTCGAAATATAATAAGTATATAGATTCATTATTGTCTATTAAAAATCATAAGGGGAAATCAAACATGTCAAATCAAAAATTAACGATCGGCATCATATTAGGCAGCACCAGAGAAGGCAGAGTCAGTCCAAGCGTAGGTGCTTGGTTTAAGGAATTAGCTGACAAAAGAGGCGATGCGACCTATGAAATCGTCGATATCAAATCATTCAAACTTCCATTATTGGGCGAATCTTCTGAAACTTCAGGAATCACCAAATGGAACAAGAAATTAAGCGAACTAGACGGCTTCGTCTTCATTACTGCAGAATACAACCACAGCATCCCTGCATCCTTAAAGAATGCACTCGATTTAGCCAAGGATCACTGGAACAATAAAGCAGCGGGTATCGTATCTTATGGATCTGTCGGAGGAGCAAGAGCAGCTGAACACTTAAGAGGAATACTTTCAGAACTTCAGATTGCTGACGTGAGAACGCATGTCACATTAAGTTTGTTTACTGATTTTGACAAGGATTCTGTCTTTAAGCCACAGAAACTACATGAAGCAAATGTAACATCCATGCTGGATCAGCTTATCAGATGGTCAAAAGCCTTGAAAAATGTAAGACAGGAACTCACTTCTAAATAGTTAAAAAATAAAAGAGAAATCAAAATTCTCTTTTTTTATTATATAAGACATCAATTTTAACCTTTAAAGATAGAAAATTTCACAAAATTGCCCAGACAGGTTTACTTTCTTGACAACCTTCTATAAAATATGTATATACGACACGTATGGAGGATAAAATTATGCCAAGAAGAATTACTGAAGTTTGTATAGCATGTGGAGCTTGCCAGGCTGAATGCCCAGTAGATTGTATTTCTGAAGGAGATATCTACGTCATTGATGAAGATATTTGTATTGATTGCGGCGCATGCCAGGCAGTATGCCCAACTGACGCTATTATTGAAGTATAATTAAAACATAAAAAAGGAACTTTCCGAGAATGTTCCTTTTTTTGTTGTCTTAGATAGAATATAACAAGAGTACGATGCCAAATCCTACAGCCATGAGAATAACTCCGACAATGCTCAGGATTCTTCTAATATTATAACCATACCAGAAAGGTGTCTTTGAAGAGACTGTCTGCAAATAATCATAGACACGCCAGTTCTTCTTCAAGCTTGCCGCATACATCAACGGTGTTGAACCAAAGAAGCCGATTTGATTGGGGTTTGCTCCCTTTTGAACAAGCATGTGGAGCACTTCAACATCACCTTGCGTGATGGCTGCGAAGATTGGATAGGTTCTGATCTTCTTTTGGGTCCGGTATTGGTTGGGGTTCGCTCCCATTTGAAGAAATTTCTTTGTCAGTTCGAAATTACATGCACTGATGGATTGAACAAGCAAAGGGACTTTATTTTCATTATGGTATTTGATATCCACAGATTTGACAAGCATGTCGATCAATTCCTGGTCTCCGCGGATAATCGCGTTGAGTAAAGGGGTTGTTCTTTTTTTTAATAGGAAGTTCATATTTGGAACTTCTTCCATCATTAATCTGAGCAGCATCGCATTTTTGTCGGTGGTGATCGCGCGGGCGATATTTACCTTATCAAGCTCAAATTTCGCTCCATGCTCGATTAGATACAGTGACATTCTATTATATTCATCCACGCCGACGCTGTGATATAGATTCGAGGTATTGAATCTGGATTGCTTATTGACATCCGCACCTTTTTCAACCAGATATGTCACAAGTTCAAAGTCACCTTTGAACACTGCAGCATTTAATAAGGTATATCCATCTGGCAACATATAGTCTACAGGGCAATTTTGATATTCAACCATCCATTTGATGAATGCTAAATTCCGTTTATTGACTGCAATCGATAACACAGATGATTCTCTTCGAATCTTCTTAAAAGGATCGATTTGTTTCATTTCAATCAAGCTCTTCAAGATGACGATCTTTTCATCACGAAGTGCGCGTCCGATGATATTCTCTTTGACGACATTTTCTAAATGGATAAGTTTTCGTTCTCTGACATTGTTGAAAAACAGAAAATCTTCAGAGTAAAATGCCATATCAATCGGTAACAATCCAGCTCTGTTTTTCTTTTCAAGCGGTGCCTTATGGGTAATGAGTAAGTCAAATAGCTCCAAATTTCCATAGTAGGATGCGTTATGCAGGGGCGTATTTCCAAAGTTATCGACAACCTCTAAAGGAAAGTCATGTTCGATTAAGAACCGGGCGATCCGGTTCGCTTTATATTCGATTGCGATGTGAAGCACTGTTTCACTATAGAAACTGCGGACTTTGACGCTTAAGAAGATATCTTGAACATTGGATCTGAATGCCTCAACGTTATCTGTTTTATATAAATCTTCAAGAATCTTTTTGATGCCCGGATCATATTTGACGGTGAAGTACTCCATGAGCGCTTCATCGGTAAACTCTTTGAGCGTTATGGTTTCATCATGAAAAGGAAATGACATATCTTCTGTCAAGTCATCTCTTAACCCGATGAAGATCTTTTTCAGCAATAAGGATTGGGGGATGGGGAAGTTCTTTCTGATTTCATTTTTCCAAAATGGAGAAAGTTCGTAAATTAATGGGATTAAAGCGTTTAGAAGAATGGATTGAGATCTGTTGGCTTCATCTTCTTTGAAGATCAGTTTATAAAAGAGTTCTTCTGCTCCAGTACCCGGGGTCAGATTGGGAGGAATCATGGAAATAGAGATGAGGACGACAATAAAAGGATGAAGTTTATCATCTTTGGCTTTTTGAATGATTGTCTTTTCCATTGCTCACCCCTCCAAAAATCAGAGTTCTACTTAATTTTTGAAACGATACTTTTGATCAACAGACTAAATTGATATTTGACTGAGGATGCGACTTCTAAAACCTCATGATGTGATAGTTTTTGGTCTAGAATACCGCTCGCCATGTTGGTTAAACAAGATATTCCTAAGACTTGCATGCCCATATGGGATGCTACCAAGCTTTCAGGAACCGTGGACATGCCGACAGCATCTCCACCAAGTATCCTGATCATCTTAATTTCTGCAGGGGTTTCATAGCTCGGACCTGTCCACCAGGTGTAGACCCCTTCTTGCAACTTCATCTTGAGTTCATATGCCGCTTCATGGGCAATACATCTCAATTGTTTGGTATATATTTCCGATGCATCTGCGAACCTTGGTCCTAGAAAATCGATATTTTTCCCGATTAACGGATTATTCGCTGTTAAATTCAAGTGATCGGTAATAAGCATCAAATCACCAGGTTTAAAATCTTTGTTGACTGCTCCGCAAGCATTGGTCAAAATGACTGTTTCAACACCGAGCATTTTCATCACCCGAATGGGGAACGTCACAACAGATAAATCATATCCTTCATAATAATGATATCTGCCAGATAATGCGACAACCAGAACACCATTCAGTTTCCCGATGACAACCTTGCCGGAGTGCCCTTCCACGGTGGGAATGGCGAAATGGGGTATGCTTTCAAAGGGTATATGAACCGCATCCGTCATCTCTTCAACAAGTGATCCCAAGCCTGAACCCAAGACCAATCCAATCTTTGGTGAAAGAGATGATTTCGTTCTGATGTAGTTTTTCGCTTCATTGATCTTTTGCATCATGTCCATTTGATTTCCTCAATTGAATCTCTCTATTTCAATTATAACATCATCAATAACATTCGTGAAGATGAAAAAGTCCACCAAACCTATAGTGTAACCATCAAAATCGAGTCAACAGGATGAACTTCTGCTGCTTTTTATCATTTTCTACCTAATGGATTAAATTCAAACACAATAGTTCATTGAATTTAATAGATAACAATGTATGCATAGTGTATAATAAATGTAGCAAAACAGGAGTTTAGAATGCAAAAAAAGATAAGTATTATTTATACATCGGATACACATGGCAGACTATCTGCTTACGACTTTATGAATGGTAAATTTGGTGCTTTCGGTTTATCCAGACTATCAAGTTATCTTAAAAATCTAAATACACCTTATCTATTGCTCGACAATGGAGACTTTTTACAAGGATCTCCTCTTTTAGATTATTCAAGAAAAAATAGTCTTTATAACCCAGCTGCAAAAATATTTAATTCCATGAATTATGAGTATGTCACCTTAGGAAATCATGATTTTAATTATGGATTACCCTACTTATCCTCTTTCCAATCTCAATATCATGGCGATATTTTATGTGCAAACATTCATAAAAACGGTAAGCCATTTTATAAAACGCATGCTATCCGAGTAATCAATGAAATCAGGGTTGCCATCATCGGAGTGACTACCGAATTCATTCCATTTTGGGAGAAACCTGAAAATCTTGACGGATTCACATTTTTGGATGCTGTGGAAACAACCAAAAAAGTTATTGCTGATTATCATTTGAAACAAAATTCAGATTTAATTATCGTTTTATATCACGGAGGATTTAATCAAAACCTAGAGACAAATCAAGTCTATGGATCCAAGACAGTTGAAAATAAAGGATATGAACTGTTTCAAATCCAAGATATCGATATTTTGTTAACCGGTCATCAACACATTCCACAAGGTTTTCAAAAAAACGGCAGAGTCGCTTTGCAAACTTCTCACAATGCCAAGGATTTCGGTTTAATCGATATTTTGTTTGATGATCAGATGAACAAAAAAATACATGCGCATATCATTCCTTTATCATCTTGTTCAATCGATTCAAGCATTGAGGCTTTACTCGAAAACGATATTCAAAAAACCAACAAATATCTCTCACAAAAAATAGGAACCATCATAAATGAGATGCGCATATACTCTCCGTTGGATTGTAGAGTCAAAAAACATGCATTATTTCAATTCATCAACCAAGTTCAGCTCGAGTACACAAAAGCGGACATTTCAGTAGCTTCCCTCCCCAATGAGACAAATGGATTTCCGCATGATCTCACCTTAAGTGATATTGCTGTCAATTTTCCTTTTGAAAACGATTTGGTCGTATTGGAGGTAACGGGAGAAATTCTTAAAGAGGCTCTAGAAAAAAATGCGTCATACTTCTCAAAAGTGAATCAACAGATCGTGGTTAACCCCAAATTTCTTTTCCCGAAAGTTGAACATTATAATTACGATGTCTATGACGGAATCTCCTATATCATGGATATCAATCAAGAACTTGGTCAACGTATTGTTTCCTTAACATACCAAAATGAAGATATAAAACCAAATTCTTTATTTAAATTGGCGATCAATTCATATCGAGCAATTGGAAGCGGTGGTTTTGAAATGTTCAAGAAAGCGAAAAAGATTATATCTTATCCTGTATCTTATTTTGATTTAATCAAAGAATATATTGAAAAGCATCCAGTTTTGGAGATTGAAACTATAGAGAACTTCAAAGTCATCTAAAAAAATCCCCTTGATAAGGACAGTTGCAACCAATCGCTGCATTTGTCCCAATCTTGGAGATTTTTTAATTTTTATGGATTTTATTGTCTTCCGCCTACAAGTCGTCTTCTTATTTTTGTTGAGAAATAGTCAACAATCAAGACTACAACAATAATGCCCCACAATGCTGCAGCTGTATCTCTCCATCTTCCCGCATTCATTGCAGTCAGTAAAGTCACACCGATACCACCAGCACCTACAATACCTAAAACTGTAGCGTTTTTTACGTTAATTTCGAATCTGTAAATAATAACCGAAATAATACTTGCAGTGAGTTGTGGCATGATGCCATACCTAATTTTTTGATATCTGGTTGCTCCTAAAGCATCTAGTGACTGTAAAATGCTTGGGTCAATATCTTCAATGACTTCAATGTACATTTTAGATATCATACCGATAGAAAGAACCCCGATTGTTAATACGCCAGTCATTGGACCAGGTCCACTGACTCTGACAAACATTAAAGCGATTAAAAAGAATGGAAATGAGCGGATGATTGATATGATGGTGCTACCAATGATATTGAATTTTCCAACAATATTTCTTGCTGTTAAGAAAGCGAACGGAAATGATAATACAGCACCGAGTAATGTCCCTAAAAACGCAATACCTAATGTTTGAAACATCAATAAAGGTATACCATCAACCTGAAGACTGAATAACAAGTTCCAAGATGGATTGAATAAGGCTTTAAAAATGTTTTTAGCTATATCTAATCCATTCTCAAATAAACCGGGGTAATTAATGACATCCGTACTCCAAATAGTCAAAAACAGGATGACTGAAACAACGATGATGTTTCTGACTGTATGTCTAGGACGTTCTTCATAGGCACGAAGGATCTCTTGCATTATGATAACCTCCTTCTCAGTTG
>Ga0209212_1006354_pt1 | contig 13549 bp, 15 predicted proteins | sample RifGroC2_FD_183996 | JGI IMG/M metagenome (GOLD analysis project Ga0209212, IMG submission 183996) | Groundwater microbial communities from Rifle, Colorado, USA - Groundwater C2 (SPAdes) (version 2) | ecosystem: Environmental > Aquatic > Deep subsurface > Groundwater | place: Rifle, Colorado... | reverse complement strand
CCTCATCCGTGGACATTTCCACAAAGCCGAAGCCGCGTGAGCGGCCGGACATGCGGTCAACTACCACAGATGCTGAAGTAACAGTGCCAGCTTGGGAAAAATGATCCTTAAGCTGATCGTCTGTCACACTGTAGGGCAAGCCTCCAATGTATAATTTTGTTGCCATTTGAATACTTGTGTGAATAGGTTAGATTGTAAGGCGACCTTTCCCGATATTGCTTACCTATTCACTTGCGGCTCATATGAGCCAAATTGACGGTAAACTGACCGAGAAACACTTACGGAAGTAAAGTGTACAGCAAAGTGGTGTTTATGTCAATGGTTAAGGGTTTGGTACTAGTGTTGGTAAGGTTGGGCGTAAGCTGATAGATTCCGCAGTTAGACTGCCATCAGCATTCGCTGAACCAGTTACCATAATATTTTCACCAACCACCAAATCATCGAGTGAGCCATCAACAGATTTTGAAATGGAAGTATTGGCCGATAGCAGGATAATTTTTGCGCCACCATCGCGTAATTTGACTGTAATTGACGAAGCATCCTTTGATAATATTTCTCCGTTAATAAGCCCGTCGCCTAATTGACGTCCGCCAATTAGGCCAGTTGAATTTCCATTTTGATTACGCCGTGATTCAGCAAAGTTAGAAGGCAGCTGGTTTTTATTACGATTCGTGTCGTATTGCATACCACCATAAAAACCGCCACCACCAGCTATGACAATAGCGATAATAATATAAGTTATAGTTTGTTTGTTCATAGATATTATTAAAAATAAAAATACTAAATTTAAAATTTATTCATATCTTAAAGCCTCAATCGGGTTGAGGCGTGAGGCGCGACTGGCCGGATAATAACCGAAGATAATACCAATGGCGGCGGATACGCCAAACGCCAAAAGAATGGAATTTAAAGATACATCTGTAGTTAAGCTGCCAAACCGGCCAATAGCCATTGAGGCCAGCCAGCCGATTAGTGTGCCGATCAACCCGCCCAAAAATGTCAGCATAACAGCCTCAGTCAGAAATTGAATTCTTATTTCTCGCGGTTTGGCACCAATAGCTTTGCGCAAACCTATTTCCCGTGTACGTTCGGTTACGGTGGTAAGCATCATATTCATAATGCCAATACCACCTACCAGCAGGGAAATGCCACCAATTGCACCCAAAAGCAAGGTAAAAGTTTGAGTGGTTTCACTCGCGGCTGAAGCAATATCGGCCTGGTTAACTACGGTAAAATCAGCTTGGGCAGCGTCTTTAATTTGATGCCTAGCCAGTAGCAGCACGGTTATTTGTTGTTGCAGGGCTGTCATACTGGTTTGATCATTAGCTTCAACATCTATATTACTAACGTAGTCGCTGCCGGAAATAAATTGTTGAGCCGTGGATAATGGAATAAAAATAACATCGTCCTGGTTAAAGAAACCGGTGCCACCACGAGACTCGGTTACACCGATGATAGTAAAATCAATTTTATTAATGCGTATTTTTTGTCCAATTACGCTCGCGCCCTCACCGAACAGATCATCTCTGGTAGTAGGCCCCAAGACCGCCACCTTAGTCCGGGCTTTATTATTTTGATCGCTTAAAAACGAACCTTCGGCCATGTTGATTTTACGAACAGACTGATAGTCAACAGTCGTGCCAATAACACTGGTGTTCGTATTTGTACCACGAGCAATTATTTGGTGTCGGCCAGATAGCTCCGGCGCAACTGATTTAGCCAGCTCAAGTGCAGTTATCGCTTCGGCATCAGCCTCAGTCAGAGTGGTAGCGCTGCCACGGCCACTGCTGACGACTGAACGGACACTGCCTTGGGTTGAACCAGGAGTTACCACCAGTAGGTTTGAGCCCAGGGCCTGAATATTACTTTCAATAGTTTTCTGAGCACCTTGCCCAATTGAAATCATAGCAATAACCGAGGCAATACCAATGACAATGCCGAGGACGGTAAGGCTTGATCTGACTTTATTGGAAGTCAGGGCGAGCGAGGTTTCTTGAAAAAGATCAGCTAATAGCATACAAATTAGCGCAGTAATGGTTTGTGTAAATTATTATTGTTTAAAGAATCTCTTACTATCATCCCATCCCTAAGTTCAATAATGCGGCTGGCGTGTTCGGCCACATAGCGTTCATGAGTGATAAGTACGATAGTGCGGCCATCACGCTGGTTTAGGGTTTGAAAGGCCTTAAGCACGATATCGCCGGTTTTTGAATCCAGGTTGCCAGTAGGCTCATCAGCCATGATAAGCTTTGGATTATTAACCAAGGCTCGGGCAATAGCCACGCGCTGCATTTGTCCGCCAGAGAGTTCATTGGAACGATGATCCCATCGATCCTCCGGCATGTCAGCAGATTTTAAGGCCTCAGCTACCCCACGCGCGCGTTCGGCACGAGGTACTTTAGCGTAAATTAAAGGTAACATAACATTCCGTAAAACAGAGGTCCGAGGCAGCAAATTAAAAGATTGAAAGACAAAGCCAATTTTATTCATACGGATATCAGCCAGCTCATCTTCGGATAATTTGGAAATATCTTGTCCATCTAATGAGTATGAGCCCGAAGTCAACGAATCCAATGCACCTAAAATATGCATCAAGGTTGATTTACCTGATCCTGATGGGCCGGTAATCGCCACGAATTCGCCTGGGGCGATGGCAAACGATATTCCTTTTAAAACCGGTACGACCTGATCGCCTATTTGATATGTTTTGGTGATGTTGTTGGCTTCAATTATCATATTTAATCCCTGGGTGGGCCGTCACTGGTAAACACTTGGACGCCGCCTAAGCCGCCGCCGCCAAAACCGCTATTGCGCGAGTTAGAGGATGAATTAGTTGTTGAAGCAGTAGAGCTGGTTATGGTTTGAGTTATAACATTGTCACCTTCACTTAACCCTTGGGTGATTTCAGTCATAGTGTCGTTGGTTAAGCCAATAGTGACCACTTGCTGATTAGGTTGACCGTTTTCTAAAAACTCTACGTAATTGCCATTACCCTGGCTTTTAACCGCTGAGTTTGGCACCAACAAAACATCTGTTTTGCTGGCAGTGATAATGTTAGCCGACACGCTCATGCCGGGTTTTATCTGTTCATTCTCGACATCAAAAGAAATTTTTACATCATATGAAACTACTCCCTGACTAACCGTACCGATAGCATCAATGTCGGCCACTTTACCGGTCATAGTAACACTATCCACCGCGTCAAAAGTCATGGTCACTGGCTGGCCAATTTTTATTTTAGCCACGTCAATTTCGTTCAAAGTAATTTCAGCAATAAGCTGAGGTGTGATAATTGAGGCGATAGTTGTGCTGTTGGCCACAGTTTGCCCTGGCCTTAAACTGGTATCAAGATTTGTCACTACGCCATTAAGAGGCGCTCTTACGCTATAATCTGCCAGGTTAGCTTTAGCATCCAAAAGCGCATCTTGTTTTTGCTGGATGGTTATTTCCTGCGCGCGGACGTCTAAAGAGTCGGGACCAGCCTTTAGATCTGCTAAGGATAAAGTAGATTCTTCAACGTTACGCTGAGCACTTACAATAGAGGCTTTGGAATTATCCAGGCTGTTAATAGCTGAGAATAGTTGACTCAGCTGGCTATTGATAGTGCTGGTATAAGTTCTGAGGGTTGATTGGTCTGATTTCATACTTTGCGGACTAGTGGTGTTGTGAGCAACCGTCACATTGTCTATGAAGTCCAAATAAGTTGAGGCTTGTTTGATAGCCTCGGATATCAATTTAGTGCTGTTATAAGTTTGCTGTAGCAGTGTTTCTATTTGTGTTTGAGAAGCGGTGCTAGGTAAGGCTTGAAATTGAGAAAAGTTAGTATCATAAGCGGTTTGGGCAGAATTATAAGCGTTAGTTAGGTCAGTCTTATAGTTGAGCACGGTGCTGTCCCAGATAAGCACGCGGTTAGCATACCAATCAATATTCCATTGGTTGGTTTCATAAGTGCTGTTATAAAACATTTGTTGCAGGCCGTTTATAACCGTTGGCAATTGCAAAAATGTTCCAGCGATTGTCAGGTTGGCGTCTACATAATCCTGATCAAGATTATTTTGGGCGCTCACTAAGGATTCTTTGGCTTGCGACAAACTGTTGGCCGACTTGATCAAGGTAAGCTCATCGGCTGACTGCTTTAGTTTATCTAAATTTAACTGGGCGGTTTCCAGATTGGTTTCGGCATCACGCACCGCCTTGAGAGCATCGGTGGCATCAAACTGAGCCAGTACTTGCCCTGATTTTACCTGATCACCATTTTTTACATTCAGACTAATAAGCTTTGAGCTGACATCTGGTTTTATATCCACCTGGCTTGAGGCCGCTATCTGACCAGTGCCAGCTACTGAGACCACAATAGTTTGTTTACTAACTGTGGCTGTTAAGTATTGAACAGTCGCAGATTTATTGTTCAGTTTAGTATAGGCATAGTAGCCGCCAACTAATAGCAATATTGCTAAGACAATGATTTTAATACGGTGGGCTGACCACAGAACTTTTATCTTCATAAATTTAGTAATAGAGGAGTTAAACTAAAGCCCCTGCTCCAGCTTAGAGGCCGAAACAGAGGTCTTAGTTTACATTGATAAGAGATGAGTTAATATTTAAGGTTAATCAATATTTATAGTGGTCTTTATGGACCGTGCCTACCCCAACCACCAAACATCATTCGGCCCATATGTTTGCCAGGGGCAGCGTTGCCTATATGCTCAGCCATGAAATTATACCGCTGGTCAGCTTGAGCCTGGCTAATTATTCCTTGGGTAACTAGTGTTTGGAGATTAGTTTTTAATTCGGCCAAGCGATTAGCTTTTAGCTTGGCTTGCAGATCAGTTTCGCTGATGCCTAATTCGCCCGCCAGGTCAGCCAGTGTTTGCCCCTTGGCCCAGGAATCTTTTACCTTATCAGTCGTTGTGCCCAATAGGTCAGCTTGCTCCTGGAACATTTCCTGTTGCCGCTGAGCTAGCTCTTGAGGATCAATATTTTTACCCCAGCCCCAGCCATGAGCCGAAGCCGTGTTGGTGATAAACAAAGCCAGGACGGCTAATGGTAAAATACCATAGATGGAATATTTCTTTAATTTTTTTAACATAGTTTGATTAATATAATAATTAAGTATTAAATTTTTACCGGCTAGCATGCACCAATTAGAGGAGTAGGCGCATAACTATTAGATAACTAGGCTAGTTCACTATTTATTACACGGCTCCTGAATAATTATTACATTGGGCCGAATTATGAGCCGGCCGTTAAGCGATTAGTCCTCTATTCGGCCCATTGCCAAAGCCGGCTCTACTAATTAATACACCCAACAAAAAAACTTATTACAAATTACAAACCTACCCGCGGCGACGGACAGTTTTGTTTTACTTAATATTAACGCGGCAAGGGTGGCCTGAATCTTTGCGGGAATTGATGCCTAGGTATGAATTCTCCGGGCATAGCTTCAATTTCCCTAACACCAAAAGCTTGTACCGTGTCATCTGAGCGCTCACCCATTACCACAATCAAATCACCTTCTATTAAATCATAGCCAGCCGGGAACTGAGTTTTTGGCGAGGTTATGATATTCAAGTCCTCACCTCGCCGGCTACTTAAAATAAACCCGTTGGCTGTAATTTCTTCAATACTGCCAGCGTGCATGAGTCCTGGCTCCATCATGCCGCCGCCACCGCGGTAGAACGTTTCGGCCACAGGTAAATGACGCTCAAATGTTTGTCGCATAACACCACGATGGAAAGGCGTTTGAGCGATAGCAACACCGCCGATGGTAACTATCAGCACTAAAGCCAGAGCCGAATAAAGCAGGGGCTGACGGTAAGCAAAAGAATATTTTTTTACCAAAATTTCCAGTAGCACCACGAATATTACGGTTAGGACGATTAGTAGCCAAGGTAGGGAGGTTAAAAATACGCCTATGCCTCTGTAGCCAAAAGACGGAGCAAACCAAACCCCGGTGTTTCTTAACGAAAAGATTATAAAGCTGATAAGGAACAGTAATGTTAGAGAAATTAAAGCCACACCAACAATAATGAGCGAAGTTTGCAGAATAAAATGCCAGCGGGGGCGTATTTTTACTTTGCCGGTGTCAATAGCCGCTAAAATTTTATCTTTAATTGGTGATGGCTCTTGGTTCATAAGCGTCTTTAGAATTTAATAAATTTTTACGTAAGGCTTGTTTGGCACGGTTGATGCGGACACCAATAGTGGAAGCTGGAATTTGCATTATATCGGAAATTTCCTGGTAGCTTAAATCTTCAAAATAATAAAGCACCAAGGGCTCGCGGTATTTAGGCGGCAGTTTATCCAGATTGGCTGACATTAATTCTTTTAGCTCTTTAGCCTTGATAGTGTGATCGGTCTCCTCGGGTGCTATCGGGTGGGGGATTAAAGTATCAGGGTCAAAGAACGGCACCGGCTCATGAATTTTTTTACGCAAAGTATTCAAAAGTTCATTGTGGGCAATGCGGTAAAGCCAAGGGGAGAATCTCCGGTCGGCATCAAAACTTCGGATGTTAGTATAGGCCTTTATAAAAACCTCCTGCACCGCGTCCTCGGCATCGTGAAAATTAAAAAGAAAGCGCCGGGCATAGCGCAGTATTTTGGCCTCATAGCGTTCCACCAGTTCGGCAAACAGGTATTTTTCGCCCTGTTGCAGGCCGCGGGCTAAATCCTCATCAGTTAAATGATCTAAGCTCTGGAGCATAATCGCTTATATAATACTACACCCCCTAGGTTAAAGTATTACAATTAAGCTAGTTTTATTGACATTTAAGGTTTAAATCGTTATTCTATCGTGGTTAGAGAATATGTGGAGATGTGGCAGAGCTGTTAGAATAACAATTGTGGAGGCGTGGCCGAGTGGTTGATGGCGGCAGTCTTGAAAACTGCTATACCAGAAATGGTATCGGGGGTTCGAATCCCTCCGCCTCCGCCAGTTAAAATATTTTTATGGAGAGGTGGCTGAGCGGTCTAAAGCAACAGGTTGCTAACCTGTGACTCCGTAAGGGGTCCCGTGGGTTCAAATCCCACCCTCTCCGCCAATTGTATTTTCACGAATGAAGCCCATCCAAGGGCTTTTTTCGTTAGCGGATGGAATTTCAAATCACGGGTGTTGACCGCCTGTTGCCCATAAAATTATAAAAGGTGATAAAAACTGATAACTGCTGATTATTGCTGAGAATCCACTTTTCTGCTAAGATTGAGCCGAATTCTTTATTTTATATCTTATACAGTTAAATATTTGAACAAATATGGACACGATAAATGAATCAAAATTACCATATTCTATAGCCATAATAAAGCCAGATGCACATAAGGATATTTTGGCGGAAATGATTACCAAAGAAATCGAAGATAGCGGGCTGGTAATAGCACATAGAAAAGATATGGTTTTATCTTTAGAGCAAGCAGAGGAGATATATTCGGAACATTCAGCTAGGCCATATTTTTGGGCAAGTGTTAAAAGTCTACAAGGAGATAAAGATTCGAATTACGCTACTGTATTAGTTGTGGAATCAAATGAAGGCCCTTGTATTGCAAAACTTCAGGAGATAAAAGGTAGATCTGACATGGGAGGTATTAGGTTAAAATATAGATTACTTTCGAAGCAAGAACTTGAGGAACAAGGATTATTCGGGAACGAATTAATAGAAGAATTATCAAAGAATAGACTACACGTTCCTGATACTGATGAAGCATGTAAGCAATTAATAAATAAACTTTTAACCGATGAAGAGATTAATGAATTAAAAGAAAGAAATCCTGAGTTTTATAAAGACTTAAGGGAAATAGTAAAAGAAAATAAAGAGTTAAAGATGTTACCACCAGTCCGATAACCTTTGTAATTTATGAAAAAACAATTACACGTCGGGCTAGTATTGTTGAATTTACCTCTAGACAAGCCTTGTGGAAGTTGTAGACATGTTGGTGATTTGGCTTCAGCATTAGTAAAAAAAGGAATCAGAGTAACGATCTTTGCTAGTCGGTCTGAGGATCAAAAACATGTCACTGATTTAAAGGTACGTGGTATTCATATAAGAGAGATTGATTTTAAGAATTTAGGAAGCTGGAAAAATTTTGTTAATCCAAAAAAAAGCTCGTTTGTAAACAAAGGAATAGTTAAGTGTATTGATTCAATAATACGCGAAAACAGAAGGAATCCAATAAACGTCCTCAATATACAACACATTGTAGGTTCGTCTATTGTAGGAGTAGCCATAAAACACTTTTTAGGTATTCCTTTTGTAACAACATGTCATGGAAGTGATATTTACGAACTTTCTGATATAAAATATAAAAAAATGTTTTCCCTAGTTGGTGGGAATGATACTTTAATATGTGTAAGTACTGACGTGTATAAGTCAATTGTATCGATAAATAGGAACATAAGGAATGTAAAAAAATCAGTAGTTGTCACGCTGGGCGTAAATAAAGATGTTTTTTGTTATAGTAATCGACAAAGAAAAAGGCAAGTCATATTTGCTGGTCGTTTAATAAAAGAGAAAGGAATTAATGAAGCGATCAAAGTATTTTTAAAGGCAACTAATATAGAAAAATTGTCTAATTATAAATTATTTATAGCGGGAGATGGGGGCTTAAAAACGGTATTAAAGAAGAAATATAATTATTATATAAAAAATAAGAGAATTGCTTTTCTTGATGCATTATCGCAAAAAGAATTGGCTCGTATTATGGGTGAGTCAAAGGTTCTTTTATTTACCTCAACATGGAATGAACCATTTGGCATGGTTTTAACAGAAGCAATTGCTACAGGAACACCAGTGTTGGCTAATGATGTTGGCAGAGTGAAAGAAATAGTATCTAAGAGGTCGGGAATCGTTATTTCAAGGAATAATTGGGCAAAGTTTGCTATTGAGTTAAGGGCATTACTCCTCGATGATGTTAAATGGAATTATTTGAGTAAGGGTGCAAAATTAACCTCCGATCGCTATAACTGGGATCGGATGGTCAGGAGTATAATAAAAGTATATGAATCCGCTCTCAATTAATGTTGCTGGAATAAATATTGATTTATCAATTCTTTCAAATGATAGACTTGATTTCTTTTGGAAGGATCCGTTTTTTAGAAGTCATTTGCCGATTGTAAATGAGAGGGCTTCTAAAAAGGCTTCAAAGAAAGTATTAAGAGTTGGGAAATGGGGCAATGAGATTGATTTTATCTCTTTTCCATTTAGGGTAATTTCAAAAATAATGCCTGAGCTGTTAAAAGAAGAGAAAATCTTGTTACATGCCTCCGGTTTATTGTATAAAGAATCATTTATTATATTGATAGGCTCTTCTGGATTTGGGAAATCTACAATAACAGGAGAATTACTCACCAAAGGATGTAAATTAATTGGTGATGACAAAATCGTACTATCGGGTAAAAATAAGATAATTTGTGGCAATCCAATTATTTCTTTCAGACAAAATAATTTAGCACAAAACCTCAGTTCATTACTTAATCTGGAAATAAAGAAAAGTAAATTTACTGATAAATATTATTTGGAACCACAAAATATAAATACGGCTAGGAATTTTATATACAAGAAAATATTTATTATTGAGGTTAGACTAAATAACTCTAAATTTATATGTTCTAAATTGAAGCCAAATGACGTAGCATTCAATTTGTTCAGTGATGTATTGGCAACAACTCGCGGTCGTGAGAGTTTTTCAGTTTTTCCTCCTATAATTCCACCAATTAGTAATTGTTCTAATGGCAGCCTAAAAAAGGCATTAATGAATATAAATATAATTACCTCCACAAACAAAAACAATTTATACTATATGGAGGGAATTAAATCAATAATATCTCAAGAAATTATTAAGTTGATTAAAATATAAATGAAGAAGATAATCATTGGCATTCCAATATATAACGGTGCTTTAACTATTGAAAAAACTTTTGCAAGCTTAAGGAAAGCCATTTTATATTGTAATAAGCGTTGTCCGCATCAGCTAGAAGTTGTTTTTGTTCTTAATGGATGTACAGATGAATCTGAGAGTATAGTAAGAGATATAACACAATTTAATACTGATTTAACTATTAGACTACATTCCATTGACAAGGCAAGTAAACCATTGGCTATAAATATTCTTAGAGCTTATAAGGCAGATTATATTGGATATGTTGATGATGATGTTATTCTTGATGAAGAGGCAATTATGGATGAAATTAGGTTATTAGAGAGCAATGAGGACATCTGGGGGGTATACGTTGATTCCTTTCCCTTGCCTTGTAGAGAAGGCATAGGGTGGTTTTCAAAGATAATATATAACGCCATGACAATGAGAACCAGATTTAATCTTTTGGCAGATAGGGGTGTATTATTAATAGGTAGGTGTGTACTTTTTAAGCAAGAAAAATTACCGCTTATTCCAGAAGATACTCTTAATGAAGACCAATATCTAGATTATTTATTATATCCGCATATTAAGAAAGTGAACGATTCATTTATTTTTTATGAAGGTATATATAGTTTGCGAAAAAACTTTCAAAGAGATATTAGAATAACTGCTGGTCGTAAACAGTTAAAAAAAAGGTTTCCAAATTCAATAACTGATATAGTAGATAGTGGTATAAGTAGAAAGATTAATTATAATAAATTATTTAGTTTATCAATTGGTCAAATCGTTTTATATATTATATATAGAATCATTTATAAAATTTCAAAAGTTATGGTTAATGTATGTTTACTATTTAATAATGAACCACAATGGAAAAGAACGAGTTAATTAGTAATTTAAAACTGGTGTCTGAGCAAGAAGGAGGGGGGATTTTATTTAGAGTTGATGGTGACAAAGTATTTTTTTTAGTAATACACAGAGTTAAGCAAAATGATTGGTCTTTACCCAAGGGTCATCTTAAGGTAGGAGAAACGCTTGAAGAATGTGCACTTCGAGAGATTGTTGAGGAAACCGGGTGGTGCGGAGAAATAGTCTCAAAAGTAGGAATCATGAATTATACTCATCATGACAAGAAAAAGAACATCATGCGGGATGTTATAGTTAATTTTTTTATAGTCAAACCTCTCAAAGAGGATAAATCATTATATATAGAGAAAGATCACACTTATAAATGGATTGAATATGGGGATGAATTGTTTAATATACTTACTTATTCAGCAGAAAAACCTTTATTTAAAAAAGCATACAATTATATTAAAAAAGACAATAACAATTAGGGAATGTTAATTACCTATAACTTTGTTTACCACACACCTTATCACTTCCCAGTGGCCAGTGTTGACCGCCTGTTGCCCATAAAGTGATAAAAGGTGATAAAAACTGATAACAGCTGATAACAATTGATAATCTGTTTCTCGGCTACACTTAGCAATTAATCCCGTATTTATTGGTGTTTATGTTTTTGCCTTATTAAGGTTCAAATCCCACCCTCTCCGCCAAGACAATTTTTATCGGCATGACCCGAGTGTCTAAAATTACCAAAATCTTGGGCGTTCAAATGGAGGAATTATTAAAGTAATATAATTATATGGATACAACGATACTCGTTTTAATAATTTACTTAGCGATAATGTTTTTTGTCGCTTGTTTTTTTTCAAGAAAGGAATCTATTGATGCTTATTTTGTTAATAAAAGAAAAACAAATATCTGGTTACTGACTTTTTCTACCGTTGCTACGGTCGTTGGCGCGGGCGCAACCGTTGCCATTGTTTCGGAGGTTTATAACACTGGTATTTCTTATGGTATTGCTCTGCCAATCTCGTTTATTGCGGGAATGTTTATTCTTGGAATGATAGCGAAGAAGATTAAGACCATTGGCGATCAATACGACGCACACACCATTGTTGATTTCTTTGAAAAAAGGTTTGATAAGAAAAACAGGAATCTTGTTGGAATATTACAACTTTTCCTCTTAACAATCTGGATTGGCGTTCAGGCTATAGCGATCAGCTCGCTTGCTTCAGTATTAATAGGTATTGATTATAATGTTGCAATATTTGTCGCGGCGGCAATAACAATTTTATATACAGCGATTGGTGGATTAAAGGTTGATATCATAACCGACTTTATTCAATTTTGGATAATTGCATTAGTGTTTATCGTAATGGCAATTTTGGGCTATCAGCACATAGGAAGCCTAGAGAATTTGTTTTCACAATTACCGGCAGGGCATTTAGATGTATTTGCTTTCGGCGGAGTAGGTTGGTTTGTGGGAGTATTGATTGTCAGTGGTTTCTTGTATCTTGGAAATACTACTCATTGGCAAAGGATCTTTTCCGCAGAAAACGAGCTAACAGCGAAAAAGTCTTTCTTTTGGGCGATTCCCATAACCGCATTCCTTGGTCTTATAGTTTTATTTCTCGGCCTTATTTCGGTAGTGTTATTGCCGGAAGTCCAAAAAGAAACCGCTATCTTTGCGTTAATGGATAATATCCTCCCTCCTTGGTTAGTTGGTGCAGGATTTGCCGCAATCTTGGCTGTGATTATGTCCTCCATAGATAGCTTACTTGTTGGTGGTTCCACAATAATTCACAAAGCTTTATTCAAAGATAAAAATTTGGAAGCAAAAAAGGAATTATTGTATGCAAGAGTTTTAACGGGAGTGTTTGGAATTTTTGGTTTTGTTCTTGCGTTCCTAATCCCAAACATAGTTACCTTGTCTTTGATTGTTACGTACCTTGCTTTAATATTTGTACCGCCAATCTACGCCGCATTGTATTCAAAAAAAGTTACCGCAAATGCAAGTTTCTACTCGATACTTCTTCCTTCCGTTGTGTTGTTTATCTTGTTTCCTTTTTTGAAAGAAAATACTTTTGTTGTAACTGTCTTGCTTAGTGTTTTGATCATTACTCTCTACGACAAATTTTTTAAGGGTAAGATTGCAGAAAATATAAATCAATATGAACGATAGACAGCAAAAAGGTAAGCTAAACTTTGTCCGCCATTGGCTTAGGGGAGGTATGTATGGCTCCATTATCGTTTTCATTTTGATGATTGCGCAGAATATATATTCTGCTTTGCCTTTAGGTTTTGCCTCTCCCCAAGGTACCACTAGTGCCGGATATGTATTGAGAAATTACCCGGCAGACTTTCTCCCAGAGAATTACCTCTTGCTGATTCTTATAGTCTTGATGATTGTAGCACTGAAGGTGAATAAGTCGGACGGGCTAATTAGCACGGGGTATGAAAAAAATTAGAGAATATCTAGGCCTCATCATATTGGTATTAGTGGTATTAATTTTTGCTTTCTGGTGGTACGAATGGCGACCAAGTCATTATGTAAAAGCTTGTCACTTATGGTCATTGGATCGTACTGAGGCTGTAAGTGGTTATAGAAAGGACGTTGATTACTTTCTTAATAAATGTTTGAGAGAAAATGGTATTTATTACAGAGAGTACAGAAGTAGCTAAAGATACTATTAATGATATGAGCACAAATAATTGTTGAGAGTATATTATGTATAAACTCAGCCATAAATTGCTTTCCGCCCTGTTCTTAGTGGCGGTTGTTTTTTCTCTAGCAGGCGCAGGATGTGAAGCAACTGACACCTCATCTTACCTGAATAGCAATACAACTGAC
>Ga0209212_1006351_pt1 | contig 13556 bp, 8 predicted proteins | sample RifGroC2_FD_183996 | JGI IMG/M metagenome (GOLD analysis project Ga0209212, IMG submission 183996) | Groundwater microbial communities from Rifle, Colorado, USA - Groundwater C2 (SPAdes) (version 2) | ecosystem: Environmental > Aquatic > Deep subsurface > Groundwater | place: Rifle, Colorado... | reverse complement strand
GCCTCCCCGGCGCTGGCCGCCTCGAGCGCTGCATTGAACGCGATCAGCTTGGTCTGGTTGGCAATATTATTGATAATCTCCATAACCTTGTTTATTTCTTTCGACTTTTTCCCCAGTTCCACGATCTCGCTCAGGTTTGCCTGGATGTTGTTGCTGATGTCATTAACCTTGAAGGTAAGGTTTTCAACCTCGGCAGCGCCGTTTTTAGTGTCTTCCAGTGTTTTGTCTGCCCGTTCCACCACACTCTGGCTATGCTGGGCTATCTGGCTGGCCGTAGAGGAGAACTCCTCCATTGTCGACGATATTTCCACCACCGAGCTGGAAAGCTGGGTGGAAAATCCGGACTGCTGATCCATGGTCAACGCTATCGCACCCACATGGGAATGGATTTTATCGGTTATTCCGGAGACCTTTCCAATGATGGGAAAAAGCGCCTTCCTCACCATAAGTCCGGTAATAAAGGCAAAGACAACGGCGATCACCACCGTAATGATGACCATAATCGTTTGCAGCTGTTTGTAGGCGGCAAAATAATCGCTTTCCTTTACTCCCACATACAGTACGCCGATAACTTCGCCCTTGCTGTTTTTGATCGGATCATATGCCGTAAAATAGGGGATATCCAGAATCTTCGCCTCTCCCCGGTACGGTTTGCCTTCCTTGACAACGGCATCATATGCCGCGCCGACCAGCTTGGTGTCGATCGCCCGGCTGCCGTCAGGCTTAAGAACATTGGTTGAGACGCGCGTATCGCCCATGAAAATGGTCGCCGTGCCACCAAATATTTCCTTGATCTTGTCAGGAAGTTCATTATTCCCGTTAATGACATAGCTGCCTGCCATTAATTTGCCATTAGCAGTATGGAAATCGCCTCCCTTGGCCTTGAGCAGCTCCCAGAACACCTTGAGAATACCTTCCTGAGAGACACTGGCCTGTCGGCGTATCTCGTTATGAATGCTGATGAAGGTGAAACAAGACGTGATTGCAATGGCCATCGTTATGATGATGACGTTTATCAGGACAAACTTGGTGGTCAATCTCATGGTTATCTCCCTCTTCAGTATTGCGTATCAGTTGATCACTGTCAGTTTTTGCTTCAAAAAACGTTGGAAGTCCAATAGCAGCACCATAATGCCCTTTACAGGAAGTATCCCCCATAGCCCCCTTCGCATGGCAAAGGGCTCCAGCAGTTCCGGAAACAAGCGGATATCATCCTGGCTGAATTCTGCGATATCTTCCATTGAGTCGATAATAACCCGGTACGACTGCACGCCCCCCGTCCTGATTGTTACAACTGTCGGCGATGCATACGATACTGCTGCATCTCCATATTCCAGCTCTTCGTGGAACCAGAACAGGTCCTCGGCTTGATCGCCATCGTAGGCCCCTATTCCAGCCACCTGTTCGGCATCGATACCGAAATGAACACCACCAACAGAGAAAAGGAGCAGGTTTATCGAGGCGAGCTGTTTTTCGCCTTTGTCATTCATAGTGAAATAAGATTCGCCAGCTTGCCGATATCGAGCAATGAAATGGTTTCGCCACCATATTCAATCTCTCCGATCACCAGGTCGCGGGCCGCACCATTCAGGGTAGCCAGGGGTGGCTGTATCAGCCTTAGCGGGATATCCACCACATCTTCAATGGATTCGATCATCACACCGGAATGAAAATCTCCATGCACGGCCATTGCAATCAGACAATTGCCGTGGTCGCCTTTTTCTTCTCCAAGAAAATGGCGGAGGTCGATGACCGATTCGATATCACCGCGCACATTGATGAGGCCGGGAAGATAATCGGGAAGGCAGGGGACCCAGGAGATATCGCAGGAGGGCAGTATTTCCCTGATATCCCTGCCGTAAAACGCAAAAAAGTTGACACCGCAAATGAAGATGACAACCTTGACCCGTTCTTCCTCAACATCGACGACCTCTTTTGTACGCTGCCGTCTTTTGAGCTCATCCAGGATAAGTTCGCTTTTCGGTTTCTCGTCGGATGTCGACATGACGTGGTCCCCACAATCGGCTTTTAAGGAGCGACCGAGTTAATGAATTGATTTGATAAACGATATATAGCAAAGTAGGTGGCAACAAACCAGCATAATATCAAGGGAAATACAATTCTGTTCTAAGGAAGAAATGAGCCCGATCAACGCTTCAACCTTGTACCCGAAATAGTCAGATCACCCTCCGGATGCGATCCTCCGGCTGCGGCCGGATGACAGCCCTTCAAACCTGAATTTGCCCCAGTATTCGCCGCTTCTGTACAGTGCTGTTTCACCGGCGGGAAGTTGGGCATTGCCCGGATTTGTAAGCACAAAGGAAAAGGATGACCGCAACCCGGCTCCGAATTGCTCTTCACGCGTTGCCAGGCGATATTCGGCCAGCAGGCCGGTAGAAGCTGCTATTAGGGGTTTAGCTTGTGTGGCAGAACCATCGGCCAGGCTGCCGGGCGCTACCTGGAGCAAATAGCCGTCAAAGGTGGCCGGCAACTGCCCCATGAACGTAAGCCGGGCATTTCCGTCACCACTCAGGCGCAAGTCATAGCTGGGGGTCCAAGCCAGCCCTTCCAGGCCGCATCGTAGCTTTATCCGGCCGTTTTTAGGCGTAACATGCACCCGCGCGACCAATTCCCCTGCCTGCCTCCCTTTTTTAGAGGCAGCAATGCTCGCATCCAGACGCCGGATATCCGCTTCTGTTTTGCGCCTGGCAGTATAGACAGCTTCCAGCTGGGCTATTGCAAACTCGGTGCCCTGGCGGATAGACTGCAACGGTTCCGGATTGGCCTTGGTCTTGCGGGGTGCCTTGGCGCTCTGCGACTTGGCCGCAGCCTTGAAGACTTCTTCGCGAGTTGCCAGTGCCTGCAAACGGTCTTCCAGGCGATTTTTCTGCTCCAGCAGCGCTTCGAGCTCCTTCAGCGCTTTCCCTTCCTGGCGGGGTTTCAGGACATCAACCCGCTGAATAGCTGCACTGCCCAACGGCTTGATCCGCAGGCTGTTCTCTGTCATGCCGGCCGGCAGGGCAATTTCGGCAATGCCCTTGCTTGCTGTAGCCTCAATCTCGACCATGGCGCCGTCGGATAACACCGTGATGACCTTGCTATCCGCAAGTGCGTTTACTGCTGCTGCCATCAGCAGGGCGATTACGATACAGACATAATACATATGCGGCTCCTTTCAGTTTCTCCATAACATACTTAATTAATGCTGAGTAGAATCAATCTCCCGCTATGGCGGCGAAACAATCCCCTCTCCCTGAGGGAGAGGGCTAGGGTGAGGGGGCAGAGTTGATTTATACGGCATTTCTGCCCCCTCATCCGGCCTTCGGCCACCTTCTCCCTCAGGGAGAAGGGCTGGCGGTAGATCAGTTCTAATCAGATTATTAATTGTAATCCTGTAATAATCTGGCGGTTGCGCTTGCTGTTTGATGGCGCTATACTTTGCCAAAAATTTTTCAAGAGGCGTGACATCATGGATATCGATGCAGAAGTATCCGTCAAAGACATAGTTAATTTCTACATAAAAATCAATGACGCTGCCAAGGCCAGAAAAGATATCGCCCAACTCTCCTCCAAAGACAAGTTGATAGCCTTCGATATCGTCACCACGTCAGCCGCCTCTCGTGAATTCAAGATCGAGGTAGCCAAATACTTCATCTACGACCTTGACAGCCGTGTTCGCAGGAAATCGGAAGTTGCGCTGGAGGCCCTAGTGCCGGGCTGGGTTTCCGACCCGGCCGAGAGCATCCTCAAGCTGCTCAAATCAGCTGACAGCAAAGGGGCTGCCCGCCGCAACGCCGCAGTCAAATTCCTGTTCGGCATCATTGATTCCAGCAGCCTGCGCGACACCTTCATGACCCTGCTTAACAGCCGCAACCGGGCACATATGGCTGAAATCATCACCATCCTGGAAGACTACATCGACACATCACAGGATGAACGGGAACAGGTGAAGATCTTCGAGGCCTGCCTGGACATTGTCCTCTCCGATGATGCCGACCAAAACATCAAACACCATGCATCCAACCTGCTTAGCGTTTTCTTCAAGAAGGTTGAAAGCACCAATCTCGGTGATGCCCTGCGACAAAAATTTATCGAAAAGCAGGTGGAAAAGGCCGAAGGGGTGTACCGCTATCTGTGCAGCGGCGCCTCGGGACTCAACACGATCTTCCTGGAGGATCTGCTGAGGCCGATCAATGAAGGAGGGAAAACCTTTCAGACCAAGATTCTAACCTATTTTACCTTTATCCTGGAAAAGATCAGAAATCCTGATGAGGTTGATTCGGCGCTGGATATCTACCCGGATTACTGGAATCAGGACGAGCCGTCAAAAGAGGAAAAGGTTAAGGCCATCTACCGCAGGATCATGCAGGCGGCGGAGTTGTTATGGGACAACACGGATGATCGCGAGGTACGCGGACTGATCATTCAGATCAAATATGGTGAGTATCCCAACAAGCGTGAGCTGTTCGAACAGATCAAAGGCAGGCTGGAAAATGAGACCTTGAGCGAGAGCGCACAGGAGAAGATCGCCCTGATGCTGCGTTGTTTCCTGCTGCCTGACCAGGATGAAGCGCTCAAGCTCCTGGTGGCGCACCAACTGCTGTTCAAGATCGGGGACAGTGGCGACCGTCTGGCGGCCTTGGAATACCTTAGATTTTACGCTGAGAACCGCAACCTCAACTACGCCGAGAAGGGCAGCATTGCCGCGGTGATGGAATCATTTCTGAAAAACACGGGGCTGGACGAAGCATGCCGTGACATGGCCCGTTACATCCTGTTTATTACTGATGCTACCCGGTTTGTTGTGGAAGACGAGCAGAGGGCGATCCTGTCCCAGCTGCGTCCGATGGTCGAATGGAGTGGATTCAGCAGCGAAAGCGCCGAAGAGCGGGTACTGTTGGCATTGGGTCAGTTTGCAGACAAGGTGGCAGTAACGGATAAACTCAAAAAGGCGGCCCGGTACCTGGAATTCAAGATCAAGACCCCCAAGGGTGTTGCCGCTTCATAAACCAAACCCCTCCAAACCTCCCCTTTTCAAGGGAGGCTTGAAGGCTTCCCCCCTGACAAGGGGGGATTGAGGGGGGTTGGTTTTAAACGTTACATGGTAACACTCCCCACGATCCTGCCGCCACCCAGCACCTCGTCATCCCGGTAGAAAACCACTGCCTGCCCAGGTGTGACCGCTTTCTGCGGTTCATTAAAGAACACTTCGCAGCACCCGGCACTCAAAAGCCTGACGCGGCAGGCAACCGGCTGATGCCGATAACGGATCTTGCAGGTGGCAACGAATTCATTCTCCGCCGGGGCAGTGATCCAAACCAGATCCTCGGCAGCCAGTCCGTTGGCGAAGACGTGGGATTCCTCAGCGACCACCAGCAGATTCCGTTCGATATCTATGGCAACCACGTAAAGCGGTTCGCTCCAGGCAATGCCAAGACCTTTCCGTTGACCAATGGTGTAGCGATGCGTTCCCTGGTGTTGCCCCAACACCCTTCCGCCAACATGTACAATGTCGCCGGGAGTGTTCACCAGCGCCCCGCTGCCCTCCAGGAAGGCCACATAATCATCGTTGGGTATGAAGCAGACTTCCTGGCTGTCACCCTTTTCGGCAACCGGCAAGCCAAATTCCCGTGCCAGCCGGCGCACCTCATCCTTGCTGCCGATCTCGCCCAGTGGAAAGATTACCCGTGCCAGGCGTTCCTGTGACAGGGTGTACAGAAAATAAGACTGGTCCTTGCGGATATTGCGCGCCATGCGCAGGTGGCAGGTGCCATCAGCATCAACGGTTTTTCTGACATAATGCCCCGTGGCCAGCAGCTCTGCCCCCAACTCCCGGGCCTTGTCCAGCAACAGACCGAACTTGATGTAGCGGTTGCAGGCCACACAAGGATTGGGGGTGTGCCCGCAACGATATTCCTTGATAAATTCGCCTATTATCAGGTCGCGGAAATCAGGCTCAAAATCCGCCACATGGTGGGCAATGCCCAGATGCTCGGCCACGACGGCGGCATCGTGGACGGCCGAACCGACACCGCTGGAGTGCGGTGCAAACAGGCGCATGGTGATACCGATTACCTCGTGTCCCTGCTGTTTGAGCAGGGCTGCGGTGACCGAGGAATCCACCCCGCCGCTCATGGCCACGGCAATGGTCTGTGTTGAATTAGCCCCCATCAGACCGCTTCCTCACCCAGAATAATGCGTACCACCTGATTGGCCTGGTGACCGGCGGCAATTCCCACCCGCGGCGCCATCAGACCGCTGCCGGGCAACGCCTCCGAGACCTCGTCACCCACCAGGTACAGCCTGGCTGTAACCCGGCGGGTAATGATGGAATTGTTGGAACCATACCCGGCCAGACCCGAGGCGGCAACTACCGTGACCCCCGGCATACGGCTCAGCAGCGAGTTCACCAGCATAGCCTTCATATCGGCCCGGTCAAAGGCCTCAACCACGACTGAACAGTTTGCAAAGATGTCGGGAATGTTCTCCGGCGCGAGCATGAGCGGGTGAGTCTCGACAACGACATACGGGTTAATGCGCTTGAGGTTTTCAGCCAGCGCCTCCACCTTGAGAACTCCGATCTGGTCAACAAAGTATTGCTGACGGTTGAGGTTGGAGGGTTCCACCACATCAAAGTCAACCATGACCAAGCGACCGACACCCACCCGGGCCAAGGCCACGGCCACGGCCGAACCCAGCCCGCCAACTCCGGCGATTCCCACCACGGCCTGTTTGAGCCTGGCATGCACACCCGGTGTGTGCCGGGCTGCCATGAGATGCTCCAGCTCTTGTTCGTCAGGCAGTTCGCCGCGCCGGATCAGGAACAGTTCGTCTCCTTCGCTTAACAGGGTATCGGCCGGGACGGGAAAACCGTTCAGGATCAACACATCGGCCCCTGGCTTGAATCTGTCAACAAGAACAGACAGGCTGCACCCTTCCTCGACTGTGATTTTTTTTTCGTTTATGCGAATGTTCATCGCGCCTCAGTCCATGCGTCAACCGGAATGTAGTGAAGTGAATCGGCATACTACCCGCCGCTGGGTTCGCTTGCAAGAGCTATCATGCAGGGGAAACAGCCCAAAAATCATCATATTAACCACGGAGTCACGAAGACACAGAGGAAATCAAAGAGAAAAACCGGAAAGCAATCATCACCAAAACAATGACGGACCAGAAACATATAGCATAGCTGTAACCAGATGATTTATTACACTTACTTCTCCGTGCCCCTGTGTCTCCGTGGTGAGGTTGTTTTCTACCGGGACACTGTTCAACCAATGGCTTGCGCCAGATCGGCGATCAGGTCGTCCGGATCTTCCAACCCTACCGAAAGCCGCACCAAAGTATCGGTGATCCCCTTGCGCTCCCGCTCTTGCGGGGGAACAGCGGCATGAGACATCCGGGCCGGATAGGAGATGATACTTTCCACCCCTCCCAGACTGACGGCAAAGGCCGACAGTTGCGACCCCTCCAGCAAGCGTTTGGTTGTCTCGAACGAATCCAGTTCAAAGGAAAACACTGCCCCCGGCCCATCGGACTGGGCCGCATGGATGGCGTAGCCAGGATGTTCGGCAAGGCCTGGATAATGTACTGCTGTAACCCGTTTATGCGCCTTCAGCCAATTGGCGATTTTGATTGTGCTCTGCTGACTCTGATCCATCCTGACCTTGAGTGTCTTGAGACCACGCTGGGCCAGGAACGAATCCTGCGGCCCCAATATGGCGCCAAAACCGTTCTGAATGTAACGGATCCGGTGACCCAGTTCAGCGTCCTGCACCACGGCAAAACCGCAGATCACGTCGCTGTGGCCGCTCAGGAACTTGGTGCCGCTGTGCAGAACGATGTCACAGCCCAACTCCAGCGGACGTTGCAGATAAGGGGTCATGAAGGTGTTGTCCACCAGGGTGATGATCCCCTTGGATCGGGCCAGCTCGGCTACGGCGCGCAGATCGGTGACCTTGAGCAGCGGATTGGAAGGGCTCTCCAGATAGATGCCCTTTGTTTCCGGCCGAATGGCCGCCTCGATCGCCTGGGTACTGGTGGCGTCCACAAAGGTCGACTGGATGCCTAGGCGGTTGAAGATGCTGGTCAAGGCCCGGTAGGTGCCGCCATAAACGTCGTCGCACACCACCAGGTGGTCGCCGGCCGAAAAGATCAGCAGGGTGGAGGTAATGGCCGCCATGCCTGAGGCAAAGGCAAAACCGCGGCTGCCCCCCTCCAGACAGGCAATCGCCTCCTCCAGCGCCTCGCGGCTGGGGTTGTCGGAGCGGGCATAATCATATTTACCGAAATTGTCCACCGATTGCTGGCGAAAGGTGGAAGTCTGGTAAATGGGCATACCCAGGGCACCCGTTCGTGGATCAATGGTTTGGCCGCTGTGGATCAGTTTGGTTGCAAATTTCATGAACAGCCTCCAAATTTATTAACCCCTCCCAGCCTCCCCTTCTCAGGGGAGGAGCAAACTGCCTCCCCCCTGAGAAGGGGGGATTGAGGGGGGTTGCCTTTGAATGTTACGCTTCCAATGCCTGCCGCAAATCCTCAATCAAATCGTCGCAATCCTCTATCCCCACCGACAGGCGCAACAGCACGTTATTGATCCCCAATCGGGCACGCACATCCGGCGGGATGTCGGCATGTGTCTGCACCTCGGGAAAGGTGATCAGGCTCTCCACCCCGCCCAGGCTCTCGGCAAAGGAGATCAGCTGCGTCTTCAGCAATACCTGCTCGACCAGGGCGTGATCATCCACCTCAAAGGCGATCATGGCGCCAAAACCCCTCGTATCCCGTTTCATCAACCCATGGTCTGGGTGAGTCTCCAGGCCGGGATAATGGACTGCTTGCACCCGGGGATGTCCCTGCAGCCATTCGGCCAACCTCTGGGCGTTTTCCTGCTGGCGGTCCAACCGTACCCCCAGGGTCTTCATGCCGCGAATCGTCAGCCAGGAATCCTGGGGACCCAGCACCGCACCCACCGAGTTCTGATGGAAATAAACCTGCTCGGCCAGTTGCGGTTCCTTGACCACCACCAGGCCGGCAACCGTGTCGTTGTGCCCTGCCAGGTACTTGGTAGCGCTATATACCGTAATATCAGCACCCAGGTCCAGCGGTTTCAACAGATAAGGGGTTAGAAAGGTGTTGTCCACGATCAGCAGCAGCTTGTGCTCGCAGCACAGTGCGGACAGGGCCGGAAGATCGGCAAACTTCAACAGCGGGTTTGTCAGCGACTCCACAAACAGGGCCTTGGTCTCCGGCCGGATGGCAGCCTGTACCGCAACCGTATCGCTGGTATCCACGTAGGTGAAGGTCAACCCATACTGGCTGAAGACCTTGTCGAACAGGCGGCAGGTACCGCCGTAGAGATCCTCGGTGACAATGATGTGGTCACCGGACCGGAAGAGCAGCAACAGATTGGCAATGGCCGCCATACCGGAGGCAAAGGCAAAGCCGCGGGCGCCGCCATCCAGACGGGCAATGCCGTTTTCCAGTGCCAGGCGGGTCGGGTTACCTGATCGGGAGTAGTCGAACCCGGTGCTTTGGCCGAGCCCGGGATGCCTGAAGGTTGCTGTCTGGTAGATGGGAACCGCCACCGATCCTGTGCGGGTATCCCACTCCAATCCGATCTGCACTGCCTGTGTATCAATATTCATAATCCACTTTCCTCCTTACAAAAAAATCCCCTTCCGGGGTACGGAAGAGGATTCCTTGGTAGGTTTCTTCTCTTCCTTATCTCCCGGGACCTTTCGATCCCGCTGGAATTGGCACCTTCCCCGAAGGTAGGTTGCCGCGACGTCAAAGGGCCAGTCCCTCAGTCGCTCTAGATAAGAAATGCTGCTATGTATACTGCTTTATGGGTAAACTATATTTTTATTATTATCATTTTGACACCGTTTTTGTCAATAATTATTCTTACCTGTTTCCACACTAAAAAACAGATCAAATTTATACGCCATTAGAGGCATGTTGAAACAAACCTGCCAGCGACCAAGAGGAAAAACACTTCATTAGTGCGGCGTGGCAAGGTCATTATGCATTTTTGTATTATTAAATTTTCACCATAAAGTTCTCACCCGTTTGGTCTTGCACATATTTTGCATTGTCCAGGCCCACCTAGTGTCCATAAGGGTTTACGGTTTTCCAAAAACAATCTACTTTTCTTCATGCCATAAAAACTAGACTTTTAAAATTATGGCTAACATATCTTGTTAGTATTTTGTGGCTAACATTAATTGGTACTTATCTAAAACCATACAGCACTGTATTTTGAACTTAAGTCATCTTGTAGAGGACTAACATAATGCTAAGCTTTTAAATTAGTTTTTTAAAAGGCCAACCTCATGCCATCAGAAAGAGTTCGTAGACAAAAGTACTGTTTTAAATGGAGGATCTTGATTCTCCTATTTTCTGCACTGAGCGGATTCGCATCAGGGGCCTGGGCCACATATACTCTTCCTGCCGATCGCTCCGTGGCCTGGCATGGAAACGTTGGTGTGCTTGGGGATATTCCTAACCGTACAGAAGTTTTTATCACATTGAGCCCCTCCGGTGGGGACGACGCCTCGGCCATTCAGACGGCCCTCGATAGCTGCCCTTCGGGGCAAGTCGTGAAGTTGGAGGCTGGCACATTCAACATCTCCTCGACACTGACAATAAAATCAAACACCACGTTACGTGGCGCCGGGAAAGGCAAGACAATAATATCAGGGATACCCGGCTATACCGGTGCTACGCTCATCCATACTACTGGTTCCACGTTTACTGGCAGCGTTTCATACCCTATTAACGACGGACTTGATAAAGGATCCACCAGAATAACAACAAAATCGGCCCACGACTGGAACATCGGAGACATCATCCTGATAGACCAGTTGAATGACGTCACCGCCGATCCTCCGGTATCTAATATCGGTCTCGGTGGCACCTGCACCTGGTGTGGCAGGATGAGAGGGGCCAGGGCGCTGGGACAATTGGCGAAGATTATTGTGATTACAAGCAACACGGCAGACTTGGAAATTCCGCTATATTGGAGCTACAATTCGAGACTGTCGCCCCAAGCAACTAAATATCTCAATGTTATCACCGAAAGTGGCATAGAGGATTTGACCGTCGACAACAGCATAAGTGGCAATTCAAATCAGAATAGCAGCGGCACTATCTATTTCGACGGCACATCGAACTGCTGGCTCTTGAATGTCGAGATTATCGGGTCTTGGCAGAGCGCTTTACAGATTAAAGGCGCATACCGCAACACAATCCGGTCATGCACTTTGCACGAAGGAATTGCTTCCGATCCGGCTAAATACGAAGGTCACTCTTACGGAACTCAGTTCACGAATTACTGTTCTGCGAATCTTTTGGAAAACAATCGGTTCTACAAATTGGGCACGGCTATTAATCTGGCTGGTGCGATTTCCGGCAATGTATTCTCCTACAACTATATCCACGATATAGTTAGCCCTCCGTCATCCCCTGACTGGCAAAAAGCTGTTGTGCTGATCCACGGCGGTCATCCACTAAAAAATCTCTTTGAAAGTAATTTTACTATCGGCCGGTTGTCGGCTGACAATTATTGGGGAACATCCAGCCACAACACCTTCTTCCGTAATAGAAGTGCCCTGGACACGGGCAAAACTGGCGCCACCTGGGATGTTGACCTACAATATTTTTCTCGTAGTTACACTTTTGTTGGAAATATCCTCGGGGCTATAGGCACGGAAACAGTCTATGAGCAAGAGAACGTATTACTGACGGGACTGAATTCCATCTATCGTCTAGGTTATACCTCAGACGGCGACGGAAATGCCGACGGCAATGACAGCGGAGTTCTGACCACTCTGCTGCGCCACGGCAACTGGGATAGCGTCAATGCTTCAGCTGTCTGGAATAATTTCGACGATACAGTTTTACCTAGCTCATACTATCTGGACATCAAGCCGATATGGTGGGAAAGCCTGCAATGGCCGGCAATCGGACCGGACGTATCTCCCATGTATCCGGCCGAACCGGATAGCTACGAGGGGATGCCATGGGACATTCCCAAGACTATCACCCCTCCGCTGTTATACCCGGCCAACATCGGTCCGACTCCAGCCTCTGTAGATCTGACATGGGATGAACCGACCGAGTATACGGATGGGACCCCTCTAACAAGCCTGGGTGGTTATAAGATTTATACGGGAAACACTCCGGGGAACTATTCGCAGGTTTTAGACGTTGGCAATGTAACTTCATATACTCTGAGCGGGCTTAATGATGGAACGACCTACTATTTTGCGGTCACGGCTTATAGTACGGGCGGAAGCTTGAGCTTGTTTTCCAGCGAAGTATCCTTTACCATCCAGACCCCACCTGTTTTATACACCATCAACTCCACAGCCGGCAGCGGCGGCACTATTTCACCCACCGGCACGATAACTGTCGATTCAGGGGGGATCCAGACATTTGCCATCACTCCCAACACCGGATTCCAGATCACAGGGGTCATCGTTGATGGCACCTCTGTCGGTGCAGTGACCAACTACACCTTCAGCAACGTCACCGCCAATCACACCATCTCGGCTGCTTTCACCGCAATTGCTTACACCATCACAGCCACTGCAGGCAGCGGCGGCACCATTTCACCCACAGGCACAACAACAATCAGTTCAGGTGAGAGCCAGACTTTTACAATTGCACCGAACAGCGGCTATCAGATCTCAGCGGTCACAGTTGACGGCACCTCTGTCGGTGCAGTACCAAGTTACACCTTCAGCAACGTCACCGCCAACCACACCATATCGGCTGCCTTTAGCGTCAACGAGACCTTCACCATCACAGCAACAGCCGGCACTGGCGGCGCCATTTCGCCCACGGGTACTGTGGCAGTGAATTCCGGCGCAAACCAGACTTTTACCATCACTCCCAACACCGGATTCCAGATCACTGGGGTCACCGTTGACGGCGCTTCTGTCGGTGCGGTGACCAGCTACACCTTCAGCAACGTCACCGCCAATCACACCATCTCGGCTGCCTTCACCGCGATTACTTATACCATCACCGCAACAGCCGGCACTGGTGGAACCATCTCACCTGCGGGTGCGGTGGCAGTGAATTCCGGCGCAAACCAGACTTTTACAATTACGCCCAACACCGGATTCCAGATCACTGGGGTCATCGTTGACGGCACCTCTGTCGGTGCAATACCAAGTTACACCTTCAGCAACGTCACCGCCAATCACACCATCTCGGCTGCCTTTAGCGCGATTACTTACACCATCACAGCCACTGCAGGCAGCGGCGGCACCATTTCACCCACAGGTACAACAACGGTCTCTTCAGGTGAGGACCAGACATATTCAATTACTCCGAACAGCGGCTATCAGATCTCAGCGGTTACCGTTGATGGCACCTCTGTCGGTGCAGTACCAACTTACACCTTCAGCAACGTCACCGCCAATCACACCATCTCGGCTGCCTTTAGCGTCAACGAGACCTTCACCATCACCGCAACAGCCGGCACAGGAGGAACCATCTCACCTGCGGGTGCGGTGATCGTGAATTCAGGCGCAAGCCAGACTTTT
>Ga0209212_1006349_pt1 | contig 13559 bp, 12 predicted proteins | sample RifGroC2_FD_183996 | JGI IMG/M metagenome (GOLD analysis project Ga0209212, IMG submission 183996) | Groundwater microbial communities from Rifle, Colorado, USA - Groundwater C2 (SPAdes) (version 2) | ecosystem: Environmental > Aquatic > Deep subsurface > Groundwater | place: Rifle, Colorado... | reverse complement strand
TCCCCGCCGCTGCGAGGGCCACCCGGTCGCCATCCTTGAGGTTGAAAGCGCCGCGCACCACATACTGCTCGCCCTGCTTGAGCCCGGTTGCCACCTCGACCATTTCGCCGCTGACCGTTGCGGTGCGGATGTCGCGCCTGCGGGCCAGGCCGTTCTCCACCACGAACAGGCTCCCTTTTCCGGCCGCCAGGTCGAATCTGTCCACGGCGCTACGCGGAACCTGCAGCACATTGCTCCGTTTGCCAATGACGATGCGCCCCTTGGCAAACAGGCCTCCCTTGAGCAGTTCGGGAAGATTGCGCACCTCGGCAATCACCTTGAGGGAACGGTCCGCGGAACTCAGTTCCGGGTTGATGAACATGACCTTGCCGGTAAAGGTTCTGCCCGGCAGCGAATCCACCGTAAACTCCAGTGGCTGGCCCACCTTGATGCGGGCTGAATCCGCAGAGGAGACTGTCACGGTCAGGTTGAGCAGGCGATTGTCAACGATGCGGAAGATCGGTTTGGCGGCTGCCGCATCGCTGGCCAGGTCACCCACATTCACATCCCGCAGGGCCACCACACCGTCGATGGGTGACGCAACAAAGCCCTTTGCCATGCGGGCCTTGGTCTGGCGCACATCTTCCTCGGACACGCCGATCTGCCCACGGGCCGCTTCCAGGCGGGCCTGGGCTGCCTCCAGCTCGCTGCGGGCATCGTCCAGCGCCTGCTGGGTAGCCAGGCCGGACTCTTTGAGCTTGACCATCCGCGCCAGCTCCCGCCCAGCCCGGTTAACCGCCACCTGGGCCTGGGCCAAACCAGCCTTGGCCGACGCCACGCTTGCTTCTGCCCGCCGGGCAAGCGCCTCGCTCTCGGCCACGTCGATCCGGGCCAGGGGCTGCCCCTTTCTGACCCGCACCCATTCCGTCACGAAAACCTGTTTAATCAGGCCAGGGATCTGGGTCTTGATATCAACCGAGAACTTGGGCTCCAGGCTGCCGGTCACCTCAATGCCGTCGGTCAGTTCGGCAACCGCCGCAGCTGCCGCCTCAACCGCAACCGGCGGCTTGGCAGTCTCTATAGTTTTTCCCGCTTCGCTGCTGCCGCAGGCGCTGATGGTGGCGGCGATAACCGCCGTAATGATCACTACTGCCAGACCTCGCATCTAATACTCCTTGCTCCCTGTAAAACATATTCTTAAATAAAAAAAATAGTTCAGCATGCGTACCATAACTGAAAAAGCCGCGGGATGCAAACCTGCGAATCGTATGGAACAGGGCCTGACCAAAGCTGGCGGTCGGGATTGCCGGCAATCAAGAGAGTCTATCCGGCGTAATGAGTTGACAAGGAAGGCGGGCAGGCTTTAGAGTTGTGGGACTACGAGGATTGAATGATCAATACTGACAAGCTCAAACAGCAATTCAAAAAAATCCTTTCTCTGGATGCCCATCCCGGCCATATTGCAGCCGGGTTTGCCGTGGGGGTCTTCGTAAGCTTTACCCCCTTCTTCGGGTTGCACACCCCTATGGCCATCGCCCTGGCCTTCATCTTCCGTCTCAACAAATTGACCTGCCTGACCGGAGCGTGGGTCAACACCCCCCTGACGGTCGTGCCTGTTCTGGCGGCCAGCTATAAACTGGGTGGCATGCTTCAGGGCGAACCCATCAAGGAGCTGACCTTAACGAACCTTGACTGGCAAAGCCTCCAGCCCTACGCCAAGTCCATTCTGCTGGGAAGTTCCATCATCGGCTTTGTGGCGGCACTGGCTGGGTATTTCATCTGCTACTTGCTGGTAATACGGCTGCGACGCAAAGATCCGGCAATTGAGGAGATGACTCGGGAAATGGAAGAGGTCGGGGAAGAACTGGAGTAGTGCCAGCTCATAATATTTAATAAAAAAGCCGCTCTACTTTCGTAGGCGGCTTTTTTTATTGTGCAACCTGCATCAGGCAATGGTATGTCGGATATCCTTGCCCTTGACCATGAAGATCACCATCTCGGCGATGTTGGTGGCGTGGTCGGCAATCCGCTCCAATGATTTCGAGATATAGTTCAGTTTCATGGCGCGAGAGATCGTGGTTGGATCTTCGATCATAAAAGTCAGAAGTTCACGCTGGATCTGGATGTTGAGGTCATCCACAAAACTGTCATCCTTGCAGACCTTGATGGCCAGCTCCGAATCTCCCCGCACAAAGGCGTCCAAAGCCTCCTTGACCATAACCTCGGCCCGGTGAGCCATGCGTGGGATGTCGATATAGGGCTTGAGCGGCGGCTCCTCGTTCATCTCGCGGGCGCGCTTGGCAATATTGGCGCACTGGTCGCCCATCCGTTCCAGGTCGGTAACGATCTTGAGCGCAATCGTGATGAAGCGCAGATCGCGGGCCGCCGGCTGGCGCAGTGCCAATAACTCCAGGCAGCGTTCATCGATCGACATCTCGGCCGCATTGACCTCGTGATCAAAGGCGATAGTACGCTCGGCCAGGGCTGTATCCCGATCCACCAGGGACTTGACCGAGTTGGCTATCATCAACTCCACCTTGCCGCCCATGACCAGAAGGCTTTGTCTCAATTCATTCAACTCGATGTCGAATGCCATACTGATGTGTTCGCGTTCCATTATTTCTCCTTGTAGACGGGCGAGGTATTTTTCGTCCTGGTCAGACAATCGAGCTCTTGCGCGGAAGCGTACAGGTAGTACGCTGCACAAGCAGGAGCGAAGATTGTCGAAACCAGGGCGGAAAAGAACCGTCCGTTAACCGAATCTTCCGGTTATGTAGTCTTCCGTCTGCTTCTTCTCCGGGTTGGTGAAGATCTTGCGGGTTCCCCCGGCTTCGATCAGCTCCCCCAGGTAAAAGAAGGCGGTCACATCCGAAACCCGCGCGGCCTGCTGCATGTTGTGGGTGACGATGACGATAGTATACTTGTCTTTCAGCTCTTCAATCAACTCTTCAATTTTGAGCGTCGAAATCGGATCAAGCGCCGAGCAGGGCTCATCCATCAGGATGATCTCCGGATTGACGGCTATGGCGCGTGCGATGCAGATGCGCTGGGCCTGGCCGCCGGAAAGCCCCAGGGCCGAGTCGTTCAGGCGATCCTTGACCTCGTTCCAGATCGCAGCGCTTTTCAGGCTGCGCTCCACCGCCTCGTCCAGGGTGGCCTTGTCATTCACCCCGGCAATCCGCAGCCCATACACGATGTTCTCGTAGATCGACTTGGGGAAGGGGTTGGACTGCTGGAAGACCATGCCGATCCTGCGCCTGAGCGAGATTACATCCGTGGAAGGGTTGTTGATCTCATCGCCGTCAAAACGGATGCTGCCGGTGATCCGGGCGCTCTCCACCAGATCGTTCATGCGGTTGAAGCAGCGCAACAGCGTTGACTTGCCGCAGCCCGACGGTCCGATAAAGGCGGTCACCTGGTTGCGGGCCATGTCAAGGTTGATGTTCTTGAGGGCCTGGGCCTCGCCATAGTGGAGGTTCAGGTCCGAAACCGAGAGAATGGGAGCTATGTTTTTTTGTTCCTGGGTTTGTGGCATGTTCATTCCTTGTAAGTCGCGTCTAGGTTGTTCAAAAGCGGGTAGATCGTTGTCCCCGCAGAAAGCACCGCGGAGGCGTAGCAGCGCTACGCCGCACAAGGAGGCTTTCGAGGACGACAGCGAGATGCCTGTTTTTCAACAACCTCCTAGAACGTCGAAGTCGTGTATTTGCGGCGCATCCTGTTGCGCAGGTAAATGGCGGTGCTGCTGGCTACAATCACGATGGCCAGCAGCAGCATGGTCGTCACGAAAACCATCGGCTTGGCGGCCTCCACATTGGGAGACTGGAAACCGACATCATAGATATGGAAGCCCAGGTGCATGAACTTGCGATCCATATGGAAAAACGGAAAATTAGCGTCAAAGGGCAGGGTCGGCGCCAGCTTGACCACACCGACAATCATCAGCGGCGCCACTTCGCCGGCGGCGCGGGCCATGGACAGGATCAGTCCGGTCATGATGCCGGGGGTGGCCATGGGCAGCAGGAGCTTGGTCAGGGTCTGGAACTTTGTGGCGCCCAGCGCCAGCGACCCCTCGCGAACACCGCGCGGAATCGAGGCCAGCGACTCCTCGGTGGCAACGATCACGACCGGAACGGTCAACAGCGCCAGGGTCAGGCTGGACCAGAGGATGCCGCCGGTGCCGAAGGTCGGGGTCGGCAAGCGTTCCGGAAAGAACAGTGAATCAAGGCTGCCGCCGATGCCGTAGACGAAGAAACCCAGGCCGAAGACGCCATAGACGATGGAGGGCACGCCGGCCAGGTTGTTGACCGCAATGCGCACCATGCGGGTCAGCAGGCCATCCTTGGCATATTCACGCAGGTAGATGGCGGCGACCACGCCAAAGGGGAGCGAGAAGACGCTCATCAGCAGCACCATCATGACCGTGCCGAAGATGGCCGGAAACAGCCCCCCTTCGGTATTGGATTCGCGCGGGTCATCCAGCAGCAGTTCGCGGACCCGCTCCAGATAGGCCCCGCACTTGGCCAGGAACGACATGTCGTTGGGCCGCTGCAGGGCAATAATCTCGCTCAGGGCAATGTCCTTGCTGCCACCGGCAACATCTTCAAACGTGGCTGTGATGCGTGCGATCTCCTCATGGGCGGCAGCGGACTGCTCATTCAGGCGATCGAACTGTGTCATTGCCTGTTCCCGCTCCGTTGTCAGTTCACTGATGGCAGTGCTGTTCTTTTCTTTCTCGCGGTATTCGAGTTTGAGCAGCTTGAGCCGGAGCCGTTCGGCCCGGTTGTTCAGGTCGGACATCTGCCCCTTGATCTTCAGGGTAGCCTGGCTCTTTTCATCTACCCATTTCATTGCCAGTACCAGCGTTTGATGTGGCGAAGTCGTTGCAGGAACCGCCAGCCCCTCGGCATTGACGCCCTTCAGGAAGCCGAAGTAGTTGCCATGCTCGCGACGCTCCAGCAGCATGGCATCGGGCGGCAAAGTGCGTTTCGTGATCTCTTTTTCATCTATCCAGCGGAAATCCTGGCCGAACACGTCGCGGTTGGCAATTTTCAACTGCAGACGGCGCTCACCGCTGATCGGGTTTTTCTCGTGCTGCATGACCTGCCCCAGGGCAGCGCTTCCATCCTTCAGTTCAAAGCGGACCAGTTCCTTCGGCCAGAAATAGCCGAGTCCGTTGGAAACCACCACCCCGATCAAAGAAAAGGTCATGACCAGCACGATCGCCAGGGCAGAGCCGGTCGCCAGCACATACGGTTCGCCTGTTTTCCAGAATTTCTTCATCTATTTAAGCCTCTTGGATTTTCAAAAAAAACCTTACCACCCCTAGCCCCTCCTAAAACAGGAGGGGGACTTTAAGCTCCCCTCCTTACTAAGGAGGGGTTGGGGGTGGTTGGGTCGATATTCATTTTAGTATCGTCCATACTTTTTCCTGAACCTCTGCCGTAGCGCTTCAGCCATGGTGTTTATCACAAAGGTGAAGATGAACAGCAGCACCGCCGACAGGAACAGCACCCGGTACAGCGAGCTGAACAGCGGCGCTTCCGGTATTTCGACCGCAATGTTGGCCGACAGCGAGCGCAGGCCGTTGAACAGGCTCCAGCTCATGATTGGCGTGTTGCCGGTGGCCATCAGCACGATCATTGTTTCGCCGATGGCACGACCGAAGCCGATCATGACCGCCGAAAACACGCCCGGTAACGCCGACGGAAGCACGACCCGCCAGGCGGTCTGCCAGCGGCTGGCGCCCAGGGCCAGCGAGGCGGCGGTCAGGTTGCGCGGCACGTTGGAGATGGCATCCTCGGCAATGGTGAAGATGATCGGGATCACGGCAAAGCCGAGCGCAATGGCGATGATGATGCTGTTGCGCTGGTCGTAACGGACTCCCAACGTGCTGAACAGCCACTGTTTGAAATCTCCCGCGAACAGGTGCAGTTCGGCAACACCGCTCAGCAGAAAGGCCAGGTAGCATCCCAGCACGACCAGCGGGATCATGGCGACGAATTCCTGACCCCGGGTCAGTCGCTGCAGCGGAGAGTTGATCTTGATCCGTTTCCAGAAGAAAATTGTGACCAGCAACAGCAGCGGCACCAGCACGATGCTGAAGAATACCGTCAGGACACTTTTGTCGATCAGCGGCGCCAGCCAGAGTCCGGCCAGAAAACCGATTACCACGGAAGGGATGGCGGCCATGATCTCCACCAGCGGTTTGATGCGCCCTTTCAACTTGGGCGACATGAACTGGCTGGTGTAAAGCGCCGCCAGAATGGCCAGCGGTACGGCAAACAGCATCGCGAACAGGGTTGCCTTGACCGTGCCGAACATCAGCGGCACCAGGCTCAGCTTGGGCTCGAAGTCGTCATTGGCGGCCGAGGACTGCCAGGCATATTCCGGCTTTTCATAGCCTTCGTACCAAACCTTGCTGAACAGAGTACCGAAGGAAATCTCCGGGTGCGGGATATCCAGTTTCCAAATCTTCAGCGTCCCGGCTTCGTCCATGACGCATAAACTGTTGCCCTTGGGTGACAGGGCCGCTATGAGGGGCGGCGAAGTCAGAGCTATGGAGAGCAGGTTGCGCTCCGAGGTCATGTGGTCGGCGTGGATTGCGCCGTTATCCAGCGTGAACAGGGTTTTGTTTCGCGGAGAAGGCAGGATTGCGGAGGCCTGGCCGGCGCTGGGACGCAGGGTATGGATGCGGGTCAGGCGTTTATCCTCGCCGCTGCCGGCCAGCTTGACCGGAAACCATGTGGTCAGCCGCCCTTTGGCGTCACCCACGGCAACCGACACGTCCCCCAGCACCAGGGCCAGCGAGGTGATCGCCTGATGGTCATCCGAGACCTGGATGTTGTCCAGCAGCCGCGCAGGCCCACTCTCCGAAATATCCCACCGCAGAAGCATGCCGTTGCCGGTACCGGCGTAGAGGTAGTGCCCCTTGGAGTCAACCGTAATTGCCGAGATACGGCCCGGCAACGGGTCGTTGAGCTCAACGGTTTCGATGCTCCGTTTTTCATTGTCTAACAGGTCCTTTTCAACCAGTTGGCGGATTACCCGGATGCGGTCGCCCGCCTGTCGGTCAACCCGTACAAAACCTTTTCCCTCGATCGGACGGACGAACGACTGCACCACGTTGCCGGCAGCGACAAAGGCCGGTTCATCCCGGGCAGTGACATCATGACTGATGCTAATCTTGCCGTCGGTGTCTTTAGCGGAATCCAGCGCAACCGTGACCGATGAGATCGCACCGTTGTCCCACAGAAGGTTGTAGTCCGACTTTCCGATGTATTCGGCCGATAGCAACCGGACAGATCCCGCCGGAGCATTGGGAGACTTGATGCTGGCGGAGATGGAGCCGTCGGTCGCTTTCAGAAAGTGAAAGGTGCCGGTCTCGTCGAGCAAAAAGGCGCTCTGCTGGTTCTCTTCAGTTCCGACCGCCAGGACCCTTCCGGATGTAATCGCGGAAGGCAGCTTGATGGTTGCTGCAACCCTGGCCGAGGCCGGATAGAAGAGCGGCAGCGCGACCCGCGAGATCATCACCAGGATCCAGACCACCGAAATGATCACCAGCACACCGCCGATGCGGATCAGTACCTCGGCCAGCCGGTCGTTGCGCCGCGATTTGTCGGTAAAGTTTTTCTTCATGTTCACCTGATTATTCGCAAAAAAATCCCCCTCCCATCTGGGAGGGGGGAGTCACATAGGGTGTACTAACAAACTATTACTTCAGGGCTTTCAGCTGATTTTGCACCATCTGGGCTGTCAGTGGATCGTAACCGTCCTTGACTACGATCTCCTGACCTTCCTTGGAAAGAGCGAATTTCAGGAATTCTTCCACAACCTTGGGCAGCGGCTCGCCCGGTTTCTTGGCGACATAGACATAGAGCATTCTGGCAAGCGGGTATTTTCCGGAAAGGACGTTCTGGTAGTTGGCTGCCTCTACCTTGCCGCCTTTCTTATCGGAGAGCGGAAGGGCGCGAACACCGGAGGTGGCGTAGCCGATGCCGGAATAACCGATGCCGGTAATGTCATGGGCAACGCCTTCTACGACAGAAGCCGAACCGGGCTGTTCCTTGACGGTGTTTTTGTAGTCGCCGTTTTTGAGGGTGTGCTCCTTGAAGTAGCCATAGGTGCCGGATGCGGAGTTACGGCCATACAGGCTGATCGGTTTTTCGCCCAGCTTGCCGGTTACGCCCAACTGTTTCCAAGTGGTGATCTCGGGCACACCGCGCTTGCGGGTCTTGGAGAAGATCGCGTCAACTTCGTCCAGCGAGAGGCTCTTGATCGGGTTGTCCTTGTTGACGTACACGGCCAGCGAATCAAGCGCGACGCCGATCTTGGTCGGCTTGTAACCAAATTTTTTCTCGAACTGTTCGATCTCGGAACTCTTCATCTCACGAGACATGGGTCCCAGTTGCGCAGTGGCGGAAATCAGGGCAGGAGGAGCGGTGCTGGAACCCTTGCCTTCGATCTGGATGTTGACGTTGGGGTATTTCTTCTTGAAGCCTTCGGCCCAGTAGGTCATGAGGTTGTTGAGTGTGTCGGAACCGATACTGCTCAGGTTGCCGGCCACTCCTGCGGCAGGGGCATACTTCTTGATTTTGGAATCGATTTTGGTCGGGGCGGCCTGGGATGCAACTACGGTGACCATAAGCAGAGCTGCGGTCAGGATTGACTTCTTGAACATGGAATGTTCCTCCGAGTTGAGTTTGTAACAATGTGTAGAAACTATAACAGATGTTTGTTACAACGAAGTTACAGGGAAGAAAACTGTTGGTTAAATGTGACTGGTGGATAATCCGATTTTTATGGGCAGGCGGCAGGTATCAAGCAGAAGGTTGGGGGATATTCCCATTTCATGAGTCAGCCGACAGCCTTAGTATGGATTTGATATCGACCACCGGCGTGTTGTCAAGCGCTTCGAGCGGGCCGACCTTTAACCTCGTCCCCACGATCTCGCGCACCGTGACACGATGCAGACCAAGGGGATTCGGCCGGTTTGGCGAGCGTGTGGCAAAGACACCGGTCAAGGGCAGGTCCTTGTTTCGACCAGGGTGCACCTTCAATATGTCCCGCTGCGACTGGTGAAACCAGGTGATTACAATTATTTCATCACCAACGGCAATGCCGTCAAGCCCCTCGGCAACAGCGTGGTCCAGTTCGATCCAGGCATCTGGGGCCCCCTCATATCCCTGGCGGGGGGCTTCCTCACGGTTGGTTAATGTGGAGCGGACCACCCCGATCGGGTTTAGCGTATAACCGGTTTCAACCATAACTATGTCCTTTTCGTATAAGCGGTCTGGTATTTCCGGAAATAGCTAATCAAGGCTCGCCTCAACTCCCTCAGGATAAAGGCGAGGAAAATAATACCCCACCAACGATGCAGGAAAAGCGAGCATTACAGGTCCTTTTTCCGAATCGGAAACTAAATAGCCTTTTGCCAATAAACTACTGACGACCCTACGTGCTGAACGTTCTGGCATTCCGATGATATTCGGAATTTCTCCACGAGGTATTTCCCCGCGTAAAAACACATCTCTCAGTAAATGACCAGCTTCAGGTTTCAATTCACCAAAAGAAACTTGACGATCAACTACCGCTTGTATTCTTTTCTGCATTCCATCCAAATCTAAAAGACCTGCCATGAAGTCAATTTGGTCAACGGCAGTTTTAAGAAAAAATCTACAAAATTCAAACAACCCCGCTTGTGTCAGATTTCCCCGGCCATCCATATCTCCTCTACGAGGTTGGTCTGCCCCTGCCAAGGAAGCAAGATACTCTTCTCGGTTTCTTGCGAAACCTCGGGAAACCGTCCACAATCCGTGACCATCTATTTTTGCTTTTTTCAGGTAGGCATGAGTCATAAGACGTGTAACTCGCCCATTTCCATCCACAAAAGGATGAATCCATGCAAGACGGTGATGAGATGCCGCAGCCGCGATAACCTGACTCAAACCTTTCAGGTTTTGAGGGTCGTAGACTTCCTCAAATCTTTTCATAAAACCACATATATATTCTGATTTAGGTGGCAAATGCCTTCCAACCTCAACCTCTAATTCTCTTGTTTTACCAGGGATCACTTTTTCAGTTTTTCCATTGGTACGTTGTACGATAAGATATTCCTCCGGCATCCGCTCATAAAATTCCTTATGTATCCAGCACAAAAAATTCTTGCTTGTAATGACTGTTCCCGGATTATCCTGGATGTGGGCCTCGATGCTTTTCTGCACTTCTATATGTGCTTTACTTTCCAATTGCTTTGCTCTTTTTGCAGGGTCTTTGGAAAAGTCTTCTCGCATAGCGCGATCAATGTCTACAGGATGGGTGTTGTGCCCTTCGATCAAATTGGAATAGTAGCTGTTCATTTTTCTCACTAATTCAACGATTCCTCTACGGGTAACCGGATGAACGGCAGCACTGATGCCGGCAGATTTACGAATCACTTCAATCGCCAAATCATCGAGTTCTCCCGCAGAATTAGTAGGCATCATTGGTTCCATTTCCGAAATTCTTGTATATAAACCATCTTCCATGTTGATTCCCCAGATATAGGCCAGCATTTTGGCCGATATTTAGTATCGTAATTTAAATTAATTGTGCGCCAGTTTTACACATGAATCATTAGTTTTATTGGAATCTTGGCCGGTTTAAATAACGACATAATAAAATAAAATATAATTTAAAACAAGCTATTGCTATTACAATCAAATAAATTAACCAAATTATTGGCCGATGTTTTGGCCGATGTATTTGTATCGTATTTTGCCAGAAAAATAAACTATTTTTTAATTATTTTAATATTACTGGCCGATATTTTGGCCGACTGCTGAACATCAGGGTCCGTAGAGGATTTGCACCTCCAAGTCAATGATCATCCACCACAGTTGATCATACGTCGCTTACGCGACACGCGCCCAGGCGGACGCATACGGTGGTGAGGCACAGCGGCGGCGCGTCTCATTGCGATCGTTTGCCACCGAACAGTTATGCCAGTTCAACTTTCAGAGTGTTGCCAAGGGCAAGGGCCGCTCTTTCGAGCGGTTTGGAGGGTAACGGAAACATTGGCAGGATCAAGGAGTCTGTCCAATGCCGTGCGGCTGGTGTGCATCTTTTCGGCCATGGCGGTCTATCGCTTTACGGAAATTCGCCTTCACAGGGAGTTGTAATTTTTACCTTTTCAAGGGTTGACCCTGCCGTTGGATCGTCCCTGGTTCTTCACATCATCTAGAAGTGAAGTAACAATCCTCCAACTCCGGTGATGATAGCTATTACACCACCCACACCTGCATAAGATCGATGAATGCGCGGTAATCACCGTCTTTATGAAAAACCTGCTGTTTGCCGTTACCGCGATTGATAAGATGGTAAAATGCGTTGTCAGCTAATGCGCTTGCTATTCTTGGCACATTTACACCTCAATAATCACATGTCCCCTTATTGCTCCTGCGGGCGCACCTTCATATCCCTGGCGGGGAGCTTCCTCGCGGTCGGTCAATGAGGAGCGGACCACCCCGATCGGGTTTAGCGTATAACCGGTTTCAACCATATCTTTGTCCTTTTTGTATAATGGGGCTGCGCCGGGTTTTTCAGGCGCGATGGCTGGCAAACGTATCAAAAGCCGGTGACAAGGAAATCAATGGCAGCTATGATTTCATTACGATGCTCCCTGAGGGAACATACTTTAACCCCAAGGCTATTTACCGCAACTCCGGCCATTTCAGCCGTTGACATTATGACCGTGGTCCTTTTTACGGAAAATTGGAGGTTCAGAAATTTGGCAGCTTTGCCCATAGCAGCAACTGTATAGAGAGGAATAACTACGCGTGTTGTCAGGTTGTTCAACAGGTCGGTCTGTATGTCCAGCAAATAGGGGATTGCTCGTTTTGTTACAGGATTTGGGTTTATAAACACATCGAACTGGGCCATCAGAATTGCCTCAAGCCGTCACTGAAAACTCCCCGAGCTTCAATGCGTCTATTATATTCTTCAATAGCCTCTCGATTTTCATCTTGCCATTCTCGCCGTTTCTGGTCCCGTAATATTTCCGCGAGGCGCAGCTCTAATGTCTGTGACAAATTAACATGATGTTCTTTGGCTTGTTGGAGTAGATCGCTGTTAATACTCAAATTGGTTGGTTTTTTTTGTGCATTCGGGTTAAAGAAATTAAGTTGCATAATGCACTCCTTATACGCATTCTATGTGCGCATAACTTACCGCTTTCAAAGGGCTCGTGCAAGATATATTTCATGCCTAACGGACTCACAATTTATTTTCAGTATAATCAGCAAATGCAACTATATCTAGGTCAGCTATTATGGGCCAGGCTTTAGTTTCTTCATTGTCTATTAGAATTTTTACGGATTTTTCCTTTGTTATTTTAATATCGACGTCTGATAGTTTAATTGAATTGACCTTTATTGGTCCTAAATATGTATAAATATTAGCATATTCATCTTCAAGATGTTTGGTAATTAAATCAATAGCAGCATTCGTTGCTAGCTGTTCTTGAATTTCTGTCGACGGATAACTAAAAAAACATCCCGTGAGTAGTACGAGAAACATCATTATAATCAGTTTCATTTCAGCTTCCTTCTTAAATTTGGTATGTGGTCGGAAAATGGTCAGGGGCTGGAATAAATTGTCAGGAAGATAGTCAGCTATTTCCAGAACCGGGACAACTTACTTAATTCAACTCGAGTAGCAATAGAGTAGCAATAGGGGACGCCCTTTAGGGTAGCAATAGGGGACGCCCTCGAGTAGCAATAGGTAGCAATAGGGGACGCCCTTTAGATATTTGCATTCAGCAGATCTTCAATATTCAGCCCTTCCTTCCTGACCACTTGTTCCCCCCTTTGGACTGATAGGCTTACAGTTGGCAAGGATATCTTCAACTTCTTTGCTACTTCCGTTCCAGGCATGTTCATCTCCCTCACCGCAAAGTAACTGAAAAGGATTCGAGCCCTTACGGCCGTACGCGCCTTCGATGCGCCGATCATTCCATTCGGCTGGATTGCGACAAGTTTTGCTATTGCCTGCTGCAGATGATCGAGGGTTATTCCTTTTACCTGGTACTGTAACCGGCTACTCATTCTCTCGTCCGCCTCCCCAAGCACAGCCTCTACAAAATCCCCGTCGCCGAGGATTCGCTCATCACTTTTCTGAAAGTGGCTTGCCTTCTGCATCTGCCTTACGGCGGTCCATCCGCCAGCGCTACGTATCAGACCGCCGCCAGTCAAATCCGGTTGCTTTCCGAGTTTTACCCCATCTGCGACGTACTCTTCATAGCCATCCCTTGCTCGCCGGAGGCTGCTGCCGAATAAAGAGAGTACGGAGTCGGTATTCTGCCACTGGGTCACCCGCTTTCCCAAGATGACACCATGCCCCACATAAGGGTAAGCTTTCAGCTCGTGTAAGCCAGTAACGAGCTTTGCCCGCAGGGGGTTCAGGTGGATATAACGCACAAGTTCCATCAGGTAGGTATCTTCCTGGCAAAGAATCGATTTATAGCGATTCTGGAAAAGATGTCCGCTCCGCTGGTGACGCCTGTTAAATCCTGCAGCGTATCCCGTCAGCAGTCGACGCATGAGAGT
>Ga0209212_1006348_pt1 | contig 13559 bp, 8 predicted proteins | sample RifGroC2_FD_183996 | JGI IMG/M metagenome (GOLD analysis project Ga0209212, IMG submission 183996) | Groundwater microbial communities from Rifle, Colorado, USA - Groundwater C2 (SPAdes) (version 2) | ecosystem: Environmental > Aquatic > Deep subsurface > Groundwater | place: Rifle, Colorado... | reverse complement strand
AGACGAGACGGTATATCTTTCCCTGGCACAGACGGTGGAACTTAAAGACCCTTACACCAAGGGGCACTGCGACCGTGTTGCCCGTTATGCCGTGGCCCTTGCCCAGGCAGCAGGATTAAACGACGGGATGATAAACGACATCAAGCATGGGAGCTGGCTGCACGACTGCGGCAAGATCGGGGTCCCGGAAGGGGTGCTCAATTTTCCCGGCCGTTTGTCGGATGATGACCTGGAGACGGTCATGCAGCATCCCCGCTGGGGCTCGGAAGTCGCCCGCCAGGCCCGCATGTCGGATACGGTGGTCAATATCATCCTGTACCATCACGAGCGTTACGACGGGAAAGGGTATCCCTCCGGCCTGGAAGCTGAACATATCCCGATTGAGGCCCGGATAGTGGCAATAGCCGATGTATTCGATGCCCTCTTTTCCGATCGCCCGTACCGCAAGGCCTATGACTTTGACAGGACCATAGAGATACTTCGTGAGATGACAAAGGATCATTTTGATCCGCAGCTTTTGGAGCTATTTCTGCCGATTGCCGAGGAGGTACGCAAAAATGGCTGATGACCGGCAGCGAATAACCATAATGCTGGTTGATGACGAGGAGAACATACTGCGGTCCCTTCAACGGCTGCTCATGGATGAGGATTTTGATATCGAGACCGCCACATCGGGCGACGCAGCTCTGGAAAAGCTGAAGAACCTGGAAAATGTGGGTCTGATCGTCTCTGACCAGCGTATGCCGGGCATGAACGGCGCCGAGTTTCTTGGGAGATCCCAGGAGTTTGCCCCTTTTGCCCAAAGGATTCTGTTGACCGGCTATTCGGACATCAATGCCACGATCGAGGCCATCAACAAGGGGGGCGCCGGACGTTATATATCAAAACCCTGGGACGACGACGATCTCACCCGGGCTATTCGCGATGCGGTCACCCTGTATCTGCAGGGGGCGGAAAAACGTCGTCTGAACGAGATTATCAACCAGCAGAAACAGGAGCTGGAAGAGTGGAACGACAACCTGAAAAAACGTCTGCTGCAGAGCTCCGCCACCATTCGGGAGCAGAGCCAGGCAATTAAAAGCCTGGATGATAAAACTCCCCTGGTTTTGCTCAGCAGAACCTTTGATAATTTTTTCGAGGTACTGGGTGATCGTAATGCGGTGCATGCCCGCACAGTCAGCATCCTGGTGACCGATGTTGCCCGCAGGATGGGGCTGGATGCCGAAACTGTCGCTGGTTTCCGCCTGGCAGCCCTGCTTCACGATGCCGGGAAATTCGGAATCTTGGCAGTTGCACTACATAAACATCTAGAGGACATGTCTGAAAGCGAGGCCAGCGACTACCGCCAGCATCCCTTGCGGGGAGAGGAAATGTTTGCCAAGGTTGAGGAGCTTGCGGACATACTTCCTTTAATCCGAGCACATCATGAATCATTTGACGGCAGCGGTTTTCCTGATGGCCTGAAGGGGGAACAGATCCCGCTGGGAGCGCGTTTGATTGCCATAGCCGATCATATCGAGAACTCGGCTCGTTCGGTAGAGCATCTCAGGGCCGATTATGCATTGATGAACGCAAAATATCGGGGCGGAACACTTCTGGACCCTTTTTTGATCACCAAATTTCAGAGCATTACGAAGACCGTTTATTATGAAGGCAAAAAAACTGGTGAGCATTCCGAGGTTGAAATCGGCTGTATGGAGCTCATGCCGGGCATGATCATTGCCCGCGATGTTCAAAGCGGTGCCGGAGTCCTTCTCATGCAAAGGGGAAGTGTGCTTGATGCAAGCGGAGTAGCCCTGATAAGAAGCCATTACCGAAAAAATCCGCCGCCAAACGGCATCTTTGTGCAGGTTGTGGAGGACTGATTTCGGACATGATAGAATTCGACGAACAACAGCAGCGGATGGTACTCAAGCTGGTTTATTACGGCCCGGCGCTTTCGGGGAAAACGACTAATCTGTTGTCGCTGCACGACCAGTTGTCCCTGGATGGCCGAGGTGAGCTTATGCTTCTTGACACCACCGAAGACCGGACAATCTACTTCGACCTGCTGCCGTTCTTCTATGTCGCCCCTTCCGGGATGAAGATCAAGATAAAGGTCTATACCGTACCTGGGCAGGTTCGCCACGATGCTACCCGCAAGGCCGTGCTGCAAAGGGCCGACGGTGTGGTTTTTGTCGCTGATTCCCAATTGGGCCGGATGTCGGTGAACTTTGAAAGTTTCGATAATCTGGAGAAAAATCTTTCCATGGTAGGACTTTCCATTGAGCGACTGCCATTGGTGGTGCAGTTTAACAAACGGGATGTTGCCGATGTTGTGCCGGAGGAGGAGATTCTCAGGGCGTGGGAACCGACCGGTTTGCCGGTTGTGATGGCATCGGCTCTCAATGGTTCCGGCGTGCTGGAAACCTTTGGCAAGATACTTGAGGCAACCTTTGACAGCATGAATGCGCGTTACGGCCTTACTGCCCGCTTCGGTGTCGAGAGGGAAACGTTTCTGTCCGGGATAATGAAGGTGTCAAAATGATGTTCGATACGCCAAACCTGACCTTTGTCGTCGGCGAGGAAAAACGCCTGGCCGAGATCATATCACCGGCTGAGATCGAACCGCTGCTCCGCAGCCTGATCAAGGCCGGACCTGTCTGGGCGGCGGTGCTGGATGAAGATGGTTTGCCCATCTGCCGTCATGGGGACGGCCACCAGTCGGATACATTGCAGGAAATCCGGCAGAGTTTGCTGGTGGAGGGCGAACCGCGCGGCACCTTGATTGTTGCCAGCAATCCATCACAATTTCAGGCTGCAGAGCCTTTGGCGCTTCTTGCTCGCGATGCCCTGCAGCTGACCGTGAACAACAACCTGAAAAGGATGCTGACAACCGAGATCCACACCTCTGTCGTCCAGGAATCCTATGAGCAGCTGGTGGGTATCAACCGGAACCTTGCAGAATCTGAAAGGCGTTACCGGGAGCTGGCCCTGTCTCTGGAGCAGAAGGTCGAAGAACGTACCAATGAGCTGCAGAAGGCATACGGCAAAATACTGCAGCAGGAAAAACTGGCGGCAGTAGGAGGCCTGGCGGCCGGCATGGCCCATGAGATCAATAACCCCAACGGATTTATACTAAGTAACCTGACAACCTTTAAAAAATATCTGGGGCGCATGTCGGAAATGCTCGGGCTTTATCGTCTTCTGGCTTCCAAGGACATATCGTCAGAACAGTTGAAACTGATGACTGAAGCAAGATGGCGTGAACTCAAGCTTGATTTTGTACTGGAGGATGCACAGGATCTCCTTAGCCAGTCACAGCAGGGAGCTGAAAGAATCGGCAAGATTGTTGCCGATCTGAAGAGCTTTTCACATGTTGATGAAACAAGCGGGGTTGCTGCCGATCTTAACTTGGAATTGAAGCGCACATTGTCCGTAATGAATCTGAATATGGCACCAGGAACTGTCATAGTGCAAGACCTGCAGCCGCTGCCCTTGTTTGCCTGCAATCCCGGCCTGCTCTCCCAGGCCTTCCTCAATATAATCCAGAATGCCCTCCAGTCGAACGACAAAGGATTGGAGGTGCGGATTTCCAGCAAGTGTGAAGACGGGGAAATCATAATTGCCGTTGCCGACAACGGCCGAGGAATTCCTGCGGATAATTTAACGCGTGTATTCGAGCCTTTTTTTACCACCCGTGATGTGGGCAGCGGCACAGGTATGGGACTGACCGTGGCCCGCGATATAGTCCATGGAGTTGGTGGTAATATGGAGATCGATTCGTCAGCAGGTTTGGGAACAACTGTTACCATAAGGCTGCCGCTCAAAGACGGATCGGTATGACAACATCGTACCTGAAGATACGCCGACGTATCAGAGATCTTGTTGCAGTATTCCTGGCAATAATAATCATTGCCCTGGTTTTCAGTGTTTATTCAAACTACCAGCAAAAGACCGGCGAACTTTTCAAAGAGGGGAGCAGCCATGCCCGCATCATTGCAGAACACGCATCCCGGACTTTCGGTGAGGTGGACCGTGTTCTGGATATTGTCATCAACAAGGTTCTTACCCCGGAGAAACTGCCGCATATCAACGAGAAGGAACTCTACGACACATTCCTGGCCGCGCAAAAGGGAACACCCCAGATCGTCAGCCTTTATTTCGTCGATGCCGAAGGAGTCCTGTCGGCGTCGACCCTGAAGTACCCCATAAAAAGAATCGATCTCAGCGACAGGGAGTTCTTCCGGCACCATAGAGATACGCCGGGCGATACGCCATACATCTCGCTGCCGAATAAAAACCGGATCTCCCAAAAATGGAGTTTTGTTTTTTCTCAACGCATCAGCAGACCTGACGGCTCGTTTTTCGGCATAATCGGTGCTTCTCTTGAAATGGGCTATTTCGAGTCGCTGTATGCGGACCTCTTTGACAACACTTCCAGGGTAGTTTCGCTTGTCAGGGATGATGGTTTCCCTGTGGTCATGTTTCCTCCGCAGGAAAAAGCATTTTCCGTGTCGTTAAAAGACAGCAGCATGTTTCACAGCCGTCTTCCACGTAAGCCCAATGATGTTTATCGGGAAAAAGAGGGGGGCAGCATCGATGTGGAGCGGCTTATTGCCTACTGTCGGCTTCCGGCCAACTACCCGCTTGTCGCCCGCATATCATATGATTGGGATGAAGCTTTAGCGGTCTGGAAACGTTATACGCTGGTCAAGACCGTGCTGGCAATCATGCTTAGCGGTCTGGCAATAGTGCTTACCCGTTTGCTTATGCGAAGGCTTTACGAGCTTGAACGCAGCGAAGAGCAGCGCTCCCTGATGGCGCTGATTGTGGACCAAAGCCCGGTTTCGGTTGTCATTACGAACCCAGAGGCAATAATTTCATACGTTAATCCCCGTTTTGAAAGCCTGACCGGCTACAGTTCCCAAGAAGCCATAGGCGAGAATCCGCGAATCCTGAAGACAGATATTACCTCACCTGAGATCATTACGGAAATGTGGGCAAGACTTTCTTCCGGCCAGGAATGGTCCGGTGAGTTGTGCAATAAAAAGAAAGACGGTTCACTGTACTGGGAGATGGCCCATCTGTTTCCCGTCATCGGCAATAATGGAGCTATCACCCATTTTGCCGCTGTCAAAGAAGATATCACCGAGCGTAAACAATTTGAGGAAGAGCTCCAGCGTGCCAAAAAGGTTGCAGAGATGGCCAACTCCGCCAAAAGCGAGTTTCTTGCCAGCATGAGCCACGAAATCCGGACCCCCATAAATGCCATCACCGGTATGGCTTATCTGACTCTTCAGACGGATCTGGACGTGCGGCAGAGAGACTATGTAAGAAAGCTGCTCAGTGCAGCGGAATCGCTGCTGGGAATTATCAACAACATCCTGGATTTTTCCAAGATCGAGGCAGGTAAGCTGGATCTGGAATCGGTGCCGTTTGATCTCCCGGTGGTGCTTGATCATGTCAACAATATAATTGCAGTCAGGGCCGAAGAAAAGGGGCTTGAATTAGAAATAACCCTTTCCCCGGACGTTCCCCGAACCCTTGTGGGGGACCCGCTCAGATTGCGACAAATTCTCATTAACCTGGCCGGTAATGCAGTGAAATTCACGGAGCATGGAAAGGTTGTTGTAGCCGTGGTTCCTGCCCGGAGGACACACATCCCGGGCCGGTTCATCCTTACCTTCTCTGTCATTGATACCGGTATCGGCATGGACGACGAGCAGATCGGCCGGATATTCGCCCCGTTCAGTCAGGTTGACAGCTCAATAGCACGCAGATACGGCGGAACCGGTCTCGGGCTCTCCATTGTCAAGCGCCTGGTTGACCTGATGGGGGGGACGCTGGAGGTGGTAAGTCATCCCGATCAGGGTAGTCGTTTCTCATTCACAATCGAGTTTGGAGAAGCCTCTGAGGGTATTTTAAAGGCAGGGGCAGTCCCGTATTCCAGCAGGCCGGAACGACAACGTGCCGGCCTTGAAAATATCAAGGGTTCACGCATCCTGCTTGTGGAGGACAACCCCATAAACCAGCAGGTTGCCTGTGAAATCATGCATCAGGCCGGCATGGTGGTGGAAGTGGCTGCCAGTGGCAGGGAGGCGTTGGCAGTTCTCGGAAACGGCTGTGGATTCGACCTGGTATTTATGGATATCCAATTGCCTGATATGGATGGCTTTGAGATAACCCGGTTGATCAGAAAACAATGGAGTATTGAGGCGCTGCCCATAGTTGCCATGACCGCCTATGCCTTGGAGGAGGAACGGGAAAGCTGCCTGTCTGCCGGCATGAATGGTCATGTGACAAAACCGGTCAACCCCCATGAGTTGTATGAATCCCTTGTCAGGTGGATACGACCCAGGGAACCGGCTGAAAGGGAAACAGCGGTCGATACAACGGCTGAAGATTACCTGTTCCCATCATCGCTGCCCGGCATCAACGTAACGATGGTTCTTAAACGTCTCGGCGGAAATGGGCGTTTATTGCGTGATTTGCTGGTCACCTTCAGTGAGCAGCATCAAAATAGCGTTGCTGAGATGCGCAATGCCATGGAAGCTCATGACATGGAGCAGGTGCGCAGGATAGTGCATAACCTCAAGGGGGTTTCCGCCAATCTTGGGTCAGACTCCGTTTTTGCCCTGACCAGGGCGATTGAGGACGTATTGCAGGGTAATCATTGGGATGGTTTGCCAAGCCTGTTGGATCAGCTGGAAAAAGAGCTGGATGCAGTATTGGTTTCTGTCAGAATGCTTGATAGCAGCAGGGCCGACAAAACAGCAGGCGCACATACTGAAACGGAGATTTCACTTGGTAATGATGAGCTAGGGCAACGGTTGAACGAGTTGGCGGTGCTGCTGCGGCACAACAAGGCGGCCGCTACGAAACGGTTCAAGGAACTGAGCCCGCACCTGCCTGCCTCGCCTACGCTTTCAGCCCTGGAGAAACAGATCAAAGGTCTTGATTTCAAGAAAGGGCTGGTTTCGTTGAAACAGCTTGCAGAAGAGCTTCACGTGCACCTTGAGGAACAACCATGATTAACACCTCGAAAAGACAGACTGTTCTGGTTGTTGACGATACCACCATCAACCTCCAGATTCTCATCGAGCTGTTGAACGATGAATTTGAGGTGGTTTTTGCGACAAGCGGCAGGGAGGCCCTTGCAGTGGCTTCCGAGGTGCTGCCGGACCTTGTCCTGCTGGACATCCAGATGCCGGAGATGGATGGCTACGCCGTCATGAAGGCCTTCAAGGCAGACCCTGTCTTACTGGAAATCCCGGTCATATTCATCACGGCCATGTCGCAGCAGGAGGATGAAATTTACGGTCTTGAACTTGGTGCGGTGGATTATATCTCCAAGCCGTTTAATCCGACTATTACCCGACTGAGGGTTAGAAACCAGATGGAGCTGAAACGGCTGCGGGATGTCCAGACCACTCTCGCCCTGCTGGACGGTCTGACCGGCCTGCCAAATCGCCGTGCCCATGACCAATGCCTGAACCGCGAATGGCACCGTGCCCTGCGCAACCGCACAAAGCTCTCAATGATCATGATTGATATTGATTATTTCAAAAACTACAATGACAAACACGGCCATCTGGAAGGCGATGATTGTCTGATAAAAGTCGCAGCAACCTTGGCCGCTTCTGCCGGGAGAGCAGGTGATTTCGTGGCCCGGTACGGGGGGGAAGAGTTCGCCTGCATCCTGCCTGAGACGGATGATGAAGGAGTTTTTATTACCGCGGAACGGATGCGTCACGCTATAGAACAGCTTGAAATCCGCCATGGCGCGTCTGTCACTGCACCCTGTGTTACAGTCAGTCTGGGGTGCGCCACTATCGTACCCATACAGGAAACCGGACAGGAACTTCTCACGGCAATGGCTGACCGGATGCTCTATAAAGCCAAGCATGCAGGCCGCAACCGCGTAGAGCGGATGTCGGAAGACGGTGATTGGTGTTGAGGAGCAGGGATTAATGCCGCAGAAGGGTTTATTCCCTGCGATAAGGTAAGATAGAAATTGTTTCTCTGTTTTATTGAGGATATTATTTCGGGAATTATTATTTCCTTTTATTCAGGGCAAGGAAAAACAGATCATGGCAAAATACGCTGACCTTTTTAAAAACATGGGATCAGATAAAACCATGTCAGAGGAATTGACCATTGAAGCCCCGCCGGTACGGGAGGAAAACTTCACCCTGCTTTTCGTGGATGACGAAGAAAACGTCCTCAACGCCCTGAGCCGCATTTTCCTTGACGAAAATTACACGATCATTACCGCTGCATCCGCCCAGAAGGCTCTGGAAATACTTGAGCGGCAGCCGGTGCAGCTTATTGTCAGCGATCACCGCATGCCGGGCATGACCGGCGGCGAACTTCTTAAACTGGTAAAAGATAAATATCCCGAGACCATTCGCATCATGCTGACCGGCTATGCCGATGTGAACTCCATCATGGGAGCGGTCAAGGACGGGGCGGTTTACAAGTTCATCACCAAGCCGTGGAATGATGAGGATTTGCGCCTGACGGTGGCACTGGCCCTGCAGCAGTTCGTGCTGATACATGAAAACCGGCGTCTGAAGGATATTGCTCACCAGCAACAGAGCAAGATCAAGAGTTTTGCCGGGATGTTCGAGCAGAACCGCGGCATGATGGGGGATATCCTCGTCAAGTCGGCCATCATCGGCGCACAGGAACTTGACCTTGCCCGCAAGCAGAAAGATTCAAACGAGTTCCTGGGCGATTTTCTGGTACGGGCAGGCATCCTGACCGAATCACGAATAATTGCCGCGCTGCAGAAGCATCTGGGGGTTGAGTTTGTCGACCTGCGGGAGATAAACATCCCCCAGAACGTGGCGCGCTGTCTGCCAAGGGAGCTTTGCGAAAAAAGCCGTCTGGTTCCGGTACGCCTGGATGGGAACGCTCTTTCCCTGGCCATGGCCGATCCATCCGATATCATTACCTGCGATAATATCGGCCGGGTAACCGGTTTGCGGGTGGCGCCGATGTTGGCGGCTTCATCACAGATCGGTGACAAGATCGCCCAGGCGTGGGCAAACTCCGAGGAATCCGGAGATCAGGATTTTGAAGATCTGGAACCTCTGGACGAGATCGACATAATACTGGATGAAGAGGAAAAGGAGGCCAGCGTTGAGGAACTGATCGGTTCCTCCAGGGTTGCCCCGGTCATCCGCATCGTCAATGCCATCATCTCCGAGGCGATCCGCTACGGCGCCAGCGACATCCACATTGAGGCGAAAACCAAATACACGGTCATCCGTTTCCGCATCGACGGCATGCTGCATTCCAAGATCAAGATCCCGTCGGATCTGCACCCGGCGGTGATTTCGCGTCTCAAAATCCTGGCCAAGATGGACATCTCCGAACGGCGAAGACCGCAGGACGGGCGCATAACCGTCAAGGCCGGCACGCGTATCGTTGATATGCGGGTCTCCTCGCTCCCCACCATCAACGGCGAGAAGATCGTCATGCGCATCCTGGACAAGAGCGCTTCCATCAAGCGCCTGGACGAACTGGGGGTGCTGGAGCACGACTACCAGCGGCTTTCCGTGATCAGCAAGAAACCGCAGGGGGTCATCATCGCCACCGGTCCCACCGGCAGCGGCAAGACCACCATGCTCTACTCCCTGTTGTCGGCCATGATGAATCCCAGCAAAAACTTCGAGACCATTGAGGAACCGGTTGAATACTTCCTGGAAGAGGCCAACCAGGTTGCGATCCACGAAAAGATCGGCCTTTCATTCGCCCAGGTGCTGCGGGCTACCCTGCGCCAGGACCCGGATGTGATTCTGGTCGGTGAGATCCGCGATGTGGAGACCGCCGACGTGGCCTTCAAGGCGGCCCTGACCGGGCATATGGTGCTCTCCACCCTGCACACCAACAGCGCGGTGGCTTCCATAACGCGATTGATGGATATGGGGATCAAACCCTACATCATTGCCTCGGCCCTGGAGGGAATCATTGCCCAGCGCCTGGTGCGCAAGATCTGCGACGGCTGCCGCACACAGGTCCCCCCGGACAAGGATCTGCTGGATCTGCTGCGCCTGCCGTCTGATTTCTTCAGCAGCGATGTCTTCATCGGAGCAGGCTGCCCACAGTGCAACAACACCGGTTATCGCGGAAGGATCGGCGTGTATGAGCTGTTCGTGATGAACGATGACTTCCGCCAGATGGTCAGCACCAACTACAAGGAGTCGGAATTGCTGGCCCTGGCCCGGGCCAACGGCATGCAGATCCTGCTGGAGGACGGCCTGGAAAAGGTGCGCCACGGCTTGACTACCCTGGAGGAGGTGCTGCGGGTTATCGGTCCGATGGTGCGCATGGAGCGGACCTGTGGGCATTGCAGCAAGACGATTGAGTCCAAGTTCCTTTTTTGTCCCCATTGCGGCACGTTTCGCCATAATTGCTGTACTTCGTGCCACTATCCGCTAGAGGAAGGCTGGGTTGTCTGCCCGTTCTGCGGAGAGGTGCGGGGAGCAAAACAATAACCTGCTTTGTTTCTCACAGTTTCAAATGCTTTTTATAGGTCAATCCAATTATTTCACCATGGGAGCGGCAACATGAACAATAGAATCCTGCTGGTCGATGACGAAGCCAATGTTTTGTCGGCATTGAAACGGTCACTGTTTGACGAACCGTTTGAGATCGTATCCGTGACAAGTGCCGAAGAGGCGCTTGAAATCATGCAGAAGCAACATTTCAAGGTTGTCGTGTCCGACGAGCGGATGATCGGCATGCAGGGTTCGGAATTTCTGTCCCAGGTGAAGGAGCAGCACCCCCATACCGTACGCATCATGCTGACCGGGCATGCCACCCTGGATGCGGCCATGAAGGCTGTAAACGAGGGTGAGATATATCGTTTCTTCTCCAAGCCATGGAACGATCATGAACTGAAGTTTGCCATTCGCTCCGCCATAGAAAAGTTCGATCTGGAGGAAGAGAATCGCCGGCTTCTTGCCGCAGTCAAGCAGCAGTCCCTGGAGATCAAGGTGCTGGAAAAACGTTATCCCGGCATCAGCAGGGTTGAGAAAGACAGTCAGGGTGTTTTTGTATTGCCTGATATCTCCCCGGATGAGATCGAGGACATGCTGGCTGAGTGTGAAAATGAATCTAAATGACAAAAATATGCTTGTATTAGAGATAGGACGAGAGGATATCAAATGAAGAATACGCGAGTTCCCCGCACTGAATCTGCCCATGATTACCAGCTTCTGATCAAGAGCCTGCTGCAGCATCCCATTGTTGACAACCCGGACCAGGAGATCGTCTACCGCAGGCAGGTGCGTCACAGTTACCTTGAATTTCACGAGCGGGTCAACCGTTTGGCGGGTGCACTTGTCAAGCTGGGAGTGAAACAGGGCGACACCGTGGCTGTCATGGACTGGGACAGCCATCGCTACCTGGAATGCTTCTTTGCCGTGCCGATGATCGGCGCGGTGCTGCATACCATCAATGTTCGTCTTTCGCCGGAACAGATACTTTATACCATCGACCACGCCGAGGACGACGTGCTGCTGATTAATGCCGAATTCCTGCCGATCCTGGAGCAGATCCGCGGTCGTATCGACACTGTCCGTGATTACATCCTGCTCACGGACGATACTTCGCATCACGAAGCCCATATTCCCTTTACCGGAGAATATGAGCAGCTGCTGGCGGTTGCGCCAGATCATTTCGATTTCCCTGATTTCAGCGAGAACACCCGTGCCACCACCTTTTACACCACCGGTACCACCGGCATGCCCAAGGGTGTTTACTTCAGTCACCGGCAGCTGGTGCTGCACACTCTGTCGGTTCTGTCGACACTCGCATCATCAAACGGGCAGGGGCGCCTGCATCAGGGCGATGTCTATATGCCGATTACCCCCATGTTCCATGTGCATGCCTGGGGACTGCCCTATGTGGCCACCTGTCTGGGGCTCAAACAGGTATATCCCGGACGTTATGCCCCGGAAACGCTGCTGGAACTCATTGAGCGGGAAAAGGTCACCTTTTCCCATTGCGTTCCGACCATCCTGCATATGCTGCTCAAGCACCCCTCCTCTTCGAAGATCGACCTGACCGGTTGGAAGGTGATCATCGGAGGCGCTTCCATGTCAAAGGTTCTGTGTGTCGAGGCGCTGCAGCACGGGGTGGATGTCTTTACCGGCTACGGCATGTCCGAAACCTGCCCGATTCTGACGATTTCTCATCTGACGCCGGAGATGATGGAGTGGAGCATGGGAGAGCAGGCGGAGATTCGCTGCAAGACAGGGCTGGCAATTCCGCTTGTTGATCTGAAGGTGGTGGGGGAGGGGATGATTGAGGTTCCCTGCGATGGGCGAACTGCCGGCGAGATAGTTGTCCGGGCACCATGGCTGACCCAGGGCTACCTCAAGGACCACAAGAATTCTGAAAAGCTTTGGGAAGGTGGCTATCTGCACACCGGCGATGTGGCTGTTCGGGACCATCTGGGTTATGTGAAGATCACCGACCGGAGCAAGGATGTGCTCAAGGTGGGAGGGGAGTGGATTTCATCGCTGGAGCTGGAGGATATTATCATTCACCACCCGACCGTGGCCGAGGTGGCGGTGATCGGCCAGCCGGATGAAAGGTGGGGGGAACGTCCCCTGGCATTGGTGGTACCCAAACCGGGGATAGAGGTAAACGAGAAGCTCATCCTGCACCATGTCCGGGAATATGCCGACAAGGGGCATGTGTCAAAGCAGGTGGTGCTCCTCAAGGTGCGAATGGTGGAGGCTATCGACAAGACCACCGTCGGCAAGATCAACAAGGTGGCGCTGAGGGAAAAATATATTCGTTAGTCCTAAATCATGCGACAACAATGCAATTGCGGCCCGACTCCTTGGCGCGGTACAGGGCGGCATCGGCACGGGATAGAACCTTTTCAAAGTTCTCGCCTTCAATCATCAACGCCACCCCGGCGCTGACGGTGATATCGATTTTTTTCATTTCCGTGCCCAATGGAATCACCAGCTGCATGGCCATGTTGCGAATACGTTCAGCCAGTTCCTGAGCCTTTTCCCTGGTGGCTTCAGGTGTTACAACAAGGAATTCCTCGCCGCCGTAACGGCAGACAATATCATAATCGCGCATGATTTCCTTGAGATGGCGAGACAACTCTTTCAGCACAAAGTCACCAATCGAGTGACCGTAGATGTCATTGATCTGTTTGAAGTGGTCGATATCGATCATGATAAAGGATATCGGTTTTCCGCTGCGACTTGCGCGGGAGACTTCCTCACCAATCCTCCTGAAGGCCTCTCGGCGATTGAGCAGTCCGGTCAAAAAATCCCTGCTTGCCATATCCAGTAATTGTTGTTCCGATGCTTTAAGTTCTTTGATGAACATCTGTGAAATAAAACGGATAATGGCGAAGATCAAGGTTAGTATCCCGATGGCGGACAGGATAATGTAATACTGGTTCAGTTTTATCTGGCGCATTATGTCGGTGGCAGTGATGGTGATGCTGATCCCCCCGCGGATATCACCATCACGATATCCTTGCTGCTCATGGCATTGCAGGCAGGGCTGCCGGGTTACAAGCGGCGCCATATAGCGGT
>Ga0209212_1006346_pt1 | contig 13561 bp, 15 predicted proteins | sample RifGroC2_FD_183996 | JGI IMG/M metagenome (GOLD analysis project Ga0209212, IMG submission 183996) | Groundwater microbial communities from Rifle, Colorado, USA - Groundwater C2 (SPAdes) (version 2) | ecosystem: Environmental > Aquatic > Deep subsurface > Groundwater | place: Rifle, Colorado... | reverse complement strand
GTTCACGCACTGGGCAGCCTTTATAACCAGCGGTCAGATGGCTTTTGCCTATTGGATGGCGCACGGGACCAAGGCGCTGTTGCCGATCCAGAACGATGGCGAACTGGCAGCGCTGTACTGCTTTGTATTCCTGTTCATTGCTGCGCAGGGGGGCGGCATCTGGAGCGTCGATTCCCTGCTGGGCAAAAGCGGCAAGGCTCCTGATGGCTAGCGGCTCTCCGCTTCCGTCTGGTAGGCGGCGTAATGCAGGTCCGTGTGCTGTTTGTATCCCCGCGAGAAGCGTGCGGCGATGGCATTGATCAGGGGATCGCTAACGCCGTTCAGGAAGGCATAATTGATGTTATCCCGCAGGTGGTGCACGGCGTGGTGGCGCTTGGAGAGCAGGATGCCGCTGTTGCCGAGAAGCATGGCAAAGGGCGATGTCGAGGTGTGGCAGAGGTAATGGGAAACCTCGGCCACCGAGGAGAGTATTCCGGTATAAACGAGGATATGCAGGAGCAGAGGACTGATCCCGTCAACCATGGTCAACAGTGCCACAGCAGCCAGACAGGGAACCAGCCAGACTTTTGAGGCGGATTCCACGAAATAGACCACCGGAAGACTTTTCCGTATATAGCGGGGAGTCTTGTGGTGCAGATGGAAATTGGCGACCAACGGGCCGGCCAGGGAGTCGTAACAGTCGTTGCTGTCCATGTACATATGCACCAGGCCGTTGACGAAATCGGCCAGCACCCAGGCGCAGATTATGGCAACCAGCTGGCCGCCGGCACCTATGGAGAGCGACCAGACCCGCCAGAGAAGCCAGGCCTGCAGGGAAACATTGGCCGCCGATACTGTTGTTCCGAGCAGTTGGTAGCCCCTGCAGGAGGTGTACAGTTCCATGGCGGCGTTGAATTGCCTTTGTTTTTTCGCCAACTCCGCAGTCATCATTTCAAGTGCCTTTTGCCCGTTATCAACAGCCGGTTACACACGGCTGCTTTTCTTCCCCAGGGAGCGAAATCCAGTTTACTACTGCCCGACATCTTCCGCCAGCGCTTTTGCCAGTACGAGCAGTTGGTCCCGGTCCTCCAGTCCATCGATGAAACGCCGGGGGATGCCTGCCATGCCCACTTGCGCGCCAACCAGAGCGGATGCCAGCATGGCGCGGGCCTGGTTCTGACCTCCTCCGTTGACGGCATGCAGCAGGGCCGCTTCGAAGTCGTCATGAAAGCGGGCCGCCAGGTAGTAGACCGCCGGGAGTTGATGATAAATAGCACAGGGCATGCCGTAGACCAGCGAGACCTTCCAGGCCGGTTCGATGCGGATGTCCGGATCAGCCGCCGCCATTGCCATGTAGGATGGGGTCAGCAGGGCATCGGGCGACGAAAACCTCCCGGCTCTTGGCGGATCCGGATCGCCGGGACGGGGCGGCTGCAGGTTCTCGTTGGTGATATGGTGGAACGGCAGCTCCCCCTTGTTGGCCAGCCGCATCAGCTTGGCTGAGAGGTGTGCGTTCAGTGTGTGCCCCTGTACCAAAAGACCCAAAACCGCGCCGTAGGCCACGGTCATGGCTGCAATGGCCTGATCGGTCTGGGTCAGCGCTGTATTGGCGGCAATGGTTTCGGCCAAACGGCCCGGTTGTCGGGCGTAGCGAACCGCCAGGGCCAAGGTACGCTCAATGGCTTCCGTATCATCGGCATGGCCTCCGGTCTGTCCCCAGGGGAGTTTCTGCTGAACCCGCTGGCGCCATAGTTCGCGGATTGACTGGCTGGTGTAGCCGCCCGGCCCGCTGATCGGGGTGCCGTCCAGAAGCGGCAGCAGGTCCTTGTCCATACGACGGCAGAAATCAGCCTCGTCGTAGTTCCCTTGATCGACCAGCGACGTCAACAGAAGTTTGAGTATGAAGCCGGCCTGCGAGAGCTGACCGGCCTTGAGCCCGGCATGGTAGCGCCCCGGCTTTGGATCGGTATAATCGGTGATCCACGCTCCGTAATCCCGGCGCAACTCATCAAGATCGTAGTACCAGTGCGGCCCCAACCCCATGGCGTCGCCGATAAAGGCACCCATGACGGCGCCGGTGGCCCGATCGCGAATTGTGTCTGCACTCATGGCATCCTCCTCGGTTTTTTGTAGGGATCCACCAGAAAGGTGGCATCGATGACTACATCAACGCGTGTTGCCCTCAATGCCGAGTTAAAGTGGACCATCAGCCCCTCTGCCGACATGCACTACCGGCCGGCCCTTGATCGTGGCTCGCTCAATCCCGGCAACCTGTCTATTCCGGCGCCAGGACCAGATCGAATGTGGCTCTCTTTTTGTTGCGCTGCGGGTAATGCTGGCTGATCAGCCCGGCAAAGCCGCGCATGTCCACCAGGATATGGATATGGGGCGGACGTTGGCCATATGGCACCGGAAAATCGGTTTCCAGGCGATAGCGCCCCTTATTGTCGGCTATGATCGTGGCTCGGTGGGCATCGTCATAGGTTCCGTCCATCCCCGCCTGCCAGAATTCGATGCGCGCGCCTGGGATGGGCCGGCAGTCAGTGGCGGAGCGAACCGTGCCCGAGAGGATATAGCCGCTGCCGATTTTGGTGCGGAGCGGCGCGCCCGGCCGATAAAACGGGCCGATCTGGTCCCAGGGCGTCGGCCGGCACTTTTGGGCCGCACTAACCGGGGCGGCGATGAGGAACGATATGGCGATGGCGCTGAACATGGCGCAGCGTGCGAAGAGGATCATGTGGTAATTCTATCCGCAAATACGGGATCACACAAGTTCGGATGGCCGTTTGGCCGTCTTTTAAGCGTACGCATGACATTCTTGGCATAGTGCGTAAACTGAAGTAAAATGATTATAGAAGTAGAATCCACAAAAGGGGGAAACTGTCATGGCAACTAAAGCGGAATTTAAAAATTTTCTCACCCCCGACGAAGTTCGGACCTTCAACCACGGCAAAGTGGAACTGGTCAACATCTCGGGTGGAACGATAGGCCGCCTGATTCTGGAGCCTGGGTGGCGCTGGTCCGAGGATGTGAAGCCGATCGCAGGCACCGAGTGGTGTACGGCCCCTCATTTCCAATATTTAGTCTCGGGTCGGTTGCATGTCAAAATGGCCGACGGAAACGAATTTGATCTGGGCCCGGGAGACGTTTCGAGTCTTCCTGCCGATCACGACGCTTGGGTAGTGGGGAATGAACCGGCTGTTCTGGTAGACTGGTTTGGTGCGGTCAATTACGCCAAGTCTTAGCAAGATACGCGTTGAACCACAAGATGTGCCCGGTACTTCATGGATTCACCCGTCAGCTCGATCCAGCAGGCATTTCGTACTGGCTGCCGACGCCATATCGTCCATAAATGGACAGTTCGAAAAAATGAAGTATGCGGGAGGGTTGCCTTGAGCTGAAGCGGGGGCGTTGAGCAGTGGAGAATAGCGGGAGCAAATGGATAATGCGGCCAATCGGCCGCCTTTTGAATTTAGTACGGTGCTTCCGGAATTCGACGGAATTCCTGTGAGAGTGTCCCTGATTACCCGTCATTTTTTCGTGTGTAGAACCCGATCAAAAACTCGGCATCCCGAGGAGAGAGATCGAACTTGAAGATCGCTTCCTGGATAAGCGGCAGAAGGCGCTGGTCCGGGTTTTCCATAAGGTTGGCGGATATCCATTTGACGGCGCGGCGCAGGTCTTCTCCATCCGGCAGCAATTCATGCATGGCTTTGCAGGCTCCTCACATATTCCTTTTCAGTAAATAAATCCCGCGTATCCTCAATTCGGTCGATAAACAGGATCCCCTGAATATGGTCGAACTCGTGTTGGAAAACCCTGGCGAGAAAATCCGTATACTCCTCTTCCCGCAACTCACCCTTCCGGTTCAGATAACGCACGCCGAGCCGAGTATATCGGGGGACGAGGCCTCGCAAGCCGGGAATGCTGAGACACCCTTCCCACCCCTTCTCCGTAGCGTCCCAAACACGGAGAATTTCCGGATTTATCATCGCCTTCGGTTCCATCAGCGGGGCATTGGGGTAGCGCGGGTTCGGTTGCGATGCAACGATGAAAAGGGAAAGCGACTCAAACACCTGCGGTGCGGCGATCCCCACGCCGTTGGCATCCGCTGCGGTCACCAGCATGTCGTCGATCAGCGCCTGGATGTACGGTGCTTGAGGGTCGATGATCTTCTGCGCTACCTCCCGCAGTATCGGCTGCCCTAATTGGGCTATTTGCCTGAGAATCGGCATTTCCGTCTCCTTTTTATTATGTATTATACTCCAAAAAGCATGTCAGGTTCCCTGAAGAAAAAACTTTTCGGGAAGTGTCCCCTGGGATTCCCAGTAGTTTTTTTATCCTTATAAGGGTTATAATTCAATTAAAGAGAGAGTCATATCAGCGTTGGTTAAAGCTGATATGGGGAATGGAGGTGTTAATCATGGCAACAACTATTATGATTATTTATCTATTATTGCTTGCAATTACCATCCTTCCGTTGCTTGGTAAGAGCCATACTGAACATCATACGGACTTGATGGCGGGCGATGAATGAGACGATCAGTTAACGCAGCCATCACTTGCAGACAGCATAAAAAAGGCGACCGAAATGGCCGCCTTTTTTAGTAAATAATTCGTTATTATCACCCAAACAAAGGCAGAATTTATTGCACGCGGATCAAATCTGCTAAATTCTGATAAAGGCAGATTTAAAGACCTTTATTCTAAGTCCTAAAGTTATCACTAATCCGATTTTATCCGATTCGATCAGATTTTATCCGCGTGCAATGTTTTTGAAGTGCTACCTTTGTTTTGGTTATAGCTCCGAAATAATATGACCGGAATTCCGCTCCTTTACTTCATCTTTTCCGATGTTTCTTGCCTTGCGTGCCTGGTGCTGTGGCAGCAGGCTTGAACTCAGGTTCGTAGCCCACAATGAAGCTGGTACTGACGGTGTTGCGCATACTCAGAAAATGCGCGTTGTTGTTATCAAACGGGCAGATGGGCAGACTGCAAGGTTCGAAGCCGAATCGTTGATAATAGCCTGGTTCGCCCAGTACAAACAGAGGCTGGCTTTTGATCGCCTCCTGCCGCAGGGCAAACCGAAGCAGTTCCGAGCCCACCCCTTGCCTTTGAAAGTCGGGCGCTACGGCCATGGGCGCCAGATGCAAGCCGCAGATTTCATTGCCATGATAGGCATGGGAAAAGGCGATGTAGGCGATGGCCTTGTTGACATGAATACAGATCCATTCGTGCATGGTTCTGCCGTTCTCGTGGAGTTTCTGCACCAGCGCGGCTTCGTAGGCACTGCCGGGAAAAGCGCGCTGTAGCAGGGCATAAACCTTGGGGCGGTTCTCGATCGATAATTTCTGTATTTTCATAATGGCTTCCGGTAACGATTCAAGTAAGTTGAGACGTTGCTATCAAACGAAAAACCGCTTCATCAGTCAAATGCGGTTTTATCTATAGAGACTTATTTTATGTCACTACCGTTGTCATATTGTCAACGCCTGGTGCGTAAAGACGGACAAAACAACCAAATGCAAAGCTTGCGGCCCTTCCAAACAGTATGGCCGCGACAATCATCAATCCCGTGGTATAATTTTGCCTCCTGCTTCTTACACTCTCCGATAAGGAGTATTTTTCATGATTGCCAAGTATGGTCTTTCGGTCATTGCCGTTTTTACTTTTCTACTTGGTGTGAAAGCGCAGGCAGAAGATACAGATCCCAATGGAGTATCCACCAGGCCCCTCTGGGAGTTGAGCGCAGTGGCGGGTGGCATTTATTCCCCGGATTACCCGGCTGCTGATAAAAATTCACTACACGGACTGGCTCTGCCTTATCTGATCTATCGCGGAGATTTCTTTCGCATGGGCAGAGATAGTATTGCGAAGGGCGTTTTCATTGAAAATGATTATACAGAACTCAATGTGAGTTTAGCAGCTTCCTTTAATGCGAATTCCAGCGAGAATAACGCGCGGCGAGGTATGCCGGATTTGGATTATCTTGCTGAAATCGGCCCCCAGTTGAAGATTAAGATTGGAGAGTTGTACGGCGGTAAAACTGAATTACAACTGCCTGTTCGTGCAGTATTTTCCACCGATTTTGGCAGGATTGATCAAAGAGGCTGGCACTTCAATCCCAAAGTTTCCCACGAGCGAAAAAACATTTTCAATTCCAGCATCGATATGAGCAGCTCTATCGGCTCCAGTTTTGCTACGAAAAAACTGCATGAATATTTTTACCGGGTCGAACCGCGGTTTGCGACGGCAACTCGCCCGGCGTATGAAGCTGACGGCGGTTATCTAGGCAGTGATATTACACTTGGGTTGTCTTATGGCATAACGGATCGAGTTCGGGCCTATGTCGGCTGGCGGGTGGGGTATTACGGCGGTTCGGCGAATGAGGAGAGCCCCTTGTTTCGACAAAAAGTGAACTCTTCTATCTATGTTGGCTTTACATGGTCGATCTATCAAAGCAAAACACTCGCCGTCTCCAATTGATCCGAGACTCTCCGCCCTTTTGCCGGCCCCCCGCGCCGATCATCAATGTGGGCAGTGTACGAGCACATCAAAGACCACACTTTCCGCAAGAGTAGCACCTACATACGTTAGAACCTTCTGCTTGACCAACAGGTTCGCACCCTTGGCTGCGGTCGAGCATATGCTCGACACCTCATTCTGGTTTATGACATCAACAGTATATACTTTAGTTTTTGCACAATAAGGGTTGCTGGGCTGACAATCTCCAATTGAACAATAACGACTGGCGGGCGGACCTAAGGGACGAAGTACTCTCGCTGTCCCCCCGCCGGTGGGGTCACCGTACACAGGACCGGCGAAACCCTCCGCAGGACCGATGTAGATAGCAACTTCCGTAGCTGCCGTCCACAATTGAGTCAGGCACTTTGGATTCGGGCTGTACCAGGAAACAATGGTTATGTTTATCTGGTTATTACCCGACAAGGCACCGTTGGTAGCCGAGGATGTTACCTCAAACATCTGGGGAGTATAAGCAATCACGCTATTGGGATTATGATACGTGACAACAGGGGCACCTGGCTGAAGTGACGGCATGGCTGCAATAGGCTGCTGTTGAACCTGATATGGCTGAACTGATTGGGGGGTTCGCAGAACTTTCTGAGGTGCGGCGATTGCCTGTGAACCGAATAGTAACGTAAGTACCGCAGTGCAAATAGTTCTGCCGATATACTTGTTCATAAGTCCCTCCTGCGGAAATTTTTGGATGTCGGGCAGCTAAATCTGCTTTATCCGGTTTTTTCATCCCTCTATTTCAATCGAACGACTATTATTCAGTAACTTTACAGCTTGGCTACGCATTATGTTTATAAATTATTGTCCATAAATTATTGTTCATACATTATTTTGCGTGCCATGTATGCACAAATTTGCAAACATATCTTATTTGCCATAAAAGACAATTCAAGAAAAGTCTTATCCACAAAGACACCCGCAAGATTTCCATGGCTTCTCCCTGGGATTCACGCAAGTTGTATCCATTCAATCCTCTGATATTATTGTGCATACGCACATAGTTTGCTCAAGGAGGTATTTATGTGGAAAATAGTTTTAGCCGGTGTTGCTTTGCTGCTGGTTTCAGGCTCTCTTGACGCCGCTGACCGGCCGGTAGCACCAAACGGAATTGCCCTCTATCCTGACTACATGTCCTGGAAGGTCATCGCCCCCTCTTACCGAGAAGACAAGGGGCATATCCGTATCGTCACCGGCAACGAGATTGCTGTCTCAGCGCTGCATGCCGGCATAAAACCCCTCCCAGACGGCAGCGTGCTGGCCAAGGTGGCCTGGAAAGCGGAAAAACACCCATCATTCCCTGTCGCCACCGAACCGGGTGCATTCGCGCAGGTCGAGTTCATGGTCAAAGATGCCAAAAGATACAAGGATACCGGCGGGTGGGGTTTTGCCCGTTTCGTGGGTAACGAACTGAAGCCCTACGGAAAGAACCCTGGTTTTGTCGCCGAGTGCTTCGGCTGCCACGTACCGGTTGCTAAAAATGACTACCTCTTTACCAAGATCGTCAAAACCCCATGAATCGGAATAACTGTGTAAAAGTTACAAAAGGCAGCAACCAAAAGGGGGCCAAGCTACATTCTCAATAGCAGCCTGGCCCTTTGTGTCCCCGGATTGGCGAAGCCAGCGAGAATAGGATACTACCGGGGGCATGACTCGATAGGAACGGGAAATCTCCGTTTTACCCTTGACTCTACTTATCATGGCTGTCCCCTTCTCTCCTGCAGCAGACGTAATTCTGGCATCGCCACCTCCTGACGGCAGTTTTGCCTCGCCGTTGACTTTCCGGAAATTAGTAATATCTTATGATTATCGGGCTACATCACATCAACAGGAGGATCCCATGGATCGTCGACTTGAAAACAAACGGGCGCTGGTAACCGGCGCTAGCCGCGGCATCGGAGCTGCCATCGCCAGGCGTCTGGCCCGGGAAGGCGCCCATGTGGCGCTTACCTATGTCGGCAACCCGGACCAGGCAGACCAGACGGTAAAGGCAATTCAAGCGTTGGGGGTGAAGGCGCTGGCAATCCGGGCCGACAGCGCGGATGCAGTGGCAGTGGTTGCCGCCGTGGAGCGGGCAGTGAATGAGCTTGGCGGCATTGACATCCTTGTCAACAACGCCGGGATTGCGATTATCTCCCCCCTAGACGACTTTCGGCTGGAGGATTTCGATCGCATCCTGGCGGTGAATGTACGCGCCGTGTTCGTGGCCACACAGGCCGCAGTGAAGCATATGCGGATGGGCGGGCGCATCATCAACGTAGGGAGTTGCAACGCCGAACGGATACCTTTTGTCGGCGGTGGCGTCTATGGCATGAGCAAGGCAGCGCTCGTGGGGCTGGTCAAAGGACTGGCGCGTGATCTCGGCCCGCGCGGCATCACCATCAACAACGTGGCACCCGGTCCGGTGGACACGGACATGAATCCTGCCACGAGCGATTTCGCCAAGCTGACAGTGGAACGGTTCATGGCTCTGCCCCGCTACGGCACCGGCGATGAGATCGCGTCGCTGGTGTCCTGGTTGGCAAGCGCAGAGGCGTCCTACGTGACTGGTGCCAATCTTGCCATTGACGGCGGATATACCGCGTGAGGTCTATTAATGAGTAACAGAGACGAATTCAAATCAAAGGCTGCCAAACAGCCACCTTTTGGAATTTAAGTACCCCTGTTAGCCTGCCCCATTTGATTAGGCCAATTGTTATTTTTGCAGTGGTATGAGAAAATTTAGTTGAAGAAAGGGGGTGTGTTAAATGGCAGTTCGGATTAATGATAAAGAGGAAGACAAAATCGAGAAATTATCAGTAGACGCCGAAATGTTGATAGAGGAAGACGACGCAAGAAAGGACCTGAAGGAGAAACGGGGGATCATAAAGCAAACTCTGTATGATGGTCCGCAAAAGCTGAAACACATAATCCCCAAGGGGAAACGCCTATAATCGAGTGCCGGCGCTTGGGAGTTGGTCATGAACGAGCCCTGCTGAAAGCGGCTGGGCAGGACAAGGCGGACCAATCGGCCGCCTTTTAAATTATGTCATGAGGTATGATGTACTCACCGGCAGGCATGGACCGGTGCCGCCGGGGACACCACACGCGGCGGTTTGCCATGCCCCCGGGGTGCTACGCAATGCCCGGGCGGCTGACGGTGCGACGCTGGTGCAGGGGAAAGATGTCCCCGCCTCATCGGAACCAGCGGCCCGGGCGGTGTTGAAGCTGCTCTGAAAAACTGCTGGGAGGATGGCACCATGAACAGCACACCCGTGGTAGAGGTCTTTTTCGATTACATCTGACCCTGGTGCTACCTCGGTACCGTGCGTACCGAACGCCTGCAACAGGAATACGGGGTTCAACTTCGCTGGAGCGCCTTCCCGCTTCACCCCGAAACTCCGACGGAAGGAAGGGAGCTTGCCGAGCTCTTTGCCGGGCGGGAGGCGATGATCCGCGACATGCAGGCCCGGTTGCTGCAGGTTGCAGCGGCAGAGGGTTTGCCGCTGAGGGAACGGAGCCGTACCTACAACAGCCGGCTCGCCCAGGAGTTGGGGAAATGGGCAGAGGAGCAAGGACGCGGAAATGAGTTCCGCCAAGCCGTCTACCGGGCCTATTTCGTGGAAGGGGTCAACATCGCGCTAGTTGATGAGTTGGTGCGGATCGCCGCAGCTATTGAACTACCAGCGGATGAGGCACGGACGGTGCTGGCGGAGCGGAGTTGTGCCGCGGCAGTTGATGCCGACTGGCAGCGGGCCATGGATTTGCGCATTACTGCGGTGCCGACACACCTGTGCGGCGGGAAGCGCCTGACCGGGTTTGCGGCCTATGAAGATTTTTTGCGACTGATCGAAGAGAGTCGGTAAGCTCTTTTGAAGAACAGCGAAAGCGGCCGATTGGCCGCTTTCGAATTTAGTAAAATGCTCCTGAATCCCCAAAAAATGTCCCATGAATACCCCTCGGGATTACGATCGGTAGACCTCATCATGGCTGCCGATGTCCAGAAGGATGATCTCTTTGTCGGTGACCATGACGGTAAGAGTGATGCGATAGCTGTGGGTGATGCTCACCGCCTGGACATCCTTCAATTTACCGATCAGGCGGTGAAACTTCAGGTGGGACTGGAACGGGTCGTTTTCCAGATCACGCAAGATGGCCGCGACCTTGGGGCGCAGGTCGGGATGGCAATTGGTCGATAAACGGTTGCCGGACACCGCACATATGAACTCTACGCAACAAACTTCCAGAGAGATGTTGCGCCGCACCGATTGAAAATGCTACATAGATATGCAACCCTCTTCACGCTGCCCTTATGGAATCGGGGAATGCGGGGCCATATCAAATTTGCGAGGTTGAAAGCATGACAATGAAACACTTCGGTCCGACCAAACTGGACGCATCGCTCATCCCGAAAATAGCCCGGCAGTGGGGAACACCGGTATACCTGCATGATCAGGAATACATAGAAAACAGCTGTGAACGGTTGCTGAACATGCCGAATGCCTACGGACTGCATGTACGATACGCCATGAAGGCAAACTCGGATCGTACCGTGCTGCGTGTCGTCACCAACAAGGGACTGGATCTGGATTGCTCGTCGCTGGATGAGGCGGCCCGTGCTTTTGCCGCCGGGGTGCCGTATAGCCGGATGATGCTGACCACCCAGGAGGTGCCCAGCGGTGAGGAGCGCGCCGAACTGGAGCAGATGATCCGCGCCGGACTGAAGTACAACGTCTGCTCCATGACCCAATTTCAACTGATTGCCGACTTTGCCAAAAACAACAACATAGACCTGTCCATCAGGGTCCATCCGGGAGCCAACGGCGGCGGTGAAAGCGCTACCCGCGATACCGGCAGTGAGTATTCCTGCTTCGGCGTACACTTAAACGATGTCCCGCAGGTAAAGGCCCTGGCTGACAAGCAGGGACTGCGCTTTACCCAGGTTCATGTCCATATCGGTTCAGGGGGCGACCCGGAAAAATGGCGGGAGAACATCGACCGTGAATTGGGTTTTGTGCGTACCTATTTCCCGGATGCCACCACGGTCAGCTTCGGGGGAGGGCTCAAGGTGGCCAGGATGCCGGGGGAAAAACAGGCCGACATCACGGCGCTGGGCGCCTATGCCGCGCAGCGGATAAAGGAGTTCAAGGAGGCAACCGGACGCGAACTTCAGATGGAAATCGAGCCGGGAACCTATGTGGTGGCCAACTCGGGTCATATCATTACCAGGATTATCGACAAGAAACTGACCAACGAGCTGAACTTCCTGATCGTTGACGGCGGCATGGAGCTGCTGACGCGCCCGCTGCTGTACGGTTCCGAGCATCCCATTGCCATTGTGCGCCAGGACGGAACGCTGCTCTCCAGCGAGTATGACGCTAAGCCAACGGCCGGGCTGAAGTCGTTCGGGATTGTGGGGCGCTGCTGCGAAAGTGGCGATTCGGTGCGTCTGGACAACGACGGCAACATTGTGCCGGTGATGATTGCCGAGCCGGAAATCGGCGACTATGTCGTCATCGGCGGCACGGGAGCCTATTCCGAGAGCATGTCGCCGGAAAACTACAACTCGCACCGCAAGCCGCCAGCCGTCATGAGAACACGCACTTCCGAACTGGTTCTGATCAGGAAGAAGCAGGTCCGCGAGCAGCTTGTCCTGAATGAGCTGGATGTGAAACTGTAAGCTTTCCGACCGGAAACTCCGGGTGAGAAACTATTGTCAGAGGCCAAGGGGTATGCGTCCCTTGGCCTCTTTTTATATGAGGCGTGTTGATTATCCTCAATGCAACATAAGCTCCTAAGTCGGGGTGATTATTATGACTGCCAGCAACATACCCGCCTGTTTTGGGGTATACTGTGACTAGTCACATAATCCCTGACTGACTCTACATATCCAAAAGCAGAGGCGAAAGGAGAGCAGAGATGGATAAAGATAGCAAGTGTCCGGTAACGGGCGGAGTTGACAAACCCACGGCCAGCAGAGGCACGTCGAACCAGCACTGGTGGCCGAACCAGTTGAACCTGAAGATGCTGCATCAGAATTCTTCCATGATCAACCCGATGGGCGAGGAGTTCAACTACGCTGAAGAGTTCAAGAAACTCGATCTGGAAGCACTGAAGAAGGACCTACATACGCTGATGACCGACTCGCAGGAGTGGTGGCCGGCCGACTACGGTCACTACGGTGGGCTCTTCATCCGGATGGCCTGGCACAGCGCCGGCACCTACCGTACCGGCGACGGCCGCGGCGGCGCCTCCTCGGGTTCGCAGCGTTTCGCGCCGCTCAACAGTTGGCCGGACAACGTCAACCTCGACAAAGCGCGCCGCCTGCTTTGGCCGATCAAGCAGAAATACGGCAGGAAAATATCCTGGGCAGACCTGCTGATCCTCTCCGGCAACTGCGCCCTGGAATCGATGGGCTTTAAGACCTTCGGCTTCGGCGGCGGGCGCGAAGACGTCTGGGAGCCGGAAGAGGACATTTACTGGGGAGCTGAGGACATCTGGCTTGGCGACAAGCGCTACAGCGGTGACCGGAACCTGGAGAATCCTCTCGCCGCCGTGCAGATGGGGTTGATCTACGTGAACCCGGAAGGGCCGAACGGCGAGCCGGATCCGGTTGCCTCGGGCCGCGACGTTCGCGAGACCTTCGCGCGCATGGCCATGAACGACGAAGAGACCGTCGCCCTTATCGCCGGCGGGCACACCTTCGGCAAATGCCACGGCGCCGGCCCTGCGTCCCATGTGGGGCCTGAGCCCGAAGCCGCCCCTATCGAGGAGCAGGGACTCGGCTGGAGTAGCAGCTTCGGCAGCGGCAAAGGCGGCGATACGATCGGCAGCGGCATCGAGGGCGCCTGGAAACCGCACCCGACCAGATGGGACATGGGCTATCTGAACACGTTGTTAAAATACGAGTGGGAGCTGGTCAAGAGCCCGACCGGCGCGAATCAGTGGCTGGCCAGGGACGTGGCCGAAGAGGACATGGTGGTTGACGCGCACGACCCGTCGAAGAAGCACCGGCCGATGATGACCACGGCGGACCTCTCCCTTCGCAACGATCCCGTTTACGAGCAGA
>Ga0209212_1006345_pt1 | contig 13562 bp, 17 predicted proteins | sample RifGroC2_FD_183996 | JGI IMG/M metagenome (GOLD analysis project Ga0209212, IMG submission 183996) | Groundwater microbial communities from Rifle, Colorado, USA - Groundwater C2 (SPAdes) (version 2) | ecosystem: Environmental > Aquatic > Deep subsurface > Groundwater | place: Rifle, Colorado... | reverse complement strand
CTGTGTTCATGCTTATCTCCTTTAGTGGTTGTTAAGTGCATCATTCCTAGATTGTTCGCCCGCTCTTGATTTCCTAGCGGTGCAGACCTTCGCTCGTTCTATCTGCATCACTCCTGAGTTGCTGCGCCCTGCGACATCAGCCCTCAGCCGACCAGGAAACAATGCAAGGGGTTGGTGCGGCCAGCGCACAGGACGGTTTTATCGTCCGAGCACTGCCTCGGCCCCTTGCAAGCACGCAGTTAAAAATTGCGCGAAGCGCATCAACACACAGACAAAAGCCGTGCGCAGCACACAATGCCCGTGCGCTTGTTTACCGGCTGTGGGAGGATTCGCGTTAAGGGCGTAGCAACTCAGGAGTGATGCAGATTTGCGAAGTGCTGCACAGCAAGGCAAAACAAAAAATGCGCGCAGCGCAACAAAACCGCCTTTGACTCTCGCCTTTATCAAACCAGCCTCACCAACCGTCGCGACGGCGCAGCCGTGGCGATGACAACCCGCCCTTGCTTCGTGAGCCGTGTCGCCGCAGGCGTGACGGCGATTGCTTCTTCGGGAGATGCAAGTTATCCATGCCCACAACAAAACCGGCGCCCTACGCCAGGGCGTTTTGCAAAGTGGTGTGGGTAACTTGCAGTCTCCGGCACGCGCGAGCGTGCAAGCGTCAGGGATTGATACCCTAAGGGCTGAGACCGTAGGCTCGGTCGCTCGCGATGAAAGCCCGGCCGGCGCAGCCGGGACGCCCAAGGGGTTGAGAGATTGATAGCTCGCCCCATAAACATGCACCATCGCATCTAACCTAACGAATTGGAATAAAACCACCGTTTGGCAGCCACGATGGCGAAAGTGGTGGCTCGATCCGCAACGCACCGTTGTACTGGACACCCGTTGGATTCGTATGATCAGTGTAAAGCGCGAATGAAACTCCCATCGAGTCGGTGAAAACGTACAGTCCAACATTCAACACCGGCACAAGAAAGCTGTATTTTGTCGTTCCAACCTCAGCAACAAAGACATCGACAGGGCTGCAGCCAAGCATAGCAATTACCGTTTCAATTGAGGTGTGCGGCCTGATGCGCGAGACCGCTCCTGGATTGATCGTGGCCGGCGTGCAGATCGCCCACGCCGGCGCCGCAGTGAAAACGGCCAAGGCCACGATCGAGGAGATAGATAGGATTTTCATATCAGTTCCCCGGCAAGTGATCAGCGTTGGTAAAGCCGTTGCCGCCGCCCTTCGGCTCGCCGCCAGTCTTGCCACCAGGCTTGAAGTCACCCCCGCCTTGCCCCTTCCGCGCGGCTGCGGCGCCAGCGCCAGCAGCGCCGGCCTCCAGCCCGCTGATGCCCTTATCGGCTTGCGGCTGGCCAATGCCATGGGCGCCTGCTTGACTGCCCACGAATTGCATAACGCCTTCCGGAACCAAATTTATGACTGCGAAGCAGGCATGCACTGCCAGCACCATCATCGCCACGTAAACGCCGATCCAGGCGACCATAGTGATAGGCCCGACAACCGAACCCTGTGACGCCCCCGAGACAACACTCAAAAACATCATATTCACCAGCTCACCGGCCGGATAAAGCATCATTGCCGCGAGAAGAAAGCCCAACACCAGCAAGGCTGGCTGCAGCACAAGTGCAACCAGCAACATCCAACCTGGTCCTGATCGACCCGCAAAATCATCACCGGAACTCGATGCCATCATCGCGGCCATCAGGGGAGCGGCCAGGACGGCCACACAGACGCCGACCATGAAACGGATCACATTCACGATCCAAAAAATAGCAGGGATGGCTGGCAAATAAACCGCCAAAGTCAGGCCAAGGGCTAAAAGGGCAGACGAGAGGAATTCAATCGTGCCTGAAATCGATTTGAGTGCATCGCCAGCGCTGAAGGCCAAGCCGACGGTCCATGAAGACAACTTTGATCCGGCGAAGCCGCTCATAACGAACCACGCCCCCTTGATGGCGAAGCCTGCCGATATAATCGAATTACCTGTTGCAGCGAGCTGGGTCAGCGGCGATGTGTTGGCACCGGCGATCTGTTGGGTTATATGCTCCATTGCGCTCATTGCTGGCCGACTCAGCAATTTCCAAACGTCCTCGGAACTACGAATGCTTGAGCTGTTTTCCAGCTCGGCCTGGTAGTTATCTTTGGCCGCCGCACCACGGTCCAGTAGATACGCGTCCGTGAAGCCAAGAGCGTCTCGATAATTTTGCAAGGCCTCACTGACCTCCATGCTTTCGATGGCGATCGGCTTGAATGTTGGCACGCCGTTCACACTGGCCTGGATCCCGTCCTGCAGACGAACCAAATAATTGAACCAGGTTCCGGCTAAAATAAATCCGCCGGTTTCTGCGTGCTCGATAAAGCTCGACCGCGCGATATCTGGCGATGCGTTTACGGCATCATTGGCCGCGGAGGTTATTATGTTTTCGTAGGCATTGGCCGCCGCATCGACGATGCCCGCCGGTGGGCGCTGCCCGCTCACGATCTGGGCAGCCACCGGGCGCAGCGAAAGTATCAACGCATCGAGCGCCTGCTCGTGGGCTGCCCAGATCGCGCCGCGCGCGGCGTGTGTCTCGTCTTCGGTGAGTTCGTGTTGCGTGGAGTCAGCCCATTCCAACGAACCGCAGGACGCGGGAGCACCTGCGGGGCGCGTGGTGGACTGCCACCGGTATGTCTTCGTGCCGTAGTAGGCATTGTGCAGTTGATTATCCGCAAGGGATGTAACAGCCTCGATGCGCTCGACCCGGTTTGAATCTTCAAACTGTTTGTTCATTGCTGCAGCGCAGACTTCAGCTCGTAATATGCTTGCAGCCAGCGGACGCGCGGAAGGGATTGAAGGCTGGACGAGGGTGCCAGTTTCGGCGAGCTGTTCCAGCGCTGCCGTCCACAGGGTGTCTGCGATAGCTATTCCTTGCAAGGCGATCCATAGGACGGCCATCTGGATCAGCGAGAAGCCGGACGAAAGCGGCAACAGAAATGAGGTGCCTGCCACCGTGCGGATCGGGACCCATATCTCGGACATTTTCTTGCCCAGGAGCACGCCGTCATGGGCAGAGTCGACTGTGCCCTTGATTGTTGTAAATACGACAAACAACATGGCGAGCAGCAACACGGCCGAGTTGAAGACGGCCATCGCTTTGCCTAGCATCGTGCCCTCTCCACCCAAGCCGACGCCATCCTCGCCCGATCCGAATATGCGCTGTAGGAAGGATACCGCGAGGTCTCCTGCTGGCGGCGTGAACAAGGGCAGCCCGGTACCGCTACTGCCGGCATCAGCCCACGCCGGCAGCGCCAGCGTGACCAGCAAGATCAAAAGAAGTGTGCGCATGATTTACCACCTCCCTTTGCGAAGCCAGGGCATGAAGCCGTACAGCTCCTGGTCGCGGATCTGGCAGAACCTGAAATGCCACTTGAGCCATTGAGAACCAGCCACAAAGATGACTCCAACTGTCAGCAAAAAAGCACTGAAGGGGTGATCGGTGAATGGGACATACGCAAGCCAAGCGGTGGCCACCATGGTGGCCACGAAGCACCAGGTCGCATAGTGTTTGAATATCCGCCCCCGCCTAATCAGGTGCGCCTCGTCAAGACCAAGCCGGTCGACCGCTTGCTCGAAAGTTTCGCGGCGGTGATTTTCCGGCTTGTCGTTGAGCTGGTGGCGTGCATGCGCGACAACCTGCCCGACACCGCCGCCCAGGCGCTTGCCGGTATTCACGAGGCCCGTCAGGCCGATGCTGTACGCCCAGGCCTTTGCGGTACCGCTTGCGGCGCGGCGTACGATTCCATGTTTTTTCTTTTGTGGCTGTTCCATTTTTAAGCCTCCGCTTCGAGTAAATTTTGCATGAAAATGCGCGCAGCAGCGCGCGTGGTGGTGGTGGAGCAGGCCTGGTTGTAAGCCTGAACCAACCCCTCCAGCTTCGGCTGGATCAAGGCTGCATTTGCCCTGGTAAATGCATCGAAGATCCTGGGGCGATCCTCGATTCCGGGATTTGCTTCGATCGTGATTTCGGCGGCGAGGTCATCGACGATTGCCTGGTCAATGATTTGCCGATGTCTTGCTTGCGCTGCTATTGCGTGTCTCATAAAACCTCCTTAGATGTTGGTTAGATGTTGGCGAAACGGTTATCTCTGAGACTCAATCCATTCGATATAAGCGTCCGCTGCATGGCTTGCGCGGTCTAACGACAAGCCGTTAGCAACTAAACCATCCTGAATGATGCGTTGAAGGGGAATCTGCTTATATGGTTCTCCGTCCTTGTCTCCGTCTTTTATGTCCCGAAGTTGATTTACGTTTACGCCGAGCCACAAAACATCGTCTATCCACAAATCAGATGATTCAAGTTCAGTGATGTTGATTTTTATAGTCATGGTATTTCTCCTTAAAATTGGTTTATTAATTTTTGACATCCTCTCCGTCCTTCAGGGCGGGGAGGATGTCAATCCAGCTCGTGTTCCTGATCCATTTTCTTGTGATTCTGCTGCTCGGACTGCTTCTGTTGTTCAACCTGTGTTGGCTGCTTGATCTGTTCCTGCTCCATCGAATAATCCAGCGAGCTATCTTTCTGCCTTGATCGTGCGAGCAATGATTCCAGCTGCTCAGCAGTGTCCTCAGTCGTGTAAAACTTGGTTTCTTCACGCCCCCGGCTTGCAGCGACGTAGCCCCACTCGCGATCGCTCATGGTGTCTCCCAACAGTACAAACGGGTTGTCGACGGTCGCGCCCTGCGATTTGTGCACGCTGACGGCGTATCCGTGATCGATGGCGTTGTATTCCTTGCCCCTGGATGCGTCCGGGTCGCCCAGGGTAAAGCGCACGATTTCGCCGCCATCAGTCTTGACGGCGAATCGATGTTTGCCAGAGGAATCCGGAGAGAGGCGCACGACAGTGCCAAGCGTACCGTTTTTGACGCCCAGCCTCTTGCTGTTCTGCAAGAAAATGATCCGGTCGCCCTCGGCGAACTCACGTTTGCCAGTGCTTGTGTCTACCGTAGCTGCCGCCGCCAGCTGCTGGCGGGCATTCAACTCTGCTCGTGCGATTTGGTTGAGCTGGAAGACCTCAGCGCGGGTGCCGGCGAGCATCAGTGATTCACCAGGCTTGCCAGGATCGCGCGCGGCCGTCCAATCACCGACCATTTGGCGCATGACGGTTTGCTTGTCGGCAGAGACGGTCAGCAAGCCGCGCTCTTTGATGTTTTCGAGTGCTTGAACGGACTCGCCGGCGGCGAGCAGCTTCACGATTTCCCGGTCGGCCTCAGAGCGTTGGCGACGGATATCAGTCAGCGCGGCGTGACCAAGTTTCTGGGAGAGGACTCGGAAGGATCCGCCGGCGTCAATCGGCTGGAGCTGTTTGGAATCACCGATCAGCACAGCTTTTGCACCAGCCGCATGAATTTGATTCAGTAGGCTTGCCATCTGTCTGGAGCCGACCATCCCGGCTTCGTCGATGACAACCACATCCTTGTCGGATAGCGATATCCTTTTAGCGGAGAGGTCATCAAGCAAGGAATGCATGGTCTGCGACTGGATGCCGCTGCCCTCCTGTAGTCCTTGCGCGGCCTTGCCGGCGAGGGCGCAGCCGCGCACATTGAATCCGCCAGCCTCCCAGGACTCACGCGCAGCGCCCATGAGGTATGACTTGCCTGTCCCTGCCATGCCCTCGATGACGGCGACGCCGCCGGTCTCGGCGGCGATGTGTGCGAGTGCCTTTTTCTGCTCTTCGCCCATCGTCGGCCGCACGGCAATCGCCGCATCGATGGAGACGTGGTGGCTGGTCTCGCCACGGCGAGCAAGCGCCTGGTCAGATATCCCCTGTTCCAGCTCCAGCATTTCCCGGCTGGTGTAGCGGGTCTCCGTCACTCCAGCGCGCTTGTCCTGGCGCTGATTGATTGCGACGAGCGGGACCAGATCCTGGTCTTTCAGCAGCGCCTTGGTGTAGGCCTCGATACCGGCAGCATCAAGCTTGCCCTGCGCCTCGACGGCGATCTTTGCCTGCAGCTGCATGGGGGTGAAGGTGCTGGCGGACTGAGTGAGCTCGCGCAGCAGATCCTGATGGCTGGGCATCGGCTCGACCTCGACCGCTTTGGATTGGCTTAACTTCCGAATCGTGTCTGCATCGACGCCGGCGCTCTTGCCGGTCTCCCGCCATATCTCCAGCAGCTCGGCCCTGGACACATCCCCCTTTGACTTGCGGGTGGCCAGCGCAGCGATGGCCGAAGCCTTCGCGCTGCCCTGGCCATGCTCGGCCAGGTGCGCCTCGATCTGTGCGCGACGCTTGGAAAAATCTTCGCAGAGTTTTGGATCCACGCCAGCGATCCGGAAGTTATCCTTCCCATCGCGCTCTATCGTGAAGCCCAGCTTCTGCAGCTCGGCCGCGAGTTCGGCGCGGTAGATGGCGCCAGCGGCCATCTTGTGCCGGGTATCGAACTCGACCGCGCATACCGTGCCGTCAGGCCGCACGGCCATATTGGCGATGGTGACATGGGTATGCCGCTGCGGATCCCCTTCGCGCGACGTGCCGTGCTCGTACTTTGCAGCCAGAATCTCGGTGATCGGCTGCTGCCGGTCGCCGCGGTCGCGGCTGGTGAAGGCGTGCTGCTGGAGATAATCGAGGCCTGCCTTGGCCGCACGCTCCTGCGCGCGATCGATTGCAGACTGGATATCTGCATCGCCCAGCGCCCAGACAGTGCTGACAGATTTTGGTGCGCTGAAAGTGCAATCCCAGCCAGGTTTGTGCTTGTCCCCAGCGTTCCCTGCCAGCGGCTCGCCGGTCTTCGGGTGAAAGCCCTGCAACATTTTTAGAAGCTCGCCTTTCTCCACATCTCCTGACAGGCCAAGTTTTTCAGAGAGCGCTCCGCCCCACTGGCCGGCATCGCCTTCGCCCGCGTAATAGTCTTCGCGGTTCTTTTCGGCTTCGCCTTCTTGGTAGTCGGAGTAGCCCTGCGCATCGCCAGCACCAAGCGGTTTAATGGAAAGCATCAGTCAACCCCCCGCTCGGCCTCTATGGACTTCTTGCGCACGATCCGGCGCTTCCTGGAGGATGGTTGTGCATCAACCCCCGCGTTGGCTGGAATATCAGCCACATCGGTCCCGATTAACTGCTCAAGATCGTCAAGGCTGGATGATTCGCTGGAGTTGCCGCTAGTTTTTTGTTTGGTTTGTTCTTCTGGCGTATTGTCGGAAGCGACGGCAGCAGCAAGCAAAGGCGGAGCATCCGACAGCGCAGGCTGTGTTATTACTTGTTCTTGTTGCGCATGAATAGCCAATACGGACGGTGCCGGCGGCGCGCTGTCGGTGTTGCTGCCGTCCTCGGATATCGGGGGGCGCTCTTGGCCAACCCAGGCGGCAAGCCTTGAAACAGGTCGCAACTTAGTAAGAGTGGTGTACGGCCAAAGAATCATGTTGGCATTCTTGTAGCCGAGCAGCAGGCACTTGACGCCGCCCTTCTTGCTGCCCAACTCGTCCGATAGTTGGGAAGGCAGCAGCACCGGGATGGACTCCCTGGAGTAGGATTTGGTCGCGTTCTGCCCATTCCCAAGGTCTACGCTGCCGCTGACGCTCAGGTTTGGTCGCTCGACGATGCGATCTCCGACGAGTTTGGCAACCCAGTCCGCAGTTTCGCCAGGGTTAATTCGGGCGAAGATTTGGGTACCGACCATCGACGCCCAAGACTGCGCATCCTCGTCGCCGTACAGCTTTTGGATCTGAGCCATGTCCTGCGCGCCGATCACGACGCGCACGCCCTTGGATCGGCCGACTTCCAGCAGCGGGGAGAAGTTTTCAAGTTTGCCCAGTTGCGGAAATTCATCGAGGAAAAACCAGATTTTTCTTGTCTTCGAATCTTCGAAATCGGGACTGTTGATCTTGCTCGAAAGCAGCCCAATGATCCCGCCGATGTACGCTCGGCTCAGCCCTGAAAAACGCCCCGAGTTTTGCAAGATCAGCATCCGCTGCTGATGGGTATCGTCGGCCAGCCAGTCGAGAAAACTGATGCGCTGGTCGACCGGTTTGTCACCCCAGGCATCGGCCAGGTCAAACACGATCGACATGTATGAAGACAGGGTGATAAGGATCGATTGTGTGGTTTTAGATGCCTCCTCGACCGCCCTCACGCCCTCCGGGTTGTACTTGGCCATGAGCAGCAACAGCTCGGGCTGAGGCAAGGGGACGAGTGCCGCCAGATCTCGCCAGCCCCATTCTTGCCCGCGCTGTTGCTGGAGTGAAATGAGGAAGCCGACGAGAATTTGTCGCGCGGCAAAGCTCCACATTGGATCCTTACTTTCCGGCACCAAACGGGTGGCGAGCTCGCGCGCATCCTGTTTTGTTTGGCAATCGGCGGCGATATTCCAGGACATGGATCTGGTGTCCCACGGTGCAATAATGATTGGATCGCCTGGTAGGTTAGAGGTGAAATCGCCCTTTGTATCGTGGATGATCATGCGGTCGCCGCGCTCCTGGGCAGCCAACATCAACGGCATAATTGCCTGCGTCTTCCCGCCGCCAATGCTCCCCAGGATGAGAAAGTGCCTCGTTTCGCGATCGAGGGATAATCTGAATGGAAATGATGGGTGCAGCTTTATCCCGCCGCCGTGGATACTGCATTCTTCCTTTGCCTGCCTCATCAAATCGTTTGTTGCGGCTGTGTCGGTCAGCAGGCGACGACCAGACACATGGATATATGGGTCTTTGCGTTTCGCTAGTTTCGTGCAGCAAAAAATAAAGCAAATAAATGTGACCGTGCCAGCTGCCAGCACACGCGGATAGATGAGCGCCGTGCCGCCGTTGGAAAGGTAATAAGCGTATCGTCCCCCAATCTCGGTGTGAATTTTCAGGATATCCCCCAGGAAGAACTTGGCCAGCAACGCTTTGGCATGCAAGAGCATGGGCTCGACCGGGGCTGGTGATATCTGCCAACTTGCCCACAGCGTGGCAGCGCCGGCGACCAGCGCCGCCGTGCTCGACAAAATAATGACCTCGCCCCACCTGACTCGAGCGATCGCCGGCCTGGCTTGGGGTGCCGTTATCATTTTTTGAGCACCCGTTCCAAAATTGGGGAACCAGGTTCATCGCTCATAGCGCCGGCGATCATGATGCTAAGCCAAATGAGCACAAATCCAATGAACATGCCGCTGGCCACGAGCTTTGCGCGCCGGATCCATTTTTTGGTATCCATGTTATTCCTCCACTGCAAGTTGATTAATAGACTGTTGTAGCGCGTCCAGCTTTTGATTGAGACGGGATTCCAGCGCCGCCAGCCGCTCCGCCTGGTGGTCGGATTCCAGGCGCTCACTAAGGGCAGCACGGATGTAATCAGCGATTCCTATTTTCTGCGACTCGGCTTCGGCGACCACCCGGTCATAGATGCCTTGCGCTACGCGAACTGTTAAAGTTTTTTGCATTACCCCCTCCCATCTTGGGATGGCGATGCCTCTCTGGTTGGTCTGATCTCAATCATGCCGGGCCTAACCTTCATCGACAGCCCAGGAAAAATCCTAGACAACTCATCGCTGAGGTGTTTCATGGCTGCGTTTTTTGTGTCGTGTGTATTTGTTGGTTCGTTGCCCTTTGATATCTTTGTGTTCGCCATTATTATTTCTCCTATTCAAAAACCAACCGGCACAAGGCGTGTCGGCTGTGTGCACTTTGCAACACCCGGAATAAAACAAGGGAGGACAGAAATCGCGGGTGGTGCGAAACGTGCGCGCACACGCGACACATTCACACTGCGTAAGCCGTAAAAAGAATAGGGAACAGAGCGCACGAAACATGCGCGAAACACCCGCAACACACCATGCGGCGCGGTGTTCCGCCAAAGGCGGACACCTGGCTCCTCACGCCAAGTGGGAGTCAGGTGTGGTGCATTTAGGCGTTGGCTTTGGGTTTTCATGCTGTTTCCCTCGCATCAGCGCGCAGGATGGTGGTCGAAATGAACTCAGCGAGCGCGACTTGCACTATCTTGGTGTGAGTGCCAGTGCGCCGAAAAGTGGAAAGAACGTGGGGTTGCTGCATGGCAGTGGCTGCCAAATACTCTGCGAAATTGGCAAGGATCTCGCCGCGCCTCGCTTCATCTAGCCCATTAAAGAACGCTTCTGCCCCTGCTAACCTGGCGCGATTGGAATCTCGATTTTTTTGATCGTGCGCTGCTTGTTGAGCGTCCCTCTCTTTTTCTTGGATTGCCTCTTCTTGGCGTACGCGCCAGGTTCTCCAAGCGTCGAGGGTGCGTCTATCCTCTGGTGATGGCCCTTCAGACTCGATTCTTTGTCGAACCTTCCGGCGGAAACCAGCCTCACTTGTTGTGGGTGGTGTAGCCCAAACCGCAGACTCCACAAAATCGTCAATTTCCATCCCCCTTGGAGGGGATGGAGTGGTGGTGGTTTTTATGAGTAGTTCATATGAGTAGTTAGACTGAACGTCGTTCAGTGCCTTTTTGTCGTGAGGTTCAGTGCCTTTTTCACAAGGTGCTGAACGTGGTTCAGTGCCTTGCGGGAAGCTCGGCGTGTATTGATTCCTTGCCCATTCTTGCCCAGCAAAACCATGTTTGGACACACGGAGCCAGCCTAATGCGCGCGCATTTGCCAAGTGGGTAATGACTGCACGCTCGGATAGCCCGGTCTCCTCCGCCAAAAGCCGAGTAGACGGGTAACATGCCTCGCCAGCGTCATTAAAGTGGCAAGAGAGCGTCAACAGAACGTGCCTGGTTGTCGCGGGCAACTGAGATTTAATTATCCCGGCGCGCCACGTGTATGAGTTACGAACAACACTCATGCGCTTATGCTCTGCCACCTGATTTCTGCTGTGCGGGTGTCCTCCCCCATGCCCGGATTACGCCAAGCTTCCATTTGAGTTTTCGAGGGCCAGGAATCGGCGTAGGAAAGCCTTTGATTCGCCGCTGCTGGATGGTGATCGGTGCGAATCCGGTGAATGCCGCTACCTCTTCGACACCAACCAGTACGTCATCCCCCAACCGCTCCAAACTTTCAGCCAACCGGTAATTGCGTTCAGTATCCTTGTGCTCGGTATCCATTTGCGCGCTCCGCTCTAGTTAACAATGTGTCGCTTCGAAAAACTGTTGCGCACAGTGAGGCTAAGATGCAGAATGCAGGGAGGACAATAAACTGGGGGTGGTCTAATGTCGCTTCGAGAACACGAAGGAACTCTTAAAACAGTGCTGCTCGACTGGAAGGCGCGCAGCATTAAAAAGCCACGCGAAAACCTTCCAGTAGATTTCACTTCCAGTGTACTCCGGCGCATCCGCCAATCCGCCTGCCATCACGCTGATGGATCAAATTGCGAGGTTTGGACTGACGGGGAGTGGCATGTCGCCTTTGACGATACCCCCTGCAAAAGATGCAAGCATCCTGGCATATCAAATTTCGAATTTTCAGCCGCCCTGTTCGGACAAGAGGAGCCTGATACAAAAGCTACCCTGACCAAGCTCGATAAAGACTTATTACTCAAAAAAAAGAAGAGGGTCATCCGCCGCTTTATAAACTCAGAGGCTCCAATGCAATCTGACGATTTCAAGCGCGCATTGGCCAACGCCATGGTGCATCGATGGATCACGTATCAGTGGGCCTGTTCAATCCTCCTGAATACACTTGAGTTGGAATCCACCTCTTCGTGGCTAAGGCGTTTCATGAAGCGCTTACGAGAACGAGTATCGTACAAAAACGGGGGTATTATTTCCGACGACCCGGCGAACGTCGCAAATGAACTTGACGCTGAACTGAAAGCAGCACACGAGGCGTTTCGTGTGGAATCTGAACGCAAAATCGCCCTCGCACGGCATTTCGACGCAGAGGACAAGCAATGGTTATTGCGTCAAATCCGCGTCAGTGAGGGCGCTAATACTTACTAAGTTGAACTAAGAGCAGCTAAGACAAGCTATTGAATTTGTAGCCTATTTTAGCTAACGTATTCTAACAAAAAGCAATCTGTTACGATTCACACGGCAGGGGTCACTGGTTCGAACCCAGTACCGCCCACCAATTATATTCAACACTTACCGGTTTAATGGGTGCTCTGTGATGAACTGGCGTAGGGCGGCATTCACGCGGGTCTGCCAGCCCTTGCCCGTGGCCTTGAAGGTTTCCAGTAGGTCCGCATCAAGGCGAATTGCGGTAAACACCTTGGTTTCGTCGGCCTTCGGGCGACCACGTGGGCGCTTCATGGCGACCAAGGCGGCATAGGCTTCCGGCGCAAATGCTTCGCTGGCAGGCTTTGCCTTAGCAAACCAATCATCATCCAGTTCGCGGGCATCTTCGTCAGCAGCAATGCCTGCATTGATAGCTGCATCCTCTTCCGTAGTTGGGCTGATGTGCCCGACTTTAAGTTTTGGCATAGCTCATTTCCTCTCGCTTGTTGGCCTTGCGCAGACTGATAACGCGCACAGAGTCGGCGCGAAGGCAAAACACCATCACATGCAGGCGGTCGCCGATGTAACCAGTCGCTTGAAAGCGGGGTTCGGCATACGGCTTGCGCGTGTCCTCACGAACCACGGCGATTTCCCACTCAAAGCCGTCGGCATCGACCAACGACAAGCCATGCTTGTCGCGGTTACTGTCGTCTTTGGCTGGATCGAATTCGTAGTTCATACGAATTATCGTATAAACAAAAAACAATAGCGTCAAGTATTTTTTGTATAAACAATAACAAAGTGAGCGTCATTTTTTTAACTCGCGAGAGAAAGTTGGCGCTGGCGTGACGGTACCGTAGAAGGCAAAAATCCCGCCTCCTTGTGGGAAAACGGGGTTTTGAGTTGTTGCACCCTCGGTGGGCTGAGGGCTAACGGCCTGCGGCCTCATCCGCCCGACTCATTTACGATCAACGATTGCTTAACCGAGTGCCATGACGGTCAGGCGGTATTTCTGCAGGCGGCTGTTGGGTTTGTCGGAGAGGGTGTATTCGATGAGTCCATCGTCCAATAAGGTTTTTATGGCGCGTTTGAATGCACCGGTCTTGCTCCGCAGGTTGAGGTGGGCGATGAATTCATTGGCCAAAAGGGGCACGGATACAAGCGTACGCAGTATCGACTCCGACTGGACCCCGGAGCGGGTCTTTGACTGGGCTCGTGGCGCCGCGTCGAGAATCATTTGCAGCATGAACACTTCATACGAAATTAATTCTGCGGCGCAAGCTGCTAGTCTTCTACCGGCTCGCTGCGAACCAGCAACACCGGAACCGGCGCACCACGTGCCACACCTTCGGCAACGCTGCCTAATAACAACCGGCTCAAACCGGAACGCCCGTGCGTGCCGATCACGATCAGGTCGGCCGGCCAGTTCCGCGCCTCGCCCCCGATCGCAGCAGCAACTTTCTCGCCGCCCGCTTCCAGCAGCACGGTTTCCGCCGCAGCGCCCAAGCGCCGTGTTTCTTCTGCGGCCTGGGCAAGAACGCGTTCGCCGGTGTGCCGCACCGCTTTCTGCAAAGCGGTGTGATCAATATAGGCATAGCCCTCGGTATCCAGCGGATAGATTTGCTCGATCACATGAACCAGGCGCAATTGAGCCTTGCCTCCCGCCAGTTTGATTGCTTCCTGCAAGGCACGCCCGGAAGTCGCGCTGCCA
>Ga0209212_1006342_pt1 | contig 13570 bp, 13 predicted proteins | sample RifGroC2_FD_183996 | JGI IMG/M metagenome (GOLD analysis project Ga0209212, IMG submission 183996) | Groundwater microbial communities from Rifle, Colorado, USA - Groundwater C2 (SPAdes) (version 2) | ecosystem: Environmental > Aquatic > Deep subsurface > Groundwater | place: Rifle, Colorado... | reverse complement strand
CACGTGCCGATGATCGCCCTTGCCTCGTTCATTATCGTAACGGACGATGCACCTGCCATCCGCTGTCCCATAGAACAGTCGGTACTTGAAAGGGTGCGGACTACCTGGAACCGGTTCGGACAAGCGCCAGATGACCACTTCGATAATCCTACCTCGCCGTTCTTTCTTGTACCTGACGATTTCCTGCGCATTCCCCATAACAGCTCCACACAACATATGTTGTTCAATAACATAATCAATAGATTGCTTCAATGATAAAAATGATCTGTGTGGTGCAGGTATTTTATTATAATTCCTCGTGACTAATCCACTTGCCTGTCCCGCTCCTCGATCAGCCCGATAAACACATCCTCCAGGCTCGGCAATGCCCCACCCACGGCCCGTGAACGCTTCAGCTCCTCCGGCGCCCCGACAGCCACCAGCTCCCCGCGGTAAATCAGCGCCAGACGGTCGCAGTATTCGGCTTCATCCATGTAGTGGGTAGTCACGAACACCGTTACCCCACCCTCGGCCAGGTTGTAAATAAGCTCCCAGAATTTACGCCTGGAAAGCGGATCAACGCCCGAGGTCGGTTCATCCAGGAAAACAATCGGCGGTTCGTGCAGAATGGCGCATCCCAAAGCCAGTCGCTGGCGCCAGCCGCCGGAGAGCTCGCCGGCATTCGATCTGCGCCGTTCAGTCAACCCGGCCATCTCGATGACCCATTCGGTCCGTTCCTGTCGCTTGGCAGGCGTCAGACGGTAGACACCGGCATAGAAGGCGATGTTTTCCTCAACAGTCAGATCCTCGTAAAGCGAGAAACGCTGGCTCATGTAGCCGATGTTCTCCTTGATCCGCTCCGGCTCCGTGGCAATATCGAAACCAGCCACCCGGCCTTCGCCCGAGGTCGGAGGCAGGATGCCGCACATCATGCGGATGGTGGTGGACTTGCCGGCTCCGTTGGGGCCAAGGAAACCAAAAATCTGCCCACGCGGCACATTCAGGTTGATACGATCTACGGCTGTGAACTCTCCGAAGCGCTTGGTGAGCTTGTCCAGGGAGACGGCCGGCCTGTCCGCATTAAATTCGGGACAAGGCCTTTTCTGAAGTGCACTATGCTGCCCGGCCTCCAACATGAGCATAAAGACATCCTCCAGCGTTGGCTCGGTCGCGCTGCCCGGAACCAGTCCCTTCAACCCGGCAGGGGTATCGCAGGCCAATAGGCGGCCACGGTGGAGCAATCCGACCCGATCACACCGCTCAGCCTCGTCCAGATATGCGGTGGCCACTACGATCGTGACCCCCTCAGCCCGCAGATCCTGCAGGATCCGCCAGAAATCTCGGCGCGACACCGGATCGACACCGTTGGTAGGCTCGTCCAGCAACAGAAGCTTTGGCGTATGGATCAGGGCACAGCACAACCCCAACTTTTGTTTCATCCCGCCCGAAAGCCGTCCGGCCAGCCTGTTTGTAAAGGGTGCCATGCCGCTGAAATCCAGCAGACGTTTCTCACGCGCCACCCGCTCGACAGTGGGCACGTCGAACAGATCGGCATAAAAGCGGATATTCTCGGCAACAGTCAGGTCAGGGTAGAGACCGAAGCGCTGGCTCATGTAGCCGATCTCGCCCTGTACCTGTGCAAGCTGTGTACTGGGGCAGCCAAGCACCTGCGCCTCACCGCTGGTGGGATCCATCACACCGGCCAGCATGCGCAGGGTGGTGGTCTTGCCGGCCCCGTCAGAGCCGACCAATCCGATCAGTTCACCTTGAGCCACGGAAAGAGTCAAGCTATCCACGGCGGTCAATTCGCCGAAGCGCTTGGTGAGGTTTTCTGTAATTATGGTCATGTCATACCACTGGAATCTTTGCCACAGAGGCCACAGAGGCCACAGAGAACACAGAGGAAATCAATATAAAATATTTGGAATACAGCACGTAACAAGCTAATAAATAAGATACATTTTATTGGCTTATGACCTTTATACCTGTTCTCCGAATTCCTTGCGCCCTTCATGATCCCCACATTTGTGTCTTTCTTTGTGAACTCTGTGTCCTCTGTGGCTATTTTTTTTGTTCGCCGGCCTCAATCACCGCGTCGGCCGGCATGCCCGGTTTCAACTCCATCCGCGGATTGGCCAGAGTGATCTTGATGCGATATACAAGCTTGATCCGTTCCTTCTCGGTTTGAACGTTTTTGGGAGTGAACTCCGCCTCGGGCGATATAAAGCTGATTCGTCCCTCAAAAATCCGGCCAGGCCAAGTGTCCACAGTCACGCTAGCCGCCTGTCCCAGCTTGACCCGGCCCAACTCGTTCTCTGGGATATAGGCCCGCAACCAGACCTCATCCATCTTGCCTATAGTAATGACCGGCGCACCGACTGCTAGCATCTCGCCCGTTTCGGCGTGCTTGGCCAGTACCGTCCCGGCGAGAGGACTCGTCAGCACACCCTGAGCGAGGCGAGTCTCGGCCAGCGCCAAGGCGGCGGCGGCAGCCTCATACTTGGCCCGCAACTGGCGGACTGCGTCCGGCCGGGGACCGACCCTGATGAGCTTGAGCCGCTCCTGTGCCTCCCGGACTGCTGCCTGGGAAGCATCCCTTGCCGATCTGGCTGCATCCAGATCTTTTTGGGGTATCACCTCACGTCGGAACAGGGCCTCCATACGTCCGGCATCTTGGAAAAGCCGGTCGGCATCGGCCTTCATTCGCGCCAAGGCCGCTTCGGACTGGGCAATCTCCTCGCGGCGGCTACCCGCCTCCAGATCGGCCAGCGCCGCTCGTGCTGCCTGTTGTTCAGCAACGCTTGCGGCGCGTTGCTGCCTCAATTCATCGTCCTCCAGACGCGCCACCAATTGCCCGGCCCGCACCGACTCTCCTTCGTCCACCGTACGCTGTGCCAAACGTCCCGGCACCTTGAAGGAAAGCTCTACCGAGGTGACCTCAATGGTACCGGACAACCTGAGAACTTGTGCACTTTTTGGTGTGCGCCGCAGGAATACCACAGACAAAATAATTACAACCAGGATGACTGCCGACAAAAACAATATTTTCCGCATATACATGGACCTCTTATGATCACAATCGAAATGTTATGATATTCAGTTAATGCCTCCTCTTTTACCCTCTGTCAAGCTCCCTTGCCAGAATATGAGAAATAATGCTTATTGAGCTGACAGTTACAGTGAGACTAGACAGGCGTTATCGATACGGAAAAGTACTGAGATGTGGACGCTTAGTGAATACGTGAGTTGTGACGCTTGCTGTGAGGAGGGATTGAACCGAGTTTTTTGGGGCTGCCAAGTTGTGACGATGGCCAAGAGCCACCGTCACAGCTATCTCATCAGGCAGCTTCAGCAAGATATACTTCAATATTTGCGGCCATGGTAACTTCATCCAACAAACCTTCTATTGCATCGAAATCAATGACCTGTTCCGCCTGGCTGGTAATAAGCGATATCTTTTCAGTGTCCTCGGCCGAAATTTTGGATACGTGGCCGTTAAGGGCAATAAATACTTCAGCCGTGGTCTGCTCAATGCGTATATATGGGATTCCGCTGTCATCGATAATTCGCTGTGTTATCGCAGACACCGGTGCATGCCCAGGAATGACAATGCCTGCTATTTTGTGGCGGAATGCAGGAATATTGTACAGAGAGGACAGTGTGACCAATAACTCGTCTCGGGAACTTGTGGTCACAACTAGAGTAGATTCAAGCAGATTGTCGATCACCTTCTGTGAAGAGGCCGCACCCAGTTGGAGGTGGTGAATGATGCGCTGTTTCTGGCGCAGATCTCCTTGTAGCGGAAAATCCAGCAGTTTGGATACGCTCTGCAGGGTCGGATCGGCCAGCACCGGTGAATAGTCGAATGCGCCGCTGACCTGAATGCCGCTACCGGCAAAATACTTGGACAGATAATTCAGTGACGATTCCCGCTTATCTGCCAGAAGCTTGTTGACCAGCAGCATGCGGACATCAACACCTTCCTTTTCATACAAAGGCAAATTGAGCCGCACCGAGTCAATTACGCTGCCGATACCCCCGCCGGCCACCATGACGACCTGGGCATCCAGGAGTCTGGCTACATCGGCGTTATTGAGACCAATCACCGAGCCAACACCGCCATGTCCGGCACCTTCCACCAAAAGCAGGTCGCAACGCGACTCAAGCTCCCGGCACGCATTGACAATCCGCTCCATGGCCCATTCACTGCAGAGTTCACCATCCAGGAACTTCTTGGTAGCACCCTTGCCGATAACCAGCGGCGACATCAGGGCGATCTGGTCCTCAAGGCCAAACACGCGTGCCATGAGGGCCGCATCCTTGTCCACCAGCAACCCTCCGAAATCTTGGCATTTGGGGCCTAGCGGCTTGATATATCCGACTCGCCCATATCGCTGTCGTGCCAGGTGCATCAAAGAAAGGCTGATGGTTGTCTTACCGCAGTGCTGACCGGTAGCGGCAATGAACAATTTTTTACACATATCGTACCTCAGGGTAAATGTGCTGTATTTATATCAGTATAGTGATACGTTACTGCATTGCCAAACACGTATACCCGTAGACATGTATACGCCGAAAATCTATGCATCCTGATTCACATGCTGATATACTTTCAGATTAAAGATCAAAGGAGTTGGGGGATTAATTATATGGACACGTGCTTGAACGAAATTGAGGTGCGGATACTCGGTTGCCTGATCGAAAAGGAACTGACCACACCAGAATATTATCCGCTTTCACTGAACGCTCTCACTAACGCCTGCAATCAGAAATCGAACCGCGATCCTATACTTAGCCTGGAAGAGGAACAGGTGGTTCGGGCACTCGACACACTGCGTTTCAAACAGTTTGTTGTGGTATCAGCTAATGGAGGGAGAGTACCGAAATATCGCCATCTACTGGCCGAGAAAATCGGCTTGGTGCCTGCTGAGCTTGCCGTGGTGTGCGAATTGCTCGTACGTGGCCCGCAAACTGTAGGAGAGTTACGTACTCGTTCAGAGCGCATGCAGTCATTCCCCGACCTTGCTTCTGTAGAAGATGTATTGCGCGAATTAATGGAACGTGAGCAGCCACTTATTACCCAGCTTGCCCGCCAGCCTGGCCGAAAAGAATCGCGCTATGCCCATTTATTTGCAGGCGAGCCGGAGCTGACCACAAATACGTTCAGTGCGCCTCCGGAAAGCTCGCGGTTACGAGTCATGGCTGAAAACGAACGAATTACGCTGTTGGAGCAGGAGATCGCAGTTTTACGATCCGAGGTGGCTGAACTACGGCGTATTACCCAGGAATTCAAGGCTCAGTTTGAGTAACTTCAATTAAACCAGACTATGGCGACCTCGCCATATCATTGTAAAAAGATGTGCCCAGCTTTGTTTCGCGCCGCAAAATTGGTTTCTTTGGATTATACAGCAACCTTACTCAGGAGATTTATTTCTTCACACTCAAATTTATCTTGCACTGAATGCCAACTTTTGATATTAAATTTAGTCTTAATTGATCGCTATCTGATTTATGCGCTTGTAGCTCAGCTGGATAGAGCAACGGACTACGAATCCGTAGGTCGGGAGTTCGAATCTCTCCAAGCGCGCCATTTTTTTTTAAATCCGATAACTGCTTCTGCGGTTGTCGGATTATTTGTTTCTACAGCAAACATGTGGCATTTATCTTAACTGCACGATCATAAATATTTTCAATCAAGAGAAAGGAATCACCGCCATGCATAGATGTATACCATTAGCTATACTATGCAGTACAATTATGACCTTATCAGCACAAGCGGCCCCGAATGATCTGATTGAGAAGATCAATCGACTTGAACAACAGATTCAGGAATTAAAGGCACTGAAAGAGCAGCAATTGGTTTCCGAGGAAAAGATGGATCAGTGCATGAAAGCAGTCGGACGAGATAAGTTCTGCAAATGTCTTGCTGAGGGCTTGCCCCCTGACGTTACCTTTGAACAGTATGTACACACTCTTATTACACCCAAAAACAAGCTTGGATACGACACCTTTACAACAATTCAAAAGAAAAATGTAGACGATACTATAGAGATGCGCGAGAAGTGTATCGAAAAAGGCTTTTTCAAATGATACCAAGTAAAGATGAATTGGCATTAGCTATTGATGAGGCAGAATGGAGTTGGCTTAGGGCTCATCTGGGTCGGGGAGGCCTGATACTTGTTGACGACAGCCTTGATCTGGCCGAAGCGGCTCATAAGGTGGCCGGTGATGAAGCTGATTTAATCGAGCAGTGGGTTCGCTCGGGCAAACTTGGTAGGCCCTCCGAATCCCAGATGAACCATTGGGATAACGAAAACCACAAAAAGTTTGCCATGCTCATTGTCAGTCCATACGTACTCATTCAGGAGAAAACGCCGACCTACCACTGAATAAATGATGTTTGCTAATACTACTTTGAAAATAAAAGAGGGCGGTCCCAAATGAGACCGCCCTCTTTCGTCAAATATAAAATTTACTCAGATCAGTTTGACCGCCTGCTGGGCAAACTGCAATATAATCGATGGAATAATACCAGGTATCAACGAACCAGCCACAGAGATCAGCAGCGCAAGGGCTATAGGGGCAGACACTTGCATCCAGTCAAACTCTTCAGTAGGTTCTTTCATGTACATAAAGACCATGACACGCAGGTAGTAATACACAGAAGCAGCACTGTTAAGTACACCTATGATCGCCAGCCAGATGTATCCCTTCTCGATTGCACCGGAGAAAAGGTAGAACTTGCCGATGAAGCCAGCTGTTGGAGGCATGCCTGCCAGTGAGAACAAGAAAATCGACATGGCAACAGCCAGTACAGGGTGCTTAAATCCAAAACCGGCGAAATCCATTACATTTCCGTTAGGCTCACCTTTCTTGCCAACCAAAATAATGATGGCAAATGCACCAATGTTCATAAATGCATATGAAAGCATGTAAAAGAGAATACCCGTATTACCAGTTTCGTTCCCGGCGGCAAAACCGACCAGAACATAGCCCGCGTGTGCAATGGATGAATATGCAAGAATGCGCTTGATATTGTCCTGACGTAGTGCCGTGATGTTACCAACGGTCATAGTAAGAACTGCAAGTATCCAGAGGAGTTGGCTCCAGTCTGCCTGCATGGAGGGAAACGCCACCAGAAGGATTCGCATTGAAGCTGCAAAAGCAGCGGCCTTTGGTCCGGTTGACATGAAAGCCGTCATAGGGGTGGGTGCACCCTCATAGACATCAGGTGCCCACATATGGAAAGGCGCCGCAGCGATTTTAAATGCAAAACCGGTAAACATGAGAAGCATACCTGCCAGCAGCATTATATTAGCAGAGGGGAGGCCCATCTGAGCTACCTGTGCAGCAATCTTGGTTATATTGGTAGTTCCGGTGGCACCGTAAGTAAGCGCCATCCCATAGAGCAGGAAACCGGTAGAAAAGGCACCCAACAGGAAGTACTTGAGTCCAGCCTCATTGGATTTAAGACTAGCTCGGTTAAATCCTGCTAATACATATAATGATACAGACATTACTTCCAAACCAAGGAAGATAGTCATCATGTCGGTACCGCCGGCCATCAACATCATACCGACTACAGCGAAGAGGATCAGAGGGTAAAGTTCGCCGTGATTGCAGCCCTCTCGCTCCATATACTGGTCTGATATCAGAATTGCAAGACCGGCAGAAACGAGGAAAATGATCTTAAAAAAGCTGGAAAAGTTATCTTGGACAACTGTACCACCAAAACTCTCAATATGTGTGCCCCAACCGGCTCCCACCAACACCGCTGTCGCTACTACGCCGATAAAACTGATATACCCGAGATAAGACTTCTGTTTGCTGGGAACAAATACATTAATCAGCAACAGAGCCATGGCAAGCACGGAGAGAAAAATCTCCGGCATAATCGGGGTCAGATTGACGGCTGGAATAGTAATCATGTCCATCTAAAATATCCTCCGGTCGGATTGACTCGTTTTTTACTTTGCTTCGTGCGGGTTAACAGCGGCTGCAGGTACTACTTCAGGCACAGCCTGAACTGCAGATGGAGTCTGCTCTGGTGCAATCATTGGATGACCTGCCGGCAGTCCGGGCACAGCAGGAAGTTGAGCAGCCATGTTTGCAGGTTTTGTCTGGGCTACAAGCTTCTTAATTGCAGGTTCCATTTTTTCAATGAATGGGTTGGGATAGACACCCATAATGAAAATTAAAGCAATCAGAGGGACCATAATTGTTATTTCGCGTGCATTCAAATCTTTAAGCACCTGATTCTTTGGATTATCAAGTTCCCCGAACATAACACGTTGAAACATCCAGAGCATATAAACTGCTGAAAGAATCACTCCACTAGATGCAACCACGGTCCACCAGCGCAATTCACCTTCAAAGGCTCCGATCAGAACAAGGAATTCACCTACAAAACCATTCGTGCCAGGCAAGCCGATTGATGAGAGTGTCACAATCATGAAAACAGTAGCAAAGATCGGCATCTGCTTGGAAAGACCACCAAAATCGGTGATCAGGCGTGTGTGCCTGCGTTCATAAATGAATCCTACGATAAGGAACAGAGCGCCGGTAGATATGCCATGGTTGATCATCTGTAACATGCCACCGGTAATCCCATTAACATTGAAGGCAAACACACCCAACATGACAAAACCCAGATGAGCAACAGAGGAATAAGCTACCAGTTTTTTGACATCCTCTTGCACCATTGCTACAAGCGCAGCGTAGATTATTCCAATTACAGAAAGGGTTGCAATCAGTGGAGCAAATTTGTGCGCTGCATCAGGAAAGAGAGGTATAGCAAAACGTACATAACCATAGGTACCCATCTTCAGTAAGATGGCTGCCAATATGACTGAACCTGCAGTGGGTGCCTCAGTATGTGCATCCGGCAACCATGTGTGGAATGGAAACATAGGTACTTTTATCGCAAATGCCAGGGCAAACGCCAGAAAAAGCCAGATTTGGGTAGCAAGATCAAGCCTAAGATCGAAAAAGTGCAACAGGCTGAAATCGGTTATTCCTGCGGCGGTTCCTTTTAGGTAAAGGAAAATCAATGCCACTAACATGAGGAGCGAACCGACCATGGTAAAGATAAAAAACTTTACAGCTGCGTAGATCTTATTTTTACCACCCCAGATTCCGATGATGAAATACATCGGAATCAGCATAACTTCCCAGAAGATGTAGAACAAGAATAAGTCAAGAGAGATAAAGGCTCCAAGCATGCCGGTTTCAAGAAGCAGCAAGCAGATCATATACTCCTTGACCTTCTCCTCAACTGCAGTCCAAGTTGAGAGCATGGCTATAGGCATTATAAAGGTTGTCAGGATGACGAGCCAAAGGCTGATGCCATCAAGACCGATATTGTAGCGCATAACAAACGGACCTGCTGCAATCCAGGGTACGTTCTCGACAAATTGAAATTCAGCATTGGTCTGGAACCCGGTCAGGATCGGCAGCGATACAATGAAGGTTACCAGGGTAACCGCAAAGGCTACGCCCCGCAGTACACCTTTGCTGTCCTTAGGAATGAACAGCAACAGTAGGACACCCAGTATCGGCAGGAATGTCGTCAGGCTCAGTAGGTTACTCATGAATTCATGCTCCTTTATGCAAATTGCTGAGTATCTGTTATTTGAAGATGTAATAGCCCAGGATTACAGCTACACCAAAGGCCATGCTAAAAGCATAGTTATGAATCATACCAGACTGCATTAATCTGAAGACACCGCTAAAACCCATTACCACATTAGCAATCCCGTTTACGATACCGTCGACAATCAGCACATCAAATCCTTTCCAGAGAAACCGACCAAAGGACTTGCAGGGGTTGACAATCATGAAGTCATACAGTTCATCAATGTACCATTTGTTGTAGACTGCACGATGCAGAGCGGGGAACGTAGCAGTGAACTTTGCTGGAAGGCTGGTGTTCTTTACATAAAGCGTGTAGGCAATGCTGATACCAATCAAAGCGATCAGAACAGAAACACCCATCAGGCCGAATTCCAGAACAACACTGTGGTGTGCTGCACCATGAGCAGCATGTTGCGCCATGTACTCTTCAGAAAGCTTGAATACGGGCTCAAGATAATTCTCAAAGTAGTTCGGTATACCCACGATATGGCCAATTACCTTGGGAATACCTATATAACCACCCACTACCGACAATCCAGCCAGCACAATTAGCGGAATAACAATCACCATCGGAGATTCATGGAGATGATCTTTCGCTTTAGGATTGATGCGACACTCACCATAAAAGGTCATAAAAACCAAACGGAACATGTAGAAAGCAGTTAGACCTGCTGCGACGGCACCCATACCCCACAACAGATAATTTAATTGTCCATGATGCGGATTAGCAAAAGCTTGCCAGAGAATTTCATCTTTTGAGAAGAAGCCCGAAAAACCTGGAATACCTGCAATTGCAATAGTTGCTAACAGGAAGGTCAGAAAGGTCAGCGGCATTTTGGATTTGAGTCCACCCATATTACGCATGTCCTGCGCATCATCGTGTGAGTGGGCATGGTGCAATGCTCCATGCATCGAGTGTATCACGGCGCCGGAACCGAGGAACAGACAGGCTTTAAAAAACGCGTGTGTCATCAGGTGGAAGACACCAGCTCCGAACGCACCTGCACCCATAGCTAAGAACATATACCCTAATTGGGATACGGTAGAATAGGCCAATACACGTTTGATGTCGTTTTGCGCTGTGCCGATAGTAGCCGCAAACAGAGCGGTACAGCCACCAATCACGGCTATAACCATCAGAGTTTCAGGAGAGCGGATGAACAGAAAGTTCATACGAGCAATCATATAGACACCAGCGGTAACCATGGTAGCAGCGTGGATCAAAGCAGAAACCGGAGTTGGACCTTCCATGGCATCCGGCAACCAGGTATAGAGGGGAATTTGAGCCGATTTGCCGGTGGCACCCAAGAAGAAGCAGAGAGTTATAACGGTCACGATACCACCGGTTGGCAGCAGATGCGCATTTTTCGCTATCTCAGTAAACTGTATCGTCCAGACATTGTGGCTCTGACCCATGAACCAGTAGAGGAAAAATGCACCCAGAAGAAAACCAAAGTCGCCTACGCGGTTCATAACAAAAGCTTTCTTACCCGCATCACCAGCAGACTTCTTATGGAAGTAATAACCGATAAGCAGATAGGAACAGAGGCCAACACCTTCCCAACCCACAAACATCAGCAGCAGGTTGTTTCCAAGCACCAGCAGGAGCATGGAGAACATAAAGAGGTTCAGGTAAGCAAAGAATCGGTAAAAACCTTCCTCACCATGCATATACCCAATTGAATACAGATGTATCAAGAAACCGACACCAGTAACGATCATAATCATTACGCATGAGAGCGGATCTATCAGGAAGGCAATATCAGCATTAAAGTTTCCGGAAGTAATCCAGGTAAACACCTTGACATTCGCCACCCGCTCTTCGCCAGGCAGCGACAGGAGCTTGAGTATGGTCATGCAGGAGACAGCGAACGAGCAGAGCACGGCAAATGCCCCGATGCCACCGATGACGGTCTCATTCTTGATCTTTTTCCCAAACAGGCCGTTGATCAGAAAGCCGATGAGCGGGAAGAGTGGGATCAGCCATACGTTGTCAAACATGTAAGACTCCTTTATTCAATCGATTAAGCATTGTATATTCGGATTTAACGCGTTTCTTACTACCACTTCATCAGATTGACATCTTCTACATCAATTGATTCCTTGTTGTTGAAGAAGGCTATCATCAATGCTAGACCAACAGCAGCCTCTGCAGCAGCGACAGTCATGATGAAAAAGACGAACACTTGACCATCCATGTTTCCTAGATGGCGTGAAAGCGCAACGAAGGTCAGATTGACCGCATTAAGCATTAACTCAATGCACATGAACATTACAATTGCGTTCTTACGGGTAAGTACGCCAATTGTTCCAATTGAGAAAAGAATTGCGCTTACGATGAGATAGCTGTTGAGGTTTTCCATGAATAGTTCCCTCTATCTAGAGTTTTTTCTTAGCTATGATAACCGCACCGACGATGGCCACCAGCAACAGAATCGAGGTGATTTCGAAGGGGAGCAGAAAGGTGGTGAACATCTCCCGTCCGATGAGTTCTGTATGGCCAATCTTATTAATCATTTCTGCATTATAGGGTCCGGTAGGTAGGGAGGCACGACTCTTAAGCAACAGAAACACAGCATTGATCAGGGTGAAAAAACCGATAATGGAACCAAGCACAATCTTATGAGAGTGTTTTTTGGTGGCATCAACCCTGATATTAAGCAGCATGATCGTGAACACGATCAGTACCATGATGGCCCCTGCGTATACCATTACCTGAACGGTAGCCACGAAAGGTGCATCTAACATGACATAGTAGGTGGCCAGACAGAAGAATGTCAGTATCAAAGACAAGGCACTGTTGATCGGGTTCTTGCAGGTGATCACTAAAATCGCCGAAACGATGGCCACAAACGTGATGACTGCAAAGAAGAGGGTCGTTAACATGCACTACTCCTTTATTTCTTTTCTAAAAGTCTTTCTTTGGTAAAGATAAAATCTTCACGGCGATAATTGGCCAACTCGAACTCTCCGGTCATCTTGAGTGCATCCACCGGGCAGGCCTCGACACAATAACCGCAGAAGATACAACGCAGCATGTCAATTTCATAAGTAGCAGCGAATTTATCATGGTTAGCGTCTTCACCGGCTTCGACCGTTATACACTTGGCTGGACATACTGTCGGACACAGATAACATGCCACGCACTTTGCGTTGTTATGCGACACTTTGAGGGCGTGCAGTCCTCTGAAGCGCTCAGCCACCTTAGGCCGCTCATCCGGATATTGGAGAGTAATCGGCTTTTTAAACATATGACTAAGAGTAATTTTCAGGCCATTTATTATCGGAGTAATCGGATTCATGTTTCCATCCTCGTTCTTGGAGTTACGTGACTCATTGGTATCTTACTTAATGAAGTAGTTTACAATCCCTGTGATTACGATGTTCAAAAGTGAGAGCGGCAGAAACACCTTCCAGCCCAGATGCATGAGTTGGTCGTAACGATATCGTGGCAGTGTAGCACGGAGCCAAATGATGAAGAACATCAGGAAATATACCTTAGCTACGAAATAGACTGGTCCGAGCAAAGGAATTGTAGTTGCCAGAGGTCCGTTCCAGCCACCCAAGAAAAGAGTGGTTGTCAGGGCGCATACCGTGACCATGTTGGCATATTCTGCCATGAAAAACATGGCGTATTTCATGCTCGAATATTCAGTACAGAATCCGGATACCAGCTCTGTTTCTGCCTCAGGAAGGTCAAAGGGGACTCGGTTGATCTCAGCTAAGGTGCAGACGAAGAAAAGATAAGCAGCCAATGGCTGTTTAAATAAATACCAATCAAAACCATAGAAACCGGATTGAAGGTTGACAACCTCGTTGAGAGAGAGGGTCTCTGAAAGCATGAATACGGATATGACGGCCAAGCCCGCAGAAAGCTCATATGAAATCATCTGGGCTGAGGCGCGCAGACCACCCATCAGAGAATACTTGCTGTTCGCAGCCCAACCAGCCAGAACAA
>Ga0209212_1006337_pt1 | contig 13577 bp, 17 predicted proteins | sample RifGroC2_FD_183996 | JGI IMG/M metagenome (GOLD analysis project Ga0209212, IMG submission 183996) | Groundwater microbial communities from Rifle, Colorado, USA - Groundwater C2 (SPAdes) (version 2) | ecosystem: Environmental > Aquatic > Deep subsurface > Groundwater | place: Rifle, Colorado... | reverse complement strand
GTAGAGAAGCGGCTAAAGAATCGCTATCAGAACTTAAAAAATCTGTTGGCGGGGCAGATATGGTGTTTGTATTGACTGGATTAGGCGGAGGCACTGGAACAGGAGCTGCACCGGTGGTTGCGCAATTGGCTAAAGAGTCAGGCGCAGTCGTTATTGCAGTCGTTACAATGCCCTTTGAATGTGAAAAGGCACGACATGATAAGGCAGAATTCGGATTACAGGAATTGACAGAAGTTGCAGATACAGTTATAATTATTGATAACAATCGCCTAGTAGATATAGCCGGCAATTTGCCAATGGAACAAGCCTTTGCAGTAGCGAACGAGCTGGTAAGTACAATGATTAAAGGCATAGTGGAAACTATTACCTTGCCATCATTGATTAACTTAGACTATGCTGACGTTTCAGCTATTATGAAGAACGGAGATGTTGCAGTTATCGGTGTTGGAGAGTCTGACACAACTGATAGAGTTAATGAGGCAGTAAGACAGGCTTTAACACATCCTTTATTGGATGTCGATTACAAGGGAGCAACCGGAGCGTTAATCCACATTACTTGTGGTCCTGATTTCAAACTTGAAGAATTTTCAGGCGTAGGTGAACTTGTAACAGAGAACATCAGCCAAGATGCCCAAGTTATTATTGGAGCTAGAATTAACAAAGAATTCGCTAATCGTGTCCGAGTTATAACTATTATGACTGGTGTCAAATCGGCTTATATCGTAGGAAGAAGATCCCAACGCGAAGAGCAGCACATCAAGTCGGAGATGTCTGATCTTGGCATAGAAGTCTTTAGATAGAAGGACGAGATATTTTATTTTATTTTTTTCTCTTCCTTTTTTATTTTTTTTATAGGAAATGACTTTAATATAGATAATTCTCCATAATCATACTCTCTTCCGTGATTTCCTATAAAAAATCTACTTAATTTTTTGCGCGAGTGGCTAAGCCACTTTCAGATAACCCAAAAGAGCAATTACTAAACCTTTTGCCATTAATGATACCAAACCGGCCGTGAAAGCCGCTGTCGCACAACGCGAGAACTCTTGTAACAATTTCTCCACTTTTGGCATTCGTTGGCTTTACGAGTCTAGTTCCATCAATAAGATTAACTCCATAATCTGCTCTCATTATATTATGCCATGTACCTGGTCCAACTCTCTGCAATGGAAGGGGAAAATATCCTTCTTTAACTGAAACAGCATTTGGTACGGGGTTTTTCGGTACAATCGCAATTAACTTTCCCATATTTCTTGTTAAAATACATACTATTAATTCTTTCTATCTAGTTACTACTTAGAAATTAATTCTATTTCAGAAACATTAATTACCATTCTTCTTCTTCGAATTTAGATGGAGAGAAATCAAGCTGTTCTTCGGGTATTCCCCTAAGCCGACCATGCTTTATTATCTTGCTCCAGCTTTTAGGGTTAGGAATGGCTTTGAATATTTTATCAGAAAAAACAACAAACAAAGAGGAATTGTCATAAAAGTGACAGTAAAATCCTTCAACTAAGTTTTTTTGCATTTCGAGCATAACCGAGTTAATATCTTCACGCTCAACAAGAACTTTGTAAGCTTGATAATCCATACCTTTTTTAGAGCCAATTATGTTAAATTTTTCAATAAATAATGGATTGCGGAGACTTATATCAATAATTATTCCATGATATTCATTCATGATTATATGTTGTCGTGTATTCCCGGTTCTGTGAAAATTGTAGGCCTTTTTCTCTCACCCCATGATTCCCAATACATTTTAGGCTCATTCTTTCTGGGCTTTTCATTTTTTCCAGAAGCATAACCTATAGGTATTACTGCCTCTATGTTTATTTTCTCAGGTATCTTCAAAATATCTCTTATTTCTTTATCATTATACGCACCCACCCAACAGGCGGCGGCTCCAGCATCTGTTAGTTTTAGAAGAAGAGTCATTATTGCTGCTCCTGCTTGCTGTCTTGAATAAATACGGCCGCGCTCACCATACATTTCTTCTATTAAACTTTCATCTGAACATACTAAGACAAGGAGATTTGAATCTAGAATCCAATCTTGTTCACAGCATTTAGATATATTGTCTATTTTTTTAGAGTCTTCCACTATAATAAAATGCAGATTATTCTTGTTTCCTGCGAAAGGATTGTTTCTTATGGAGTCTATTGCTTCTATCGCCACTCGCCAATTTGCCGCCTTTTTTTTAAAAGACCTTATTGAGCGCCTCTTTTCGACAACCTTGTCAAATTCCATATTTTCCATAAGCATTGGAGATATAAAAAGGTGTTGTTTGCCATTTATAGGAAATCACGGAAGAGAGTATGATTATGGAGAATTATCTATATTAAAGTCATTTCCTATAGGTCAAAGACATCTCTCCACAGCCCATGACTTCCCTTCCTTTGTAGAAGACAATGTATTGGCCTTCTGCGAGAGCTTCCAATGGTTTATTGAAAGTGAACGACCAGCCATTAGTAGTTTTCTTTAATTTGCCCAGATGGAAAAATCCCAGATGTCTGATTCTTGCTTTTAGTTGAGCTGGAATTTTGGATTTGGCATTTATTAAATGCAGATTTTTAATTAAAACTTTTCTTCTTTTTAACGCCGGATGCCCTTCGGGAGCAACAACCAGAAGGTTATTTCTTCTTTTTTCTCCCACATAGAATCTTTTTTGTGCAAATTCTCTTGGCTTTTTCACATTAATTCCTATGTGTTCACCTGTTTTTTGGCCTATTGTGTAAAAAGAAATGCCCTTATGAGTGCCTATAATATCTCCCGTCGGAGTTATTACTTTTCCGGGCTTTTCTTTTATTTTCTGCTTCAAGAAATTCTGCATATTCTGCTGTCCTACGAAGCATATTCCAACAGTTCCATGCTTATTCCAATTTGGGAAGTTATTTCTTCTTGCAATATCTCTTATTTGCTTCTTTGTATAATTTCCTATGGGAAAGATGGTATGTGACAAGTCTTTTTGAGCAAGCTCTGCAAGAAAATATGATTGGTCTTTAGTATTGTCTTTTCCCATTAATAATGTACAGATTTTTTTGTATTTCTTTATTTTTGCATAATGTCCAGTTGCAATTAAGTCTGCTTTGTATTTCTTTGCAGCTTTCCAGAGGAATGGGAACTTTATAATCGCATTGCATGAAATGTCGGGATTAGGCGTTTTGCTTGAAGCATATGATTTAAACATAGGGTTAAGAACGTGCTTTTTGTAATCTTTTTCATAATCAAGAACTATGAGTGGAATATTAAGAATAGATGATATTTTTCTAGCCATTTTTAACTCATCAAGATAGGCACATTGACCGGTTAATTTGTTTTTTGTATCAGAATAAATCTTCAGGAATGCTCCTATAACATTATATCCTTTTTTCTTTAAGAGAAGAGCAGCGACACTTGAATCTACTCCTCCAGACATGCCTAGAAGCACCGTTTTTTTCTTTTCGCACATTTTATCCATAAATAAAGAGCGAAACACAATCTTTTAATACTTTTGACTGTATTCTTCTTCATGAGCGAGGAAGTAATAACTGGTGGGCTGAAAAGCTTTCGTTATCCCAAGGGAGAGCAGCTGCGTTTAAGTGATGAAAAAAAGCGCGAGATAAATGAAGCTTACGAAAGAGCTGAGGAGCGGAAAGGGAAAGAAAAGAGACACAGGATATTTATTGCAATAACAGTAATATTAATTATTTTGGCAATAGTGTCTTATTTTGTGTCAAGAAATTTATAAAAACCAACCCGTAAGTGATGTTGTGACTTTTTTATTATACGGCAGTCAATATTTAAAACGTCCTCGGGAGGACTCGAACCTCCGACCCCCTGATTAACAGTCAGGTGCTACTACCGGCTGAGCTACGAGGACTTATAAAAACGAATAGAAAGTTCTTATTTAAACGTTGCTGTGGCAGCTTAGCTATTCACAAAATTACTTATGCGCTGAAGAGGAGAGAATGGGAATGGCCTGACGTTTGAAACACCAGATATGTAACGTACGTAGCGATATGTTTCTGTATTCCAGAATTCTCCAAACTCTGCCAAATCTTTACTGCGCTTGTTGTTTATCAATGTATAAATCCAGTTGATAAGCGCAATGATTGCAGCAAGATACATCCAGACGTACAGAATGACTCCAGAGACAATTAAAACAATTATTTTGAAAATTGCTTCTTGGCGTTCAGTGTATTTAACCATGTTATATTTAGTTTCAGAGAATATATAGATTTTTGCATTTTATTTTCTGCTATAATCTTATCGACGGCAAGGAAATTTAATTATTTTTATCAAATCTTGAAAAAGATATTCTTTCGGATACTTTTATATACTCGCGATGTTTCTAAATATAAAGAGGTAGTAAAGTGGCAAAAAAACGAAAAGCAAAAAAGGCGACTCGTAAGGTAAAACGCAAGAAACGCCGTTAATACTATCTTTAATTTTTGTTTTGTTTTTTATTCTTCTTTGTTTTTCCAAGGTTTAAGACCGAGATCTGTGGAGTGACGCTCCACATTTTTTCTTTCTAAGTATCTATACGCATTGGCTTGTTTTGTACCTTTTATTATATTTATTATAGCTGTTGTTGCATCTTCTATCTTTTCCGAGGAACCTATGACTCCAACGTCACTTTCTTTCACAAGTATGTGACATCCAGATATCTCCTCTACAGTCCTTCTTGTTTTTCCTTCTCTTCCAATAATTCTGGAACGTACGTCTTTAAGATTTTTTCTTCTTGTATAGCTGCGGATGTGCAATTTTACAAAAATCGTGTCTTCTTCCAGCATTAATAAAGCTTTTGCAGCTGAAAAACCAAATTGCATGGCTTCTAATATGCGTGTCGCTTCGTATTCATCTATTGGGGCGCCTTCAATTTCTGCTTTCCTGCCATTTATTTTTATACTGACTTTAAGTTTCTTTTCTAGATTAGCTTTTTCTCTTTTAATTTCAGAGGCATTTTGAAAATAAATTGTTTCCATGCAATTACATGTATAGAAGTGTTTTTTAATATGTCGGTTGTAAGCGATATTGCCAACGATATAGAATTTTCCTATCCTTCTAGGCGGATGTTAGATAATTGACTCTTTTTAAATTAAATTTATGGGTAAAATAGATTTTTGTGAAAAATGCGACTATGTAGAAAGGCAGGCAGACGGCACAGGCAACAGATGACTAAAATATAAGCACAAATGGAATATCCTGAACTTTTGATATATTCCCTTCTCTTACTATTTCTGCTTCAATCGCTGCATCCACTGAATTTTTGCCAACAATATTAAATGTCGCATCTTCAAGAGCCTGCATCTTGAGCAATTTTATTAATTCTTCACGATTAAGAATTCTGTCTTTGTAGAAATTTTCCCTGCAATCTAGCTGTTTTATTCCTTCTTCAAATATTTTACCTATTATTTCATCATCGCATACTGCGACTACTGTACGATAAGACTTGTGAATCTTTACAAACATTTTATATTGATGCTCTTACGGGGGATTTGGCACCGCAGGCCAGACAATGCTTGAATTTAATTCCTTTTTCAATAATCAGTTCTGTGTCCGGCTTTTTGCATTCGTTACATATAACAAATTCTCGCGTATATGAATTAACTTTCTCATTTACTTTTGATGAATTTAGCTTTGAATTTAAGATAAGACGTTCGTTGTCTATTTTTCCCGGAGTTGCCAGTTCTCTCTGCAGAAACTTTGCCAGTTGCTCTATAGGGCGCCTTAAGTAATCTGCAATTTCTTTAATATAGTGTTTTTTCCCTGTACCTGTCCTTTTACCAGAGGCACTTCAAATCTTCCGCTATCTTTTTTGACTACGTTTACTTTAGAGTAAGCTTCTTCAAGCAGTTTTTCATATGATTCCATATAAGTCAGATAGGATGAGGGGTTTTAAAGGTTATTGTCGGAATGTCTGGAAATTGCTTAAAGAAACTTTATAAACTCTTTTCACTTATTATTTTTATGAATGTTAAGAATTTAGTCCTTGGAATAGGTATATTTGTAGTCTATCTGCTTATGTTAAATTATGGCATTGAGGCATTTTATCCTTCTCCACAATACAATGATTTTTGCACTCCGGGAAGCGAGTTTGAACGCTCTCCTGTCAAACCTTATCCAGTTTCGGGAGACCCCAATTGCACTTTCTCATCTAAATTAAGAGAGCAGGAACAGCAATGTTATGCCCAAGAAGGGCAGCCAATATACGAATATAATGAGAGGGGGTGCGCTCTTGCAGTAAGAGAATGTGATTTGTGCAATAAGGAATATAATGATGCCAGGCAAGCTCATGCCAAAGTAGTTTTCATCATTGCGTTAATTGCCGGAATCATAACTCTCTTGCTTGGATTTCTTGTTTTGTCTATGGAACCTGTCGGAAGCGCTTTAATGGCTTCGGGAGTAGGCGCTATATTTTACGGTTCTGTGAGAAATTGGGAGAACCTTAGTGATATCTGGAGATTTTTGCTATTGCTTTTATCACTAGTTTTATTGATATGGATTGCATTGAGATTGAATTCTCAAAAGAAGAAGAGCTGGCAGTTTTGGAAGAAGTAATTATTATGGATTACAATAAAGAGACTTGCAAAAGGTTTATGATGCTTATCCTGATTATTTCGATATTAAGTTTGGAACTTACTCTAATAACGTCATCAGAAAAGAATTAGATTATGTATCTCATTCACTTTCTAAAGGGGCGCGTATTCTTGATTTGAGAAGTGGTCCAGGCAATCATGCACATTATTTTAAGGATTGTGGTTTTGATGTTTACTGTCTAGATTTTTCAGAGGCAATACTTAAGAAATGCAGAGAAAAAGGCTTAAAGACTGTAAAGATGGATTTTGAGAACATGTCATTTTCACCAGAAAGTTTTAACATGGTCTGGGCTTATACTTCTTTATTACATATACCTAAAGAAAGAGTTCCAAGAGTTATCTCTCTTATCCATAATATTTTAACAAATGGAGGACATTTTGGAATATCTATAAAAGAAGGAAATGGGGAAGGATTTTTTAATTTTCAAAAGGGAGGAAACAGGTGGTTTTCGCTATATACTGATAAGGAGATAAGGTTAATTTTAGAGAATGCTTTCTTTGTAGAGAAACATTAGCGTGTTCCTGTGCAGGATAAAGTATTTTTAAATTATTTTTGCTCTAAGAAATTTTAATTGAACAATAATTAAATTATCCGAGATATCTTAGCTTTCCCGGGCGAGGCTCATAAGCTGTTCCATCTTCCAAAAGCTTTTTTATTTCCTGATTAATCACTTCAGGATGTTCTTTTAATTCAAGAATTAACTTGTCTATATCAACGCCGCCGTCTTTTTCTGCTTCCTTCACCATTATCAATATTTTGTCTTTTAAAGCTGTGCGCTGTTCAGTTGGGAGAGTTTTGGGCATATTGGATTCTATCTCTAGTTTTCTTAAAAGCAGGTAAGCTGGGTCTTTTTTCTTAATTATTTCAGGAGTCAGATATACCTCGTTGTTCCAGGAACGAACCAGACCTATAAGGACTACTGTGTCGCCTTGATTAAACTGAGTGAATTTTTCCACATCATCTCCAAATGTCTTAGCCTTTATCTGTCCTGTTCCGTCATCTAATGTAATTGAGCCAAATTTCTTTTCTCCTTCCTCGCGATAAGATTTACACGAACTACCTGCTTGTCTCCAACATCAAGAGACTTAAGGCGATCACCTTCCAATAACGGTTTGCCGGCAAGCAAGCCACCAATGCGCATTTTATAGGCTATATTTCTTTTATATTGCTCAACCATGTCAAATTGGAGTTTTAAGTATTTTTAAGTTTTTGGTTGGTGCGCCAACATCTTTTTTAGAGTCTTTGTATAAATCCTTTCTTAGGTCTGAAGAGATCGCCTGACTTTGTAAGCTGGCCTATGGCATCTTCTAGTTCAAGAGGAGCAATTTTACCTTCTAATATCTTTTCTAATTCTTCAAGAGGGATTAATTTTCCCATTCTTGATTCAAGCTGGGATATTGCTTCTCTTACTGCGACAATTTTACTTCTTTTTGAAGAAGTTATGCCTGTGGTAATCTTATCTATATCAAAAGTTTTTGCTTCTTCATCATAACCTACTTGTTTCAAAGAGGTTTTTAAGAGTTCAATTGCGTTTTTTGCATCTTCTCTTTTAACTTCCTGGGCAAGACGCATTTTAGCAAGTGCTTCAGAAAGCCTAATTACTCCTTCAAGCTGTCTGGCAGTTATAGGGATTGGCTTTATTTCATTATCACTCTTAGTAGATTGGTTCCTTAGTTTTACATAAAAATCCTTTATTTCATCTATAGCTTCATCAGTAAGTTTTGGGCGGCATTTTTGTTTAGCATAGGAAACGTATTTGCGCAGGAGACGCTGTTCTATGATGTCCCGGACAACATTTTGCTTGTGTTCCTGCAAGACATGAGATGCTATTGCTTCATCTTGAATCTTATTTGGCAAGTCTCGAATAATGAATATTATATCAAATCTGCTTAATAAAGCGGGAGATATGTCTATTTGCTGTGGTATCGGCGTATAAGGGTCAAATCGCCCTAATTTAGGGTTTCCAGCAGCCAATACTGTTGTTTCAGAACGAAGAGTAGCTTGGATATTTGCTTTTGATATAGTCACAGTTTGCTGTTCCATGGATTCATGCATTGCGCTTCTATCTTGTTCATTCATTTTTTCAATTTCATCTATACATACCATGCCTTTATTTGAAAGTACCATGGCACCCGCTTCAAGGGACCATCCTTTCAAGAATTCGTCTTTCACTACAGCCGCAGTTAATCCTGCAGAGGTAGCTGCTTTTCCCGATACATAACGGCCTTTAGGAGCTATGGATGAAGTAAATTTAAGCAATACAGATTTAGCTACTCCTGGATCTCCTACCAGCAGAATATGTATGTCTCCACGGGTGCTTCCTCCGTCAGATTTAGTTTTTTTCACCCCTCCAAAAATCTGCAAAAGTACGGCTTCCTTTATTTTATCGAAACCATATATGCTTGGAGCAATACTCTCGGAAAGCCTCTTTAAGACATTTGGATCTGCAGCAATTTCAAGTATATCTTTAATTTCCTCTTCAGAAATATTAAGACTTTCAAAGGATTCTTCAAGAGGGACTATATTGTTTGCTTCTACAGCAATATCGAAACGAGTGGATATGGAACCCGTTGGCAATGGTACAGGGACTTCTTTAAGCACTCCATAAATCTTTATTTTGCTTCCGGGAGTAGTACGTTCTTCCATCTTCGGCTCAACAAGGTCTTCTTTTAAGAATACATTTATGCGTCTTGGTTGTTCTCCTCCATCTAAACTGTCAGGAGATTCTTCTATTATTAGGCGCTGCGTGTCAACCATTTCTTTTGAAAGAAGTTTAAAGTTTCCCTTCCATGAACATGTGCATCTGCTCGGTTCACGGAATTTCCTGTCTATTTGCAGGACTGACAGTATTGCTCCACAGCTCGGGCATTCAAATTTTGCGTTTACAACTTGCGGACGGACTTCTGAAGCCTGGCGGACAATTCCTTCTATCCAAAGAAACTGGTCGAGATGTCTAGCCCTAATTTCCCTTATTTTGACAAAAAAAGATTCCTTAGGTATTTCAGTCAATCTGACTCTTGGGTCTTTGCCTATTCCGCTTTCTCCAATAGCTTCTTCAAGTATTCCAATAGTTTCTTCAGGGGCTTCTTTTAAATGGTCAGCTAAGGGTGTAGAGAACTCTTGCAGACTCATGAAATTAAGATGAATGACTCTTTCGCTGCTTCTTAAAGACACTCCAAGTTCTTTTTTATGAGCATTGAAAAACTTCTGTGCTTCAATGACTAAATCCTCATGCTTCTTCTTTTTATCCATGTGTAAATGGGGCTTTTAAGCTTTATATGGTTTATGCCACGCTATAAGAATGTTTTGGCTAAGATTGTTATGTAGATTTAGGCATTGTAATTCGTTATGAAACAGAACGGACAAGTTATATTCTTGAGCAAATAAAGAGGATGAATCCAGAACTTACCAAATTGCAATGTCCTATTGTAGTTCTTCTTTCAGGAATTGAGCCTGCTGTTGGAGGACCAATACTTAATCCAATCGGAGAAAGAACGATTTTGAATTATAATGTAGACATCTCGGGACTTTGTCTCAACGGGGTCCTAGACATCTGTGCCGGCGGTTATGATCTGACTTACGCCGACGAGTCTGGTCGGTTAGTTCTTATTGGTGACTAAGGTAATTCGCAATTCTTTTATATCGGGAAACGAAGACTTCAAAAATGCTCATCTTCGCATTTTTGAAGTCAGTCAAGAACCAAACACGCTACCTATTTTAGTGGGTGGTTCTTGACAAGTCATTTATTTCACTCAATTTGAAATCTAAGAATGGCTCCAACTCCCTTCGTCATGTTGAAGAATTGCTCTCCTTCCTGATTCTCGTTTGATATTATAAAGACTTCAGAGCCGATACGCTCTGCTTCAGATTCTAATTCTTCAGCTTGCTCTCTGGGAAAGTCTTTAGAAATAAGCAGAGTTTCAACTGCTCCACGCTCAAGGGCCAGACGAGTTTTTTCTATTCCATACACTGCTTTCTCCCTGTGTTTTCCCACGGTCTCGAAAAATTTCTGTATTATTTCTTTTTCTTTAATGAACTCCTGCTGTGATATTTCCTCTTCTGAAGATTCTACAAGAAGTTTTAAACCGTGTTCATCAGTGTAGCCGATATCTTTCACCGCAATCACTTTCTCTTTTAGTTTTGTAACTAATTCGCCGTATTCTAAGAACTCTTCTTTTGTAGGTATTGGACCGCCTACAATTATCCCTTTTAATTTAGGCATGTCAAAGAATATTTCTTTCATTGCAATAGCCACCCGCTTGAAAAACTCTTTAGCAAGACTTTCAGTGAGGCGTTCAAATCGCGCTGCTGATTGTCCTCCAGCCTTTATTTTTCCTGGAACTCCGGATGTGAGCACACGAATTACTTTGATTTGCTTTCCTTCAAGAACTCCAATTGTTGCTTCACGGCGGTCCATAACCAGCAAACCATATATTTCTGTGACTTCCAGCATTTCTTTAAGCGGTTCAATGACGAATGTTTTGTCACAGCGATACATTCTTACACGCAGGGGTTTTGGAGGCTCATATGCCCATAATTTAATATCCTGACCTCCTTCACGCTCCGAAACATTTCCACAATAAATAGCAAGACCGTTCAGAGGAGTCTGTTTATATTCTTTTATCTTCCTGATAATTGTCTCTAATGCCGTTACAACTGCTGTTCTTGTCTGCTTTGATTTTATATTCTCTGCAGTTCCTGCTTCTGCAGCAAGCTGACTTGAAACTTGATGTATATTAGTGCCAGAAGGAATAAGTACAGTGACTAGTTCAGTATGGCTTCCCTTTATACTCCCAAGTAAGTTGACTAGCTCTTGAAGCTGTTGTTTTTGCTTGTCGTTCAATGTTATCGGAATGTATGTTTCTGAAGCCATACAAAAATAATAAAATGATAGTTAATAAAGGTGAGGGTGGTTGAAAGATTTTTATACAGGAGACTCTTGTTTTAAGGATGAAAAAGCCAGTGCTAAAGGCATATTATGGTGGTATATTTTTTGAGTTCGTATTACAGGATAGGAATGCTGATGTCGTTATTATACTGCCAGGTTTTCCCGGAAGGAATGATTACAATGAAATTATAGAAGTCTTTTTTGAAAGAGGATATCATGTATTTGTGCCTAGATATAGGGGGAGCTATCAGAGTTCAGGTACATTTCTATCAAAAAGTCCGGTAGATGATTTAACAATGTTTACAAGAAACCTGCGGAAAGGGAGTGCCAAAAGCTTATGGGATATGAAAAAGCATAATTTCAAGATAAATAAGATTATCTTAGTTGCAAGCAGTTTTGGAGGAGCTGTAGCTTCAGGACTGGTCGCAAAAGAACCTGGTTTTAGCCACTTAATTCTCGCATCTCCAGTATGGGATTTTGCAAAACATAATGAAAACGGAGATGAACAGGATTTAGAACATCTCACTTCTTTTGTTAAAAGAGCCTATAAAAATTGTTACAGACTCTCTTTTGACAATCTTAGAAATCGCGCTATGAAATTTAAAGACATAAATCCTGTAAATTATATACATGGACTTATTGACTTTCCAGTTTTAGTTTTACATGATCCAAATGATAAAGTTGTTGCTTTTAGACATACTAAAGAGATGCTGACGAATCTTAACAAAGCCACTTATATAGAGCATTATTTAGGACACGGGCTAAATGAACATTTAATAAATGCGTTTTGGAAGGAAATAGACAAATTCATAAAATTAAATTATATCTAAAAAGATTATAAATTAATATCTATGCCTTAACATTTAAAATATTTCTCAATAAGCTATATATGCGACTGGGAGGGGGAAACCCCATCAAGCTTAATATACATCTTTGCTAATTCACCAACAGTGTGTTTATAGGATGTTGGATGGTCTGGTCTAGGATTTGGAACATAGACATGTCCTACTATAAAGCTCGTTATTTTATTTGTCATTATATAAATATTTATAAACTGCTAATTATGCATTTACATTATGGGAAAACAAAAAGAAATTAGACCTTATTCATTATATGCTGCAAGAGAAATTTTCCAAAGAAAAATTCAAGAAGGTTATGAAGAAGTAGCATTCAGTAATGAAGGTGAATGGCATCAGCAGGAAAGAATAGTAAGGATGTGTGCCTTTTATTCTCCAGATGGAGAGATTGAAACATATGAGCAACATGAAATTGATGACCTTATAGTTATCCGAGCATCGAAACCCTTTGGAGTAACCTTTAAAACAGGGAAGGGTTTAAAAGAAAGGTTAAAACCATATAATCTAACATTAGGTGAGAAAAGAAAAGTTAGAGATGTTCTTAATGATATAATTGGTTGGGAGTTTAGATAAAATCTTCTTATATCGTGCAGGCACTCCGTTCTTGCGAGCGCTCTCAAATTGTGTATAACATGATACATTTATAGAAGTCGCTCACCAAAATTTAAATTATAAAGTAAGTGAGAGATTTGGGTCGAAAAAGTGCAACGCAGTGAGCCTGTTAATGCCTGTTCAACTCTCGTGAATACTTGGAATGACGAGACATAGATGCAATCGGTTTTGCGAAGCAAAAATGCCGAAGATTTTTCTGAGAGTTAAAAAATATCAAAAACTGCTAAGCAGAGTAAAATTAGAGTTTTGGGGCACGCGCCGTTTTTTCGTTAGGGGGCATTTTGTTCTTGTTTTTCAATATGATAAAACAACAGATACAATAAACTTTGATGATTTTGACCATCAAGATATAATATACAAAAAAAGATAGTTTGGGATAATTTTTCATCTCTCTTTTTAATATAAATAACGGAAAAATTGGTGTTGAGTGAAACGAACTCCTTAACCTTTGTTATGTTAGAAATCTCTTTATTCTAATTGATTTATGAGCATCCAAAAATTTCCGTGTTAATTTATTGAAATTTTTTGATACATCAAGAACCAAACACGCCACCTACTTTAGTGGTTGGTTCTTGACAAGAAGTTTCAATTTCTTTCTCTTTCGTTTATGGTTTAAGCAAAGATGAGGGTCTTAGTGCTTT
>Ga0209212_1006334_pt1 | contig 13589 bp, 16 predicted proteins | sample RifGroC2_FD_183996 | JGI IMG/M metagenome (GOLD analysis project Ga0209212, IMG submission 183996) | Groundwater microbial communities from Rifle, Colorado, USA - Groundwater C2 (SPAdes) (version 2) | ecosystem: Environmental > Aquatic > Deep subsurface > Groundwater | place: Rifle, Colorado... | reverse complement strand
TATTCTGTCTGAAACATGTAAAAAACACTAACAACGACTAAAATTTACTTAAAAAGCCAGTAATGTGGCGGAATATTAAGAGTTAAAATGAGATTTTGTATCATTGTTGTGGTTTTTCAACGCTCTCTTATAACTTTTTATCTAATTTAACGATAAATACCTTTAATTTTCTAGCTAAGTCATGTCCATTACAATGCTTTAATATTCCTAAATATGACTGTAAACTCTGATTTAGCGACTCGCCTGGAATCATACTAGTCTTATAACTCTCAAGTCGTTTCTCTAGCTTGGAAAACATCCTTCGCTTTGTTTTTGTTCGTAAAACTCGATAATCTGAAAAATTTACCAAACCAAGGAAATCAATTCCCGAAGCAAAAGTACTGACCGATACTTTATTCGGATGCAAATTCAATTTCAATTCTTTTTCCAAATAATCACTAATAATATTCAAAGTATCAATCAAATAGTTTTTATCTTTCGAGAGAATAACAAAATCATCAGCGAACCTCACATAACATTTAACTTTAAGCTTATGTTTTACAAATTGATCAAATTCATTTAAATAAATATTTACAAACAACTGCGAAGTTAAATTTCCAAGTGGAAGACCGACCCCCTTTATTGAACCTGAAAAACTTTTTATAACCTCTTCAAGAAGCGCGAGAATATTTTGATCTGAGATATGTGTACGCAATACGGAAAGTAAAACCCTATGATCAATGCTCGCAAAAAATTTACGCACATCACACTTCAGCACCCAACATGTTCTGGTATTATTTTTACTTACTTTATAAAAATAATCACGAAATCTATTTACGGCTTTATGTGTCCCCTTTCCCAAACGAGAAGAATATGAATCAAAGATAAACTTTTTATCAAAATACGGGTATAATATTCTATGTATGGCATGATGCACCAAACGATCTCGTACGGTAGCTTTATGTATATCTCGAGGTTTTGGATCACTGATCTTAAATGCTTTGTACCCTCCATGTTTATATGTCTTAATAGCAAGTCCCTCATGAAGCACACGCAAATTATCCATTAGATGCAAAGAAAAATTAGCCACATCTTTCTTATACTTTTTCCCAGATAAAAACTCTATCCAGGCCTTTAAAAGATTTTCTAAACTAATAATATCCTCGAATTTAAAATTCATATGAATACACCAACATCGTTTACCACAGCGCCGATTATTATAAGTAAAATGAAAGGTGCTTACGCAAACTGGCTTAACCTGCACAAAAATATTCCTAAAACAGAAAGATTTACTCTGGGACAAAAAATCAGTGAACTCTTTATCCTATTATTAGAACAAAATTTCGTAGCTTCCTTTTCCACACCATCTGACAAATTAATTATTTTAGAAAATATAATTCCCAAATTCGATCTACTTAAATTTTTCATTCAAATCGCCTGGGAAAACAAGCTAATTCCACTGGAACGATATGCAGAAATTTCAGGACGTTTAGACGAAATAGGTCGCATGTTGGGCGGCTGGCGCAAAGATATAAAAATAAAACTCTCACCACAGAAGTGAGAGAAACATGAGTTGCGGGAGAACACGCGCCTGTTCTCATTCCAGTTGTTGTTGTCGATCTCATTGGCGTTGACGTTCCAGCCGTTGTCATTCCAGTTGACGTTGAGGGCGCGCAGAACTCAAGATTATATGTGTAAAAACCATCCGTACCACCATTCATCGAATCACGATGAATTGAATTTTATTTGGGATCTTTTCCACCAGTTTCCACACCAATTCCATGTTTTTTCATAACATGTCCCAGAAGCCCTGACCGCCAGGAAAGCGCACGTTATAAATTAATTATAGATGATTTTATTTAAAAAATAAAATTCTCCCCCACCTTTCTCGAAAGGCGGGGGAGAACAAAGTGTCCAAGCACTAAGTACCCAAGGGTCAGGCTGCAGGGATGGAATTGCGGGAGAACACGCGCCTGTCCCCATACCAGTAGTTGACGTCGAACTCATCGGCATCGACGACCCAGCCGCCGTCAAACCAGCGGACGAGGAGGGCGCGCAGAACTCTGTTGCAGTCGCGAATGTAGAAGATGTTCGCTTTACCGTCGTTCAGCAACACGCCATTGCCACCGTTTTTCTGTTGCTCCATCAGCCACCAGACTTCGGTGAGCGTCACTTCGACGTTGGCTTCACCACCAAGTTCAGCGATGATGTCTTTGTCGGACATTCTCTTCGTCAGAGTGTGGTAGCCGAGGGTCGAACCTGTGTGCGCGCCAACGACCATCTTGCCGAACCATGCGATGAAGTTGCTTCCAACGTCGTAGATCTTGACCCGCGCTTCGTCGCTCAAGTCTTTCTTGAAGCGATCCAACGCGTTCCAGGTCTCGGTCAGGGCAGGCACCGTTATGGTGCCCACGAACGCCAGGAACTTCACGACGACCTTCTTCGTGACCTGCCGCGCCTCGCCCAGCAACTTGCTGGCGAAGTCCGGGTCGGAGATGACAATCTGCAAAACGTCCGTAACGTTCTTGAGATCGCGCACTTCCGACATGACCAGGGTCAGGATTGAAGCGAGTTGCCCCACGAGGGTCTTGAACAGGTTCTTGACTTCGCCACTTTCCATGGCATCCTCCTAGAAAAAGATCCAATTCAGCGACTATGCATCGCTGTCTTCCCCCACCTGCCAACATGACAAGTTTCAAGGGGAAAAATCATTGATAATTATCCATAACCATCAATGATCTTTCCCTTTGATTTAACATAAAATTATAGCATACTTTTAACGTCTTGTCAATGGCATCAGCTAAATTTAGCCAACTTCCGTCCCTAAAAAACTTTTCCCCAGAAGAATATGTTCTAAATTACCAATATTACGCCCATTGGCTACCACCAACTTTATCCCCTCTTTTTCTGCCAATTTACAGGCAATTGGATCAAAAGGTAGGTTCATGCCAGGAACCCACTTTGAACCCACTAAAACACGCAATTCTGGCCAGCTAAGCTTCTTCAGCTTTGGTGCCTGAGGATTCTTCTTAGGATCTTCTGAATAGACATAATCAATATTAGAGAGGTTAATAACTGCCGCAGCTTTGACTTTCTTGGCAATATTAACTGCTACGTAATCCGTTGACCAACCCGGCTTCCACCCTCCGCCAATAATGATATTTCCCTTGCCTCGTGGAAGCACATTCGGATCTTTGATAATTTCACTCAAAGCTGATTTTCCAAAGAGTGCTCGCACCAGTCTAGCGTTTAAACGAGTGGCAGCAATCCCCGTCCAATCTAAGTCAGCAGAATCCTTAACTCCAATTTGACGCAAAACCGCCTGATATTTTCGGCAAGTCCATCCCCCACCAACAATGATATAGAATTTATTTTTTTGACTGTACTTTAAAATCAACTGTTTAAACTTTTTTAAAAAATTAGTATCAATCTCTTCTGGCACAACGATAGCTCCGCCAAGACTCAAGACAAATGTTTTCATATTTTCTATTAGCGAGACAAGCTTGCAAGCCCCGCACCACAAACTGCCTTTGGGTGCGGGGCTTATCTCCTGACTAGCTTATCTCGCTTACTCTAATAAATTATTAAGTATTTTAGCTTGCTCTGCCCAATTAAATTGTTCTTGCACACGATAATAACCCTTTTCACCCAAGGTTCGAGCTTTATCTTTGTTTTGAAGTAAGGAAATTAACGCTTGTGCAATTTCATTTTCGTTTTGCGGATCGACTAAAAGACCGTTAACGTTGTGTTCAACAGCTTCGACCGCACCACCACTGCGACCAGCAATAACCGGTTTCTTATAATTTCCAGCTTCTAAAAAGACGATTCCAAATCCTTCGACATCTCCATCTGGCATTTCTCGACAAGGCATAGCAAAAACATCAGCTAAATCATAAAATGCCGGCAATTCATAATCCCCTACTTTTTCATAAAATAACACTTGTTTTTCTATTCCCAATTCAATCGCCAACTGTTTCAGTCTCGATTGATCTGGCCCTCGACCAACGACAATATATCGAGTTTCTGGAACGCTTTTTAAAACGACCGGCAGAGCTTTCAAAACCATATCATGCCCCTTACGCTCAACTAAACGCCCGACAGTCAAAATCACTTTTTTGCTACTTAGATCATTATTTTTAATTATATTTTCTTTAATGACCTGCGGGACTTTTTCTAAATTTATATTTGGACAAGGATAAACAATTTCAGTTTTAACTTCAATGTCAGGAAAAAGTTTTCTGAGAAGGGTTTGAGTAAATTCGCTATTTGTCATAACCCAATCGGCTGAACTGAGTATACGTCGTGTTATCCATCTTTTTCTTGAACTCGCTTGCGTTAGAGACAGATCTAACCCGTGAACAGAAACTCCATAAGGCAAATTAAATAATTTTTTGAGGATATATGCGATAGTGCCAATGGGCAAAATATGTGCCACTATCAAAAATCCTATTTTCTCACTTTTGATTAATCGATGTATAGACAAAAAAAGCGGCCACCATTTAGGCCACATCCATTTATTTTTATTAATCAATTTCTGACGATAAATTAAATATTCTTGCTTAACATCAAAATCAATTGTATTGACTCCCTCTGATGCCAAAACAACTAAGGAATCATTCGGCAATTCTCTGCACAAATTAGCCCAATAATTAGCTACTCCGCCAGTCATGGGTGGGAAATCAATTGTAGCTAATAATGTTCTTTTCATAATTTAAGCTTAATAACTGAAAGCATTGATCCCGCACATTCATCCTTATCACGACGAAATGAATAATATTTATCTTTAAGACAACTAGTACATTCATTGCTGGCACTGATATTCTCTACCGAAACACCCACCCCTGTCAACTGATAAAAAACAACTTTCTGCAAATCTACATGCAGTCTACCTTCTTTCTCGGAAACTGAACCATCCAATATTTTCTTAAATTCATCGGCGACGTTACCTTGCACTTTAAAACAACAACTTTGAATATGCGGGCCGATAGCCACTTTTATTAAGTCAACCTGCGCACCCAATTTAATGGCTTGATCAATCAATTCAGAAACAATATTACCAACAACGCCACGCCAACCAGCATGTGCCAAACCGACGACTTTATTAATTGGGTCGAATAAAAATATAGGGATACAATCAGCTGTTTCGATGCCCAAAATAATATCTTTATCTTTTGTGACTAAACCGTCACATCCAATTAGCCAGTCTTTTTGTTTTGCCCCTCGACCGACTGATTCAGATCCAACAATAATAACATTATTGCTATGTGGTTGATTGCATGTGACTAAATCATTAATATTTAATGCAAGACCTGAAAGACATTTTATACGATTCTCGACTACCACCTTTTCATCATTCCCCCACTTAAAAGAAAGATCACCCTCTTCCTTGGTAGAAATATAGGTTTGAACTTTGTCGACATCCTCGGGCCAGATGAATTCCATAATTAAATCTTTTTACTTATTAATGAATCCCAGAGTTCCTTAAAATCTTTTCTCGTAATTCCACGCAAAAACAAGAGAGCGCCACAATAAACAGCTGCTCCAATAAAAATTAAAATAATAAAGTTAAGTTTTGTTATTAGAAGTTGAATCACTAAACCCATAATGGCGGCACTCAAAGCAGTTTTGGCAAAGATAGTAATGCCAGCGACCCAATTCGATGAACTGATCTTCTGCGCGACCCAAGCGCTAACAAGAAATAAAAATATTTGGCAAGCTAAAAAAGCAATGCTAGAACCGATAAAACTAAATTTTGGAATTAATATTAAATTTAAAGTTATATTCAAAATCATCGTTAACCCGACCAGTTTCGTGTTTGTCTTTTGTCTTTCACAACCATTTAGCAAAGATCCGAGCGGGAAATTGATAAAGACGAAAAACAAACTAGACATTAATATCTGTAACGATAAAACTGATGGCAAATATTCTTGGCCATAAAAAAATTGGATAATTGGTCTGGCCAGGACACCGATACCAACTGCAATTGGCAAAACAATGATTGTTAAAAAGCGCATGACGCGTTCGTAAGTCAGTTTAAGTTGTTCTTTATCATGGACAAACTGATAGCTAAAGGCGGGGAAGATTGCTGCAGCTAAAGCAGCCGGAATAAATTGAAATGCAAACGGAATTTTCATAGCCACACTATACCAACCAACAGCCTTGTCCCCCACCATCTTTGACAACATTACAGTATCCAAATATCCATAGACACGACTGAAAATTGCGATTAGTGCAAAAGGCCAAGCAATTTTAAAAATAAATTTTAAATTATCAAAACTGCAATTTTGCCAAAAATTGACATTCAATATTTTGCGACAGATTACAGAAGAAAAAATTAAGCTAAAAGAACTTCCCAATATATATGGGATCAACAAGTATATGAGCGGCAACTTCAACCAAATTATTATGAGACCAGAAATTAAAATTAAAAATTGATTAATGACGACGCTCACAGCTTCATATTTTAAATTACGCTGACCACGGAAAACACCCCAAAGTGTTAAAGTTATCTGATCCAAGAGCATAATTACACCAGCGACATAAACCAAATGCTTAGTAATCGCCGGATAATTCATGATATTAATCGTCAGAACAACCAAACCGTAAACGACAACAGAAAACAATAACTTCGTGACTAAGATTGAGCCGAGGAATCTTTCTACTTTACCTTTTTCCTTGGCACTTTCAGTTATGAGTCCCTGTGTTAATCCCCAGTCAACAAATACTGCAAAAATAGTAGCGAAAGACAAAGCAAAAGTGTACTTGCCTAAATCTTCGACTCCAATAGCGCGGGCCACCAAAACAAAATACAAAAAAGATAGCACTTTTTGGGCAATGTAAGAAAGTGTTAAATAAGAAGTATTTTTAGTGACGGAAACACTCTGCATAGTTAATAAGAGTATAGCGAAAATTGACGCAATTTTCAACCAAAAAATCTGCCGCAGCAGATTTTTTGATATAGATTAACGTTTTGTCCATTGTGGGGCTTTTCGAGCTCGTTTTAAACCTGGTTTCTTTCTTTCCTTAATACGTGCGTCACGAGTTAGAAAACCAGCTTTTTTGAGAGGTTTACGGAAGTTTGGATTCAACATGAGTAAAGCGCGTGAAATACCATGTCTCACAGCATCTGCTTGACCAGCAATACCACCGCCTTTTGTCTTTACTGTAATATCTAATTTATCAATTTGCCCTGCCAAAACTAACGGGGATTTAACTCTTTCCAATAATTCTGCGCTTGGGAAATATTTAGTTACATCCTTGTCATTAACCAAAAACTTTCCGTCTCCTTTTTTATAAACACGAACCTGAGCGACGGCTGTTTTACGTTTTCCAACAGCATACAAGTATTCTTGTTTCTTTTTACTGCCAGCTTGTTCTTCTTCAACCTCAGCAGCTTTAATTGTTTTCTTCTCTTCTTCCATATTAGTCAACAAATTTTAATCTTTTAATCATGCGTTGTCGAAGCTTGTTATCTGGCAACATGTGCAATACAGCATTACGCAAAACGAAGCTGGTATCTGATTCCATCTTCTTGATCGGAGTCGCTGTTCTCATACCACCGATAAATTTTGTGTGGTGGTAATAAATCTTTTCTGTCATCTTTTTGCCAGTAAACTTAACTTTATCAGCATTCTTTACTTCAACTACAGCACCAGAGTCAACGTGTGGCACAAAATCAACACGGTTTTTCCCACGTAATAAAATAGCAATATGTGACGCTAATCGTCCTACTGTTTTTCCTTCTGCATCTATTTTAATAGTTTCTCGTGTCATATTATACAAATTCAATTATGGCCATAGGTGCGTTATCACCCTTACGTGTATCTAACTTAACAATACGGGTATATCCACCTGGACGTGTTTTATATTTTGGTCCCAATTCTGTTAAAAGCTTTTTTACAGCTTTTTCGCCATAGAAATAACGTAAGAGCTGACGACGTGCTGCTAAATCTCCTGCCTTACTAACAGTGACATATTTCTCTACTTTTGCACGCACAACCTTAGCACGTGTCAATGTAGTCTTAATTTTTTCTCTCAATACTAAATGAGTTGCTAAACCACGTAGTAAAGCTTTTCGTGGAGCTGCTTTTAAACTTAATTTGCCTGGCTTGTTTTGATGTCGCATAAATGATTTCTAGGCATCTTTATCTGATCCTTGTTCAGTTAATAACGAAAAATGTTCAATTAATATCTTGGCTGCTTGACTAACGGCTTCCTGAGGTGAAATTGTACCATCAGTCTCAATATCCATCATTAATTTGTCGTAGTTAGTAATATCTCCAACACGAGTTGGGACTACTTTGTAGCCGACTTTACGTACTGGGCTAAAAATAGCATCAATCATGATATTGCCGATTTCCAAATCTTCGTTTAAGCGTTCTTCTGTCGGCACATAACCACGACCCTGTTTTACAGTAACTTCTAGATCGATAGTTGCCTTGTCAGAAGTCAAAGTCGCTATTTCTAATTCTGAATTAATGATTTCAACATCACTATTCTTCTCGAAATCCTTAGCAGTAATAGTTTTTTTACCTTTTGCTTTTAAATGCAACTTAACCGGTTCTTCACTATAAACCTTAACTCTCAAATCTTTTAGGTTTAAACAAATTGTTAAGGCATCTTCTTTCACATTTTCAATAGCTGAAAATTCTTGATCTACTCCAGCAATTTTAACAGCAATGACTGCTGCTCCTGGAAGTGATGAAAGAAGAACTCGACGTAAAGCGTTACCAATGGTTGTACCATAGCCGAAATAGCATGGTTCAACTGTAAAGGTGGCGACGTTTGGTTCATCTCCTTTTTCAAAGGAGATCTTTGACGGTAATAATAGATTTTCCATAGTTTTTATTATTTATACTGTCTTCGGACCATGGAGTCCAGCGACAGTTTATTAATATTATCTTGAATAATACTCAACTATCATCTTAAGGTCAAACCCAGGTTTATTCTTAGCTAAAGTCGGCATATCGACAACAGTAGCAACACATTCTTTCGGTTCAACTATTAACCAATCAACGAATTCTTTTGTTTGCAGCTTTTCTGATAAACCATTAAACAATTCCTTACCCTTGCTAAGATCTTTAATAGTAATTTTATCTTTAATTTTTACTTGATATGAAGGAATGCTAACTTTTTTGCCATTAACTCTGATATGTCCATGATTGACCATTTGGCGAGCACCATCACGGCTAGTAGCAAAACCAGCTCTGTAAACAACATTATCTAAACGCATTTCTAATAATTTGAATAAATTTTCTCCGGTATCACCAGGACGTTTAACCACTTTATCAAAATAACCTCGGAATTGACGTTCAAGCATGCGGTAGGTTCTCTTGGCATTTTGCTTTTCGCGTAACTGTAAACCATAGCCAGACAATCTGCCACCACGACCTAATTTAGGCCCATGCATACCTGGAACGTAGTTACGTTTTGTTAAAGCACATTTTGAAGTACCACAACGATCGCCCTTTAAAAAGAGTTTCACGCCTTCACGACGACATTGTTTGCATTTTGTATCCAGAGGTCTACCCATACTATAGTAAAAATTATTTGATTAAACTCGGCGTGCTTTTCTACGTCGGCAGCCGTTATGAGGAATTGGCGTTGTATCTTTAATAGCTAATACATTTAAACCATTGGCATTTAAAGCACGAACTGCAGACTCGCGGCCCATACCAACGCCCTTAACAAAAACGTTTACGTCTTTTAAACCGTAAACCTTAGCTTTTTCTACAGCGTCACGCACGATAATACTAGCAGCATATGGAGTGGCTTTCTTTGGTCCTTTAAAACCATTGATTCCAGCGCTAGACCAAGACAAGGCATTACCAGTTTGGTCTGTTAATGTAATAATTGTATTATTGTAAGTGGCTGTAATATAAGCATTACCAAGAGTAACCATCTTGATAGTTTTTTTCTTGCGTCCTTTGACGACTTTCTTTTTAGCGCCAGATTCTTTTTCTTTAGTTACTGGTGCTATTACTTCTTCGACTGGATTGTTAGCGTTTTCTGTCATATTAAAATTAAATATCGTTTATGTCTTTTGAGCCTTTGTTCTTCCGCTGCCCAAAGTCTTGCGGACATTACCACGAACAGTACGGCTATTAGTTTTTGTCTTTTGACCACGGCATGGTAAGCCACGGTAATGACGTACTCCGCGATAAGACCTAATTTCTTTCAAGCGCTTAATATGTGATAAAACCTCGCGTCTTAAATTACCTTCAACTTTACATTCTTTTTCGATTTTTGAACGTAAAATGTTTACTTGTTCTTCTGGTAAATCCTTGGCGCGTATATCTGGACTAATGTTTAATGACTTTAAAACTTTTTCGGCAGTAATTGGACCGACACCATAAATGTACGTCAAAGCAATGACGATACGTTTTTCATTGGGTATATTGATTCCAGCTATTCTTGGCATATAACTTATCCTTGTCTCTGTTTATGTTTAGGGTTTTTACAAATAACATGAACGATTCGTTTGCGGCGAACGATCTTACAATCTTTACAAATTTTTTTTACTGAAGCCCGAACTTTCATATTTAATATTAGCTTGCTTTTATTCAACCAAGCAATTTATTCTTTTTTACTTAGAAACGGTAGACGATTCGACCGCGGTTGAGGTCGTAAGGCGTTAATTCTACTTTAACTGAATCTCCTGCCAAAATACGAATTTTGTTCATTCGCATTTTTCCAGATAAATGAGCCGTAATTTTATGCCCATTTTCTAGACTGACTCGGAACGCAGTGTTGGGTAGTAATTCCTCGACTTTTCCCTTCAGTTCGATAACATCTTGTTTACTCATGAAAAAAGTAACTTAATTATATAGTATTTTTAAAATATGTCAACATAGGATCCCCAGTCGACATTCAGACGATATTTTTACTAAATTTGGTTCAAACTTAGATCATTTATACCGCTAACTAGAATGTAAATATTACGCCTCTAATTTTAGCCAAATTATGAATATTTGTCAAATCCTGTCTATTATTGATCAAGTTCGTCGTTTAAAAATTTTCTCTAATTCTTGAAAAGATAGGGCAAAAACGCAGGGGCGACCATGGACACAGGTGTATTGGCTGCCCAGTTTTTCAAGGTCGTTTATCAAAGCCTCCATGCCAGAAACAGACAAAGGATCTCCGAACTTAATAGCGCTTTTACAAGCCATCATTTTAAAGATTCTATCCACAGCTGAAGTCAACATATCTTCTTGCGCTGGAAATTCATCTATGTCCGAGACAATTTCAAGGATAAGCTTTTTCATGTCTTGGTTGATCAAAAATTGCGGCACAGACGACAAAGCAAAACTCTGACCGCCAAACTCAGTTATCTCAAAACCCAAGCGCTTTAATAATTCCTGATTGGCACTCAAAACACGAGCTTCAGCCGGGGTCATTTCAATCGTTTGCGGAATCATCATCCGCTGGCTAGCTAATTTACCAATCTCCCATTGTCTTATTATTTGTTCATATTGAATTCTTTCTGAAGTGGCATGTTGATCATAAATTTTCATGCCTTCAGACGTTTCAACAACTATATATGAGTTCTGTATTTGTCCAATGATTTTTCTTTGTCCAACAGTTTGAAACTCATTTGCTTGTTCTTGATCTCGAATCGTTACTGGAATCGACTGCGAAACCTCCCGATTAAAATTCATAGCTGGACTAAATTTGTTTTGAGAAAAGTTATTTGGATAATTAAACTTAGTTGTAACTGGAATTGAATCTTGTCTGGTGCTTAAAATTTCGCTCACAGGCACAAACCTTTTCATTTCATCAGCTCTTATTGACTTAACCAAGTCCTGTTCGTCCAAGGTTCGGGATACTGCCTGATAAACAGTTCGATATATAATCTGTGGTTCGGAAAAGCGGACTTCTAATTTACGCGGATGAACATTAACGTCAATTTTCTCGTTGTTTATCTGAAGATTCAAAATATAAACTGGATATAAATCACGTGGAATCAGCTGACCAAAAGCATCTTTTACTTGTTTAGCAACTATAAATTCATTCACTGGACGATTATTGATAAAAAGGTATTGGATCTTTCTATTATTCCTGGCTATCTGCGGTTTTCCGATAAATCCAGACAAATGAATATCATTCAATTTAATATCGATCGGCAACAAATTATCAGCAATTTCACGCCCTAAAACATCTGCCACGCGCTGGACATCAGTACTCGCCTGGAATTGATAAACCGGTTTACCATGGTGCAGTAGCTTCCAATTAATCTGTGGGTAAGCCAAGCAATACGATAGAAAAAGATCAACAATGTGACCGAACTCAGTTACTGTTGTTTTCAAATACTTTCGTCGAGCTGGAATATTGTAGAAAAGATTATTGACGATGACTGTTGTTCCACGAGAGCAACCAATGTCAGCGATTGTCTGTTCATTATTTTTGAATTCTAAATTTGTTCCAGCGAGTGATTCCTCGTCTTTGGTTATCAAAGAGAATTCACTGACCGCAGCAATACTGGCCAAAGCCTCACCACGAAAACCAAGTGATTGAATATTGAAAAGATCTTCTTGTGAACTAATTTTGCTAGTGGCGTGTTGAAGAATACTTTTACCAGCATCTTCACGCGACATACCACAACCATTATCAACGATGCGAATTAAATTGAGTCCGCCATTTTCGATTTCAATAATAATATTAGAGGCACCAGCATCGATTGAGTTCTCAACTAATTCTTTGACAACTGATGCTGGTCGCTCGACAACTTCGCCGGCAGCAATCTGATTAATAAGTTCGGGAGATAAAAGTTTGATTTTATTCATATTTTTTCAGTGACCAGTAACCTGTAACCAGTTACCAGTAATCAAGAAAACAAGAAAGCAAAAAAGCAATTAGTTGAGCCTTGTTTTCTTGTTTTAATGTTTTTTTGATTGATTCTTAACTATTTTATTCGACATAAGCACCTTAGCACAAAAATAGATATAAAAAAAAGCCCCCGAGTTTCCAAGGGGGCCTTCGCCAGAAGCACCAGTGAGGGTGCAACAGCGAAGAAGGGAACCGTGCCGGTAGGACAGGTGCCAGTCGATCTCGCCGAAGCGTAAAGCCACTGGATGCCTATCCGGCACGGAACATGAGCGGAGCCCGGACGGAGTCAAGAGGAAGTCGCACGAGTCGACCACGCCTCTCACCAGTCTCCGTCCGGGCAAGCCGAGCCACCTTTGTCCTTGCGTCACACCCGTGAGGCAGAACCGCGTAGTGTTTACTCGGCGAAAGGAACCGCACCCGTCCGACAGGTGCCCGTCGTGCTGCCAATGGCGAAAGACCACGGGTTGCGTACGGGTGCGGTTTTTTGAAAAGGTAGCTCGGCGGGCCAATCCGCGGGCAGACGGACATTAGGGCCAAACACACGGGACCCGTGGAGCTTTCAAATTATAACACATTTTTACGATAACTAAATATTAGCACATCAATCAAAACTTGTCAATAGCTGGAGAGAGATTGTTGATAAACTATACTAAATTTGGCCAAAATATGATATAATAGGGTGGTAATAAATAACCTTCTAAAGCTATGGTGACAAAAACATTTAATAAATACCTGTCCAAACAAATATATGATGATTTAGTCTCTACGGATGACTTTTTCCGTCA
>Ga0209212_1006333_pt1 | contig 13590 bp, 12 predicted proteins | sample RifGroC2_FD_183996 | JGI IMG/M metagenome (GOLD analysis project Ga0209212, IMG submission 183996) | Groundwater microbial communities from Rifle, Colorado, USA - Groundwater C2 (SPAdes) (version 2) | ecosystem: Environmental > Aquatic > Deep subsurface > Groundwater | place: Rifle, Colorado... | reverse complement strand
AGGAGGATCCGCTTCCACCCGGGGTAGAGGAGTTCCTTGGTCGTCCCGGGAAGAAGGTCCTTCTGGGGACGAACGTCGTGGGGGACAGTTCCACGCTGGGCAGGGCGACGATCTTCCGAAGCCAGAAAGAATGGGTATCCGAAGTCATACGATTCTTCAGGGAAAGACCCGGCCTCTCTCTTGTCATCCGCGCCCACCCGGACGAGGTCTGGCAAAAGGCGAAGACCAGGATCGGGGATGTGGCTGCGGAAATGGCGAAAGATATTGAAAACGTCCTGGTCGTTCCCGGAACCTCCGACGTGAACACGTTTTCCCTGATGGAGCGATCCGATGCAGGATTGGCCTGGGTGAGCAATTTCGGCCTGGATATGGCGCTCAGGGGAAAGCCCGTCATCCTTGCCGCCGCGGCGCGGTACGCCTTTACCGGAATATGTCTTGTCCCGAAAACCCGGGAGGAGTATTTCGAGGAGATGGGGAAGGTCCTCGAGGCGGGGTGGAGACCCCAGGCGCAGGCGATCACCGAGGCGAAGATGTACCACCACATCGTTTTCAAACGGATGTCCCTGAAAGCGGACAGCGAGAACTATCGCTCTGCCCATTATCGGCTCAGGGAAGGCGGGATGACTCCCGATCAGGACCGTTTCTACCGAATCCTTGCCGGAGAATTGTCGGACAAGGGAGAGTCTCGCGGCGGTATCGGGACGGCCCGGGTTCGGGGAAGCGTATCCTGAAAATGTGGCAATCCTGAAAGAACAGGCTGCCTTTTACACAACCGCCGCCATTGTGCGCAATGTGTGCACGATCGCGGCGGGGATCGTGTTGATCCGCTGGGTCCCCCCGGAGGATTTCGGCGTGTGGCAAACCTTGCTGCTCGCCCAGACCTACCTGGCCGTGATCCGCTTGGGGGTTGTCAACGGGATGAACCGGGAACTCGCCTTTCTCTCCGGAAAAGGGGAGACGGAGGCGGGCCTTCGGACCGCGGCTACCGCACAGGCTTACTCCCTGGCCTGCGCTGCAGTGGGGTTTGCCTTGGCGATCGGGGCACTCTTCATTTTCAGGGGAAAGGGACCCTCATGGATCTCCGGGATTACCGCGTTGGCGGTGATCGTCCCATCCGAATACTATTACGGGTACCTGGAAGGGACCTTCCGGACTTCTTTCGAGTTCGATCGCCTTGCCCGGGTCTTCCTTGCCGGAGCGGTCTTGTCGGTGGCAACCGTGCCTCTCGCGTACCTGATGGGATTTTCCGGGTATTGCCTCCGGGCGGCGATCCTGTCCGCTTTCATGATGATCCTGTGCCATTTTCTGAGGCCGATCCGTGTTCGCCCACGTTTCGACCGCAATGCCTTCCGGTTGCTCCTCTCCACCGGGTTGCCGCTTTATGGACAGAATTACCTGGGCCAGATCGCCGGCAGCATGGACCGGTTGATCCTGTTATCCATTTCAAACGTGTCGACGCTGGGATTGTACGGGCCTTCGATGACGATCGCCCGTGCCCTGAACATGTTGTCCGACTCCTTGGCGACCTATCTTTCCCCTCGGCTCGCTTTCCTTTACGGTCGGGACAACGACAAGAGATCCTTGTTTCGCCCCAGCGTAAGAGCGATGGCCATCGCCTTCCTCGGTTCGCTTCCGGTGGCGGTGATCGGATGGTTTCTTCTGCCTCCCCTTGTACAAGCGCTGTTCCCGATGTACGCGGATGGTATCTTCGCCATGCGGATGGGACTGCTGGCAGGGCTTTTCATGACGTCCCGCATTGGAATGTCGGCGCCGTGCATGATGAAGGCCTGGCGGTATGTTTTCGCGGGGGTTGCCGTGCTTTTCCTTGCAAAAACGACGCTTCCCTGGCTGACGGCTAAAGTAATGGGAGCGCTTGATGGGGTTGCGGCGGGAAACGCCGCCGCCGCGGTTGTTGTCGCGGGCGCAACCCTCTTGCTGCTTCATCTCAGTACACGAAATCCCGTCCCGCACGGGGACATCCGGGTGTTGGATGTGTTGGATGACGAAACCGAAAAAATCACCTGAAGACTTCCTGACCAAACCGATGGATTTCAGTAACGCTCACAGAATTCTCCTGCATAAGGCATCCGTATTGTGGGGGATGACTGTCATGTATTTCTCGACGATCATCTTTCGTTGGCGGATCCGGATCAGGGGCGGAAAGGTCGGCAAGGGGCTTGCCGTCCGTGGATGGGTCCAACTGCACGTAGCACCGACCGGTACTGTTTCAATCGGGGACAATGTCCGGATCAACTCCGGTTTCGGGAACAACGCCGTGGGCGGTTTCCGCCGGATGGGAATCTGGGTTGGGCCGGAGGGAGTGCTATCGATCGGCAACAATGTGGGCCTCAGCAGCAGTACGATCGTCTGTATGAAAGAGGTCATGGTTGCCGACGATGTTTACGTCGGAGGGGATTGTAAGATCTACGATACCGATTTTCACTCAATTCGCGCTGCGGACCGTCTGTCGCGCCCCGATCCTGCCGTCCAACGAGCAGCAATTCAGTTCGGGAGAGCTTGTTTCATCGGCGGACACTCAATCATCCTCAAGGGGGCTGTGGTGGGAGAAGAGGCTGTTGTCGGGGCAGGCTCCGTTGTGACAAAAACGATTCCGTCGGGTGAAATCTGGGGAGGAAATCCAATAAAGCCCATAGGCATTATCAAGGGAAGATCTTCCTCATGAATCCTCACCCGCTAGGTAATTAAATTTATAATGGATACCGTGTGGATCTCTATAGGGGAATCGGTTCAAGCCGGACGTAAATCATGATAATTGCATCATAGGAGTGAACTCGATCCTGCTTCCAAGAGTAACGATCGATTCGAACAACATCGTCGGTATCATTATTCTTATGACGAAATCTGTCTTACTGGGCAGGATTGTCAGTAGGATTCCGCGAGGCGGTGAAAATCTTTGGATGAGTACATGGAAAAATACGATCGAATTCCTTAGACACTGATCCCATGGGTTGTAAATCGCTACGGAAGTTATTGAACATCCGATTCTTCGAAGAGGAACAGTAGGTTTGTCAAAGGCGGTGTCACGGAACATGGAAACGACTGCTTCACTTGAATCGCCTCGCTATGAATCTTGGTGTATTCAACGCGAAACTTTACTTGTGAGCCTCATCGGGCTGTTCCTCGCCGGCCAATTCGTAGCTCTCAACGGGCAGTACTTCGAATCACTGTCGCAATCTTATACAGTGTACGTCAAGATCTCACGTTACGGATCTTTAATCCCCCTATTCCTCGCTGCTTTCCTATCCATTGATTGGGGGCGAGGATCCTATTTCGTGTCGAGATTTAACCGTGGGGTGATGTTGTGGGTTGCTGCTGTGTTTGTATGTGCCACAGTAAGCATGTTCTTAGGATGGTCTCTTCGTGGATACGCGTTCGAGGAAGCATTGAAAGATTACGCCCCATATCTCGTAATTCTTTCATGTATTCTAACATGTTCCGACGAGAAGTTGCTGAGCCGTCTCGAGCCTTTACTCCTATTGATCTTTATCGGGAGTCTGGTACTGAATTTCTTGGGGATGCTTGATATCGGAAATTTATTAATGTTTTCCGCTTCAATGGAGGAGAGGGTCGCGAGGGACCTGACTTCATATCGTATCCAATCATCACTTTCATTGTGGCCTCTTCTCCTCATCATGTCGTTCTTAAAACCACTCCGTTTGAGGAATCTTCTCGTCTATGTGGGCGTGGTATTTGTTCTGGTTCAGCAGATCCTGTTTCAGAAGAGAGCACCTACCATTCGGATTATCTTGTTCTTGCTTGCCGTTTTCCTCGTTATCCCATACCTCCGTCGGAAATACTGGTGTAATCAGGAGGTGCTGAGAAAAAGATGGGATCGTTTAGTAGCATTGGTGCTAACTTTGGTATTATTAGGAACAGCGGTATTGGCATTGCGGATCGATGTATTATCTGCGCAAGGTCACGCCCTTATGCTTCGGTATTTGGGGAAATCTGATGCAGAGCAATATAAACGAAAGACTGTACTTGATGTATTGATCCTAGAGAATGATCGGATCCAAGAGGCGAAGTACTTTATTGACGATTTGTCTTCATGGGAGATTCTTATAGGGAAAGGAATGGGTGGATTCTATACACTCCCGACGGAGGAAGGTCAATGGTTGGCCGATATTGAGCAAGTGGGGCGAAGAGAACTCCATATGGGAGTGCTCATGCCGTTCTTTAAGGGGGGTGTGATTTTGTTTGTTGTGTTTTATATCTGGATCTTAATCCTCTTCACTTACTGGAAGCGCGCCAGATACGATCCGGCTACATCGGCTGCTTACCTTATTTTATCTGTATGGGCTATCTTTCTCTTTACAGAGGGATCATTCATCCTATCGAATTCCTTTGATCTTTTCAATGTCGGAACTTCGATAGGGATATTATCACGTCGTATTCTTTAGATACACAGAGCTTGTCCAGCTACAGATACCAACATGCATACTTCATCGAAAACCAAACCATCACGTGTCCTTATCACCGGGAATTTCCATTATCCCTCCGGAACAGCACCTGCCTCCCGAGTTCGTAATCTGGCTGCAGGATTGGCAGAGGCAGGATTCGGCGTCACCGTAGTTGCAATGGCTCCGTTTTCGCGCCGCGGAGGGAAAACTGACCCTTTATTGCATGGGCATTCAGAGGGGGTTGAGTATTATCTTACAGGGGGTTCACGTATCTTAGGTGCTATTGAATCCGCAGTATCGGATGAGGCGAGAATGAAGGTTGCGGTACGGTCTGCGGTTTGGTTGTTCATATTTTATCTGACAATTGTTCATACAATTGTACTCGTGTTCCGGCTCTTCCTGCGCCATCGGTATGTTCTTCTTTGGGGGTACGGAAGACATGCCTCCCAACTGCTTCCATTGTATGGAATTGCAAAGATATTCAGGGTACGGACTTTTCTTGATATTGTTGAGACGATTGAGCAGTTCCATGGTTTCGGTGGTAGATTGAGCCCCATTTATTGGGACTGGAAGATTGGTTTGTCGTTACTTCCCCGTATGTTCGACGGACTTACGGTCATCACGCACGCATTGGAAGGGGTCTATAGAAAAAAAGGGATAAGACGGATAATGGTTCTTCCCTCACTTGAGGATTTTCAGAATCTTCCGGATATCTCGTACGCCGTGGGTGCGAAGACAAAATTCAATTTTGTAACTATGAGTTCTCTTATACCGAGAGACAACACGGAGTTATTGAAAAAATTGATACGGGAGATAGGAAAACGATTCCCGGCAGTTGAATTCCATCTGGTTGGACGATACGAGCGAACATCAGAGGGTATAAAAGTTGCCACAGAACTTGCAACCAGTTTGGAGACAGGGCGTTTTGTTGTTCTTCATGGTGATCTAGATGACAAGATGGTAAGGGAACTATTCCTAATTGCAGATGCCTTCCTGCTTACTCGGCGATCAGACTACATAGAGGAATGCGCATTCCCGACGAGATTGGTGGAGTACCTAAGACAAGGGAAGCCTGTATTTGCTTCCGATGTGGGGGATATTAACAAGTACTTAAGGGATGGTGAAGAAATATTTCTGATGCGCGGCGAGGACTCGTTGACCTTAGCTGGTGAGATCTTAAAAGTGATGGAATCTCCGATGTTTTTTCAATCCGTCGGAGAGAAGGGTAGAATGAAGGCCTCGATGGTATTCGACAGGAAGCTTCAAGCACGTCGCCTTATGGATTTTGTTTTTGAAATCGGAAATTGCTCTCATGACAACTTTTCTTCGCTTACATATTGATATTTTGTCAGTGGATTCGGATCTCTTAAATTTCAAATTCGTATTATCATCAGTTCCCCTGGGGTTTTGTTATTAACCCTCGGAGCATTGGAGAGGTTGATCCTCCCTCGTATGCTGCCGCGGACGCCAGGGGATGGTGTTCATCGCCGTAGGAAGGCTCTCCCGGGAGAAAGGTTTCGACAGGTTGGTACGGAGTTTTCGGCCTGTTATCCAGGAATACCCCGGCGCGACCTTGACCATTCTCGGCGAAGGACCGGATCGGGAAAGCCTGACCCGGCTTGTGACATCGCTCGGGCTGGAGGGCAAGGTATTCTTGCCCGGCTTCACGGCGAACCTTTCGGAATGGTACGGAAGGGCCACCGCCTACATCCTCTCTTCCCACTACGAAGGTATGCCCAACGCCCTGGTGGATGCGATCCTTCATGATTGTCCCGTTATCTGCGCCAGGACGCGGGGGGGAGTTGAAGAACTCCTGGGAATATGCGGCCTTCAAGGCGCCCTGGTCGGCGAAAACAACTTCGAACAGGAACTGGTCACCAAGATAAAGGAATTGGTTCGCACGGATGTCGTCGATTGGGTGCAGGTTCGTGAAAAGTTGGAACGACACATCGCGCCGCAGAAGGTCGTGCGTGAATATGCGATGGCGTGTGCGTCATCCAGGTGCCCACCCGGGGCCGGTCTTCATGAATCCTCTCGAGGTGCCTCCTCTTGATGGTCAGCGAGGGCATCGCGCAATGAAGGTCTGTTTCGTCTTCGGATCCTACGGCATCGGCGGCGCGGAACGATCCATGCTCCGGCTGATCCGGTACTGCCATCCCCGCCTGATGGAGTGCTCGGTCCTCGTGGTTGGATTGCACAACGAGCTGCTCAAGGCTGCCGCCCACTCTCTGGGGATCGACTATGAAGACGTGTGCAACGGGGACTATGCGCGGTTCGTCGGATTCTTCAAAACCCGCAAGTCCGACGTGGTCTACCTGTTCGGCCGCCTGCGGACGCTCCTGTGGGCCGTCGCTGCGCGGCGCGCCGGGGTACGCTGTATCATCGGCGCGGAACGTTCCTCGGCGGCCACGACAACGGACTGGATCAGCCGACGGATTGACTCCTTCTTCGTCGACGGGTACATCACGAATTCGATGTGCGCGGCGGGGAACCTGAGTCAACGGATCGGGATCTGGCCGGATCGGGTGTTCACCGTGTTCAACGGCATCGATGAAGATGCCCCTCCCGGGGAGGCACCGCCAGGAGGCGATCCGGGAAAACCGTCGATCCTCTGCGTCGCAAACATCATTCCCTTGAAAGGCCACATTCAACTCCTCCGGGCGGCGCAACGCCTGAAGGAGCGGTACCCGGACATCCGGGTCGTATTGGTCGGCAATGACTTCATGCGGGGACGTTTATTTGAACAGGCCCGGAAGGAAGGACTCGAGGGCCTGTACACATGGCTCGGTTTCGTGAACGATGTCCGAGGTTATCTGGCGCGCGCCGATGTCTTCGTCCTTCCGTCCCTTGTCCGCGAAGGGATGCCGACGACGATCCTCGAGGCGATGCAGGCCGGCCTCCCGGTCGTCGCTTCGAGGGTCGGAGGGACCGAAGAGCTCGTTGAGGACGGGGTGACCGGATTTCTCGTCCCGCCCTCAGACCCCGTGGCGCTCGCGGACCGGATCCGGAGGGTGCTGGAGGATCCTGCACTCGCGAGGTCGATGGGCGACAACGCGCGATCCCACGTCCAGAAGAACCATTCCATGCAATCCATGGCCGAAGGACACCTGAACGTGTTCAGAACGTTGATGAATCGCCGCCCGCTGTGATCCTCGCCTCTCGGAAGATTCCAAAATGTGCGGAATAGCCGGCTTCATAGATGTTCGCCCCGACGCCGGGGCGGACGACCTTCGGTCGGTCGTGGGCGATATGGCGGACAACATTCGCCATCGGGGACCCGATTCCTGCGGAGTCTGGGTCGATGAGTCAGTGGGCATCGCGTTAGGCCATCGGCGCCTTGCGATCCTGGACCTCTCGCCGACAGGCGATCAACCGATGCTGTCCGAGGATGGGCGATATGTCATCACCTTCAACGAGGAGATCTACAACCATTGGACTCTTCGCGAAGAGCTGCGACTGCTCGGATGCCGGTTCAGGGGGACCTCGGCCACCGAGGTGATGCTGGCCGCTTTCGAAATATGGGGCGTCGCTCACTCCCTTGAGAAGTTTGTAGGGATGTTCGCGTTCGGGCTATGGGACAGGTCGGAACGCGCGCTCTACCTTGTCCGCGACCGGATGGGCGAAAAGCTGCTTTACTACGGGTGGGCGGGATCCGCGTTCCTGTTCGGCTCGGAACTGAAGGCGCTTCGCGCACACCCGAAATGGCGCGAGGAGATCGACCGGGACGTCCTGTCGCTTTACTTCCGCCACAATTACGTGCCCGCTCCCTACTGCATCTACGGGGGGATCCGGAAGCTGATGCCGGGTACGATGCTTCGCGTCGCCGTCGACGGGTTGATGCCCGGGTCGCTGCCCCCCCACTCCCTACTGGTCCCTGCGGGCCGTCGCTGAGGCCGGTGCGAGGGACCCGTTCCGCGGCAGCGACGGGGAAGCGATCGACCGGGTGGAGGAACTCCTCCGGACGGCGGTTGCCGGCCAGATGATCGCCGACGTGCCGCTCGGGGTGTTTCTTTCCGGCGGAATCGATTCCTCGACCGTCGTAGCCCTGATGCAGGCGCAGTCTCCCAGGCCGATCAGGACGTTCAGCATCGGAATCCACGACATCGTCAGCAACGAGGCCGAATTCGCAAAAGCCGTCGCCAGGCACCTTGGCACCGAGCACACGGAATTCTACGTCACCCCCAAGGAAGTCATGGAAGGAATACCGCGCCTCCCCTCCCTCTACGATGAACCCTTCGCGGACTCATCACAGATACCGACCTACCTGGTGTCGCAGTTGGCGCGGAGGGACGTGACCGTCTGTCTGACCGGGGACGGCGGGGACGAGGTTTTTTGCGGCTACAATCGGCACGTGATGTTGAATTCGATCTGGCAAAAAGCCAGGAGAGTTCCGCTTCCGCTCCGAAAGGGCCTGGCCTCCCTGGTTCGCGCGATCCCCGCGTCATGGTCCGAGAAAGTGCTGCGGAGGGGAAAACCCGGGATCCTGACCGAGCAACTTCAGAAGTTCGCTACGATTCTGGCCTACAGTGATCCGGAGAGCATGTATCTGCACTTGACCGACATCTGGAATCGGCCCACTGAGCTTGTCCTGGGTTCCAGGGAGCCCCCAACGCTCTTGTCCGACCGGGGGAAGTGGCCGGCATTCGTGAATTTCATGGACCTGCTCATGTACCTCGAGGCTTCAACGTCCCTTCCGGATGACATGCTGGTGAAGGTGGACCGCGCGGCGATGGGGGTGAGCCTCGAAACCCGGGTTCCGTACCTGGATCACCGCCTGTTGGAGTTCTCCTGGAGGCTTCCCCTGCACATGAAGCTTCGGGACGGAGCGGGAAAATGGATCCTGCGTCAGGTTCTCTACAGGCACGTCCCCCGATCCCTTGTCGATCATCCGAAATCGGGTTTCGGAATACCGATCGATATCTGGCTCAAGGGGCCCCTGAGGGACTGGGTCGAGGAGATGCTCGATGAAGGGAAATTGCTTCGGAGCGGCTTCCTGGACCCGAATCCCGTCAGGGAACGCTGGAGGGAACATCTTGAGGGACGCCGGAAGTGGCAACCGCAGCTTTGGGGAGTGCTGATGTTCCAGTCGTGGCTCGAAGCCGGCAACGGATAGGCCGGAACCATGAAGAAGATCAAGATCGCCCACGTTACCACCGTCGACATGACCCTTTTCGGCGCCCTCCTCAACCAGATGATGAGCATTCTGGTCGAGGGATACGAAGTCGTGGGCATCTCATCGCCGGGGCCGTTCGTTGAGCGGATACAGTCGGCGGGGATCCGCCATGTTCCGGTGCGCATGACGCGCCGGATCACCCCTCTCGCGGACCTTGTTTCCCTTTGGAGATTGTTCCTTGCCATGCGCAGGGAGCATCTTACGGTCGTGCACACCCACAATCCAAAGAGCGGTCTCCTCGGACAGCTCGCTGCACGGATGGCGGGCGTCCCGCTCGTGATCAATACGCTTCACGGATTCTACTTCCACGACCGTATGAGCCCCCTGGCGCGCCGCTTCTACATCCTTGTCGAGAAGCTCGCGGCCCGCTGCTCGGACCTGATCTTGTCCCAGAGCAGCGAGGACGTCGCTACGGCGATCGCTGAAGGCATCTGCCCGCCCGGAAAGATCAGGCACCTTGGAAACGGCATCGACTTGAGGGTTTTCGACACCTCCCTCACCGATCCGGCCCTGCTCTCGAAGAAGCGGGAGGAACTCGGGATCCGGGAAGGCGCGCGGGTCGTCGGTTATGTCGGGCGCCTGGTGAAGGAGAAGGGGATCCTGGAACTCTTGCGCGCCGCGGGAGACGTTCGCCGCGCCGTCCCCGACGTGCAATTTCTTATTGTCGGACCGGCCGACAACGAAAAGGCAGGAGTGCTGACGCCGGAAGCCGCGCGGGATCATGGCGTTGCTGACGCTTGTGTCTTTACGGGCCTTCGCTACGACATGCCGGATCTCTATGCCCTGATGGACGTTTTCGTCCTTCCCTCGCACCGGGAGGGATTTCCGCGATCCTCAATGGAAGCATCGGCGATGGGCGTGCCGAGCGTCGTCACGGATGTCCGAGGGTGCAGGGAGGCGATCGAAAACGGGCGGAACGGTTTGCTCGTTCCCCTCGGGGACGTCGAAGCTCTTGCGGGTGCGATCATCGACCTTCTTCGGAATGGGGAAAAGGCCGCGAGGATGGGTGCCGAGGGAAGACGCATGGCCCAGGAGCGCTTCGACGAACGCATCATGTTCGAGAAGGTCAAGGAGACATACGCCGGCTTGTTGAGTGAGCGCGGCCTGTGCCAGGCCGGAACCGGGACAAAGGAAGGGCCGCAGACCCTCTGATCGAGATGATCCGGCGGGCGGGCACGGCATACCGCAGATTCGGGAAGCGGGCGTTCGACCTGGCGGTCGCGGTTCCAGCGGTAATCGTTCTGTTTCCGGTGATGCTGGCGCTGTCCCTTCTTGTGCGTGCCGTCCTCGGGTCTCCCGTCCTCTTCCGACAGGCCCGGCCGGGCCTGCACGGGAAACCCTTCGCGATGTACAAGTTCCGCACGATGACCGAAGAGGGGGATTCCCGGGGGAACCCGCTTCCCGACGGGGAACGACTCCAACGGTGCGGCCGTTTCCTGAGGAGCGCCAGCCTCGACGAACTTCCCACGTTCATCAACGTGATCAAGGGGGACATGAGCCTCGTCGGCCCGCGGGCGCTGCTCGTACGATACCTGGATCGGTACACGCCGGAACAGATGCGACGGCACGAGGTGCGGCCCGGGATCACCGGGTGGGCGCAGGTAAATGGACGGAACGCCCTTTCGTGGGAACGAAAGTTCGAGATGGACGTGTGGTACGTGGATAACCTGTCTTTCGGGATTGACGTGAGGATCCTTCTCGTCACGATATGGAGGATACTGATGCGGGAGGGGATCAGCCAGTCGGGGCACGCCACCATGCCTGAATTCATGGGGAGCGGGACGTCCCGCTCGGAGGGGGATCGGGGTTGAGGTTTCGGGGGAAGGTGTGCCTTGTAACGGGGGCGGGGCGGGGCATCGGTCGCGAGATCGCGCTGAGGATGGCTTCGGAAGGCGCGGCAGTCGCCGTGGATGACATCGACCTGGAAACTGCAAAAGAAGTGGCCCAAAGGATCTGCGACGAGGGTGGTAATGCTTTCGGAATTCAGGCCGATGTATCGCGTGATGCCGATGCCTCTCGGTTGGTCGAGGAAACGTATTCGCGACTGGGCAGACTGGATATCCTGGTGAACAACGCAGGGGTGGACCTTGTAGCCGCACCCAAGGATACCGGCGTGGACGAGTGGCAGCGGATGCTTGCGGTCGATTTGAGCGGTGCGTTCCTTTGCGCGAAATATTCGGAGGAGCATCTTGCCCGCGACCGTTCCGGTGTCATCGTCAACATCTCCTCCATTCACGCTTCCGCCACTCTCCCCGGGCGTGCGGCGTATGCGTCCGCGAAGGCGGGACTGACGGGCTTGACCCGCGCGCTGGCCCTGGACCTCGGGCCGAGAGGAATCCGGGTAAACGCGATTCTACCCGGCTACATCCGAACGGAAATGTGGAGCCTTTGGCTGGACTCCGTGCCGGACCGGGATGGGCTTGTCAAACGTATCGCCGATCAGCATCCGTTGCGGCGGATCGGAACTCCCGGGGATATCGCCGGCGTCGTCGCCTTCCTCGCATCGGAGGATGCAGCTTTCATCTCGGGCGCAATGTTAGTGGTGGACGGTGGGTTCACCGTGATGTTCCAGCCCCCTCCGATGTCATAGCGGTACAATCGGCGGATCATGACTCCTTCCGACTTGCTCAGTGACCGCTTGGCCTGCCCGTCCTGCCGCCTTCCCGTGCATTGGGGGGTGGTCGATGTGACTTGTTCCGGTTGCGGCCACGTTTTTCCCATACGCGACGGTGTGCCTTTCATGCTGGACAATGAAAGTCGATCGGCCTTGTCCGCACGCATGGCAATCGCCGAGAATGCCCAATTACGTGAGCGGTTATCGAGGCATGGGTGGCTTCTTCGGGTGTTACAAAAGATTCGTCCTCCGCATCCCTTTTTGTTTTTGAAGGGCCGCCGGAACCGTGAAATATTCAGTTCCATGCTGACAATTGGCGGTGAACAACCGGTTACGTTGGATATCGGAAGCGGGATTTCGGGTGGAGCCAACATCGCGGGATTGAGTTCGACCGTGCTGGACGGCCGAATCGGATTGGAGATCGATTATTCCCCAACAGCCCATGTGGTCGGTGATGCGCACAAACTGCCCTTTCTCGACGGAAGATTCGACGGCGTGATGATACAGGGAGTGTTGGAGCATGTGGTGGATCCGGTGGGTATCGTGAGCGAGATATACCGGGTGTTACGCCCGGGAGGGGCCCTATACGTCGATGTGCCGTTTCTGCAGCACTATCATCAGGATCCGGAAGATTACCGGCGCTATACGATGCAAGGTTTGCGGCAGCTCCTTGAACGTTTCGAGGAGAAGGGCTCAGGGGTTTCGGCCGGACCGAGTTCAGCCCTATGCGACTTTATGACGGAATATCCGGCTGTCTGGTTCAGCAATCCGGTCGTTTACTGGGGTATTAAATGGATAATGGGGTGGTTGGTATTGCCGATCCGTTCGTTGGACTACATCCTGGCCGGTAAGAGCCGGGCTGCTTCTCTCGCGGGAGCGATATATTTTCTGGGTCAAAAATCGAGTGGAGCATCGGATTGAGCGTTGTCAACAATCCAGATGATACGAATGGGCGAATCGACTTATGACCTGTGATCCGGCGAACTATCACGGAACCCGCGCACTGATCACAGGAGGGTTGGGATTCATCGGCAGTAACCTCGCACACCGGCTTGTGGCGCTTGGAGCGCGGGTGACCATCCTGGACGCGCTGTTGCCTCAGAATTTCGGAAACATGAATAACCTTGATGGCATTCAGGGGAAAGTGGATGTTGTAGTCGACGATATCCGAAACAGTGATGTGATGAAGCGCCTGGTAGTCGACAAGGACTTCATTTTCAACTTTGCAGGGCAGGTCAATTACATCCTCGGGATGGACGACCCCAAACTGGATTTCGACATCAGTTGCCTTGGGCACCTGACGTTGTTGGAAGCCTGTCGCCAATGCAACCCCAGGGCACGGCTTGTATTCTCAAGCACACGAATGGTTTATGGAAGGCTTC
>Ga0209212_1006332_pt1 | contig 13592 bp, 10 predicted proteins | sample RifGroC2_FD_183996 | JGI IMG/M metagenome (GOLD analysis project Ga0209212, IMG submission 183996) | Groundwater microbial communities from Rifle, Colorado, USA - Groundwater C2 (SPAdes) (version 2) | ecosystem: Environmental > Aquatic > Deep subsurface > Groundwater | place: Rifle, Colorado... | reverse complement strand
CATGCACTGCGACATTTCCGGGATGCTCTTTTCCGTGGCGAGCGTCATCTCGTCAAGGCCCTTGTGACAATTCTCGCACGTGAGCTTCTGATCATCGAGGTGAAATGCGTGATTGAATTTCAGATCGCGCTTCGGGTTTTCGAATGCAACATACGTGGAAACGTCGTCAGAGGTGTGGCAGTAGGTGCAGTCGTTCGCGAGCTGTTCTTCATGGCAGGTCTGGCAGTTCGCTTTCTTTGCCAGGAGATTATCAGAGGAGGCTTTGCTTGCAGGGGCTTCCCCGTGGCAGTCCTGGCACCCAACGCCTGCCTCCTTGATATGAAACTGATGCGAGAACTTGATAAGTTTTCCGCGGTCCTGATCCGGGAACGGCTCGCGTGATTGCGTCACAAGGGTCGAGCCGATGATGAGGGCAAGAACGGCCGTGAACACCAGTGAAAGCTGAACGACGGAAGCCTTTGTTATTTGAATTCGCATAGTGGTCTCAGAACCATGTGAGGCGTTCGTTGAGGAAATAGCTCGCCCTGATGAACAGGCGGACATCGTTCTTATAGATCTTGTTTTGGACCATTTGTACCTGCGTGTCGACGGAAAGTGCGGTCATCGGACGATAGACCACGCCAAGCGCGCCGCTCAGGACTTCGACCCGGTTTTTCTCATAGCGGCTGAGCTTGTATCGACCGTAGCTGAGCATGATGGTCGGCGTCAGCATGTTGTCCATCAGTGGATATCCTGCGTTCAGCGAGCCGGCATTGATGGTGCCGTTGTATCCGGAGATACTTGAAGCGCTGGCGGAGATATGGTTCCAGTTCGCTCCGAAGGTGTACTGTTCCGATTTCTCACCTTCGTACGATACGCGCCCGTATTTGCCGAAGACCTGAAGGTCCTTCACATATTGCACTTCGTACTCGAGCCCGAATTCGTACTCTTTCAGAGAATTGTAAGTAAAAGCCGAGAAGATCGAGTTGTAATAAATCCGGGGTTCTCTCTGAATGTATTCTGCCGTTATCCCAAACCGATCGATCGGTTTCACGCGGGTGAAGAACTGAAATCGTGCCATCTTTTCCAGTTTGAGATCATGGTCATAGCGGAGATAGCCGTAGACCATATCGTACTCGGCGCTCACGTCCCCGCTCAGATATTCTTCGACACTTGCAGAGGGCCTGATCTCGACCAGGTAGGGATTGAAGAGGGAATCGCGGCGAAGGGCGCTGTAGGCTTCTGGCTGGATCTGTTTTCTGGAATAGCTGACCGATGACTGTGCGAAATCGACGGGAGCAACCACAACCTGTCCGCCGTACAATGCGTTATCCCAGATCCCTTCGGTGGATTGTGCGCCCAACGCCGGAGGTGCGAGCGGTCCAGCGTATCCGATAACCTTGATCTTATTCTCGAGGAACCTGCCTGTCGCTTTGATTCCGTCGATCGTTCCGGTGCCGGCGCCCGCGAAAATTGTCTGGCGTCCAAGGGTCAGTTCGCCGAGGTCGGCAATGTTGCGCCAGTTGAAGTAGAGATTGTAGAGGCGGATGGTCCCGTTGTTTTTCACAGGCCCGGAGAAATCATTCCACCCCTGGAGGTACGTCGACAACGTGTAATCGCCTTTGACCAGGGAGAGTTGAACGGTCTGGTATCCGTAGAGATGACTGGATGAAACTCCGACCGTGTCATGCATTTGCCAGGCGAAAGCCGATGTCACGAGGCGTCCCTGAAGAACCTGGGCGTTCGCAGATGCCGTAACCACTGCGAGGAAAACAAGAAAGGCGTATGTTATTTTCATAGTGATTACTAGTTGGTGGCTGGTGACTGTCACCCACATGCTCAAAATTTGTGCCAATTAAACGATTCCCCTACTGTCAAAATTGAAGGGAATATTCATGTTCTTGGGGGGCAGGCGGATAGTCTTACCAGAGTTAAGAATACGCCAACTGTTGAATTTTTCAATACTGAGAAAAAACCGCTTAAGAAACAACAAGAAATGGGCAGTATTTCGGCGTCGCCTTGTCACGTGAGGAGAATCCACGTGCCGTTGAGATGTTCCATACCCGGGGTATTCTAGAGTTCTTGGAGGGATGCCAGAGGGGCGGGCTGGTGAAAAGCGGTCTTGGCAAAGTCAAGATTCGAGCCAAACTTCTTCAGAAGGCCGGTCAGAAACGAATTCTTCATAATAAGATGCATGGATCTTTTGAGATACTCGCACTTGAAGAGATCTTCCTCGCTGAAATATTCGGGGGCCTTACGCATATAGTAGCGTCCGTAGCATTCGACGATCTTGCGGCTTAACTGATCCAGGGTCATTGCCGATGGTCTGATGATCGGCTCTACAAGGTTGTATTTTGAATAGTCACGGACTTCAACAAACTCCTCCATCTCAGAATACATATCGGCATAAGGCCAGGGCGTGATGGCGAGGAAGTGGGCAAAATCGGGATTGTAGTGTTGCGCGAGCTCGAGTGTTCTCTCAATCGTTTCTTCTGTTTCCCATGGAAAACCCAGCACGAAAGAAGTCTCTGAGATCATCCGATGTTCATGGATCAAACGAATCGCTTCCTTCGATTGCTCAACATTAATTTCCTTCTTGACGAGATCCAGAGTCTGCTGGTTCGTCGCCTCGACACCCACGTAGATGTGCACAATGCCCGCTTCTCTGTATTTCCAAAGGACAGAGCGATCCCTGACAATATCCTCCACGCGTGTCTCCATCAGAAGGTAGATATCAAGTTTCTGCCGAATGATTCTGTCGAGTATTTCTTCCCAACGGGCCTGATCTCTTGTGGGATACTCGTCTGCGATCAGAAACACGTTTGCGCCGTAGGACTTCCGGAGCATTTCGATTTCTTTGACAATCTTCTCAGGCTGTCGTCCCCGCCAGATCTTCTTCCAGAATTTCTGTTGAGAGCAGAATGTGCATCCGAACGTACATCCGCGTGATGTGCTGATGGCGGCGAGGCGCGAATCCGGAATGACGAAGTAACGGTAATCGTTCCAATCCAGAAGATCCCATGCCGTGGAAAGCGCATCGAGGTCGCGAACAAATGCCTGATGCGGAGTCTGGATCGTTCTTCCGCCATCCCTGTACACAATGCCTCTTATTTCGCTAAGCGCTGAAACGCCGTCGAGCGCCTTTAGCAGCGTCGGCAGAGTCTCTTCTCCCTCCCCCGTAACGATATAGTCGACCGTATCGCCGTATTTGTCAAAGATCTCATCCGCACAGAAGGTGGGATGTACCCCACCCATGATGGTCGTAGCGGAAGGATGAATGTTCTTTGCAAGTCTGAGTACCTCGATAGCTGCGGGGAGTGTCGACGTAATCGAGGTGATGGCGATGATATCAAAAGCCGTTGACTTCAGCCGCAGAGCGATATCTTCAAGCGTATGTTGCTTTGTCATTGCGTCATAAATCTCGGCCTTGTATCCGGCCCGCCGAACGGCACCAGCCAGGTACACAAACGAAAGAGGCATCCACCGTCCTGCCGATTCCACGACTCCTGCATGATAAGGCGGTGTGATAAACAGTATGTTATTGATCTTATGCACGATGTTCTGCAAAGATCTTCCTTAGCCTTAACTGGAGAATTGTGCCGCCGACGACGAATGAAACAAGAAGAATGTGTTTGATGACAAGGGCGGCAATCTGTCCACGCCCTGCCGCTTCGATCCATTCGTACTCCTCATACGCCAACGTACGAACGATACCTCCCCCGATGATCACGACCCAGGATGCAATGATCACTTTCTTCAACCGCCGGTATAGATGATGTGCGAAGTCGAGGCCGTTTGTTGCCGGATCGCGGCGGGCGCCGCGATAGATAAATGTCATAATCAGCAGACACGCGAACAGAAGAGCGACGGCAAAATCGTGAAAGAAATTGTTGAGCATGACAAAGATCGCCATGTCGATGGTTCCCTTTTCAATATCTATAAATGGCCAGCGATTCCAGGTCTGCGTCGGCTACAACGATGAGCCGCCTCCGCGTATCGATCGCGATTCCATTAGGCTGCCGAAGCTCATGGCCGTAGGTCAGCACATACTTTCCGAATGGATTGAACACTTTGATTCGGGATTGCCCCGCATCCACAACATGGATTCTTCCCTGATGGTACACCCCGGACGGATTGAAGACTGAATCCGCCAGGGAACGGAGCTCCGGAGAGGGAAGATCGTCAAAGGCAATGCCCATTGGTGCCGAGAAGGCGGCAGCCGCAGATGTGTCAAACCGGTGTGCCTGCCTGCCGCTGCACGTGAAGGCCTTGATTTCTTTGTGCCCGACGTCGGAGACCAGCAGGCGGCCGTCCGGGGTCACTGCAGCGAAGGTGGGAAAACTCAGCTGAAAGTCCTTCGCAGATGCTGCCGGAAAGCCGACAAGCAGTTCTCCTTCTTCCTTTATGCCGGGGACTGTTTGAGTGCTGATCGCAAGCATTTGATTCGTCTGTGGATTCGAAGCATAGAGGCTACCTGAAGCATAGGCAAGTCCGAAGAGTTTCATGGGAGTTTTTCCGTCGGGGAAAAGTCCGAAGGCGTTGAGAAGCTTGCCGCTGGGATACTCCAATATGAGAAGTTCGCCGCTTCGGAAGTTCGCGGCATAGAGACGGTCTCCCTCAACCAGAAGGCCCGTCAAAGAGGCGTCTTCGCCCCCGAGCGCACGGACAAAACGGCTTCGCTTGAAATCCGAAGAGTATTCAAGGATCTCATCAGATCCCAGGAACGACACCAGGAGGTTCCCCTCGTGTAATGCTACTGCGAAGGGGCGTGCATCGTGTCCCCGTTTCTCTATGGGCAGCAACCCGACAAATGAGGGTGCTTGATCGAACTGCGTGGGGTGAACGCTGCCTGCCTTTGCCAGAAGGTCGTCGTTTGTCGCGAATCCCACTAACCATATCATGAATCCCAGAACGATGCCTGCCCCGACGAGGGCGGCAGCACGCAGGGAGAAGGGTGCGGGTCTAGTTTCCATAGGTGTGGATCGTTTCATAGAAAAATCTGACGCCCCACAGTGAGAATCCGGCAACGAACACTGCAATCGCGGAATACCATGCCAGGAAGCGCCCGCGCAGCCCCCTCCATGTGAAATATACGTGGAGATAGACGGCATACAGAAGCCAGGTGATGAGACTCCAGAGTTCGATGGGATCCCATCCCCAATACCTTCCCCACGCCAGATCCGCCCAGATCGCACCTGAGGCGACCATCATTCCGTAAAACAGAAATCCCAGAAGGACGAGGCGAAAATTGAACTCGTCGTAGCGTTGGATATCTGTCGATTCAATGATTTGGTCCAATCTCCCGTTGAGGTGCGCCTTGTACAAACGAAAGAAGCCGACTCCCGCTGCGACAATAAAGCAACCCACTCCTGCCGCCGCAAACGAAGCATGGATGAACAGCCAGAAACTTTGCAGTCCAACCGGCAGGATTTCAAATCCAAACGGGTGAGTCCCGGCCCACCCCATGAGGATGGTGGCGAGTGGCATGGCGCCAATTCCGGCAACACGCAAGAATTCCTTTTTTTGTTGGATCAGGAGAAAAGCGGCAACGCCGAACCATGTGCTTGCTGACATCGACTCGAAGTATGAAACGAACGGAGGATGACCGGTTTGAATCCATCGTGCGGTGATAACGGCTGTATGAAGAAGGAAGCCGGTCCACGTCACCGTGACGGCGAGATCCAGGAATCTCTTCCTGTGAAACACAGCTGCCATGGCAAACAATGCAAAGCTTGCTGCATAGGCGATGGTCGAAAGCCAAAATACAATGGACAGGAGTGTTTGGCTCATGGCAACGCCTTCTCCTGTAATTCCTCTTTTTTGGACTTGTTGAGGTCGATTCCAGGGGAATCGGACTGATTTGTCCGGGTGTCTTGTAGCAGCAGCAACTGCAATGTTGTTCGGAACAATGCCAGCTCAGATTCGAATTCGGCGGGAAATTTCTCTGCCGTGCCCTTGATGTCAATTGATGTTTTCCTGTCTTGAAATCTCAGACTGACAATGATCCGTTTGCGAACGCAGAGAAGCCTTAGCGCAAGTCCAACCGAGCCAAGAATCACCCCGAGGAGCATCACGTTCTTTCCCGGATCGTCCACGACGTCTAACTGAGACCACCGTCGGACTTCCGTGAAAGAGAGAGTGAGTTGTCCTGCCTGAGCGGCTGAGCCGGCAGAAATCCATTGATCCTCAGAACGCGATGATCCGCGGTTTACGGATATACGTAAAAGTGGATTAACAAGATCCTGTGAGCGTGAAATAAATCGGCCGTTTCTGAATACGGCATCAGGGAGGAATTCAAACTCGATCCTCAGATCATGGTCCGGGAAGGTCAAGAAATCACGATGGTGATTGTTTCCATTCTCATGAATTGAAGCGAGACGCACAAATCCTTTGAAAAGAACATCACCGTTCTGTTGTGTAATGCAAATGGACGGTGAGAATCCGGTCTGTGCGCCCTGATGGATTTCCCGTTTGGCGCGAATAATCCCGTGGTTGATGTAGATCGGAACTTCCTGGTTCACTGAATTGCCCGCGACAATGGTTGCCAGTGTTGTAGCACCGTGAACGGCGTATTCCGGTTCCACCCTGATCAGGCGAAGGACGAGGTCCTCTTGGGGAGCGCGGTAGAATGTGCCTCCCTGTTCGTAGCCAAAAGAATCGCGACCAGAGTCAAATTCCTGGCCCTCCGTCAGGGAGATGGAACTCCTGAATGATGCAACGCTGCTGAGGGTAACCCCTGCAATGATCACGAGCAGGGCTGTGTGAAAGAGAATAGACCCAAACGTCCCCTTGCCACCCCTTTCTCCGACGATGGTGATTTGTTCTTCCAAACTCCTTACAAGCGGTTTGTAGCCGTAATGCCGAAGCGTTTTCAAAACAGTGGGCATGGTGTCTTGAAAACGCATTGATTCCGGGGATTCGGAAATGGGGCGAAGAAGTTGGCTATGCCTCAACCGAAGAAATTCTGCCTTCGTCCGGAAGAATATCGAGGCAGCCAGGCTGAAGCTCAGCACTGCGATCAGCGCTAGGAACGCCGGAGATTCGAATCGTTCCTGAAAACTGATTGAGCCATCAGGTTGGACATTGCTCATCCATGAAAACAGGGAAACGAATTTTGAAAATCCATCAATTTGGCCTGTGGGAAAAAAAGAAAAGACCACTGACGAGATGGCCAGAAGAGCCAACAGGAAGAATCCAACTCTGACGGAACTTAGTTTCAAGAGATATTTCTTCAATGTTTCATTCATAGTCTTCGTCCATCCGCTTTGAAAATCGATCTCACTTCCAGGCATTTGTCGTCTTGCCCCCCGAATGTTGGCAGTTCGCCGTTTCGGTCCAACATTCCGGCGTCACATAATTGATGTCGGCCATGTATCCGCCCATGAAGGAATTCACCAACTGTCCGGATCCGAGAGTGCTTGTTGCCCCTTCCCGCCAGTACCATCGCTTATTCCATCCGTGAGCTACGATCTTCCCGCTGTTGCCTCCCGTTGCAGGAGTGCTGGAATAGTCCCACATATGGCAGGCAAAACAGCCCTCGATCCTGGTATGACTTCCAAAACCATGTTCCCCGTAACGGCTTCCCGTCGCGCCGGTCCAGTAGGAGGCAGTCTTGTGACACACAAGACAGAGGGGAGTCGCGTTTGCTTCAGTGCTCGCTATGGTGGCGACAAGGAGCTTGTCGGAATTCGAGGTTCCGGGGCCGATCCCGTTGTTGGTCGATCCGTGAGGACCTTGGGGCGATGTCGTGCTCTCACTGCCGTGGCAGTCGCTGCACCACACGCGTTTGTTCGTTCCCCACGGTTCGTTTGCAGTTGTTGTGTTGACATACGTGTTGGTTGTTCCCCCGGGAACGATGCCGTGATAGGAACTGTATTGCGGGTTGATCTCGGCTGCGATGTCGCGCTTGCCGCCGGGCAATGAAACATAGCTGGAATGGCATTTCAGGCAGACCTGATACTCATCGGTCGGATCTGTAACTTTCGTAAAAACTGTTGGCGTTACCAGCGCATTATCGTTATTTGTCATTGTTGTCGACGGGGTCGGCCAGGTTGGTTCAACTCCCCACGTCCCCTTCAATGCAGCAGAGATTCGAATTGCTCCTCGCGTGACCCTTACCGCAGTTTGCTGTGCCTGGTGAGGATTGTGGCAATCCTGGCACTCCGCATGGCGATTGGCGCTCCCAAGTTCTCCTGCCGACTCACCGCCACTGACATCCTTATGAAGCCCATCGGTCGTATTGGTCGGATGGCTCCAGGTCTTCTGAAGTTCCGGCCCGATCCTGTTCGTCGCTGAAGTTGCACTGGAACCGTGACACCCGATGTTCGTCCCATTGTAGCAGGTGTTTTGCTCAACGGCCGCCAGGACATAGGGTTTTCCGCCACCCGAATGAGGTTTGTGACACGCGAGACACGCTTTTTCGCCTACAGTTGTCGCCGTATCTCCTGGCGGAGTATACGCACTGGTGGAAATATCATGGATTGAAGTACTGAAGTTGGTCTTGTTGTGACAAAACTTGCAAAGGGTTGCATCAGTATTTGAGATCCGGAGAAACTTGGAATACTGATTATTGTGCGGCTCATGGCATGTGTGACATTCGACCTTTCCGTTCGATGCGTCGGGATCAAGCTTGACCGCAGTGTTCCAGGGAAAGCCTCGAGTGCTCACCAACTCCGGATCTTTGCTTGTATCGTAGAAGAAACCGACGGGATGATCATCTGTCAAATCGATATCCAGGTGGCCGGGAGCATTGGTTGGCATGGTCGTGATCGGATTGCCGCTCTGGAGCATGCTGATTGTTCCGGATCCTCCACCACTCGGGAAATTGTACACATATCCAATGGCAACAGTACCATCGTGGCAGCTCATACAGAGTTTTGATTTTTGATTTATTTGTTCTGCTGCTGGATACGACCGTGACGTCAGGTAGTCACTTGAGTACAGGGTGTAGCTGGCTGAGGTGGGCTGCTTGTTCCACAACGGCGCCACCGCATTTGATCGATGCGGCGTGTGGCAGAAGATACAGACCTGTCCTTCGGATTCTGCTTTGATCGTTCCCGGGCCGGCTACGGAGAGGTTGTGTTTCGAAGCTGTGATCGATACCTGCGCCAGACACGGGGGGGCGCTGACCAGGAGAACCGTGAGGGGGAAAATTCTGAAGAACCCATCTCTTCTCGCCATACTGAATTCCTAGGGCAAATAGCGGAATACTTGAACCCGTCGATTGATTGAATCCACGACGTAAATGTCGTCCTGACGGCCGATAAAGATCCCGGTGGGTGACTGAAATTCTCCCTGCCCGTTTCCGCTCCGTCCAACCGATAGCAGGATTGTTCCTTTTGGATCAAAGATTTGAAAGTTGTCGAACAAAGCATCGGTAACGTACACGTGTCCTTCTTTATCTACAGCAATTCCCTTCGGGCTGGCGAATGTCCCTGTAACATTGCCCACTTCGCCAAACTGTTTGAGCGATGTTCCCGAATCACTCATCACTTGGACCCGATGGTTCATCGCGTCAACGACATAGAGATATGTTCCCCCGGAGACATGTATGGGGAAATTGAACTCTCCCGGGCTTGAGCCCCTCTTGCCAAATTCAAACAAGAATGCTCCGTTGAGGTCGAAGACCGCAATCTTATGAAGCGGGGTGTCTACCACGTAGATTTTGTTTCCCTTGATGGCTATCCCCGTTGGTCTCTCGAAATCGTGCCGGATTGATCCTATCGGTTTCCCATCGCTTGAAAGAACAACAATCTCTTTTCGGAGAGCGTCGGAAACAAAAATCCTGCCGTCGTTGCCGATTGCCACTCCAAGGGGCCACGAGAATGTCCCGGACAGAGTTTCGGTGATTTGGGCATATGATTTTTCGTTCATGTCAAATACGTGCACACAGTGTGCACCGGGATCCGTAACATAGATGCGTCCTTGTATGTCCGCGGCAACCCCCGCGGGCTGGACAACTCGTTGTTCGCTGTCTTCGGACCCGACGATGAAATCCCATATCTTTCTGAAAAACGATTTTTCAATTCCGAGGTCGGCTTTGCCGGAAAGTGAATAGAGGTACTCGATGCGGGCCTTTTCCGGGGAGGGTGGCCAAACAAGAGACGGTGGTGAGGTGTGCTGAGCAGTAGCAGTGCCGGCCAGCAAGGTCATGAGGAGAGCCAGTGAGGGGAAGGCGCTGGAATTCATCATCGGAAATCAACAGAGATTTGGCGCCGGATTCCGAGATAGAACCCCGCGGTCCTGAACAGGCCAAAGCGATCGAAGAAATAGTTCCCTGAGAGGGAATAGGCATAGAATTGATAGCTGAGGCCGGCCAGAAACTTGACAGTCTCCACGCCGGGGTATGATGATTTCGTAAAATTGCCGCTCGCGGTGATTGTGAGGTTTCTCACCAGTCCTCGGTGCAGGAGAGATGCCGCCGCTGAGGTAACAAGGTCTCTGAATGCAGAATGATAGAGCGTCCTACTGTAAGAAACACTGGCATCGAGCGCCGATGTCGAAACACTCAGCGAACCTGTGGTGACCCTCAGCTGAGGAAGATAGAGCTGATCCGGGAAACGGGAATCTGAGCGGGATGCCTCGGCCACCACGGTCGTCATGAGCCCCGGGGTTGCCTGAAGAGTGAGCCGTGCTTTGTTGTTGAAGGCTCGTCCAAATGCCAAATATCGTTGGAACGCAATATCATCAGAGAGTGTGGATCGGAGCCAACTGGATACCTGGGAGGTCAGTGCAAGATTTCCGGCAAGGCTATAGATGAAAGCGCGTGGCAATCCGGAATATCCTTCCTGCCCTATTGATCCATTTGTTGTCGTTACCAGCTTGTTTCGTTGGGATACTTCAAACGACCCTATCCAGGAACCGCTCGCGGCCAGCCGATCGTAGGCTGTAGTGCCGCGCACGAAGGCTGTTTTGCTTTTCGTAAACTCGCCCTGAATGCGGCCCTGGTGTGCCCCGTTCCCAGCGATGCTTAAAGAATGAACCAGGTTGTACGTATTCCCGGTCGTGCCGAATCCGTAGTTCCTTCGTTGCTGAAATGACGTCACATGACTGTGTCCGCGAGCAGTCTGGAAACGCACATTCACAGCCGCTGTCCGGTTGGTGATATGGTCCTGGTTGTGTTGCATGAAATCAGATGCGACTCCGACGTTTTCCCACATGGTGGTGCGCACCGACGCCGAAAGTGAAACGTCTCTGCGGGGTGGTTGGATGTAAGTATTGCCCGGATCGACAAAGCCCACATATCTGTTGAGGACATACTTTGAATCGGAAGATCTGTAATCGACAGAGTACGACGATACCTGCTCATCATCCGCATTTGCCAACGAAACTGTCAGGTTGTTGGAATGTCTGTCGAAAGGAGAGAGCGGGCTTGTTCCCTCGGTTGAGGATCGATTCCATCCCATTCTGAGTTGGGGCCAATATCCATTTCCCTGAAGAGCCGCTGCAAAGCCGGTGACCTCCGAGATGGTCTCATACGTTGATGAAGTGACGCCGGAGGAATACGCATAAGAGTTGGTCTGAGAATTGCGTGAAGTGTAAAGAGTGATCGGCATCGGCGAACGTCGAAACAGGTCAATGCTCAGGTTGTAAAGATCGAACGATCGTCCATGTGCTTTTCCATTGCCCAAGAGACCTGATGTCTTCAGCGATTCATCCCTCAGGCCGGAACGAAGCGAAAAGGAGAGAAGATCGGGACCGAGGGTGTATCCTCCGATGTCCAGCGTGTACAGCTGATCATAGCGCTGTTCCTGGATGTCCGAACTCGTGCGACCTCTTGAGAACTGAGAAAAGGTATTGGAGAGGTCCAGAGAGAGGCGCGAGATCTGTGAAAGGAGCGGTACAGGAAGCAGGAACAAAGTCAGAACAAGAATATTCAGACCAGGCGGGGTTTTCTTTTCTTGACGGCCCGGAATTCTCATACGTTCAACACCTCGCCAAATCCTCGATCGTTTGTCCTCAAAATTCCAGAAAAAAACCAGGCAAGCACTGGGGCGGCCTGCCTGGTTCATAGAGATTGTCGGACTTCACTGAACGTTACAGAAGCAATCAATCCCTTACTTATCGTGGCAGTCCTTGCAGATCTGGCTGTTTGTGTTTGAAGCCCGCAAGAACTTGGCTTGATTGGTGTGGGGATCGTGGCAAGAGGCACATTCCACCTTTCCGCTGTACAACTCGGCGAAGCCGCCCGACCCAGGGGTGCTCTTCCAGCCGGTCGTCGTTGGAACAGTGAAGCCCACCGGATGGTCATTGGTCAAATTCGTTCCTGCAGGAAACGCGGTCGTGTCCATTTTTCCGCTATTGTCCGGCGCGCCGGTTGAGGGATTCTTGACGACAGCGTTGAATGCAGTGACACCGTCATGGCAGCTGAGACAGCGCAAGGAGGCGTCGCCGAGCGTCCCCGTATTGCCGGAGAGCGGTACATACATGGTGAAATTTGAAGCAGACGGATTTGTTCGGTTCCACAGCAGTTGTGCAGAAGTTGTTCGGTGAGGCGTATGGCAAAAGACACAAACTTCGTTTGTGTTGGAAGCCTTTGCGCTTGTGCTCGTGAAAGACCATGTACTGTTCGAGCTCAAATTGTGCGCCGAACTGTCCGCAATCTGTGCCTGCGCGCCGACCACCCATACCGCCAACAAAAGGGCAACGGCGACCGGGAAGAATTTGGTTTTCATCTAGAACCTCCCTGGGAGTTTTGAGTGTTTGAAAAACACTTGGCCGTGTTCTACCGGTCAAAATACGTGCCAAATGACAAGGGGATAAAACACAGGAAAAAAGAAGGCTCCAACGGCGGGAAGTCCCCCAAAAACCCTTCAGCTGGGTGATTTGACACATCCCATTCACGCGTTCTGGAAACGGTGCACAGGATGATTTTTCAGCCCTTTCGGTTCTATTCCCCCAAGTACCTGAAAATTTGAATTCGTCTGTTGATTTGATCCACGACGAGGACTCTGTTCTGCTTGTCGATGAATAGTCCGCTGGGAATCTGGAATTCTCCCGGAGCCAGACCGGCCGTTCCGACAAACATATACACCTGTCCCTGCTGGTCAAACACCTGGAAGTTATTGAAAGCCGCGTCGGTTACGAAAATCTTCCCGTCCCCGCTTACAGCAATCCCTTTTGGCCGTGCGAAGAACCCGGGGGCCGATCCCGGTTCACCGAATGCAGAAAGAAAATTCCCTTCAAGATCGTAGACGGCCACACGAAAGCCCATCGAATCGACGACGTACAGTTTCTCATCATAAATCCAAAGCGCAGTGGGGAAATAGAGGCCACCGATCCAATCGCGCTTTGCGCCAAACCTGAAGAGAAGTTGTCCATCAAATGAGTAGACAATGATTTCATGACTTTTTGAATCGGCGACATAGACTCTCTTCGAGTCCGGATGATAAACGATGGCCACCGGATTTGTGAGGTCCTGTTTACTGCCGATTGTCCGGAGACTTCTGCCCAGAGAGTTGAAAACGATCACCTGGCCCAAATGGTTATCGGTAACAAAGACCAGGGTGTCATGAACCGTAATTCCCATGGGACTGTACAGTTGTCCGGGAGCCGCGTCGCCGAGAAACCTCATTCGCTTTTCCACAAAGTCGAAAATCACCACTCTTCGAAGT
>Ga0209212_1006327_pt1 | contig 13596 bp, 14 predicted proteins | sample RifGroC2_FD_183996 | JGI IMG/M metagenome (GOLD analysis project Ga0209212, IMG submission 183996) | Groundwater microbial communities from Rifle, Colorado, USA - Groundwater C2 (SPAdes) (version 2) | ecosystem: Environmental > Aquatic > Deep subsurface > Groundwater | place: Rifle, Colorado... | reverse complement strand
AATCTTGATATTTATCCTGCACCCACTGCCAGACATTACCCGCCATATCACACAAACCCTGCGCGGTATTACCGGCAGTCTTTGAACACACCGGCATCGTGCTGTTTTTGCCACAACCATAACCGCCGTTACCATATATCACGGCCTTGTCGCAGGTTGGCTCATCGTTACCCCAAGGATACTTCTGGTTCTTGCCGCCGCTTGTGGCCGCATATTCCCATTCGGACTCGCTGGGCAGTCTTGCTCCTTTGAATTTGGCGTACTTACTCGCCTGGTCCCAATCCACGCAGTTAATTGGGTGAAGCTGCCGGCCCGCCACACCCCAGTTGCAATAGTAGCCGGTGGCAGGCTCTGTGCACCCGCCTTTGATCACGCACTCAGCGTATTGTTCCACTGTCACATCTGTTTTGGACATATCAAAGGTTTTAATGGCAACCTCGTGAATCGGCTTGGCAGCTTCAAAACCTATTTCGCCGCTGTCAGTCCCCATCGTGAACTTTCCGCCACTGATGGAAACCCACTCTACCGGTTTGGTAGGCACTCCTGCAGACGGATCGTTCCCGGCGACATAGTCTTTGTTGATCCCTTTAACCGCCGCAGCCTTCGGCTCCGGGATATTGTCGCTATTTTTGTCAAAAACGGGAATACTGGTATCGAACTTCCCGTTGTCGGCCACAGCGTCTCTGAGGTCCGCCGGAATATTCCTATGCGAACTTTTAATGTAGCCAAACCCCGCCGCCGTCATAATTACGGCAACGAGGATATATCTCATTCCGTTAGTCATAAGTCCTCCTAATGTGATTCCGATAAAAGTATACTCCCCCGGGTTTCCCCCCTCTTGTCGAAAGATTTCCCTCCCTCCCCTTTGGTTTTGTCGGAGCTTTCGTGCTCCGTTTTTTCCGCTGGAGCTCACGCTTATCCGCAATAGACGGCGCGCCTAGAGGGCGGAACCGTAAAAGCTTTCCTGGTCCAGGGTTTTCAGGAACTTCTCCAGTTCCTGCAGGCGAGTGCCGGCTATTTCCCTGGCGGCAGGCAGGCTGCATTTGGCCGGCAGTTCGGCGGCGAACCCTTTAAGCATGGTTACCGGCGCCGCCAGCGTTCCCTTTAGCCCGTCGCGTTCTTCGGTGAGCGCCAGGATGCGCGCAATGCCGATGCTCCCCAGGAAATCCAGTATGTCCGCGTCCCGGAAAGCCAGGGCGGCCCGGGAGGTTGGGGCCGGCCCGTAGTAATTGTGTCCCAGTATCAGTTCTTTAGTGAGCGGCCATTTCTCCCTGGGGAAACCCCACTGCCTGAGCAGCGGCTCGGCCAATTCCGCCGAGCGCGCGGCATGGTCCGTCTCCGGCTTGAAATACTGCGGCAACGCGCCGATGTCGTGAAGGAAAGCGGCGGCGAAAAGGGCGTCGTCGTCCATTTGTATGCCTTCTTTCCGCGCGAGCAGCCAGGCCAGCTGGAAATCCCGTTCGGAATGAGCCATGCCCCAGGCCGGGTGCGATCCGTTCTCAATGACGAAGGCGTAGGCCTGCCGCCGCCACGCGGTGTCCAGCGGAATGCCGGTGGGGGTGGCCGTGGGGAAAGCGGGCGCGGCAGGCGCCGTCGCCGGGAATAGGCAGAAGGTCCACAGCAGGAACACCATAAAATATCCGGTTCGTGTCATTTTCATATTGCTCCTTTTTATCCGGGCTATCGTATGCGGTAGCCGTGACAGGTCTAGTATAGCAGGGACACGGATAATATGTTAGAGTCAATACAGACATAATTAGCGCTATAACTGACACGTGAGCGATACGAACACGATAGTGGAGATAATTAACTATCCGGGGGCCATGCAGTCCTCCGTGCATGGCCTGAAGGAAACTTTTGTTCTGGCCAGCCGCATCTGCGAGGCAGAGGGGCTGCGCGAGCGCTTCGCGGTGGAACTGCTGGACGCCGGAGGGCTTGGGCGGCGGGCGGGCGGAAGGCGGATGGCGCGGCCTTCCGCGAGGCGTGTCGTGATAGTGCCGGCGAACATGGACGGCAGGTATTACCTTACGCCTTCACGTGAACTGAAGGCCCTGCTGCTGGAGCGGCATGCCGACGGAGCCCTGGTCTGCTCCGTCTGCGCCGGGGCATTCATTCTGGCCTCGGCGGGACTGCTGCGGGGCCGCGTGGCCACCACCCACTGGATGCTGGCCGGAGAATTCTCGCGAACTTACCCGGAAGTGCGCCTGGACATCGACAGGATACTGGTGAACGACGGCGATATCGTTACCAGCGGCGGGATGATGGCCTGGATGGACCTGGGCCTGGAACTGGTGGCGCGGTACTGCGGCCCCGGGGTAATGCGCCGCCTGGGCAAAGTGCTGCTAGTAGACACGGCCCCCCGCGAACAGAACTACTACAGGAGCTTTTTGCCCAGGCTGGATCATGGCGACAAGGAGATACTCAAGGCCCAGCACCACATCCAGTCCGGCTTCAGCGGCGCCATGAGCATAAAGAAGCTGGCCGCGCTGTGCTTCATGGGGGAAAGGACCTTCCTGCGCCGGTTCGCAAAAGCGACCGGGTTTACCCCCACGAAATACGTTCAGCATGTGCGCATACAGAAAGCCTGCGAACTTTTGGAAAGCACTAACGACTCGGTGGAGAATATAGCTCTACGGGCGGGATATCAGGACCTGAGCGCTTTCAGGCGGCTGTTTATAAAAAGCATGGGACTGACCCCGCGTGATTTCAGGCGGAAGTTCTCCGCGGCCGCTTATTGTGGATAGGGTGGATATTGTTTACTAATTGATCATTTATCAACAGAATACTGAGAGTCCCCTGCAATTAATCAAATAGTAAGCAGCGTTCCTTACGCAAAAGAAAGCTAATTCCTTTTCAAGGACGGGAAGCCCGTTACCCTCTCCGCTATAGTGAAGCGCAAGAACTATCTTGGCGAGAACTGCGACTGGATATTATGGGGTTGGGCGGCCCCGGACTTATCTAAGAGGGAAAGCGCGGCCGAGAACGAACACTTCTTGGGCCTGTGGAAAAAGTCCAGGCTGCCGGTAGAATTAAAGACCAGAGCATTCATGCCGGCTAATCAAAAACTCGCCCGCTCGCGTGGTTTTACACCGAAATACGTAACTGTAGCCAAGATGGTCTGAATTGCCGTGCCTGTACCGGTCATGTGATCGGAGAGACTAAGGGAAACAATATGAAAAAAACCAGCGCCTGGAAGAATATGGGGAAGATACACAAGATAGCGGTTCCACGGGTCATAGATAAGACTTTGCTGACGGCCTATGGCTGGTCGGCGGAGGTGCCCAGCGTCCGCTTTGAGTTCAAGAAGACGCTGAAGCTCGCCAAGTTCCCCCTGGTAAAGATACCTGCCGGCTGCCTGTTGCGCCTGGGCGCCAGCGCTCCCGGGAAAAAACTCGGGTACTCCGGTAAAGCGGCTCCCGCCACGGGGATAGAGGCCCGCCCGCCCAGGAATTTCGCGGAATTAAAGAGGGTTAACCGGCTGGCGCACCGGGCTTACCTGAAGGAGTGGGGTACTAAAGTGGGAGGCTTCTTCCTTACCGCCGCAAAGAAATATGAAACGAAGTACCTGCCTAAGACAAGGTCCCTGATAATGCTTAGGAAGGGCAAGCCGGTCGCGCTGTATTCGCTGCTGAAATACGCTGAGAAAGGCAGAACAACCGATATAGTCACTTGGCACTGTCCTTTTGTACGCCTTTCCCCCGCTGAAGTGCGCAGCGTTTGGTATCAGGCTTCTTCCTGGATGGATTCAGCCTCCAAGGGCCGGCTGGTAGTGGGCCTGGACCATTTCGATAAAGCGTCGGTCAAGTTCTTCGCGGGCCTCGGTTTCAAAGTGGACCGTATCCGCATAGTGCGCATGTGAAGGCTCGGGTGATAGGGGACGCTGATGACTAAATGACTATTTACTAACAAATCATTCGAGACCGCCGGGGAAGCCCGGCGGTTTTGTTTTGGTAGAATAGTGGAATATGGCGCGGATAATATTCATTGTCGTGTTCATCGGGTTCTTTATCCTTAATACACTTCAGGAGAAGGGATTTAAGGCGCGGGGATTGGATACTGGCGGCGAAAGGCCGGTTAGAAAGGGCCTGTTCGCGCTGGGGAAACTTTCGACCATAATCTGCTGGGCAGCGGCTTTCGCGCAGGCTTGCGGGCTTAATCTGCGTCTGATAGCGCTTCCCCGAGGTCTGGAACTGGCCGCCGCCGTGCTGTTCCTCTTCGGCTTCGGCGTGCTGTGGCTGGCCTACCGGGACCTCGGTGACGCCAATACTACCGGCCTGCCCGCTGCGGTGACCGAACTTAAGACCAAGGGGATATACGCCTGGTCGCGCAATCCGTTGTACGCCGGCCTTTACCTTATGACGGCCGGAGCGGCGACCTATTGCAGCAACGTGGTAGTGCTGGTGCTGAGTGTGACTGCGGTCGGCGTGCATCACCGTATAGTGCTTGCTGAAGAGAAATTCCTCGCCGCCCGTTTCGGCCAAACTTATATGGATTACAAAGCCGCCACCAGGCGTTATCTGTAAAGTGGAAAAGGGAATAGATAAAATGAATGAGCCAGCGGGGAGATAGGGGCTCGCTCCTTATGAAGACTAAAATCGTTTCGCACATTGAGGAGCAGGGGTACATGCTCCGCGGTATCGGCCGCACATTTTTCCGCCGGGGCAGATAGCGGCGGATAGGGGACGCTGCTTCCTAACTTCCTAATTTATTGACGCCCCAGTTTGCAGCGGTGGTTTAGGAAGATAGTAAGCAGCGTCCCCTGTGCCCCGCGCTAGACCATCAAACGGCGGTCGGGCCCGCGTTCACCGCCGTCTACCAGTGGTTCGAAACGCTAGGGGATTAAGGGGAAAAGGTACCAGGAGACTTTTTAGTAGAATACTGTTTTATAGTCATGCGGAACCGCCGAGAGAGCTCGGCGGTTCTGTTTTTGTAGAATAGTAGCTGATATCTTTTATAGCCGGGCGAGAGGGGATATGAAGGAATTGAAGGCCGAAGACCTTATTCGGATATATTCGTTGAAGCCGCATCCGGAGGGTGGATTTTACCGCGAGACTTACAAGTCCGCGGCCAGGGACGAGCGCGGCAGGCATTATTGCACCGGGATATATTTCCTGCTGCCGAGAAAGGCCACGTCCCGTATGCACCGCTTGAAGTCGGATGAGATGTGGCATCACTACGGCGGCGGCGCATTGACCGTGGGTATGATATTCCCCGGCGGCAGGGAGGAGCGGGTGGTGCTCGGGCCCGATGCCGGGGCGGGGGAGGTGCAGCAGTTCGTGGTCCCCGCCGGCACGTGGTTCGGGGCCTGGCCGAAGCCGGGCGCCGGGTACGCTTTCGTCGGCTGCACCGTGTCGCCCGGCTTCGAGTTCTCCGATTTCGAGTTCGGGGAGCGGGCGTTCCTGCTGAAGGAATTCCCCTCGTCCGGGAAACTGATCAGGAGCCTGACCTGAATGGGGGCTAGGGGATACACGCAACGTATTGCATTGCTGAAAATTAAGTTGTGTGTCACTGTAATTGGTAATTTATGCTGAAAATAATAGTCTTAGAACCTGCCGTTTTGGTGTTTTTTGCTGTCAGTTTGCGGGTCCGCTTCAACAGCGAAGCGAGCGCGCCGGTGCAGGTTCTAGTGGCCGGGGCCGACCTGCCGGCTTGTACTATCCTGAGTGAGCGCCTGGTCGGGATAAGGACTATGCCCAGGAGGGAGATACAGCAAGACGCCATCTATATACTGACTAATTCGGATATGAAGATGGTCTCTGGCTTGGTCTCGGCCGTAAGTATCCCCAAGTGTAGGGAAACGTCTATTATCGGAAGCGTTTAAGCTCCCTATGGGGGAAAAGAAGTAGCGGGAAAAGGTTGCACCTTTTCATGGGTTTAGGATAAAAGAGATCTGTAGAGTTTTTAGAGAGCGGCTTATTTGTCAAAGGAATAATTGTGAATAAGGAAAATCTGCTTCGAATTGTTTCTGGAACTGCCGCGCTGGTTATTTCCACTGTATTCGCGGCGGCATATAGCTGGGTAAATCTGAATAATTCGAGCTATTGCAATTCAGGGGCGATGCATCCTCTTCCAACCGAACTGTTTTCGAGGATTGCGCCATTCGGGCTCGTGATACCGCTTGCCTTTGCGATTTTTGGTTTCTATCTCTGCCGGAAAAAAGATAGTGGCCACGCGTGCCATGTCCTTTCGCATGTGGGATATCTTTTTTCCTTCGCATGGTCATTGATCGCGGTTTGGGTTTGGTTTCTGCCTTCCGTCTCAATTGGCAGTCTTGCCCCGTAGGCGGACGGGCGGGCGGGAGAAAAGGCGGGAGCCTTTCGTAAGCAAGGAAAAATGTCTATATCGTATGTGTAATCTTTTCAGGGTCGCGGCTAAAACAGGCGGCAGGAGTTTTCTTGTATTCGCGGTCCTTTTTGAAGGGGATCTGGGGACACAATACTTAACTCAATGAATTAAGTGTTGCGTCCCCAGATTTTAGTTCATTTCCAGGCTGCGGTTGACTCTAGCGACGGACGCAGCGGAAGCCGGGCCCGGGCTTGGACGCGTCCCAGAAGGAGTTGGTGTTAGCGTAGAAGACGCCGGGGCAGGTGGCCCAGTCGCCGCCTTCCATCCCCGAGCCTCCGCCGCGGAAGATGACCAAGCCGCCCGAACCCTGTAGCCCAGGCCGAGGGAATTCTCATCCTCGTCGCAGCGGCCGGGGTAGGAGCCGGCGGAGCCGAAATGCCGCCGATAGGGTTCGGGAGCCGAGCATGGCCGGCCCCGGAAGTCCCCCGGCACCGCCTCGCCGACCGAAGTGCTGGTCCATTCGCCCGTATTGCCGCCCATATCCCAGATCACCTCGCCCGAAGAAAGGAGGTGGTCGCGCTTGCGCGGGAAGTCCGGGCTGTCGCCGCGCCGGCAGCCGGGATGGCGCGGGGGGAAGCCCTCAGTGGCGCAGGGATCGTCCGGGATGGTGCCGCCGAGCTCCGTGGAGAAGTTTCCGATATTGAGAGACCCGGACCCGGGCTGGCCCGATGACCAGTTGGCGCCCACGGCTTCGATGTCGCGCGCGATGGTCTGCCATTCGTCGTTGCTGATGAGTGCGTAGCCCGGGCCCAGCGCGGCGCAAAGCGCGACGGCCTGATCGCGCGAGACCTGCATCCAGGGCTTGCCCGCGGCCCGGGAGGCCGCCTTGCCGCCGCGCTCCTTCATCTCAAAGCGCGCGACGCAGAAATCCCGCGTAGCCAGGTCGGGGTTTCCCGTCACGAGGAGGTAGCCGCCGGGACAGGGTGCGCCCGGTCCCGGGCCCCTGCGGCCGGGCGCGCAGGCGACCGACAGGAGGAGCAGGAGTGCGAGCGGAAGGGCGGTCCGAATGGCACTCAAATTGACAGGCTCTGGAGCTGTAATAAGCATAAGGTTCTCCACTCCCCGCCGGAGCTTATTCTTTAAAAAATATTTCAAAAAGCGGTTCCCCGCTGTCCGCTTTCCCTATAATAACAAAAAGCGGGGAGTTTTTCTGTAATTTTGAAGCTCCGCATTGGGGCAGCCAGCGTGTTCGGAAACATGTTTTGTTACTAAAACGCGCTTTGGTTAACCTTCCTGTTGTAGACCGAAAGAAAATTAAAAGAACCTCTTTAGCCCCTGCCGCGAACGCTCTCTGACGGCTAAACTAGATATATCCGAAGACGTTCAAACTGTACGGCGGCAAATCTCCCGGAGACGCGGGATAGGCCGGAGAAAAAAGGGGAAAACAAAATGAAAAAAGTACTGTTAATGATCATCACTCTTGCGATATCGGCCGCGGGATCGGTTTTTGCCTCCGGCACCGCATTCGATGAGCTCCGGTCGGGCTCAGACCTTCCGGAAGTGAAGATCGCCTCGCCCTTTGCCCCGGTCCTGGAAATCAAACTTGACGGGTCAGCTACAGACCACATCTATCAGGGCGGGACTGTAGACTCCAGGGAAAAAGCCGACGCCGACCTCCAGAGCTATCTGATGAACATGAAAGCCGGCGGCGCGGAAATAGTTTCCTCCTTTGTGGATTCGATCGAAGATGGGCAGAGCACGCTTTACCGCTTCGTTATAACTTACAGGGGTAAAGAGGTCGGCACTTTCCTGTTCGACGGTTTCCCCGCCAAAGACAAAGCGGACATAGCCAGAGACCAGGCGCTGGCGGGCTTCCAGAAAGCCGGCATCCCCGTGGTTAAATACGGGATACGCTTCGCCAGCGGAGCCTTCAGCTTCTACGCCGTGTATATGATGCCCGAGAACGATCCCAGAAAAGAAATGAGCTATATGTCCCTTCCTCCGGAAGCTACTTCCCCCCTCAATATGGACATGAACGCGACGGTCCGCCTCCTGGAAGCCAACGGCATGCCGGTGCTTTACTCCCTCGCCAGCGACGCGAAAACCAGGTTCATGATCAGGTTTATCGGCAAAGGCGAGATAAAGCGCGTACAGGGCGGAGGCTACGGCTCCTACCCAGAGGTGCTACAGGGGATACAGCAAAAGCTGGGCGAGCTTTCCCAGATCCCCGGCTCAATGCCTCTGGACTTCAAAGTCTATATGTCGAGCCTTTCTTACGCCATTGATTACCTTCAGCCTTAAATAAGTAGGGATAGGGGGCGCACATGAGGAACCGCCGGGGGAGCCCGGCGGTTTTGTTTTGGTAGAATAGTGGTGAACCGTATGGGGGAAAGTATGTTTAAAAAAATTACTGTTCCGGTTTTCTGGGCGGGGATGGTCCTTACCGCCGTTCTGGGGGCGCGTCCGCTCAGCGGTGCCGGGGGCGGCGCCGGGGATGAGGACTACCGGGTGGTGTCCATGGAGAAAGACCAGGCGAAAAAAGGCGCCGCCGGCGCCGCGGACTGGGACGAGATCTTCACGGCGAACAATTACGACAAGCTTACCGGGAACGACGAACAGAGCAAGAAAGCCGAGCTGGCGGAAGATTTCGACGCCGACATCCTCGACCGGGAGCGGCAGGTCGACTGGTACGGGGCCGCGGAGGATTGTGCCGGTAAGGGGCGGCTGCCTGACCATAAGGAGCTGTTGAAGATCTGGGACGCGGAATGCAAAGAGAGCACCTCCGCCGTATGCAGCGCCGTCTATTGGACGTCGGAAAAAAAGGAGGAGAGGGCCCTGGGGGTTAATTTCCTCAATGGCTACGTGGTGCCGAAAGACCTCGATTCCTTCGCCTATGTCCGCTGCGCGGCGGGTAAACCTGGCCGGAAGCCGGCGGCTGCCCGGTCCTCCGCAAAAGCCGGGAACAAGAAGGGCGGTGATACTTCGTCCAAGGTAATAGAATTTATCCGCAATTACCGGCCAATGCCGGATGGCCCCCAGCTTTGGGATAAAATGGTCGTTATAATTTCCGGCGCCGGCGGCAGCGCCGGCGCTGCCAGCTGGGAGGTTAAGAAAAAGGGGCCCGGCTTGTTTTCCGCCTCGGCGCTGGTGCCGGCGGGCGATGGCGAGATAAAATTCACTTTCAAAGTTAATATGGGGAAAAAGACAGTGACGCCGGCCGATGCCCGCGCCAAAGCCGTGTTCAAAGCCATAACCGATCCCGAGATCGCGGACGGGGATATGCACTAAAGGGGAAAAGGCGCCACGGACGACTGGATATGGCTGAGGATAACGATATAAAAAACAGTAGCTCGCGTAAAAAGCTGAAAGTGAAAAGGCAGCAGGAGCCTTTTGTGTTGAAGTTACAGCCGCCCGCCAGGAGGATTTGATGTGCAATATCGGAAGTGCTCTGGCCGTATTTAAAATGGCGCCCGTGTTCTTAGCCGGAGCGTTTTTGTTCGGAGCGGCTTTTGCTCCGCAAAACGTTTCGGGGGAAACTGAAGTTCCGTCAATTTCATCCTTTCGGAATTCCCCAGGCCGGGTAAATATACGGCGGCATGCGGAAGACCAGGTAAGTCCGCAAGGGCGGGCACGGCGCAAGGTGATATTCGCTGTATATCACGCCGTGACGGTGTTCTTGTTCGTCGCGGTATTATTCGCGGCGTTCCCCAGGCCAGGCAGGTGGTCCTTGCCGGCGGCTCTCGGGTGGCCGCGCCTGCTGTCATTCTCCCTGTGGTTCCTCGCGCTGGGTCTGCCCGCCTATTATGACAGAACATATGCTGATGAAAATGGCATTTATGGCTTCACTTGCCTGTTGCTGGGGCCGTTAACTGTCGCCGCCATCCCCGAATATGGCCCGTACATGATACTGGGCTGGCTGGCTAACCTCCTGCTTTTCTGGCACCTCATGTTTCCCCGGCCGCGCCCGCTGCTGCTGGCACCTGTCTTTTATGGATTCGTTCTGTCGTTAAGCGCTCTGCTGGTGCGGCGGATACCCAGCAGCAGTGCCGATATTAATTCCAGTTTCGGCCCGGGAGGTTATGTCTGGATAGGCAGTTTCCTGGTTTCTTTCCTCGTAACACCTTGGCAGAGGAAAAAATAGGGGAAAAGGCAGCAGGAGCCTTTTGTATTGTTTTTGTAGAATAGGGGAAACTGGAGGTTTGGGAAATGAAGAGGATTTTTATTGCGGTTGCGGTTGTGGGGCTGGCTGGCGGGCTGGCGCTGGCTAAGAAAGAGCGGCCGCTGCCCGCGCCTAACGGCATTGAGCTGCCGGCGGACTTCGCCGACTGGCGTATTGTTTCCACTTCGGTGCGCTCCGACAACGACACCATGCGCGCGGTGCTTGGGAACAAGGCCGCCATAAAGGCGGCCCGGGAAGGGCGCGTCAACCCGTGGCCGGACGGCGCGGTGCTGGCCAAGGTGGTCTGGAAGCGCGCCGGCCTGGAGGAGTGGCCGCCGGCTTCGGTGCCGGGGGATTTTGTACACGTGGAGTTCATGATAAAGGATTCCCGCAAGTACGCGCGGACCGGCGGCTGGGGCTTCGCGCGCTGGCTGGGCAACGGCCTTAAGCCGTACGGCGCCGACGCGGGGTTCGTAAACGAGTGTTTCGCCTGCCATCAGCCGGTGAAGGACCGCGACTACGTCTTCACCCGCCCCGCCGCCCTGCCGCGTATCCCCTAGCCCGCCCGACGGTTTTGTTTTGGTAGAATCCTATGTGTCGCGGTTCGTGGCAGGCGGAGGCGGGAATAAAAATGAAAAAGCTGACTTTGATCGGGCTGGTTGTTGCGGCGGGGCTTTTAGCGGGCTGTAAGAAACAGATGAATTCATATAAAGCGGACCTTGCGTATCAGCAGGGCGCCGTCAAGTACGATTTTTCTGTTTCTGTTAAGGATGAAGTGCTTTATGTTTCCATCAGGCGCAACGGGGCGGGGCTGCCGGGCCTATCCGGTAACCGCGTGCCAGGCGGGGAGGTGGCTGGGGTGGCGGCCGCGGACCTTAACGCCGACGGGACCCCGGAGCTGTATGTGTTCCTCGGCAAAGACTCCTCCGCGCCAGCTTTGTTGGCTTGTTCCTGCGGTGAGAAGGAATGCGCCAGTATAGGCATAGAGGGCGGAGGCGGCGGCCAGGAGCCTATGGATTACTGCGGCGGGGATTCATACAAGATAGAAGGCAACAGGCTGCTCCGGCACTATAACGGCTGCAAACAGGCTAAAGGCGAGCGGCTGTTCGTAAAATACGCCCTAAAAGAAACTTCTTTCGGCCTTATGCTTAGCAGTGCGGGCATTGGTAAAACCACAACTACGCGGTGAATGAGGGGAAAAGGTCCCAGGAGAGGTTTATATATGAAAAAATCGCTATCGGGTCTTTTGATGTTTCTGGCGAGTGTTGCAGTTGGTCCCGGGCTTACGAACGGGCAGCAACCGGCCGTGCCCGCGGCTTACACGGAGGCGGTCAGAGTGATGCGCGCGCACAAATTCTGTGAGAACGATATAAAAAGCTTTGTGCACCGCGTGTTCGGCATGTACGATAAGCATGTCCCGGTAAAAGAGTTCCTTCCACTGCTGGCCGACAAAGGGCTTGAGATGAAATTCCCCGAGGCCACGCTCAGGTCGCATGCGGACTTTAAGCGATGGTACGCGGATGGCGGCCGGAACTTCGAGTCCAACACTCACATCCTGGAGCGGGTGGACGTGCGTTTCCCCGGAGACGGCCGGTATTTAGTTGACCTAGTAGTTTTCTGGCAGGCGGTTGGAAAGGACGGCAAGTATGTCAGCTTCAGAGCTCACCAGGTCTGGACACTAGAGAACGGCTCAGGAAAAGAGCCGCGTATACTAACCTATTTGGTGGAGGCGGCCCCGACTGTGTAAGGGGGAAAAGGCAGGGGGGAAAAGGCAGCATGAGCCTTTTGTAGTTTAATTCTGTAAATCACACATCTCATAGGCGAAAAGTCCTTAAAAAGGTACCAGGAGACTTTTCTCAGGAGACTTTTCTGGCACGCGCTTCGCGGCGGCAGCGGCGCCGGCTATGCACAGAGTGCCGGCAGCCAGGAACAGCCAGTCGCGCGGCTGCATTACGGCGTAGGCGCCCCAGAGCACTATCGAAACGATTATGGCCAGCGGGCTCTTGAGGTTGTTCATCACCGCCAGCACTCCGGGCTTCACTTGTACGGCGCCGGTGTTCCACAGGAAGAAGCCCGCGCCGGAAGCCACCAAGCCCAGGTAGAGGAGCGCCGTCCAGCGCTGTAGGCTATAGCCGGCCAGCTCGCCCCAATTGGAACCGAAGACCGCCCACACGGCGGAGACCAGCACGCCGCCAAGGTAAAGCCAGCCGAAAATACTTGCGTCATTCTCCGCCGGGTTGCGGAGGCGCCAGTCCTTGTAGGCCACCTGTCCCCAGGCGAAAGCCGCGTTGGACACCTGCATCACCGCGAAGGCCGTCCAGAAAGTACGACGATCCGCGGCCCAGCGCTCTACCAGTGCGGCGCCAAGGATGGCGGCCGCCGCCGCGGCGTACAGCCCCGCCGGTACGCGCCCGCCGCGGCGCGAGTGCAGCAGCGCCACATAAAGCGGGGTCAGCACTGTGAACAGCGCCACCTGGTAGGCCTGCAGCGCGACAAAGCAGTAGTTCAGCGCCACGTACATCAGGCCGAACTGCACTGCCCCTATGCCCATCAGGGCCGGCACTCCGGACCGGCCGCAGCGCGGCAGGCGCAGCCACGGCAGCAGCGCCAGCAGGGCCAGCGCCAGCCGGATGAACGTGATTAGCACGGGGTCAGCGCCGGCTATCCATTGTTTATTTATCCCGAAAGAGAAAGCCCAGAGCCAGGAGACTATTATAAGGCGCGTCATACATTCATTGTATAACTTCCCAGTTTCCGGCTTCCACCTTCCCGCTGAGGGGAAAAGACAGCTGGGAGAAGGCAGGAAGGGAAAAGGTACCAGGAGAGTTTTTGAACCTAGCGTAGCGGGGGTAGGGGACGCTGATGAATGAATGATTATTTATTAATTAGTCATTTGAGACCGCCGGGGAAGCCTGGCGGTTTTGTTTTGCAGGCGGAGCCGCTTCGCCACGCGAAGGCTCTTGCGGCGTCAAGGCTCGACGATAAAAAGACAAGGTCCGGCGGCCCAATCGGGGCTGGGCCCATAGGCGGCGCGCTTTTGGGCACAAAGCCTTATGCGGCTCCGGCCGGCTAATTTATAAACTAATTCCGTTGTTATAAACTTGTTTTCAGAGATTTTTCTAGGAGACACGATGAAATTATTGATAACCGCG
>Ga0209212_1006326_pt1 | contig 13598 bp, 12 predicted proteins | sample RifGroC2_FD_183996 | JGI IMG/M metagenome (GOLD analysis project Ga0209212, IMG submission 183996) | Groundwater microbial communities from Rifle, Colorado, USA - Groundwater C2 (SPAdes) (version 2) | ecosystem: Environmental > Aquatic > Deep subsurface > Groundwater | place: Rifle, Colorado... | reverse complement strand
GTGCGCCGCATGTTGATCAATCAGAGCCATACCGCGGGATGACGAACAGACCAGATAACAACCCAAAAGCTGGCCCAGGATATCGAGGGAGGAAAAAAAACCCTTCGTGACTTCGTCACTCTTTGCTTGAGGGTCGGCATAATCGTTCTCGGACCGCTGGAGCCCTCTCCGCTGCGAAATCCCCCCCACATAAGGCAGAGGGCTCTCCTGAACCCCGGAAAAAGGCGGTTCGCCATGCGGGATAATGTGCGACGGCTCCTTGGCCTCCTTTCTCAGCGCCTCGCGCACAGCCTCCGCCACTCCATCATGAACCTCCGCCTGTCTTCGAAAGCGCACCTCATATTTCGCCGGATGGACGTTGACATCCACCTCCTCAAAGGGGATCACAAAATAAAGTACCACCGCGGGATACCGCCCTTTCATCAACAGGGTCTCGTAGCCTTGGAGAACGGCATGGGTCAGGATGCGATCACGGACGAAGCGTCCGTTGACGTAAGTAAAAAGATAACGGGCATTAGAAAATGAGCTCGGCGCGGAGCTTAAAAAACCGGAGATCCCCATCTTCCCCTTGCCCAAGCTGAAGGGCATCAATCCGGCGGCGATCTCGTCCCCCAGGACCTGATGTAAGCGGTCCCGCGGCGTCTGGGCAGCTACGTAGTCACACAGCATTCTTCCGCCATGATACAGCCGGAAATGGACTTTTGCGCAGGCCAGCGCCATACGGTTTATGACATCACAGATATGTCCCAGCTCCGTCGACGGAGATTTTAGGAACTTGCGCCTAGCAGGGGTATTAAAAAACAGTTCGTGCACCTCGACCGTTGTGCCTGCGGGACAACCTGCCGCCACAGGCTCTTTTTTCTTCCCTCCCTCAACCCGCAGCCGTGAGCCGGCCTCCTCCTGTCGCGTACGGGAGACGATCTCTAACTTGGATACGGAGGCAATACTGGGAAGGGCTTCCCCTCGAAATCCCAGCGTAGCAATGCGAAACAGGTCGGCCTCGGCTCTCAGTTTACTGGTTGAATGCCTATCGAGCGCGAGCGGCAAATCCTCGGAAGCTATCCCCTCGCCATCATCGCTCACTCGGATCAGAGAGGTTCCACTCCCTTCCACCCATACGGAAATCTCTCGCGCCCCCGCGTCGAGGGCATTCTCCACCAGCTCCTTCACTACCGAGGCGGGTCGCTCCACAACCTCGCCCGCGGCAATGCGACTCACCCAGTTCTCGGGAAGAAGGATGATCTTCACAAAACAAACTCCAGGGAGCGCGCAAATATATTATTAAAATGGGAATGAATCGTCTCGCAGTTCATCGTCTCTCCAGATCGCTATTTAGGCAAGCATAACTTACAGCTCAAGAGCTGGTCAAGAAGATTAACGCTCTTGACAACAATAAACTTCGCCGGGTAAGGTAAAAAAAACGTATTCGATCGCGTTCAGCAAGCCCGGCGCTTTAGAGTTATGTCTCACATCAGGAGGTCGCAGTGAAAAGAGTGATCCCAATCGTTGTGTTTTCTCTTTTTTGCTCTCTGGCCCCTCGCCTCGGAGCTTCCCAGGAAAATACCGGGGTGGAGATGAAGGTGAAGAGAGTGATGCTCGATCCCATAACCAAAAGCCCGGTAGTGATTCTCGAAAATACCAAGGACAAAAAGCTGATTCCAATCTGGATTGGCGAGCAGGAAGCCTTGTCCATCGCGATGGAACTCGAAAAAGTGACGACTCCTCGACCGCTCCCCTACGATCTTATCCGAAACATATTACAAGGACTCGGCACGACACTCCGCCGTATTACCATAACCGACCTACGAAACAACACTTACTTCGCCAACCTCACACTCAAGCTTAAGGATCAGGAGTTCCAAATTGATTCCCGACCCAGTGATGCCATTGCTCTTGCCCTGAAGATGAAAGCCCCGATTTATGCCTCACCTCAGCTCTTGGCCAAGGCCAAGGAGCTGCCTGCCGCTGAAAAACCGGGGGAGGATGTTCGGAAAGTCATGGGCATTCAGGCCCAGGATCTGAATTCGGAGCTGGCCAGTCTGCTTGATCTTCAGGTCAAGAACGGGGTCCTGGTAGCCGATGTTGAATTGGGTAGCCCCGCCTCAAAGGCCGGAGTCCAAAGGGGGGATATCATCCTAAAGGTCAACGACAAAACAATACATAAAGTCGCTGACCTGGAATCGCTTTTTCAGAGCCTCAAAAGAGCCGGCCAACTCAAGATGGAAATCTCGAGAAAGGGCAAGACCGCCTCGGTAACAGTGGACTTGCCTTCTTAATTGAGAGCTCCGACTAAGCCTTCCCGTTGCCGCTAAATAGGATCTTGCCCCACTTCTTGGCTGTCGCATCCAGCACTTCCTTGCTGGACTCGGCCACCGGGGGAAAATCCTTCATCCACTCAAATGGCCGGCAGGCATCAATGATCGCCCTCGAGTTGAATCCTTTTTTGCCCGGCTGAATTATTGGATCCAGAGGACCGCTCCAGCAACGGCGAATAATATCGATGTCCGTATCGGGGTCAGAGCGGCTCGACATCGCCCAAATAACGTCATCGGTATTGGAAGGATCAATATCATCATCAACAACGATAACGTAGCGGCCAAGATAGGCCCCGGCATGGCACTGCGAGGCCACCACAGCCGCCTGCTTGGCGTGGCCGGGATAACGCTGCTTGATTGAGACCACGAGGACCAACCGGCTTCCACCGGACACAGTGAGCCATACCCCCTTGACATCCGGCACCCCGGCTTTTTCCATCTCATCCCAGATCAGAGCGGAGCGGAGATAGGAACGATACCATCCGAGCTCTACCGGAGGCCTTCCCGGAGGTGAGCCCAGAATGATAGGATCATTTCTGTGATACAGTCGTTTAATTCTTACAAACGGCTCCGGCCTCTCCGCGCTGGCGTAATAGCCGGTCCACTCCCCGAACGGCCCCTCAACCTTCGTCTGGTCGAAGACCACATCTCCCTCAACCACGATCTCGGCGTTCGCAGGAAAGGGAAGTCCGGAATACTCTCCCTCGATCAGCTCCATCGGCTCCCCCCCCCCCCCGCCGATAAACTCGTACTCTGGAACCCCGTAAGGCACTTCGATGCTCCCCGCCAGAAAAACCAGCGGATCATGGCCAAACGACATCGCAATCTTGCATGGCTTTCCTGAGCTGATGTATTTCTCCCTCTGAATACGACCGTGCTTACCCGGTGAGATGTAGAACCCCACGCTATCCTTATCATGAATCATAACCCGGTAGGTTCCCCAGTTGACCCAGCCTTCTTCCGGATCACGGGTGATGTCGATACTGCCCGTTCCTATATAGCGGCCGCCGTCAAGGTCGTGCCATTTGGGGGTAGGGAATTTAAGGAGATCCACATCTTTATCTTTATAGACATTTTCGAAGAGTGGGCCTTTCTTTACGAACTTTGGCGGGATCGGCTTGATCTTCTTATATCGCTCCCTCCAAGCGCGGACGAAATCCATTTTGGTTTCGCCCTCAGGGAGGTCCAAAGTAAGAGCGAGTCTCTTCCGGGAACTCAAGGAATTCGACAGTACCCTGTACCCTTTGGGGTAGTCCTTAATCTCGTCGAAAAGAACCGCCGGTCCGTCGTCACGGTGAGCTACCAACTCAGTGATGGCGCCGATCTCCAAATTCCAATCGCATTGCTTAAGCGTTTTCACCTCTCCCATTTCCTCCGCCTTCCGAATCCAATCCCTCAGGTCCCGATATTCCATAGGCCCCTCCTCCTTCTAAACGGGAAACGTCACATAAACTGGAACTTCATCGACCTTAGCGAAATATTAGCGAAGGGTCAAGGCTCGTCCCTCCAATCATCCGATACGCCGATCAGCGGGCGAACTCCCACAACGCTGAAAAATAATTCTTGCAGGGAGACTTCCTTTGAGTGTCTCACTTCTTGAAAACGGTGGAATAGCGTAAAGTAAAACAGCAGCCGGCAGAGCGCGGACAATGCGAAGAGACTGAGAATTGGATACCCGCGGAGCGCGGGAAGCCTGGAGGCGAGAAAACCACCGAGCGTGGCCCCAAAACACAGGGCCGTGCCATTGATAACGTTAAAGTAACTGATACAGCGGACGCGCTTCTGGGGCGTGACCGCGTCGTAGATAAAATTGCTGCCACAGAGCGTAAGACCGCTCGACGAAAAACCCGCCAACATCTGAACCAATGTGAGGTAGAATACGTTCTGAGACAACAACCAAAAAAGCGGCGTTACGGCAACCAGCAAACCGCTCAGTCGCAGCAGCCGGACATTTCCGACTAGATCCGCATGCCTTCCCCACCAAGGCAAGGCGAGCAGTCCCGCAACGATTGACGCTACCTGAATTACCATATAGGTCAGATAATTGAATTGAAGGTCGCGCAGCATGAAGACAACAAAGAACGGAGCCGCCAAATGGGTTGCGAACGTCAGGCCTGCCACATAGGCGGCAAACTTGACGAAATTGCTTTCCCTGAACTGCGCTAGAAAATCGAAAAAGGTAAAATCGCTCGCCGGATCCCTTCTTTGATGCACATCGCTCATCTGCGCGATATAGCCGGCAGAGACGAAACGGCATGACGCCGCGACCAGAAAGATAAGGAAGAATCCTGAGACGTGCGAGAGTTCTTTAGTCCAGTATAGCGCGAGTCCGGCCGCCGCCATGCTGCTGACATTGACCATGCCCAGCATTCTGTTTCTCCAGCCAAAGTAACTGCCCCGCTTGCCCTTTGGGAGGTATTCGGTCATGAGACTTCCCCAGGCAGGAACAGTCATGGCGCCGCTGATGGAAAATAACACCAACAATAAGAGAAGAAATTCCACGCGGAATGGAAATTCGATCCAGGCCAGGAAGGCGATCGCCAGGAGCATGGCGGCCTGAGTAGAGACCGCGCGCGTCAAAAGCTTTAGCCGCCCGCCCATGCGCTGCACTGCATCCACCGCATAGAGCTGAGATACAGAGCTCAGCAGCTTGGGGAAGGCGCTCACCAGTCCTACCTGCTGAACGGTAGCCCCTAAGAGCAGTGCAAACGGGATGACGTAATGGTCCGTCACACCCGCCATAAGCGAGGCAAAGACGCCGTCCTTGAAAGAGGCCCGCAGACTTTCCCTGACGTTTATTCTTGGTCGCCGCATTTCACACAAACAGCCGCCTGGCAGGGATCATTGAAATCAACCCGGGGACATGCTACCCATCTACCGTGCGAGGAAAGATCGGAGAACTCCACGAGATTTCGGCCATTGTGGCAAATATGAAGAAATATGGCAAGAAAGTCGTATTCACCAATGGCTGCTTCGACATTCTGCACCGGGGACACCTCCATCTGCTCCGGGAGGCGAAACAGCTCGGTGATCTTCTCGTGGTTGCTTTGAACAGCGACCATTCGGTCAGGAAAATCAAGGGTAAAGACCGCCCCATTGTGCCTGAATCCGAAAGAGCGGAGTTGATTGCTGCGCTGGAGATGGTAGACTATGTTACACTGTTTGATGAATCCGACCCACACAATGTCATCAAGGAGCTGAAACCGGATGTGTTGGTGAAGGGTGGAGACTGGGGCAAGAACGATATCGTCGGGGCAGAAATGGTGCAGCAAAATGGCGGAACGGTCGCCGTCATACCCTACCTTAAGGGGTACTCCACGACTCAGATAATCGAAAGGATGTGTAGGAAATAACTATGGCAAGAGTCTGCGCAATCTGTGGCAAGGGAAGGTCCGTCGGACACAACGTCAGTCATGCCAATAATAAGACCAAGAGGATCTGGCAGCCCAATCTGCAAACTGTCCGTGCCCGCGCGGGCGGCCAGGCAAAGAGGATTCTCGTATGCACTCAATGCATCCACTCCGGCCGGGTCGAGAAGGTCGCCTGAACGCCCAAGGCGCATTGCAAAATTAAAATTGCAAATCTAAAATTTTAAACTTTTCACTTTGCATTTTGAATTGCCGGGATTTTATCCCTTCGCCCTTGTCGCCTTGTTGACCCCTTTTACCCTGGAGATATTCCGCAACACTCGCTTAAGCTGTTCCGAGTTTGTGATCATCACTTCAAAGGTGTTTAGGGCCTTTTGATCAGGGAACGTCCTTACCTGGGCCCGCGCAATATTGACTTCCGCACTGGTAATGGCAGCACTGATTGCCGCCAACAGCCCAGGTCTATCGATGCAGCTCACCTCGATCTTTATCGGCCGCGGCGTTTGACCGTTATCTTGCCAGCTGACCTCGACCTTCCTCTGAGGGTCGCTCTCTAAAACCGTAGGACAACCAACGACATGCACCGTGACCCCTCTACCCCGCGTAATAAAGCCGATAATGGCCTCTCCCGGCAGAGGATGGCAACAGCGGGCAAAACGAAACAGCACATCTTCTATCCCTTTGACCTTAATTGCTAAATCTCGTCTCTGCCGCGAGACCAGTCGGAAAAGCCGCTCCAGGGTTCCCTCCCCCTGTTTCGTGCCCAATTCGAGCTTATCTGCGGGAACCAATTTAGTCAGGACTTGGCGCGGGGTCAGCCTGCCATAGCCGATACTCGCCAGTAAACTTTCCTCGTCCTTCATCCCCAGCTCTTTGGCTATCGCTTCCATCCTTCCTTCACGGCGCAGAGAAGCGTAATCGAGCTTGTAGCGGCCCAGATCGTTTTCCAGGATCTGCCGCCCAAGCAGAACGCTTCTTTCCCTTTGCTGTGACTTAAGCCAATTACGGATTCTCGATTTCGCCCTTGGGCTCTTGACCAGCTTGAGCCAGTCCCGGCTAGGGGTCTGTTGATTGGTGGTGATAATCTCGATCGTATCGCCACTGCGCAGAAGATATTTAAGGGGAAACAGTTGCCCATTGACCCGGGCCCCGGAACAATGGTGACCTACATCTGAATGAATACGGTAGGCAAAATCTATCACTGTGGAGCCTTTGGGAAAATTGAGCAGATCCCCTTTAGGGGTGAAAACATAGACTTCGTCGGCAAAAAGGTCCTCTTTGATGCTGTGGAGAAATTCCTGCGGGTCTTGAAGGTTTTGTTGCCACTCGATCAATTGCCGTAACCAGGCAAACCGCTGCGTCTCGTTAAACTGAAAATCGTTACTCTCTTTGTAGCGCCAGTGGGCGGCGATTCCTTCCTCTGCAACACGGTGCATCTCCTGCGTGCGAATTTGAATCTCCATGCGCTCCCCATAGGGACCGATCACAGTCGTATGGAGGGATTGGTACATGTTGGGTTTTGGCAGCGCAACGTAATCCTTAAAGCGTCCAGGGACCGGCCTCCAATGGGAATGGATGACCCCAAGCCCCTCGTAACACTCCCTTACAGTATCGACCAAGATTCGAAAGGCGACCAAGTCGTAGATCTGGTCATAGAGGAGATTTTGGCTCTCCATCTTTTGATAGATACTGTAGAAATGCTTCGGCCTGCCGGTGACCACGGCCTCTATCCCCTCCTCTTCCATTTTCTTGGCGATAATGGAGATCACCTCATTGATGTACTTTTCCCGTGCGGCCTTCTTTTTCACTACGTTCCGTTTCAGTTGATAGTAGATCTCAGGATGCAGATACTTAAGGGCATGGTCCTCCAACTCATCCTTGATCCAGGCGATTCCCAGCCGGTGGGACAACGGGGCATAGATCTCCAGCGTCTCTTGCGCCGTCAGGATTTGCTTCTCGACCGGAAGGTGGTCCAGAGTTCTCATGTTATGCGTACGGTCCGCAAGCTTGATCAGGATGACGCGGACATCGTTGGCCATAGCCAGGATCATCTTGCGAAAGTTCTCCGCCTGCTTTTCCTCGCGGCTGGTGAAATTGACCCGGCTAAGCTTTGTAACCCCATCCACAAGAGTGGCGATTTCTTCCCCGAAGACGCTCTTCACCTCATCCAGCGTGGTCAGAGTGTCCTCCACGGTGTCGTGCAGCAGGCCACCCACAATACTGGGCACATCGAGCCTTAGGTCGACGATTATTCCCGCCACGGCCATAGGATGAACTAAATAGGGCTCGCCCGACAGCCGTTTCTGGCCTTTATGCACCTTGGCAGAGAATTCATAGGCCCGTTGGATCAACTCTATGTCCGCCGTTGGGTGGTAAGCTTGCACCTTCTCTACTAACTCGCTTATCTTGGACTCCTTGCTCATGGCCGTTTAAGAGGATCGCAGCTCCCGTCGGAGTTGGGGGATCTTCCATTTCCCCACTCGGGAGATTCTTAGCCTCTCGGCGACGATAATAGACTTCAAAGACTCCAATGCCTTTGGGATCTCGCGGTTTACCACAAAGTAATCATATCGCATGATCGCTCGAATCTCACGTCGGGCATTTTCCAGCCGCCGCCGGATGATCTCGCGGCGATCCGTTCCCCTTAGGGCCAGCCTTTTTTCGAGTTCCCGCAATGAAGGAGGGAGGAGGAAGATAGAGACCGCACGCGGGTACTGTCTTTTAATCTGACGGGCGCCCCGCACATCGATGTCCAAGAGGATATCTATTCTCCCCTTGATGCATTTCTCCAGCGGTCGGCGCGGGGTGCCATAAAAGTATCCGTGAACTCCGGCCCATTCGGCAAATTCACCCCGGCCCCGCATGGCGGCGAATTTCGTTTCCTTCAAAAACCAATAGTCTCGGCCATGGATTTCCCCCGGTCTTCTTGGGCGGGTGGTGCACGAAACGGAAAGCCTCACCTCAGGAAAGATCTTTAAAATGCCGTTGACCAGGGTTGTTTTGCCGGCGCCCGACGGTGCGGAAAGAATAAATATCGTACCTGCACGCTCGGCAACGACTTTGTTCGGCTGGATCATTCTAAGTTCTGCGCCTGTTCTCTGATCTTTTCTACCCGCTCCTTGCCCGCCAGCACCAAATGGACCACGGATAGTTGCGGCACTTTCGAACTAATGGTGTTGAGTTCACGCTGGATCTCCTGGAGAAGAAAGTCCATTTTTTTCCCCACCGGTTCCCGTTCGTTAATGAGACGGCCTAATTCTTCCACATGGGTCTTAAGCCGGACTACTTCCTCATGAATATCCCCTTTAAAGTTCAAGCCGGCTACGTCGGAACCCTCCCTCGGAAGCTCGAGAGAATTGTCCCCCACTCTTGGAAGCAGAGAGTCCTTCAGCCGCAAGGCAATCCTCACCGCCTCCTTTGCCAACCCCGCGCTGACCTTCCGGAGGTGGCGGATCTGGGATTGGACATCAGACTTTAAATGCCGTCCCTCCCGCTCCCTCGAGCGCTCCATATTTTTTAAGGCCGATTCTAAACTCTTCAAGACGAGGCCTCGCTCATCCTCCTCTCTCACCTCCGCTTCCCGCACTCGAAAGAGATCCGGGAGAGTGGCGCAAAGGGAGATATCCGGTTCCCCCTTAAGACCGAATCTCCTCCGGGCGCGCCGCAGCGAGGAAAGATACTGCCTCAATAAGTCTTCATCCAGCTCCAGCTTTCGACCCTGTCCCTTAACGGGAGAGCGTGTAATGAACAGGTCCACGCGTCCGCGAGAAATTCTTTGGCGAATGGTTTTGCGAATTTCCTCCTCGATGGAAAGATACTCCCTCGGCACCCTGAGCTGGATATCGAGGTGCCGATGGTTCAGGGTGCGCACTTGGACGCCGATTTTGGCCCGTCTTCCTTGTCTCACTGCTTCGCCGTAGCCTGTCATGCTCTTCATTTTTGCCCCCGCACGGCCTTTCTCAGTTTCGCCAACGGCACCGCAACTGTCCCCACTTCATCTCCGACCAGGCCCGCTGCGAGGTTAGCAATAACCGCCGCCTCCTCATAGGTAGAGCCACTGGCCAGGGCTAAGGAGCAAGCCGCGACAACCGTATCGCCTGCGCCCGTGACATCGAACATCTCGCGTGGCTCCGTAGAAAAATGCCTGATCTCCCTGCCGGGTCGAAAGAGGCTCATCCCCTCATCCCCACGGGTGATGAGCACCGCCTTGGCCTGCCACATCTGGAGAAGCCTCCTCCCCGCCTCGCGTAATGAGGCCTCGTCCCGGATTTCTATCCCGGACGCCTGGCTGGCCTCCTCCCGGTTAGGTGTGACCAGAGTTGGATTGCGATAGGCCTGAAAATTCTCCCTTTTCGGGTCTGCCACACAGAAACAATGTTTTTCCGAGACAAGCTTGGCTATCAGATCTAAGAGCTCGCGATGAATGACCCCCTTGCCGTAATCGGAGATGACGATACCATCGCATCGATCTATCTGCTTTTCCACGAATTGGCGGATTTTTCGGAGGACGCTACTCCGGATCTCCCCGCGATTCTCCCGATCCAAGCGTACGATCTGTTGATTGCGAGGATGCGCGATGATGCGGCTTTTCTGCGTGGTCTGGAACTTACTTTCCACAAAAACCCCCTGAGCAGAGATCCCGATCTCTTGGAGTCCTTGGAGCAGTCGCCTTCCCGACTCATCGCGTCCTATGACGCCACACGCGGTCACCTTGCCGCCGAGACTTCGAATATTGTGGGTCACGTTAGCGGCGCCTCCCAGACGATAGCTCTCCGAGATTACCCGAAGCACGGGGACGGGCGCCTCAGGCGAGATCCGCTGGACATCCCCCCAGACAAAACGATCCACCATTAAATCGCCCACTACTAGGAGATGGCCGCGATGGAATTTGCCTAGGAGGGCCAAAAGCCTGTTCGTTCTAGACGTCAACTTGACTTACCTCCTCCTTTGCTCTGTTAAAGCCCCATTCCGGATCCATCTGGAGCAGATCATAATAATAATCCTCATTCTTCCTTGCCATTTGCTCCATAGTAAATTGCCGCAAGACGCGCTCGCGCCCTTTTTCTCCCAACTGCCGCAATAGACCCTTTTGGGAAATCAATCGCTCGATAGCCTGGGCCAATGCCTGGGGATTGGTCGGAGGGACGAGCAGGCCGGTAGCATCACTCACAAGCTCCGGAATTCCTCCCACCCTTGTCGCCACCACGGGTTTTCCCGCAGCCATGGCCTCCAGAATAGCAACCCCCAAACCCTCGTAAACAGAAGGGAGCACGAAGATATCGATGGTCGATAAGAAAGCCGCAATATCCGAGACAAAGCCGATCATTTCCACATCTTCCCGCAAACCCAACTCTAGGGCGATCTTTCGGAGCCTCTCTCTTTCAGAACCGTCACCCGCAAAGCGATATTTCAGCCGGTGCCCCCCCCGTTTTAAGAGCGCCGCAGCCTCCAATAAAAACCGGTGTCCTTTCCTCCCTTCCAGAACCGCAGCTGTCCCGATAACTGTCGGGCACCTGTCGGGGTCCGCCGCCGGCACCTTTTGAAACGGTGCAGGGTCAATTCCGCTATGGATGAGACGGATCCTCTCGCGCCGGACACCTCCCTGCAGCAGCAAATCTACGATCTTTTGAGAAATGGCAACTACTCCATCGACCTGCCGGTTGTAAAGATAACTATTATACCAATTTCTCCTTATGGGATAGTCCATCCTCCGAGTTACCAGATATCGGATTTCCGGGTAAATTCGCCTGAGCCACAGGGAAAGGGCATGGGCCCTCTTGGTATGGAAATGAACGATGTCATATCTCTCTTTCCGGATGAGCCGCCTGAGAGAAAAGATTGGTCTGAAATCCAGGTCGTTCCTGACGAAGAGAGGATAGGTCGCAATGCCAATCTTCCGAGCCTCCTGTAGTAGCGGCCCTCCAGGATGGCCCAGGAGATGGCTTTGATGCCCCTCCCGGCCGAGATAGCGGAGAAGACCCATTACCTGGCATTCCCCGCCGCCCCACTCCTTTTCCGGATCCACATGAAGGATTTTCAGCGGTCGACGATCGCTACCCACCTCCCCCTCCGCTCTGCTCCTTCCCTTCGGTAAACTCAGGGCGGTGAGCATCGTCGAACCGTAATTCGTGCTCCCTAAGTTTGGCATACTTAAGGAAGACATAAACCGCCGCGGTCACGGCAACGAAGAAACCGGGAAATCCTTCCATGAAACCTCTCTTCCACAGATAAAAGCGGAAGAAGCGAAACGCCGGCCGACACAGATTGTCCATCCAATGCCAACCCCCCCTTTGCCCTCTAAGCTCCCCTGAAGAGACAGTGGTAAAATGGTTGATGCGCCTTAAATGATCAGCGATATTCCGGTAGGAAAAGTGATGCAAGGGGTGTCTCAGACGGTGGACGCTTCCCTTAATCAGGATCCTCTCGTGCGGATCGGAACCGCCCCAGGTCGCAAGATCCCGCCGGAAGATTCTGATGTCGTAATCAGGATACCAACCACCCCGCCACCACCATCTCCCAAGGTAATGAACGAGCCGTGGCACAGAGAAGGCTGCATAGCGATTTCCGGAGCGCTCAATGGCGCTCAGGATTTCATCGCGCAACTCCGCGGGAACACGCTCATCGGCATCCACGAGGAACACCCATTCCTTTGTCGCCTGGGAATGCGCAAAGGCCTTTTGATCCCGGTATCCCGCCCAGGGACGCTGGAGAACCCGGTTCGTATACTGCCGGCAGATCTCTACGGTACGGTCGGTACTGAAAGAATCCACCACGACGATTTCATCGCACCACCCCAAGCTTTCAAGACAAGCCTGGATGTTTTCCTCCTCGTTGAAGCAGACAACGATGGCAGAGATTTCTGGACGAGCCCTAACCATTTTCCCTCGCACTAAGGTACACATCAGAAGATAGATGTTGGCAGCGAAAAAATCAAACCGGCTCTTCAACTTCCCCCATGCAGATGTTATATAAAATCGTCCACAAGTTGCGCAAAAAGGCCAAGATGCGAAACCTCAAGGCAGTAATGGAAGTGCCGGGCATGCTCACTCTGAACGAAGCGGAGTACCTCTATCGCCTGGCACGAACCTGTCCGGGCCAAGGGGTTATCGTCGAGATCGGGAGCTGGAAAGGGAAATCCACTATCTGCCTCTGCTTTGGCTCCATGGCGGTGGGGGGAGAAAAAGTCTACGCCGTGGATCCCCATAAGCCCCTGGCCGAAGAAGGCTATGTGGAAGACACCAAAGCCGAATTTCTTAAACACATCAAGGAGGCAGGGGTCGAATCCCACGTTGTCCCCATGGTAACGACTTCTGAAGAAGCAGCCCGGGGATGGAATAAGTCTGTTCGCCTACTCTGGATCGATGGCGACCATCGCTACGAACAGGTCAAACGCGACTTTCTCCTCTGGGAACCCCATGTCGCCGAGGGGGGGATCGTTGCCATGCATGACACCATCCGCAAAAAGGGGCCCAAACGGGTACTGTGGGAGAACATCTTTTGCTCGGACCGTTTTCAAGCGATCTCGATTGTTGACAACATTACCGCTGCTCGAAAGGTGAGACGGACTTCCGCCTGGGGCGCCTTGACGAAATGGACGACAATCGGCTGCCGGGCTCTTTATATTGGCGCGAGAAAATTGCGTCTGCCCTACGCAAAGCCGGTAGGAAGGTGGCTATTGAAAAGCCTCACCACCTAGGTCTAGATTCAGTGACTTCCTTTAGCTTTTTCGCGCAGCATCGTCATGTAGTGGTAGTAGCGGCCCTTCGCGCGGTATTTTCTCCTTTCGTTCCCGGTCAGAGAAAACCAGCAATAGGTCCAGATCGAGCGGACGACATTAGGGATAATCGTCAGGATCGAATTGCCCTTGTAAGCAAGACGACTCCTTCCTTGTTGTTCATGCCGGAGCCGAAAGAAC
>Ga0209212_1006325_pt1 | contig 13598 bp, 12 predicted proteins | sample RifGroC2_FD_183996 | JGI IMG/M metagenome (GOLD analysis project Ga0209212, IMG submission 183996) | Groundwater microbial communities from Rifle, Colorado, USA - Groundwater C2 (SPAdes) (version 2) | ecosystem: Environmental > Aquatic > Deep subsurface > Groundwater | place: Rifle, Colorado... | reverse complement strand
CGGAGCGAAAGTAGAACTTAAATAACTCGTCATTCCGACCGACCTGCCCGCCGTGGCGGGAGTGGAGGAATCTCACTCCAATCGCAAAAAATCCGTCGCCAAGACGGATTTTTTGTACCCAAAAAAAGGTTTTGCCCCGCTTCTGGCGGGGCAAAGATTGGGTTTGCGGCGGGCGGACTCACTCCGCCCGAATGAGTCAGGGCGTAAAGATGCCCGAAGGAAAAGACGAACCTTTCGGATCATGATTTCTCCTTTTTATAATTTAAGAAAGTCAGGTGGGTTCCCCCCTCCCAGACTATCCTAAGGAATATATTACCATATTGTTATAGGCCTGTCAAGACTACCCACCTTTATGCCGTATAATATGGGTTAATCCAATCCTCAGAAAGGAGGGTACCTTGAAAAAAATTCTCTCGATTTTGATCCTAGTATTCATCATTCTGATCATTCTCGATTTCAATAATATTGAAGTCATGGAACTTTTTGGTAGCTTAGCCGCACCGGATAGTTCAGAAGAAGCCTCCAGATATCAGTTCGGGGTTCCCTCTGAGTCCACCCCAAAACCAGGAAATTCCTTGATAACAACGAGCATCACCTGGCCTTTCTATTACGAAGAACCAGGCTTGACGATTTACAAAGAGGCAGATCAATCCAGTAATTACTTGTTCGTGGTTGATCCAACCCAAAAAATCGTCTCTGTTCAAAATGGCTGGGGCAGATTGGCGGACCAGTGGGACAAAGCTATCAACCCAGTTTGCGTCTTCAATGGTTCATATTACGAATCAAGTGGTACACCAACTTCTCCACTTATCGTTGACGGCGTTGTTGTACCCGGGCAGTATACGGAGGATTATTCCTTCCGCATGTTGTATATCACAGACGGCCGATTAACCGTCAAAGAAATTCCCTCAAACTCTGAAGTAGAGTCTGCTGATGCTGCGATGTCCGGACTGGAACCTGGCGGTGTTAACGGAGTCACGAATTACACGGTAATCTCGGTCAAGGACAACCTGCTCTATGTCAGCATTATCCAAAACCGGTCACCCTCACAAATTGTAGAGCTCCTCACCGGGTTTGGTGTTCCGGAACAGAATATTATTTTTCTCGACGGTGGACTTAGTTCTGCCGCAGAGTGCAACAGTGAAGCTTTATTTGTCCGGGACAGAATTTTCGCCAATGCCCTGGTAATCTCAAACCCATAGAAGGTAGGGAAAATGAAAAAAGCTTTTATTCTGATTTTCGTCCTGCTGGCGGCAGCTTTTATCATCTTTCTTCTGTCGCCAGATGTGGCTCCTGACTTGTCCAATCTGGTTCCCGAACCCACTGAACAAGCTAGATACTCATTTTCGACCAACAACATTGAGCCACAACCAACCCCGACATCTCCAGCAACGATTACTCCCACAGTCAGTTTCGCCGTCATCGGCGACTATGGAGATCCATCCGGCCCGGCAGATCAAGTTGCGGATTTAATTAAAAGCTGGAATGTGGACGCCATTGTCACCACAGGTGACAACGCCTACCCAAGTGGCACGGAGCAAGACTTGGTAAATGCAAATCTGCGTTATGCCGATTTCATTTCCGAATGTAAATTTTTTCCGGCTCTTGTATTACTCTGCAGTTCTTGGAGACGGACTGGTGAAGATCATCGTTCTCAGTACCGACTCCAGGGAGCCGGATGTCATCCTCCAAAGTGATTTTCTGCAAAGAGAATTACTCACACCGGAACCATATAAGTTTGTCTTCACACACGAACCGCCCTATGCCAGCTGTGAAGGCAAAACCAGCGACCGGTCCCGTCTGAATTTCGTAGGGGTAACCGCCGTCTTCTCGGGTCACTGCCACCTCTACGAGCATCTCAATGTCGATGGTATGACTTACATCGTCCAGGGCGCAGGTGGTGGCGGTCAGACTGATCAGTTCAATGCTTATCAGGAAGGCAGCCTCCTGCAGTACAATGCCCAAAAAGGCGCCGTCCTGGTAGAAGTCACTCCCGAAGCCGCCAAGATCTATTTCATCGCAGTCGACGGCTCCGTGATCGAAGAATTCTATCTTTCCCCAACTTCAAAATAATTCATACGTTAAACCCCGCCATCTCGGCGGGGTTTTATTTTTATAAATAAATCTATGCTTCAACAATATAAATCTTTTTCTTTCCTTGCGCTTGCCTGTTTCTTCCTTGTGCCCCGACTTTCACTGAGTTGAAAAATACTTCAACGGCTCCGGGTCCTTCAAATCTCATAACCAAATTCCCGTTTGCATCGGGCTCGACATAAATCATCGGTGTCGTGCCCACATACTGAATGTGAGTTTTTCCGTTTGAAGAATGCGGCAGAGCGTCTTCGTCTCGTACGCAAACACGAACCACTTCTACCGGCACTCTGGTGATGCGCGCCTGAAGCACGAAAGCATCGATTTCACCTTGTAGTCCGGCAAGCTCAGAAAGTTTACGCACCCCTTTGCCCAAATTGACACGCTTAAGCTCAAAACTATCAGTATATACGGTCACCTGAGTCCTCCAAAAAGATTTAATGTTCCTGCTGCAGTGCTGGCTAGAATTCTATCATAAAAATATTTCTAAACAACCCCATTGACTATCTATTACCTATCTGATAATTTGTATATCAGACATGGACAACAACCTTGATACAAACCAAACTCTCAAAAGTAAAAAGAATTTAGACCTCAACAATCTTCCTGATTTATTGACTGTCTCCGAAGTTGCCGAACTACTACGTGTCTCCACTCTTACCATCAAGCGCTGGGGCAAACGCGGCAAACTCCCCGCCATCCGCATCAACTCCCGTGGCGACCGCCGCTACAAAAAAGAATCCGTCCTCTGGATGCTCGGCATCAACCCCGCCTCATCCAATTCCTAATCTTTGCTCCTAAAGAGAGCTTCTAAATACCAACCAAGGAAATACAATTACCCCACGAAGAATTCTTCCGATCCTGCGAGGTTCCAATATCACCCGCCACAACCACTTGAGTCCCATCCGTTCCATCCACTCTGGCGCTTTTTTAAACTCACCCAAATACTCATTGAAGGTCCCCCCTACTCCAACAGCCACCCCCACCTTCAGCTGAGACAAGTGGGAAGCAATCCATTTCTCTTGCTTCACCGGATTGTAAGCTACAAAAAGAATGTCGGGCTTAAACGCATTAATTTTCTTGACGACCCGGCCGTCAGTTGCTTTGTCAGTCCCCACTCTCGCCTCGCCACTGTCATATTCAACTCTTAACCGTGGAAACCGTTTTAGGAGCATTTCAGCAGTTCGCGCGCTCACGTCGCCCCACCCACCAAGTAGGAATATTTTCCAACCCTTCTTCTCGGCCACTTTAGTCAGTTCGGAAAATAGCCAAACTCCCGTCACCGTTTCGCCAACTCTACCCGCCAATATTTCACCCCCTATTTTTATTCCTTCGGCTATTTTCCCCAGCAAGGTCTTCTGTTTCGCTGCTTTCATATATTTCACTGCCGCCAAAACCGAAACTCCATCCGGGGTAATTAAGTCAGCTTTCTTTATGACTCTAGAAAATTCAGGATCATTCTGAGCATACACAAAGAATTCGCTGTAAGCCGTGACTATCATTCTGGGTCGTGAAATCGGCACCTTCAGCCAGTCATCCAACCGCTCCATAGTTTCCCATCTGTTGAGTATATCTACCGGTATCCCCAAAACTTCTGATCTCATATATGCTATTGTATATTGTAGAGATCATCTTATACATCCACTTCCAGATGCTCATCCTCATTCCAGCCTCAGCCTTATCACTTCCTTCCTTTATCTGCTAAATTGCTATTTTTTACCTTTAGTAGGATACTTCAAGCTATTTCTACTGTTTACCTAGTTAGCTTACCGGGAAAACAGTGTTCTTCAAGTCCCAGTCAGTGACCCAAACCTAAAATTTATCCCGAAATATCACTAAAATTTGATTAATATAAGTTGATACCTTTCATCTTATATATATCCATCCCCAATTTGTATCATAAATATTTATAATGTCTATTATTAAAAATAGTCATCAATTATTTTTATTGATTATCTGTACACAATATCTATTCAAATATTAGGCTCTAATACAAATAAATCACAAATATTTATATAAAGAAAGATATAACTTATATTTACATATTCCATGTTTAGATAATATAGGTAAATATCTCCTCATACTAAGCCTATTTTATATACTGTGCAACTTATAACACGTTTTCAGTTGATTCAGTATGACACAACATTCGCGAGATTATAGTGATAATAAGTACCAATAGAATATAAATTTTTTTCCATATCAAAAGATATCACTGGAATCCCAGCTTGCCCTATCACACCCACCCTTCACTTACAGCAAGCTGTTCACGCTAATCATCTCCAATTTTTCATAAATAACCAAAGCATCCGATAATATACATTGAATACCCAGATACTAATAATTTGCATACCGACATTGTATCTCTAGCCAAGATATGTCTAATTATCGTTAATAATAATTGAAATATATAATACCCAGGAACGGTTATGTAAGTAATGATACATATCTAACGAAACAACTGTCAGACAATCAAAGTATTAAATGGCATTCATTAAGATTAACGCACATAGCCATTCCCTTCATATATATTTAGGGATAATATCGTAACTTTGGCAAATACCCTGCAAGCATACCCCATACCCCATCCCAATATTGTCAGAAATATTTAGTCTTTGTTTTCTAAATACCATACCCCCATGACGTATATAAAGGATAAAGCCAAACAAACTCTGCTATACCCACAAGGGTATTATATAATTTCGTGAAAAGAACAAATAGAGTTTTCTCTCTCTGTCGGCCTCCAGCTCTCACCATGGTATCTAAGACAAAATATTCAGCAACCCTTAGCTAGTCCGTAAGTCAAAATGTACTGTATGCCTTCCACAATGGTACACAAAATAAAAGTTACCAAATACAATAATCTCTTCAAAATATAAGTCAAATATATTTATAATTATTTGCTCTGAAATATCATGGAATAATTAACCTATAAATACAATTGGAAGATCAGTTATATTAAGAACTAAAATATATTTGGCAGTTGAAACAGGAATCTGATAAGAACCTACTTTTATATTGATATACAAGAATATTAGATATTACCTCTTTATACTTCTCTCATAAATATCCAAGTTCTCAATTGCTATCCCAATACCTTTTATTACACACCGCTGTGAGTCCTCCGCCACAAAGGCCGGAACGCCAGTTTCTTGGGTAATGAGCCGATCAAATCCACGTAGCTGTGCCGTACCCCCACTCATAACAATTCCCTTATCAATAATGTCGGAAGAAAGCTCCGGCGGCACCTCTTCCATGACTACTTTGAGCATGGCGATTATTTTTCCCAAAGGTTCCCTCATCGCTTCATATACCTCATGAGAAGACAACTGAATCTGCTTCGGAAGTCCCGTAATACTATCACGACCGGTAACTTCCATCATTTCTTCCTTAGATGAAGGCGCGGCTGAACCAATCTTGACTTTGATATTTTCGGCTGTGGTTTCCCCGATAACTAAATTATGTTTCCGTCTAACATACTTAGAAACAGACTCGTCAATTTTATTTCCGGCTACTCTGACACTTTTAAATGTCACCACGCCTCCTAGGGATATTACAGCGGCTTCCGAAGCTCCACCTCCCATGTCCAATATCATATTCCCGGAAGGCTCAGCAATGGGAATACCGGCACCAATTGCCGCTGCCAAAGGCTCTTCTATTAGATATGCATTCCTGGCTCCCGCTTCCATGGCCGCCCCCAAGACTGCCCTTCTTTCCACTTGAGTCACTCCAGCCGGGACACAAATCATTACCTCCGGTCTCATCAGGCCATATGCCCCCACTTTCCTTAAAAAATATTTCAACATTGCTTCAGTCACGGCATAATCTGCAATTACCCCATCTCTCATCGGCTTACTCGCTTTTATGTTTCCCGGTGTTCTGCCTAGCATCTGTTGTGCTTCGCGACCTACGGCCAATACCTTCCCATCATTTAGAGATACCGCCACCACCGTGGGTTCCTCCAAAACAATCCCTTCCCCCACGACATAGACCAGGCTATTCGCCGTCCCCAAATCTATACCGATCTTTTTTGAAAAAGAAAATCCCATTTGATTAATTGTATCAATAACTTACCCCTAACAAAAGCTAACAATGTATATCAGGTTACCCAACTAAAACAAAATTCCCCCGCCAAAGGCGAGGGAGATACATCGAAGTCTTCACGGTTTATTTATTCTCAAACCATTAAGTCTCTCAAACTGTTTGTCAAAATGGTACCCCATAAACACTTCTCTTTCTTGCTCCTCGGTCATCCTAATTACCAACTCAGTGCCCGGCGACTCTCGGCGGGTAATGGTCGAACTTACGGAATGTTTAAATACACGTAAGCAAACCGTCGCCAGGTCCTCGAGCAAAAGAGCCACTTCTCGTGGATCAAAATCCCCATCTGGGAAGTAATACTCGATCTCCACAGTATCAGCTTTGTCAGGCAAAACCTGTACACCGCCCATCGAAAAAAGAACAGGTTCCATTTCAGTGAGGTCATCCGACGCAGGATCAGTACCACACTCGATCCGTACATTTCCGTCACCGGCCTCACTGATCGTCAGTTCAGAAGTTCGGTCCCAACCAATAGCTCTTAGCTGGATCCAGATCTCCGCCAAAGCTTTTGGGCTAAACTCATTTGCAGGAAATTCAAAGATCATTTTTGCCTCCAAAAAGACTCAAAGATGCCCTATATTATATCACGATGAAACAAAAATCCCCTGCCGGAAGCAAGGGATGGGTGAACGATCAGGGTTGCGAGATTAATGTACCCCCCTGGGCCAGAAGAAGCCCCTGGAAGCGGTAACCTCCCACAAACACCTGATCAATCAGTATGGTTTCGATTTCCAAGGTGAGAAGAAAGGTTTCCCCGCCAAATTCAATCTCCTTCTCAGCCTTAAACTTTCCACCGAACATGCCGCAGGCCACCGATAGATCATGTAACACCTCTTCGACCCGCTCGGCCAACCCAATTCGAAATCTGTAAACATACGTTGTAATCATACTTACCTCCTTCAAAGATCTTAAGATACCCTATATTATCACAGGTATCCTCCACGGTCAACTTGACAGAGCGTCAGAGTTGGAATATCGTAGCGCAAATGAATTCAGAAAAAGAAGGTCATTCTGAGGCTAGAGTAAACTTCGACATCCAGACAGAAAAAAGAACTCGTCGTGGAAAATACAAATTATATGTCATAGACGGTGAAAACAAGGACTTGGTCTATGAAGGCAAGCTCGGAAAACTAGCAGACATCTTAATATCCAACTCTATCGTGCTTCGATGTATCCAAAAAGGTTGGGGTATCCTGTTCGTCATCCACCCCAAAGGCGTTCTTTCGTTTCCTGACTTAATCGGCTGATCTCAAGTTGATTTTCAAAATGAGGTAAAATAGATTTGTGAAACGACTTACGGTCAAAAACCCCAAAACCCGCAGGCTTCTAATAAACCTCCTCATTGTCCTTTTCCTCGCCGCAGGCACATTTGTCGCCATTCAGTTTGCCAAAGGCTACCGTCCGGACCTCCAAAATCGCTCTCTAAGTGGCACAGGTCTCCTAAACATCACTTCATACCCCAAATCAGCCAGAGTCATCATCAACGACAAGCTCACCACCGTCACCGACGACAAGCTCTACTTGCTGCCCGGTAGCTACAACGTCAAGATCGAGAAGGACGGCTTCCACCCCTGGACCAAAACCATCTTGGTCAAAAATGAACTCGTCACTTCGGCTGATGCCCGCCTCTTCCCCATCATTCCCGCCATCTCTCCCCTCACTTTTTATCAAGTCCGGAACGCCGCCTCAAATGGTGATGGCACCAAAATCGCCTACGTGCTCCAGAATTCTCCGCAAAGCATCAGTAACGGTCTCTACGTCTATTCTATTACCGGCAATCTTCTTGGCTCCTCCAATGTCCAAATCGCTGAAGACTCTCCCCGAGACTATTCCAAAGCACTTCTAATCTGGTCACCGGACAGTTCACAGATCCTGGCTATTTTTACGGAAAAAACTGTCGCTACCAAAACTACACCCTCAACAGAAAAAATTTCCTCAGCCTTTCTGCTTACTACCAAAGGCATGAATCCCAAATCCATGTCTGATGTCACCCTCAGGCTTCCTTTAATCATCAGTCAGTGGCAAGATCAGTTCACCAAAATCAACCTACCCATTCTCAATCTCTTCCCCAGATACATGGTCGATCTCCTCAGCCACAAAGCCGTCAACGTCTACTTCTCCCCCGACAAAGAAAAGGTTTTTTATACACCCACTGAAAATATTAGTCTACCCGTAAACGATATCGGTCGAGCCTTACCCAATATCAATTCTTCCCCGGAAGTCAGAGACCTCACTAAAGACCAAACCTATCTTTTCGACATCAAGGAAGGAACAAATTATCACCTACCTTTCGCCACCAAGTTTTCCGACACTGCCAAAACGCTCATCACTACCGCCACTTCTACACCCAGCGCCAGTTTGGCCAGCCTAAGACAGCTCAAATCTCAATCCGATAGCCGCGTAACCTCAAACCTCTCTTGGTATGCAAACAGCAAACAAATCATCGTTACCAACGAAAACGGTGTCAACACCGTCGACTACGATGGCCTAAATCTCACCAACATCTCCTATGTTCTGCCCTTGGAAAACTTTATCACCTCATCACCGGACGGGAGCAAATTGATTTTGCTAACCAACATCAACCAAAAGCCAGATACCTACAACCTTATCTCTTTCGACTTGAAGTAATCAGTTTTTTTACCTCTGCCCAAGCCCGGATAGCAGTTTCGTAATCGTCAAAGTAAAAGATCTCCTGATGTCCTTTAGTGGTTGGTCCGTTGCCGATTTCATGTTGATGATCGATCACACTCCTAATCAGATTTCCATGGTCAAAATATTTAACCATCACAAACTTTTGTCCTTGAATGTATTCTTCTTCTGTTTCCCGACTGTAAGTTTCGAAGCTGGGATCACCAAAATAATTTCTAACTCTTTCTTCCGCTTGAGATTTGAGACCTCTTTTTAGGTCGGACACTGTGTCATAAACGTGCAGCAGCATTCTGATCTCATACCTACCCTGAGACACTTTCACTTCATAAGCCCAGTCCCTGGAGCCATACTCCCGCAATTGCTTGTCCTCGTAAACTTCCTCTATATATATCAAAAACTCCCTGTCTTTCAGATTCGCTATTATTTTTTCCAGATACATCGCTTCCGCAATCACTCTTGAAAACTGGTCACTGTGGTACGGAATTTCCCTAGCCATCCGAGCTAGCCCCGTTGCCCTCACTACCAGATCCGGTTCGTAGCACTCTTCTCCCAAAAGAATCGCTTCACCAGCCAAGCTATCAATCCAGTTCCGGTACCCCAGTTCATTCGTCAAACCTCTGTCTTTTTCCATGGGCATATTTTAACCCCCAATAATAGTAAAATATACTTATTGACGGCGTAGCTCAGACGGATAAGAGCTTGCTCGCTTTCTTTTCAATAACGTAGTTATTGAAATATCAATCTGCGCTTCCTCTTATATCTGGCGCCGATAATAGCTTCGCATTATCGTCTGGATATAGGGTATTTCTTTAAATGACCTGGTAGCTCAGCTGGATAGAGCATCTCACTCCTAACGAGAAGATCGGCGGTTCGAATCCGCCCCAGGTCACCCGGTCCCCAGTTCGACTCTGGGCGTCGTCACTCTTCCCAGTCGTATAATCATCCTTGAAATACCCACCCTTTGAAAATTTAAGAAAGGAGGCCATATGGCCACCATTTCCACCGCCACCCCACCGCCAAATGTGGTGAAATTACTCAAAAAGCATGGCTTCTCACCAAGCGACTTTCTCTGGCTGGCCGTTCCCAGTCTCAATCCACCCCAAAAAAGGCTGAGCCGCACTGATCTCGTAAAATTCCACAAAGTGGACGCTGTCGAGATCCTCTCCTGGACATTTGACAATCCTATTCTGATCCACTCGTCACGCACTTCAGACGTTGTGACGGGTTGTGATAGACAATGTCACGTTTGTTTGGCCGACTCAGCTCTTCCCTCGAAGATCTTCAGCTTCGAATCACTGAAACGACTCTGGAAATTAAAAGAGTTTGTCGCCACCTTAGACGTTCAGTCTCATCGCGTTGGCAGTAGCGCCGATGTCCAAGACCATCCCGACGGCCCAAAAATAATCAAACACGCCTTGACTTCCACTCGCGGCCTAGACGGGTATCAAATCAAAGTCTTTACCAATTACCGCCCAGCAGACGAAGATACGCTAGACGAACTGCTCAACCTCGCTCGAACTTACGGAGAAAAACTTCATCTGACCGTATCCCTTCCACTAAATATGTCTGATGTGATCTTTAACCGTTTTACTGACTACATGAAGTCCAGAACAGATTTCTTCGGAATAGAAACAAGAGTCTACCCAGATGGTGCCATAGGTTATCCATACTCGCTGGAAAACGTCTCCATCATGAATGTTGCTCATCCGGATGGACTAGTCACCAGTGGAAGAATTTTATCCCAGAGTCAACTTCGACAAAAGCATATTATTTACCGCGATCCCGACATGGACAATTTGTATACCCAGAGGGGTTTGGTCAAAACCTACTTTAACCCCGATGGCCTATGGTTGATGATGTACGGGACCATGTTTGACTCATACACGACAAGGGTTTTCACCCCGTTGACACCAGACAACATCTCCATTCTCAGCCTGCTACCCTGGCATCCATACTTTCCTACCCCGCCGAACTGGCCTGGTGGAAAAGGTGTTCAGTTAAATGGCTGGGAAGCCAAAAGACTAAAGGCAAAATTATATATGTCCGGAAAAACTCCTTTCAAAGCTAAGATCATTTAACCCCCATCCCCCTTACCCGGGGGATTTTTTACGTCTAATTTATGGAAGTATCAAACAAAATACACTCTTGGATCTTCAGTTTTTTTCAAAAAGTCCCACAGGCTCCTCTGTTTTTTCTCATTATCTCCAACCATCTCCAAAATCTTGCCATTTAACTTTTCAAAGTAATACGCCGCTCTTTCAGCCGCCTCTTCTGGGTTAGTAACCAACAAATCTATTTCATCCTGATAAACACACTCAATAATCACCCCGATCCAGGGCCCGGGACGTCTGTCGGGGACCAGACTTTTCACCATATCACTGTTACAAATATGTGCCGGCGCATCCAGAACTACCTTTTGCTGGCTGGATATCTCAGCAAGCCAAAGTTGCCAAGCCACCAAATCTTCAACCTGATCTCTCTCCATTGGTATGTCAGACTTACCATTCCTACCTCGCTGATCTGCTTCAGCCAATAGAGACAGCATATACCAATTGGTATTTTTCATAGCCAGCCTTCGTGCGTATTTTCTAATAGCTCTGGACATATTTATATTTTTTTCAGTTGCCTCTTGCCAAAAATACTTCGGTTTCAAGTGACTCTCAACCAATGCCACAATTGCTTCCCTATCTTCCAAGGATATCCCAGCATTCGGCTCGTCTTTTGGCGAAAGTTTTTTCAAGAATTCTCTGGTTAACGGGCCACCCTTTTCTTCATGTCCTCTCGTGACAATTCTATTTCTTATTAACTTATCACACTCATATACAGTAATAACATCGAAGGTCTCCAACTTTGCGAGATCGTGGCCCATCGCAGCATACAGGAGTCTTTTTCTCTGTCTATCGTCCAGATTCTCTCTATCGGCAATCTTCGCCGCCGCATCCATAGCCTGTAAAGTATGCTCCCAAACATATATTTCAGGATGCCACTCCATATCCTGATAAAGGTCAACAAGGTTGTAAAACTCCGGCCAGTATTTTTCGATATAACCAATTTGCAATAAGAACTTCATTCCCAGCGACGGCTTCTCACCCTTTGTGAGCATTTTTTCTACTTCGTCGCGGACTCGGTTTGCCGAAAGCTCATCCAGCATCCCCTCTGAGACCATTTTTTTACAAAACTCCATGGTTTCGGGTGGAATGGTGAAGTCAGGGAAACGGGCAGCAAACTGAGCTATTCTTAAGACTCTCAACGCATCTTCAACAAACTTTTCCTTATCTGTCACCTCTATACTCTGTCTTTGGACTGCGTCTATAGCCCCATACGGATCGTACAAAATCCCCGTCAAGGGGTCGTATGCGGCTGAATTGATCGTAATATCTCGTCTCTGCGCGGCTTCTTTGATCGTATATTCTGGGTGAGAGCTAGTCACAAATCCCTTTGTGTGTCCTTCACCCACCTTCGAGTCTTCCCGCGGGATGGAAATGTTTATCGGATATTCTAAACCGGCATAAATATTTAACACTTGAAACGACTTACCCACCAAATCGCGACCCTCTTTGACTTCGTAGTTGTTACGGACTATTCTGATCAAATCTTCTGGATCAATCCCATATACTTCTATATCAAAATCTTTGAATTTGATGTGTTTATCCCAAACCTTGTTGATGATTGTATCCCGTACACTACCACCTACGAGCAATGCTTTTCCACCCAAAGCCCTGATTTCACGGCAGACAAACAAGACTTCTTCAGGTACTTCAATCGTAAAATCGTATTCTTTAGGGCAGTTAGCTTCGATATCCGGGGCCAGAACACACTCGATATCTCCATACCGGCTCATTCCCTCTGTCCACGATTGAGCTGTATCAGCTTCAGATCTAGGCATAGTTACAACCTAATAATTGTGCTGATTCTACTCTTATGGGCCATAAAAGTCAATTGTCGGGGTGCGCAGAATTGTCGAAGATCCGCCTAGGAGGAAACTGCGTGTCTGTCGCCTAGGCGACCGTGATACCAATTATTTCTTTGAGTAAGGCTTTTCCGTGTCCAGTTTTGAAAAATAACTCTCGCCTAACCGCTTCTGTTCTGGTATCAAAGTTTTCAAAATACACCAACACGAAAGGTCTCGTTGATTTTGTATATCTCGAGTTACCAGAGTTATGTTCGTAAATCCTCCTCGCCAAGTTACAGGTCGAACCCACATACAAACGTCCATTCATTAGACTTTTTAATACATAAGTCGTAAACATTTAGTCGGGGTGCGCAGAATTGAACTGCGTGTCTCTCCGTTCCGAACGGAGCGTGATAGCCGATTCACTACACCCCGAAATACAGCTTCAGATTGTTAATATCAGAGTGTCTGTCGCCTAGGCGACCGTGACAAGCCGACCTGCCTGCCGGCAGGCAGGTTCACTACACCCCGAATTACTCTATTTTACAACCAAAGACACAAAAAACCGCCCATTGCTGAGCGGTATGACCTTCAAGCCGGAAAAACCAACTTTCCCTGCATATCCAAGACAAAAAATTCCATATCGGATCCTTTGGTCACTTTCAATCTCCCTGACCATCCCGAGTAGATGACTGTTCCTTCGTGAAATACAATCTCATTACCCAACACTGAATGAACCTGGGCATTCGTATAGATCCGGTGGTGAGCCGTTTTTACGGCCATCGGGAGTCCCCGGTAAGTTGCCGGAGCCCCAGACAAAAGCTCGGGCATCCATAAAACCAGTGACCCCAAGGCAAGAGCCACC
>Ga0209212_1006322_pt1 | contig 13601 bp, 13 predicted proteins | sample RifGroC2_FD_183996 | JGI IMG/M metagenome (GOLD analysis project Ga0209212, IMG submission 183996) | Groundwater microbial communities from Rifle, Colorado, USA - Groundwater C2 (SPAdes) (version 2) | ecosystem: Environmental > Aquatic > Deep subsurface > Groundwater | place: Rifle, Colorado... | reverse complement strand
CTCAGGGAAAAACTTGCCTGGTTTACCCCAAAAAAGATTGAGATGCCGGCAAGTTGAGCACTCTCAAAGGTTGGTCGAAAAAAACGGGGCGGAAATCCGCCCCGTTTTTTTGCGTCAGCAGTTCAGCTTAAAGCAGCGGTACGATCATCAGCGCAACGATGTTGATGATCTTGATCAGCGGATTCACCGCGGGGCCGGCGGTGTCCTTGTAGGGGTCGCCGACGGTATCGCCGGTGACGGCGGCCTTGTGTGCTTCCGAGCCTTTGCCGCCGAAATTGCCTTCCTCGATGTATTTCTTGGCATTGTCCCACGCACCGCCGCCGGTGGTCATGGAGATGGCCACGAAGATGCCGGTGACGATGGTGCCTACCAGCACGCCGCCCAGCGCCTGCGCACCGAGGGTCAGGCCGACGATCACCGGGACGGCGACGGGCAGCAATGACGGGACAATCATTTCCTTGATCGCGGCCTTGGTCAGCATGTCGACGCAGGTGCCGTATTCCGGCTTGCCGGTGCCTTCCATGATGCCGGGAATTTCCTTGAACTGGCGACGTACTTCGACCACCACCGAACCGGCAGCGCGACCGACTGCTTCCATGCCCATTGCGGCGAACAGGTAAGGCACCATGCCGCCGATGAACAGGCCGATGATCACCATGTGATTGGACAGATCAAAGGTCAGTACCGTGTCACCATGGGCAGACAGGGCATGGGTATAGTCTGCAAACAGCACCAGCGCGGCCAGGCCGGCGGAGCCGATGGCGTAGCCCTTGGTCACGGCCTTGGTAGTGTTGCCCACGGCGTCGAGCGGGTCGGTGATGTTGCGGATGCTCTCGTCCAGACCGGCCATTTCGGCAATGCCGCCGGCGTTGTCGGTGATCGGGCCGTAGGCGTCGAGTGCCACGATAATGCCGGCCATCGACAGCATCGAAGTCGCGGCGATGGCGATGCCATACAGGCCGCCGAGTGCGTAGGCTGCCCAGATCGACAGGCACACGGCCAGCACCGGTGCGGCGGTGGATTTCATCGACACGCCGAGACCGGCGATGACGTTGGTGCCGTGGCCGGTGGTGGAGGCTTGCGCGATGTGGCGCACCGGGCTGAACTCGGTCGCGGTGTAATACTCGGTGATCCACACCATCGCCGCGGTCAGTGCCAGACCAATCAGGGACGCCAGGTAGAGATTCATCGATGTCACCAGCTTGTCGCCGATCATTACGCCCTCACCCAGAATCCAGGTGGTCACCGGGTAGAAAGCGATTACCGCCAGCACGCCGGAAACGATCAGGCCGCGATACAGCGCGTTCATGATCTTGCCGCCTTCACGTGTATTGACGAAGAAGGTGCCGATAATGGAGGCGATGATGGAGACACCGCCCAGCACCAGCGGATAGATCACCGCTTCCGGAGAACCGGTAATCATCAGGCCGCCCAGCACCATGGTGGCGATGATGGTCACGGCGTAGGTCTCGAACAGGTCGGCGGCCATACCGGCGCAGTCGCCGACGTTGTCGCCGACGTTATCGGCAATCACCGCCGGGTTGCGCGGGTCGTCCTCGGGTCGTCCTCGGGAATCCCGGCTTCGACTTTGCCCACCAGGTCGGCGCCGACGTCGGCGCCCTTGGTAAAGATGCCGCCGCCCAGACGGGCAAAGATGGAAATCAGCGAACTACCGAAGGCCAGCCCCACCAGCGAGTGGGTGGCATCGGTGGCGCTGGCGCCCATCGCCAGGGTCAGGAACGCATAGTAGCCTGCAACACCCAGCAGCCCCAGGCCGACCACCAGCAGGCCGGTGATGGCGCCGCCCTTGAAGGCAACGTTAAGCGCGGCGTTCAGGCCTTCACTGGCGGCTTGCGCGGTGCGCACATTGGCACGCACCGACACGTTCATGCCGATGTAGCCGGTAACCCCCGACAAAACGGCACCCAGCGCAAAACCGATGGCGGTCTGCCAGCCCAGCGCGATGAAGATGACGATCAGCAGAATCGCGCCGACGATACCGATTGTGGTGTATTGCCGGTTAAGGTAGGCAGATGCACCTTCCTGCACCGCAGCGGAAATTTCCCGCATCCTCTCGTTGCCGGTCGACAACCCCAAAATCCATTTGATAGAAAACGCGCCATACAACAGCGCTGCGACTGCACATAACAATGCAAACACCAAACCAGCTGACATGACTACCCTCCCAAAAAACCAACCAACCAACCGCCCCGACATCCGGAATGCATGTTCAGGGCACCAAGAATCAATTCAGGCATTAGGATACTTCGTATTCCTTGATAAGAACATGGCTTTTTTGAAATACGTTTTGTCAGCGATGGGCATTTGCGAGTAAATACCGCTGATCCAGCGACTGAATGGAATCAGATGCGCTTCGCCAGCTCCGCCGCCTTGCCGGTATAGGTGTCCGGGCTGAGCTGCAGCAGGCGTTGTTTTTCCGCTTCCGGGATTTCCAGCGTGGCGATGAAGGCCCGCAACGAAGCACGGTTGATGCCGCTCTGGCCGCGCGTCAGTTCCTTGAGCCTGTCATAGGCGTTTGCGATGCCGTAGCGGCGCATCACGGTCTGGATCGGCTCGGCCATGACTTCCCAGCTGTTGTCCAGATCTTGTGCGATGCGCTGCGGGTTGGCCTCCAGCTTGTGCAGGCCTTTCAGGCAGGACTCGTAGCCGAGCAGGGTGTAGCCGAGCGCCACGCCCATGTTGCGCAGCACGGTGGAATCGGTGAGATCGCGCTGCCAGCGCGAGATCGGCAGCTTCTCGGACATATGCTTCAGCAGCGCGTTGGCAAGGCCGAGGTTGCCTTCCGAATTTTCGAAGTCGATCGGGTTGACCTTGTGCGGCATGGTCGAGGAGCCGACTTCGCCCGCCACCACCTTCTGCTTGAAATAGCCCAGCGAGATGTAGCCCCAGATGTCGCGGTTCAGGTCGAGCAGGATGGTGTTGATGCGCGCATAGGCATCGAACAGTTCCGCCATGTAATCGTGCGGCTCGATCTGGATAGTGTAGGGGTTGAAGGTCAGGCCGCGCGCCTCGACAAAGCGCTTGGCGAATCCTTCCCAGTCCACGTCCGGATAGGCGGCCAGATGCGCGTTGTAGTTGCCCACCGCGCCGTTGATCTTGCCGAGCATTTCGATGCTGGCGAGGCGCTGCTCGGCGCGCTGCAGGCGGTACACCACGTTCGCCATCTCCTTGCCCAGTGTGCTCGGCGTGGCGGTCTGTCCGTGGGTGCGGCACAGCATCGGCAACTCGGCGAACTGATGCGCGAGGCTCTTCAGGCGTTCGGTCAGCACTTGCAGGGTCGGCAGCAGCACCGTCGCGCGCGTGCCCTTGAGCATCAGCGCGTGGCTGAGGTTGTTGATGTCTTCCGAGGTGCAGGCGAAATGGATGAATTCCAGCGCTCTGGCAATCTCCGGGTTGCCACACAGGTTTTCGCGCAGCCAGTATTCAACGGCTTTCACGTCGTGGTTGGTGGTCGCCTCGATGGACTTGATCGCGGCGGCATCGGTCTCGCTGAAGTTCGTGTCGAGCGCATCCAGTTGCGCGAGGGTCGCGGCGGAAAATGGCGCGACTTCAGGGACCCCCGGTTGTGCGCTGAGCGCCTTGAGCCACTCGATTTCGATCAGCACGCGGAAACGGATCAGACCGAATTCGCTGAAATAACCGCGCAGCGCATCCATTCTGCCGTGGTAGCGTCCGTCAAGCGGTGAGAGGGCGGTGAGTTGGGTGAGTGTGGTCATGATTAAACCCTGCGAACCAAGTGTAGGTCGGGCTGCGCCCGACATGGTGGGCGAAGCCCACCCTACGGTTAAAAGTGCATTTTACGCGAATCAGCCGAGTCCCTGTTCGATGATCGCGCCGCCCAGGCAAACTTCGCCGTCATAAACAACCACCGATTGCCCCGGCGTGACCGCCCATTGCTGCTGGTCGAACTCGAATGCGCAGTGGTCGCCGTCCAGCGCCGTGATGCGGCACGGCGCATCGGCCTGCCGGTAGCGCGTCTTGGCGGCATAGGGGTGGCCGAGTTGCGGCGCGGTGCCGCTGATCCAGTGGCTGTCCAGCGCGGCTAGCCGGTTGCTCAGCAGCATCGGGTGGTCGTGTCCCTGCACCACGATCAGGCGGTTGTTTTCCATATCCTTGCCGGCCACAAACCACGGTTCGCCGGACGCTTCTTTCGCTCCGCCGATACCCAGCCCTTGCCGCTGGCCGATGGTGTAGAACGACAGCCCAATATGCTGGCCGACAACATTGTCTTCCGGCGTGACCATCTGTCCGGGCGAGGTGGGCAGATAGCGATTCAGAAATTCGCGGAACGGGCGCTCGCCGATAAAACAGATGCCGGTGCTGTCCTTCTTGGCATAGTTGGACAGGCCATGCTGCTCGGCGATCGCGCGCACTTCGGATTTCAGCAATTTGCCGAGCGGGAATATCGCGCGACCTAATTGTTTTTGGTTCAGACGATGCAGAAAGTAGCTTTGATCCTTGCTGTCATCGGCAGCCTTGAGCAATTGGAACCGTCCGCCCACCTCGCGCACCTGCGCGTAGTGCCCGGTGGCGATCGTGTCCGCCCCCAGCTGAATGGCATGGTCGAGAAACGCCTTGAACTTGATTTCCGAGTTGCACAGGATGTCAGGATTGGGCGTGCGCCCGGCCTGGTGTTCGCGCAGGAAATAGCCGAACACCCGCTCCTTGTATTCGGCGGCGAAATTCACCGCCTCGATCGGGATGCCGATGCTATCGGCCACCGATACCGCGTCCAGCAGGTCCTGGCGCGACGAGCAGTATTCATCGCTGTCGTCGTCTTCCCAGTTCTTCATGAACAGGCCGATCACCTCATAGCCCTGCTGCTTTAACAGCAGCGCGGCGACCGATGAGTCCACGCCGCCGGACATGCCGACGACTATGCGACAGGATTTGTGATTGCCTTTCACGTTTGTCCTTTCTGGGTGAAACAACTAGCCATTCGACTAGGCTGCAAACGACCGCAGCCTAGTCGCTGGTTATCCCGCTTGCGGGGGAAAGCTTAGATAGGGGGAGTGAGCTTGCTCGTTACTCATAGTGCACCAGCAGATCGAGCGGATAACGCCTGCCCGCGAGGAAATCTTCGATACAGCGCAAAACCAGCGGGCTGCGATGACGCACTTGCACGGCGCGGATTTCGTCGGGCAGCAGCCATACGGCCTGCAGGATGCCGGTATCCAGCTTGCGGGCCGCATCATGCCCGGTGATCGCGCCGGTGAAGGCGAAGCGCAGGTAGGTGGTGTCCGATTCCGGCGCATGCCAGCGGTAGATGCCGAGCAGATGCTGTGGCGTGAAGGAATAGGCCGACTCTTCCAGCACTTCGCGCGTCACCGCAGCCAGCAATGATTCATTTGCCTCAAGGTGTCCGGCAGGCTGGTTGAAGCGCACCCCCTGCGAGGTTTCTTCCTCGACCAGCAAAAACCTTCCATCGCGCTCGATAACGGCGGCGACGGTGACGTTCGGTTTCCAGATCATGTGCCGATCCCCGAATAAAAATATCAGAAAGAAAAAAGGCAGGAAATCCTGCCTTCTTGCTTTGTTGGTGCCGGGGGGGGGACTCGAACCCCCACGCCTTGCGGCACCGGATTTTGAGTCCGGCACGTCTACCAGTTCCATCACCCCGGCCAAACGGGGCGCATTATCCATCAATCAACACGCTACATCAACTACAATCCTGCCTTCGCAAATTTTCATTGTTGTTCATGCGTACCGATGAATTTGATTTCATTTTGCCGGAGAGGCTGATCGCGCAGCATCCGCCGGCACGGCGCGGCGCGAGCCGCATGCTGCATGTGCATGGCGGGTTGCAGGAAGATCGTCAATTTGCCGATTTGTTGCAATTGGTCAGGCCGAACGATGTGCTGGTGCTGAACGACACACGCGTGATCAAGGCGCGCCTGTTCGGCAGCAAGGACAGCGGCGGCAGGGTCGAGGTGCTGGTCGAGCGCCTCTTGAACGAACACGAGGCGCTGGCGCAGGTGCGCGCCAGCAAGCCGCCCAGGGCGGGCAGCCGGCTGCTGCTGGCCGGCATGCTGGCGGTTGAGGTGCTTGGGCGCGAGGGAGAGTTTTATCATCTGCGTTTTCCTGGCGAAGCATCGGTGCTGGAGCTGTTGGAACGGCACGGCAGTTTGCCGTTGCCGCCTTACATCACCCATGCGGCGGATGCCGAGGATGAGCAACGCTACCAGACCGTGTTTGCGCGCGCGGCGGGCGCGGTGGCGGCGCCCACGGCAGGCTTGCATTTCGACGAGGCGATGCTGCAAGCCCTGCGCGAAAAAGGGGTACAGCTTGTCCATGTCACGCTGCATGTCGGCGCCGGGACGTTCCAGCCGGTGCGCGCCGAATATATCCGCGAACACGCGATGCACAGCGAACGCTACGAAATTCCGCAGGCCACCGTGGATGCGATCGCGCAAGCGCGCGATGCAGGCGGGCGCGTGATCGCGGTGGGAACGACCAGCTTGCGCGCGCTGGAGAGTGCGGCGCAGAATGGCGGACTGCAAGCCGGAAGCGGAGAGACAAAAATCTTCATCACGCCCGGTTACCGCTTTAAGGTGGTGGATGTGCTGCTGACCAACTTCCATCTGCCCATATCCACATTGCTGATGCTGGTGTGCGCGTTCGGCGGGATGGAGCGGATGCTGGCGGCATATCGCCATGCGGTGGAACAGGAATACCGGTTCTTCAGTTATGGCGATGCGATGCTGATCGAGCGCAATGTAGGGCGGGCTCCGCCCGCCGCTGGTTTGATTGATGCTGTGCATAGCCCGGCCTACGGGAGGGATTGATGTCTAACTACCGCCGTGCCCGCGTATCCGGAGGCAGCTATTCTTCACACTGGTGGCGCATGATCGCCGTCCGGTGCTGACCAGCGAGGATGTCAGGATTGCCCTGCGCACTGCCGTGCAAGCGGTGCGCACAGACCATCCGTTTTATGTGGAAGCATGGGTGCTGCTGCCCGATCATTTGCATTGCCTCTGGCGGTTGCCGGAGGGCGATGCCGATTACCCCTTGCGCTGGGCGAAAATCAAGCGCTTTACCCGGCATCATCTGGGTATGTCAGCCGGTGAAAAGTTGTGGCAACCACGCTATTGGGAGCATTGCATCCGCGATGAAAACGATTTCGCGCGGCATGCCGATTACATTCACTGGAATCCGGTGAAACATGGTTTGGTAAGATGCGCGGCGGATTGGCCGTACTCGACCTTTCATCGCTTTGTGGCGGCAGGCATGTATCCCAAGGATTGGGGTGCTGCAGAGGACGAGTTCGGCGACGGCAAATTTGGTGAGTAGTGATGTAGGGCGGGCTCTGCCCGCCGTCAATAAATAATGTCGGGCGAAGCCCGACCTACGGATATGAATTTTACTTTACATAAAGCCGACGGCCTTGCCCGTCGCGGCACCTTGCAACTCGCGCACGGCACGGTCGAAACCCCGGCGTTCATGCCGGTCGGCACCTATGGCACGGTGAAGGCGATGTCACCGCTGGAGCTTAAGGAAATTGATGCGCATATCGTGCTGGGCAACACCTTCCACCTGTGGCTGCGACCCGGTTTGGAGGTGATCGCGGCGCACGGCGGGCTGCACCGCTTCATGGGCTGGGACGGGCCGATCCTCACCGATTCCGGCGGGTTCCAGGTGTTCAGCCTCGGTGCGCTGCGCAAGATCACCGAGGAGGGCGTGAAATTCCAGTCGCCGGTGAACGGCGACAGGCTGTTCCTCACGCCGGAAGAATCGATGCGCATCCAGCGTGTGCTGAACTCCGACATCGCGATGATCTTCGACGAATGCACGCCGTACCCGGCGGGCGAACGCGAGGCGGCGGATTCGATGCGCCTGTCGCTGCGCTGGGCGGCACGCTCCCGGGCGGCGCATGACGGCAACCCGAACGCGCTGTTCGGCATCGTGCAGGGCGGCATGTACGAAACACTGCGCGACGAGTCTCTGAGCGAACTGGTGAATATCGGCTTCGACGGTTACGCCATCGGTGGGCTGTCGGTGGGCGAGCCCAAGGAGGATATGCGGCGCATCCTCGCGCACACCGCGCCGCAACTGCCGCAGGACAAGCCACGCTACCTGATGGGCGTGGGCACGCCGGAAGACATCGTGGCGGCGGTCGCACAGGGCATCGACATGTTCGACTGCGTGATGCCGACGCGCAATGCGCGCAACGGCCATTTGTTCACGCGCAACGGCGATGTGCGCATCAGGAATGCGCAATACCGCCTGGACACGCGACCGCTGGACGAAGATTGCCGGTGTTACACCTGCCGCAACTTCAGCCGCGCCTACCTGCACCATCTGCACCGGCTCGGCGAGATCCTCGGCGCGCGCCTGAATACCATCCACAATCTTCATTATTACCAGGAATTGATGCGCGAAGTCCGTGTCGCTATCGAGGCGGATGAATTCGCCGCATTCGTCGTGCGTTTTCAGCGGATGCGTGCTGGTCACCGCACTGAGCAGAATGAGCCACCCCGTGCTTCGTGCTAGAATGCGCACCTTTTTGATTTATCTTCGGAGGTTGTAAGGATGTTTATCAATAACGCATATGCCGAGGCGGCTCCACCAGTACAAGGTGGCAGCATTCTGGATTTTCTCCCGCTGATCGTCCTGGTCGCGGTGTTCTATTTTTTCATCCTGCGTCCGCAAAGCAAGCGCGCCAAGGATCACAGGGCTATGGTCAGCGCGCTGCAGCGCGGCGATGAAGTCGTGACGGCGGGTGGTCAAGTGGGGCGTATCAGCAAGGTCTATGAAGAGTATGTCGGCGTGGAATTTGCCGAGAACATCGAGATGACGGTACAGAAATCCGCGATTCAGAGCGTGCTGCCCAAGGGAACCATCAAATCCATTAAATAATCTCCGGCACCTGGCATATTGCCAGGAGTTGCCGCGCGCATTAATCCATAGAGGCTTCAATGAATCGTTACCCATTGTGGAAATATTTGCTGATTCTGGCTGTGTTGTTGGCCGGGTTGATTTATACCTTGCCGAATTTCTACGGCGAATCACCCGCTGTGCAGGTATCGCCGTTGCGCGCCAGCCTGAAGGCGGATACCGCATTGCTGGAGCGCGTGGAAAGTATTCTGAAGGCAGCCAGCCTGAACATGGAAGTGGCCACGCTGGACGGCAACAGCGTCAAGGCGCGCTTTGCCGATACCGACAACCAACTGAAGGCCAAGGATATCCTGGCCACCCAGTTGGGTGACGACTATATGGTCGCGCTCAATCTGCTGTCGCGTTCGCCGCAGTGGTTGACCGGACTCAGTGCGCTGCCGATGTATCTCGGCCTGGATTTGCGCGGCGGCGTGCACTTCCTGTTGCAGGTGGACATGAAATCCGCGCTGGACAAGGCGCTGGAAGCCACTACCGGCGATATCCGCAGCGCGTTGCGCGAGCAGAAAATCGCCTATTCCGGTGTCAGCCGCGAAGGCGATATGCTGCTGGTGAAGTTCCGCGATGCGGAGGCGCGCAGCAAGGGTGAAGAGGAAATCAAACAGCGCTTTGGCGATTATGCGCTGGACAGTAAAGATGAAGGCGATGAATTCCTGTTGCGCGCGACCCTCAAGCCGGAAGCCGAGCGGCGTATCCAGGATTCGGCCGTGCAGCAAAATCTGTTGACCCTGCGCAATCGTGTCAATGAGCTGGGCGTCGCCGAACCGGTGATCCAGCAGCAGGGCGTGGATCGTGTGGTGGTGCAGCTTCCCGGCGTGCAGGATACGGCGCGCGCCAAGGACATCCTGGGGCGCACCGCGACACTGGAAGTGCGCATGGTGGATGAGGAACATCAAATTACCCCGGGTGCGGCAGCACCGTTCGGCACCGATATGTTCAAGGATCGCGACGGCAATCTGCTGCTGGTGAAGAAGCAGGTGATCCTTACCGGTGAACGCATCAATGATGCGCAACCCGGCTTCGACAGCCGCAATAACGAGCCTGCCGTGCATATCAATCTGGATGGCGTGGGCGCGCGCAAATTCAAGGAGGCGACGCGCGAAAATGTCGGCAAGCGCATGGCAATCATCCTGTTTGAAAAGGGCAAGGGCGAGATTGTTACCGCACCGGTGATCCGTGAAGAAATCGGCGGTGGACGCGTGCAGATCAGCGGAAGTATGAACACCATGGAAGCACAGGACACCGCGCTGTTGCTGCGCGCCGGTGCGCTGGCGGCGCCGATGGAGATCATCGAGGAGCGCACCGTCGGTCCCAGCCTCGGCGCGGACAATATCAAGCGCGGTTTTGATTCCACCAAGATCGGCTTCATCATGGTTTCGCTGTTCATGATTGTTTACTACCTGATGTTCGGCACCATTTCCGTGCTGGCGTTGGGGGCGAACCTGCTGTTGCTGGTTGCATTGCTTTCCATGATGCAGGCCACGCTCACCTTGCCAGGCATGGCAGGTATTGCGCTGACGCTGGGCATGGCGATCGACGCGAATGTGCTGATCAACGAGCGCATCCGCGAAGAGCTGCGCAATGGTGTCACGCCGCAGGCCGCGATTCATGCCGGATATGACCGGGCGTTTGGCACCATTCTCGACTCCAACATTACCACGCTGATTGCCGGGGTTGCCCTGTTCATGTTTGGTTCCGGACCGATCAAGGGATTTGCCGTGGTGTTGTGCTTGGGGATTCTCACTTCGATGTTCAGCGCGATCATGGTGTCGCGCGCGATGGTGAATCTGATTTATGGGCGCAAGGCCAGAATAACCAGTGTCGCCATTGGCTGAGGACAAATAACATGGAATTTTTCAAGATCAAACGCGACATTCCGTTCATGAGCTATGGACGCTATACCACCGCCATTTCGCTGGTGACGTTTCTGCTGGCGGTTTTCTTTCTCGCCACCAAGGGGTTGAATTTGGGCGTGGACTTTACCGGTGGCACGGTGATCGAAGTGCATTACGCGCAGCCCGCCGATCTCGTCAAAGTGCGCGAGCAGCTTGCTGCAACGGGCCTGCCGGACGCACTGGTGCAGAATTTCGGCTCCAGCCACGATGTGCTGATCCAGGTGCCGCTCCGACACGGTGAGGCGGAGCCCTCTGGTGCGGGAGAAGCGGCAGAGCAGTTGCTCCCGCAATCGGCTGACTCCGTCGGTAACGTGTCGCAACTGCCGCTCAGGCAGGATCTTGCCGGCGCAAAATTAAGCGAGCAGGTGATGAATAGCTTGCGCAAGCAGGATGACAGCGTGGAAATGCGTCGCGTGGAATTCGTCGGCCCGCAGGTTGGCGATGACCTGGTGGAAAATGGCGCACTGGCCTTATTGCTGGTGTCATTCGGTATTGTTGGCTATCTGTGGCTACGCTTCGAATGGAAATTCGGCCTGTCCGCTCTTATCGCCAACCTGCATGACGTGGTGATCATTCTCGGTTTCTTTGCTTTTTTCCAATGGGAATTTTCGCTGTCCGTGCTGGCGGCGGTGCTGGCGGTGCTGGGCTACTCGGTGAACGAATCGGTGGTGGTGTTTGACCGGATCCGCGAAAATTTCCGCACCATGCGCAAGACCGGGGTGGCGGAAATCATCGACAACGCGATTACCCGCACCATGTCACGCACTATCATCACGCACGGTTCGACACAGATAATGGTCGGTGCGATGCTGTTCCTTGGCGGCGAAACGCTGCATTATTTTGCCATGGCACTAACGATTGGGATACTGTTCAGCATCTATTCCTCGGTGTTGGTTGCCAGCCCGCTGCTGATGTTGTTCGGCGTGTCACGCGAGGACTTCATCAAGCCGGAGAAGACCGAAGCCGAAGAAGTGCTGCCGTAACGAACATGACAAGCGACCGTTTCTGTTGATGAGGTTGGCCATGTTCGTTCCCTCTCCTCAATCCTCTGATGCAACAACTAGCCATTCGACTAGGCCGCTACAAGACAGCGACCAAGTCGCTGGTTATCCCGCAAGCGGGCGAGGAAGCAAACGAATCGCTGCGCGAGTTTTACATTAAGCCATGGAGTTACTCGCTGCATTTATCGACATCGTCCTGCATCTGGACGCCCACCTGCTGGCGCTCACCCGGGAGTATGGTGTATGGGTATATGCCATCCTGTTCCTGATCATCTATTGTGAAACCGGACTGGTGGTGACGCCTTTTCTGCCCGGCGATTCGCTGTTGTTTGTGGCTGGTGCATTGTGCGGACTGGGCGCGCTGCAACTGGAATGGCTCGCGCCGTTGCTGGTGCTGGCGGCATTCAGCGGCGACAATACCAACTACTGGATCGGACGCCTGATCGGGGTGCGCCTGTTGAAGCGCACGAACGGACTCATCAAGCGCGAGCATATCGGCAAGACTCACGCCTTTTACGAGAAACACGGCGGCAAAACCATCCTGTTTGCCCGCTTTCTGCCCATCGTGCGCACCTTTGCGCCGTTCGTGGCAGGCATCGGACTGATGAATTATCGTCTGTTCGTGCTGTTCAGCGCACTGGGCGCACTGATATGGATCGGCAGCCTGACCGTGGCGGGGTATTTCTTTGGCAATATTCCGATCGTCAAAGATAACCTCACCCTGATGATCGTTGGCATCATTGTCATCTCGCTGCTACCCGCCATCCGCGAATTCATCCGTCACCGTCGCCACACAGCATAAGAGTGGCGTGTCGGCAAATCTCGCGGCATGCTCCCTGCGGACACCACAGGGTGGTGGTTTCGGCCAACATTTTGAAACAATTATCCTTGAACGCTTTGGTGAACGCTAAGTCATAATCCTGTCCGGTAATTAACAGGGTTTCCAAAGGAGCGACAAAATGAAAAAGAATCTGTTGGTGTTGAGCTTGTTTTTCTCGTATGGCAATGTATTTGCGGCGGATTTTACCGATACCGCGCGCGTAGTTTCCAGCGCCCCCATCTATGAACGTGTCAGCGAACCCAAGCGCGAATGCTGGACGGAAACCGTGCAGGTTGCGCCCAAAGAGCGTTCCATGGGCGGAGCGATAGTCGGTGGCGTTGCCGGCGGTTTGCTGGGCAGCCAGGTCGGTGGCGGCAGCGGTAATACGGCGGCGACCGGTGCCGGTGCGGTAGCCGGTGCGGTAATCGGCGATCGCGTCGCCAATCCGGACAGCAACCGCTCCGCAACCGGCGCGGTAGTGGGCGGTGTGGCCGGCGCGGTGCTGGGCAGCCAGGTTGGCGGTGGCACGGGCAACAAGGCCGCCACTGCAGTGGGCGGTATTGCGGGTGCGGTGATCGGCGATCGTGTCGCCAATCCGGATCAGCCGCGTACCGAACAGGTCGAGCGTTGCCGCGAGGTGCAAACCAGCCGCGAAGTGATTAAAGGTTACAACGTGACTTATCGCTACAACGGCCGGGACATCACCACCACTCTGCCGTATCAGCCCGGTTCAACTATCCGCGTGGGTGTGAGCGTCATCGAAGACCAGCGTTATGAAGAGCCGCAAAAACGTCGTTATGAAGACCGCAGGGACAGACCTAATTATCAGTGATTGCTGCCCACAAAAAGCCCGGCTTGGTCCGGGCTTTTTTACTTCAACGGGTTTTGTCATTAACCTAAAAACCGCAGTTGGCGGGGTGGTAGGGGCGAATTCATTCGCCCGAATAACAGGTTACGTGCGAATGAATTCGC
>Ga0209212_1006318_pt1 | contig 13605 bp, 11 predicted proteins | sample RifGroC2_FD_183996 | JGI IMG/M metagenome (GOLD analysis project Ga0209212, IMG submission 183996) | Groundwater microbial communities from Rifle, Colorado, USA - Groundwater C2 (SPAdes) (version 2) | ecosystem: Environmental > Aquatic > Deep subsurface > Groundwater | place: Rifle, Colorado... | reverse complement strand
GGCGGCGACTACGTGTTCCGGCTCGGCGGCGAGGAATTCCTCATGCTGCTGGTCGACGTCAACCAGGCCGGCGCCCTCAAGGCGGCGGAGAAGCTGCGGCAGAAGGTTGCCCAGGAAGTGTTCCGCCTGCCGCGCGAGCAGGAACTCAAGGTCAGCGTCAGCATCGGTCTGGCCTTGCACGACGGCCATCCCGACTACCTGCGCCTGCTGCGCCGCGCCGACGAGGCGCTGTACCGGGCCAAGAACGGCGGGCGCAACTGCGTGGCGCTGGCGGCGGAGTAAGACCGGCGGGCGTTACACGGGCGCGCGGCGCGCCGCGGCAGCGGGGGAGGGCGGCGCGGCGACCTGCACCTCGCCATCGACGCGGAACTGCCCGACCAGGGCGCCCATGTCCTCCGCCTGGACATCCAGCGCCTGGCTGGCGGTCGCCGCCTCCTGAACCAGATTGGCGTTCTGCTGGGTCACCTGGTCCAGCTGGGCGATGGCCTGGTTGATCTGCTCGATGCCACTGGACTGTTCCGCCGCGGCGGCAGCGATATCGGCGACCAGCCCGGTCACCCGGCTCACGCCGCCCTGGATGTCGATCAGGCTGCGATCGCTCTGCTCGACCAGCTGCACGCCCTCGTGCACCTTGCTCACGCTGTCGCCAATCAGCTCGCGGATGGCACGCGCCTCCTCGGCACTGCGCTGGGCCAGATGGCGCACTTCGCTGGCCACCACGGCGAAGCCGCGGCCCTGCTCGCCGGCCCGGGCGGCCTCGACCGACGCATTGAGCGCCAGCAGGTTGGTCTGGAAAGCGATCTGGTCGATGGCGCCGACGATGCTCGCCACCTTCTCGCTGGCCTGGCGCATTTCGACCATCGCCTTCTGGGTCCGGGCGGCGAGCTCTCCGGCTTCGCGGGCCTGCTGCTGCACGCCGCCGACCAGCTGGCGGGCCTGGGCGGCGTTGTCCGCGGTGTTGCGCACCGTGGCGGTGATCTGCTCCATGCTGGAGGCGGTCTCCACCAGCGAGGCCGACTGCTGCTCGGTGCGCTGCGCCAGGTTCTGGTTGCCGGCGGCGATCTCCGCACTGGCCGCCTGCACCGAGTGGGCGCTCCGGCCGATGCGCTGGACCAGCTCGCGGGTCTTCTCGGTGGCCTCGTTGAAGGCGCGGTTGAGCTGCGCCAGTTCGTCGGTGCCGAGCACCTCGAGACGCAGGGTCAGGTCGCCCTCGCTCTGCGCGATGGCGCGCAGGGTGCGTTGCAGGCCGCCGGTCAGGCTGCGGGTGATCAGCAGCGCCAGCAGCAGCGCCAGGGCCACCGCCAGCACGGCAACCGCCAGCTGCACGATCAGGTCGCGGCGCGCGCTGCCGCCAAGCTGTCGGGCGACGGCCAGCAGTTCGGCGGCCACCGCATCCTCCACCTGCTTGAGCTTGGCGGTCTGGCGGGCGAACCACTGGGCCGGATCGACCTCGAAGCCGCCGCTGACGGCGCGCTCCAGCGCCCGGGCGCGCAGGCGCTCGGTTTCCGCCACCACCGCATCGCCCATGCTCGTCCGGTAGGCCGTCCGCAGGGCGTCCGGCGCCAGGTTGAGGAAGGTATGGCTGTAGGCCTTCTGCTCGCCCACCAGGGCGGTGAAGCGCTGGAACAGCCCGTCGCCGAAGCGGTCGGCGGCAAAGGCGTTGGTCAGCACCGCGCGCTCGATGCCGGCGCGCTCCTTGCTCTGCAGCAGGTTGTAGTAGGCCGCCAGGCGCTGCACCAGCTCGCCCTGGCGGGTACTGCGCGCCAGCTCACCGACCACATCGAGCAGCTCGGCGTTGAGCGCGGTGTAGTAGCCGACCGCCTGGTCGGCGCCGAGACTCAGGGCACTGACGCCCTGGCGCTGCTGCGCCAGATCGCCGAGGCGGCCGCGCGCCGCAGCGAGCCGTTCGACGACCGCAGCGCCCAGCTCCTCGTCCGCGGTGCGCGCCAGAAAGTCGTCCAGGGTCTGCCGCCGCCGGTCGGTGGCCTCGCGCTGGCGGGGCAGTTCCGCGACGAAGCGCACCCCGCGGCTGCCGACGAAGCCGGCACTCATGCCGCGCTCCTTCTGCGTCTCGTGCACCAGCGCGCTGACCAGCCCGGCCAGCTCCGCCAGGCCCTCCAGGCGCTGCATCTCGGTATAGGTTCGCTGCCGCTCGACGATCCCGGCCAGGGCGAAATAGAGCAGGCCCAGGATTGGCAACAGAAGGATGAGAAGCAGCTTGTTCCGAATGGAGAGGTTGTGCAGAGCCATCATGGAAGGGGAATCGTCCTGAAAATATGTCTGGCACACCGGCAACCCCGAAAGGCCATGCGGTGCACGCGGAAAAATGCGCGGCGATGATAGGCGAACGCCGGGCGGCCCATATCGGCAAAAAGCCACCATTGGCCACGCATCTGTTCCACACCAAGCGGCGGTGGCCAAGTTTGATGACGAAAGCGCACCAAAACGGTGCGCGACGCCCCGCCGCTGCGCGGGCCGGGTACACGCAGGTGGTGCCAGCGCTGGAGCCAGCGGATCCGGCGCCTCCGTCACGGACAGAAATGGCAAGTAGCGTGCCAACCGACTGCAGCCCCCCAGCAAAGGCGGCGGGCGGCGGATGGCTCTGCGCAGACGGCGCTATCCGGCGCCGGTACTCGCGCGGCAACACCCCGGCGGATCGCTGGCACGGGCAAGGAGAAGGGCCGTGGCGGGAGTGGGCGCGCTGTTCCACGTGGAACACTCCTGCCCAGAAACACCAAAGCCCGGCAATGCCGGGCTTTGTGGTCTTGCGCTTGCGGAGCTTTCAGCTCAGCGGCCGAGCTTGCTCGCCGGCGTGCCGCCGATGCCCCAGTGGCTCTTCGGCAGCTCGGTGATCAGCACCCGCACGCGGTCGAGGGGGGAGTCGAGGGTGCGCGCCAGCGCTTCGCTGACCTCGCGGATCATCGCTTCCTTCTGCTCGTCGCTGCGGCCTTCCATGATCTGGACATGGGCAATCGGCATGGGAAACCTCCTGGGTGAAGGGGCCGGCGCATGGCCGGCCCGCAGGCTCAGACGAAGCGGGCGGAGACGCTGCCCAGGCCCTGGTAGCGCACGGTGACGTTGTCGCCCGGCTGCACCGCCACGGCGGCGGTGATGCCGCCGGTCATGATGAAGGTGCCGGCCGGGATGTGCTCGCCGCGCTCGGCCAGCAGGTTGGCCAGCATCGCCACGCTGGACAGCGGATGGCCGAGCACCGCGGCGCCGGCGCCGACTTCCACCACTTCGCCGTTCTTCTCCATCACCACGCCGAGGGTGCGCAGGTCGACGTCCTCAAGGTTGGCCATCTGGCCGCCGGTGATGTAGCGGGTCGAGGAGGCGTTGTCGGCCACCACGCTGATCAGGTCGAACTTGAAGTTCTCGTAGCGCGAGTCGATCACTTCCACGGTGGGGATCACGTAGTCGATCGCCGCGATCACGTCGCCGATGTGGCAACCCGGACCGTGCAGCGGCGCCTTGGTGACCACCGAGATTTCCGCCTCAATCTTCGGGTGGACCAGCTTCGAGCAGTCGATCACGCCGCCGTCCGGCACGCTGAAGTAGTCGGAGAGGAAGCCGTAGATCGGCGTTTCCACGCCCATCTGCGCCATCTTCGCCCAGGAGGTCAGGCCCATCTTCAGGCCGACGGTCTTGTTGCCCCGGGCTTCCTTGCGGCGACGGATTTCCCACTGGATGTCGTAGGCGTCGGCGAAGGTCATCGCCGGGTAGTCGTTGGTGATCTTCGGAATGTCGTGGACGTTCAGCTCGGCGCCTTCGACGTGCTCGGCCAGGGCCAGCACCTGTTCGCGGGTCAGGGTACGTTTCATGCAGTCACCTTCAGGTTCTGACGGGCCTTGGCCATATCGAGGGCCAGGTCTTCGATCATGTCTTCCTGGCCGCCGACGGTACCGCGGCGGCCAAGCTCTACGAGGATGTCACGGGCCGGCACGCCGTACTTCTTCTCGGCGCGCTGGGCGAACAGCAGGAACGAGCTGTACACGCCGGCGTAGCCCAGGGTCAGGGCATCGCGGTCGACGCGGATCGGCTGGTCCATCAGCGGCACCACCAGGTCCTCGGCGACGTCCATGATCTTGTACAGGTCGATGCCGGTCTCGGCGCCCATGCGCGCCAGCACGGCGCACAGCACTTCCAGCGGGGTGTTGCCGGCACCGGCGCCGAGGCCGGCGACCGAGCCGTCGATGCGCACGGCACCGGCCTCGATGGCGGCCAGCGAGTTGGCGATGGCCATGCCCATGTTGTGGTGGCCATGGAAGCCGACCTGGGTGGCCGGGTTCAGCTCGGCGCGCAGCAGGCCGATCTTCTGGCTGACTTCGTCGGGCAGCATGTAGCCGGCCGAGTCGGTGCAGTAGATGCAGTTGGCGCCGTAGCTTTCCATCAGGCGGGCCTGCTCGAGGATCTTCTCGGGGCTGGCCATGTGCGCCATCATCAGGAAGCCGACGGTGTCGACGCCCATCTTGGCGGCCATGCCGATGTGCTGCTCGGAGACGTCGGCCTCGGTGCAGTGGGTGGCGACGCGGATGGTCGACACGCCGCAGCCCACCGCCATCTTCAGGTGGTCGACCGTACCGATGCCCGGCAGCAGCAGGGCGGAAACCTTGGCCTGCTTGAGCTGCGGGATCACCGTGCTCAGGTATTCCTCGTCGCTGTGCGCCGGGAAGCCGTAGTTGATCGAACGACCGCCGAGGCCGTCGCCGTGGGTGATCTCGATCAGCGGCATGCCGGCGGCATCGAGGCCCTTGGCCACGGCAACCATCTGCTCGAGGCTGATCTGGTGGCGCTTGGCGTGCATGCCGTCGCGCAGGCTCATGTCGTGCAGGGTGACTTGCTTGCCTTGCAGATTCATCGGGCTTCTCCTCAGGCCAGGGCGGCGGCGCGGCGCGGCAGTTGAATGGTGCCGGCGGCGATTTCCTCGGCGAACATCTCGGCGGTGCGCAGACCGGCGGCGGTCATGATGTCGAGGTTGCCGGCGTACTTGGGCAGGTAGTCGCCCAGACCCTCGACCTCCATGAAGATCGACACGCGGTTGCCATCGAACACCGGGCCGTTCTTCAGGCGGTAGCCCGGCACGTACTTCTGCACTTCGGCGAGCATGGCGTGCACCGACGCGGTGATGGCGTCGCGGTCCGGCTCGCTCTCGGTCAGGCAGTGGATGGTGTCGCGCATCATCAGCGGCGGCTCGGCCGGGTTGATGACGATGATCGCCTTGCCTTCCTTGGCGCCGCCGACCTTCTCGATGGCGCCGGCGGTGGTGCGGGTGAACTCGTCGATGTTCTTGCGGGTGCCCGGACCGACCGAACGGGAGGACACGGTGGCGACGATCTCGCCGTAGGCCACCGGCTGCACGCGGGACACCGCAGCGACCATCGGGATGGTGGCCTGGCCGCCGCAGGTGACCATGTTGACGTTCATTTCCAGCTTGCCGACGTGTTCCTTGAGGTTCACCGGCGGCACGCAGAACGGACCGATGGCGGCCGGGGTCAGGTCGATCATCAGCACGCCCAGCTCGTTGAGCTTGCGGCTGTTCTCGGCATGGGCGTAGGCCGAGGTGGCGTCGAAGGCGACGCGGATGTCGTCGGCGATGACGTGCGGCAGCAGGCCGTCGACGCCCTCGGCGGTGGTCTTCAGGCCGAACTCGCGGGCACGCTTGAGGCCGTCGGACTCGGGGTCGATGCCGACCATCCACACCGGCTCGATCCACTCGGAGCGCAGCATCTTCATCACCAGGTCGGTACCGATGTTGCCCGGGCCGATGATCGCCGCTTTCAGTTTCTTGCTCATGGGATTGTTCCCTTTATTGTTCTGGTCAGACGAAGCGCACGCTGGCACTGCCGATGCCGCCGATGTCGACGCGCATGAAGTCGCCGGCCTTGACCGGCTCCAGCGGCACCAGCGAGCCGGAGAGGATCACCTCGCCGGCCTTCAGGCCGATGCCGAAATGGCCGAGGGTGTTGGCCAGCCAGGCCACGCAGTTGACCGGCGAGCCCAGCGCGGCGGCGCCGGCGCCGGTGCTGATCTGCTGGCCGTTCTTCTCCACCACCATGCCGCAGGTGACCAGGTCGACCTGGCGCGGGGAGACCGCCTGGTCGCCGAGGATGAACAGGCCGCAGGAGGCGTTGTCGGCCACGGTGTCCTGGATCTTGATCTTCCAGTCCTGGATGCGCGAGTCGACCACCTCGAAGCAGGGGATCACGCACTCGGTGGCGGCCAGCACGTCGGCGTTGGTGATGCCGGGGCCCATCAGGTCCTTCTTGAGGATGAAGGCGATCTCGCCCTCGGCCTTGGGCTGGATCAGCCGCTCGCTGATCGGCATCACCGCGCCGCTGCTGAACACCATGGCGTCGGTCAGGTAGCCGAAGTCCGGCTGGTTGACGCCGAGCATGTTCTGCACGGCCTTGCTGGTCAGGCCGATCTTCTTGCCGATGATGCGCTCGCCGGCGGCCAGACGGCGCTCGAGCATGCGCAGGGAGATCTGGTAGGCGTCGTCGATGGTCAGGTCGTAGCGGCTGGTCAGCGGCGCCACGGTTTCGCGGCTCCGCATGGCCTGGTAGAGCTCGTCGCCGAGCTGGTGGATCAGTTCTTGGTTCATACGCATTTTTCCTGTTGGGTGGCGGCGTCGGCCTCGGCGAGGAAATCCTCGACCAGACGGGCGAAACGACCGGCATGTTCGATCTGGGTCCAGTGGCCGCACTGGCCGAAGACGTGCAGCTGGCTGCGCGGCAGCCACTGGGCGAGGGTCAGCGAGGCCTCGAGCGGGATGATCTGGTCCTCGCGGCCGTGGATGACCAGGGCCTCGTGGGGCAGGGCACGGATGTCGGCCTCGTCGCTGGCCAGGTCGTCGACGCCGTTCTGGCGCGGCGCCGGGAACATGGCGGAGAACGACTCCTGGAAGCCCGGGCGGATGCTCGCCTGGTAGCGCAACTCGGCCAGCTCGTCGTTGACCAGGTTGCGGTCGTAGGCGAACACGTCGAGCAGCTGGCGCATGTTGGCCAGCGACGGGGTGTAGCCCCAGGCGCGGTCCAGCCCCGCGGTGATCGGGAAGGACACGCCGACGCTGCCCATCAGCACCAGCCGGCGCACGCGCTCGGGGTGGCGGATGGCCAGCGCCAGCGCCAGACCGCCGCCGAACGAGTTGCCGACGATGTCGGCCTGCTGGATGCCGAGGGCGTCGAGCACGCCGATGGCATGCTCGACCCAGCGCTGCTGGCTGTACTGCGCATCGGCCGGACGCTCGCTGTAGCCGAAGCCGAGCATGTCCGGGGCGATCACCCGACGGTGCTGCGCCAGCTGCGGGATGATCCCGCGCCAGTTGGCCCAGGCGGTCACGCCGGGGCCGGAACCGTGGATCAGCAGGACCGGGAAGCCTTCGCCCTGATCATGCAGGTTGGTGCGGTAGCCGGCGGCGACGATCTCGCGGCCTATCTCGGGGCTTTGCACTGCTTGATTCATGCTCGCCTCACAGCTTGACGCAGATGTTCTTCAGCTCGGTGTAGAACTCCAGCGAGTGCACCCCGCCTTCGCGACCGATGCCCGACTGCTTGGCGCCGCCGAAGGCGGTGCGCAGGTCGCGCAGGAACCAGCTGTTGACCCAGACGATGCCGGCCTCGATCTGCCCGGCGACGCGGTGGGCGCGCGAGCTGTTCTCGGTCCAGATCGCCGAGGCCAGGCCGTAGGGCAGGCTGTTGGCCAGCTCGATGGCTTCTTCCTCGGTGTCGAACGGACGGATGTGGCAGCACGGGCCGAAGATTTCCTCGGTGACCACCGCCGAGTCGTCCGGCAGGCCGGTCCAGATGGTCGGCTGTACCCAGGCGCCGCCGGCCAGGTGCGCCGGCATCTCCGGCACGCCGCCGCCGGTGACGATGGTGGCGCCTTCGTCCTTGGCCTTCTGGTAGTAGCTGAGGACCTTCTCGCGGTGCTTGTGGCTGACCAGCGAGCCGAAGTTGGCGGTCGGATCGTTCGGCTCGCCGATCTTCAGCGCCTCGGCGCCGGCCTTCAGGCGGGCGACGAACTCGTCGAAGATCGGCCGCTGCACGTAGACACGCTCGGTGCCCAGGCAGACCTGGCCACAGTTGGCGAAGGCCGAGCGCAGGGTGCCCTCGATGGCCTTGTCCATGTCGCAGTCGGCGAACACGATGCCGGCGTTCTTGCCGCCCAGCTCCAGCGACACCTGGCGCACGCCCTTGGCGGCGGCGCGCATGATGGTTTCGCCGGTGCCGGTTTCGCCGGTGAAGGTGATGGCGTCGACGTCCGGGTGGGCGGTGAGGAAGGCGCCGGCCGAGTTGCCGCCGAAGCCGTGCACCACGTTGTACACGCCGGCCGGCACGCCGGCGGCGTTCATCACCTCGCCGAGCAGGGCGGTGGTGGTCGGAGTTTCCTCGGACGGCTTGACCACCACGGTGTTGCCGCAGGCCAGCGCCGGACCGACCTTCCAGGTCATCAGCAGCAGCGGCAGGTTCCACGGGCTGATCACGCCGATCACGCCCTTGGGCCGGCGCACGCCGTAGTTGAGCGCGCCGGTGCCGTCCGGGGTGGCCATCTCGAAGGCTTCGGTGGGCACGTTCTTCACCAGGTCGGCGAACACCGAGAAGTTGGCCGCGCCGCGCGGGATGTCGATGTGCGAGGCGAGGGACTTGGGCTTGCCGGTGTCCAGACACTCGGCCTCGAGGAACTCGTCGAAGCGTGCGTTGATGCCGGCGGCGACGCGATGCAGGATCTCGGTGCGCTCGGCCACGGTCATCTTGCCCCACGGGCCCTTCAGCGCGGCGCGGGCGGCCTTGACCGCGGCGTCGACCTCGGCCTCGCCGGCCTCGTGGATCTTGGCGATCACCTGGCCGTTGGCCGGGTTGACGTTGTCGAACAGCTTGCCGCTGGCGGAACCGACGTATTCGCCGTTGATGAAGTGCTTGATCTCTTTCATGGATGCAGTCTCGTTAGCCAGTGGCAATCAGGTCAGGACGGTGAGGAAGCGCTCGTTGAGCTCGCGGTCGTGGTAGAAGATCGCCTTGCCCAGTTCGGCGGCGGTCCAGGTCACCGGCGGATGATCGGGGTAGTGGTAGTCGCCGCCGCAGAACACCTCGTTGCGGTTGCCGGACGGGTCGAAGAAGTAGATGGTCTTGCCGTGGGTCAGGCCGTGGCGGGTCGGGCCGATGTCGATCGAGGTGTTGGTCATGCTGATCAGGTCGGCGGCGCGCAGCACGTCGTCCCAGGTCTCGAGGAAGAACGAGGCGTGGTGCAGCTTGCCCTGCTCGGCGTGCTGGATGAACGCCACGTCGTGGGCCTTCATGCCGACAGTGAGGAACTGGGCGACGCGGTTACCGTGCGGATCGACCACCTGCTCAGCGAGGTCGAAACCGAGCACCTCGGTGAACAGGCGCAGGGTTTCCGGCAGGTTGCCGCCGTAGAGCAGGGCGTGGTCGAAGCGGGTCGCCTTCATGCCCTTGAGGCCGCGCGGCCAGGCTTCCGGGTTGATCTCGGCGATGCCCCACTTGCCGGTCTGCTCCTTGTCGGCGAACAGCTCGAAGCGGTGGCCGGTCGGCGCGCTGAAGCGGATACGCCGGCCGCAGCCCTTCAGCTCGCCGGCGGGGATGCTCTCCACCGCGCAGCCGAAGGCCACCAGGTCCTCGGTCAGGCGGCCGAGGGTGGCGTCGTCGACCACCTTGAAGGCCATGAAGTCCATGCCGGCCTCGTCGGCCTCGCGCAGGACCACGGAGAACTTGTCGACCTCGGTCCAGCCCTTGAGGTACACGCGGCCGCGCTCGTCGCGGTCGACCTCGATCAGGCCGAGCAGCTCGACGTAATGTTCGAGGGCCTGGGCCATGTCCAGGACGCGCAGCTGGATGTGCCCAGGGCGCATTACACCTTTTTTCATTTCGATACCCCTTTGTATTTTTTGTCGGGTCTAGCGTGGTTCGTGGTGAAACTATGCAGCGGGGCGCGGCTAGCGCGCCGGCTCGCCCGGCGCCGAGCGCTGGATGGCCAGATCGCTGCGCGGAAACAGCCGGCAGGCGAGGACCTGGCCGCAGGCACGCGCGTCGGCGTCGACGTGTCGACTGCTCATGCGGCCGCAGTCGTATTCGCCGCTGAGCACCTGCACCTTGCACAGGCCGCAGCCGCCACCGCGACAACCGACCGGTACGCAGTGCTGCTGCTGGCGCTCCATGGCGGCAAGCACGGTCTGCTCATCGTCGCAGCTGAAGCTGATACCGCTGTGGGTTTCGGTAATGCGGAAGGATTGGCCCATGGGTCACCTCAGTTCCGCTTGGGCAGCGCGGCAGGCGCGCGGGCGGAGCCGTCGAGGTCGACGCCGGTGGTCACTGGGGTACTCAGGCCTGGCCGCAGGTTGCCCATAGCGCCAAAGGCAATGACGAGGGTGAGGGCAGCGATTTCCTGCATGCGGGCACGGCGGCGTACGCGGGCGCCGCAGGGGGAGGGCTGGCGGACTGACCCCAGCGCATGGATCTTGGGTTGAATGCTCATGTCGACCGTACCGTGTTGTTTTTGTGTGTGCGGTTGGCGGCAGCAGGCTGGTCGGTGCGCAGGCTCTGGCGGCGGCCGGATCGGCCGCGACGCCACGGAGCGGGTCCTCCTTGAACCCTGCGACTGTCTCGGCATTTCCAGACAGCTCTGCTTGCACCAGTCTCTGGAGCAACGGCTGTGCCAAGGCCTCGCCCGACGCCGGCAAATAACAACTAACTAATTGATAAATAAAAGATTTTTAATTTTCCGTGAGCCCCGCGCGCGGCCCCGGCGCGGTTTTTCCGGTCAGGCCGGGCATTGGCCGGGCGGATTTTTTGATCATTTGATCGATATCCCGCGCAGCACTCGCGCAAATGATCAGAAAATCGTCGCGCCAGGCGGGTTCTGGCCGATGTTCCAAAACCTCAATCGGCGGTTTTTTTGACCATTTGGTTGAGTTTTTCCCGGAAACGGGCTTCCATGCCTCATTCGCGTCGCGCAGCGGGCCTCCCGCCCGCCGCAGCGAGCCGCTCGCCGAGCCCCCTCGCCCGTTTGGGCCAGGAGCGCCGGCAGCCCCCGACACAACAACAATCAGGGGATCGGTCTGATGGCCATCAAGTACAAGCCGCAACTGCAATACCCGGACATCCAGGATCTGAGCAACCAGATCCGCTTCATCAGCCAGGAAGGCAAGATCTGGCTGGGCGAGCAGCGCATGCTGCTGATGCCGCTCTCGGCCCTGGCCAACTTCCGCCGCGAGATGGTCGACCTGCTCGGCGTCGAACGGGCCAAGGGCTTCTTCCTGCGCCTGGGCTACCAGTCCGGCCTCAAGGACGCCGAGCTGGCGCGCAAGCTGCGCCCCGACAGCAGCGAACTGGACATCTTCCTCGCCGGCCCGCAGCTGCACATGCTCAAGGGCATGCTGCGCTCGCGGCCGATCGAGGTGGACATCGACGTCGAGCACGGCCGCTTCTACGCCGAGATGGAGTGGCTCGACTCCTTCGAGGTGGAAATCTGCCAGACCGAGCTGGGCCTGATGGACCAGCCGGCGTGCTGGACCCTGCTCGGCTATGCCTGCAGCTACTCCTCGGCCTTCATGGGCCGCGAGATCATCTACCAGGAAGTCAGCTGCCGCGGCCGCGGCGACGACAAGTGCCGGGTGATCGGCAAGACCGCCGAGGAGTGGGGCGACGTCAGCGCCTTCAAGGCCTACTTCAAGAGCGACCCGGTGATCGAGGAGCTCTACGAGCTGCAGTCGCAGGTGACCACCCTGCGCAACCGGCTGCAGAAACAGGACGGCCAGTACTACGGCATCGGCCGCTCGCCGGCCTACCAGCGCATCTGCCAGACCATCGACAAGGCCGCGCGCGGCAAGGTCTCGGTGCTGCTGCTGGGCGAAACCGGGGTGGGCAAGGAGGTGATCGCGCGCAGCGTGCACCTGCGCAGCGCCCGCGCCGAGCAACCGTTCGTCGCGGTGAACTGCGCGGCGATTCCGCCGGACCTGATCGAATCGGAACTGTTCGGCGTGGACAAGGGCGCCTACACCGGCGCCGCCCAGTCGCGCGCCGGGCGCTTCGAGCGGGCCCACGGCGGCACCATCTTCCTCGACGAGGTGATCGAGCTGACCCCGCGCGCCCAGGCCACCCTGCTGCGCGTGCTGCAGGAAGGCGAGCTGGAGCGGGTCGGCGGCGACCGCACGCGCAAGATCGACGTGCGGGTGATCGCCGCCACCAACGAGGACCTAGCCCAGGCGGTGCAGGCCGGACGTTTCCGCGCCGACCTGTTCTACCGCCTCAACGTGTTCCCGGTGCAGATCCCGCCGCTGCGCGAGCGCCGCGAGGACCTCCCGCTGCTCGCCGAACACTTCCTGAAGAAGTTCCACGACGAGTACGGCAAGAAGACCCTCGGCCTGTCCGACCGCGCGCTGGAGGCCTGCCAGCACTACGCCTGGCCGGGCAACATCCGCGAGCTGGAGAACGTTATCGAGCGCGGGGTGATCCTCACCGAGAGCAACGAGAGCATCAGCGTCGAAGCGCTGTTCCCCGGGCTGCTGCTGGAGGGGCAGAACAGCGGGGTGCGCCTGTCCAGCGCCGGCGAACTGGTGCAGCGGCAGACGGCCCCCCCCGCGCACTGGATGAACCAGATCCTCGAGGGCCATATCAGCCTCGACGCGGTGGAGGCCGCCCTGATCCGCGAGGCCATGCAGCGCAGCAGGCACAACGTCTCGCGCGCCGCGCGCCTGCTCGGCCTGACCCGGCCGGCGCTGGCCTACCGGCTGAAGAAGATCGGCGAACTGCCGGCCGAGTAGCGCCCGAGCGGGCGGGCCTGTTCCACGTGGAACAGCCGCGCCGCTACAACCGCGCCAGCAGCTCCTCGGCCGGGATGTAGGGCAGACGGTGCGCCGCCGCCACGCCGGCGTTGGTGAGGGCGCCGGCCGCCACGTTGAGGCCGTTGCGCAGGTGCACGTCCTCCTCCAGCGCCCGCCGCGTGCCTTTCTCGGCCAGGGCGATGACGAAGGGCAGGGTGGCGTTGTTCAGCGCCAGGGTCGAGGTGCGCGCCACGCCGCCGGGCATGTTGGTCACGCAGTAGTGCACCACCTCGTCGATCACGTAGGTCGGATGGGTATGCGAGGTCGGCCGCGAGGTTTCCGCACAGCCGCCCTGGTCGATGGCCACGTCGACCAGCACGGCACCGGCCTTCATCTGCCGGACCATGCCGGCGCTGATCAGCTTGGGCGCCGCCGCGCCGGGAATCAGCACGCTGCCGATCACCAGGTCGGCCGCCTGTACCAGTTCGGCCACCGCCGCCCGGGTCGAATAGCGGGTGGCGATGCGATTGCCGTACTGCGCATCCAGCCGGCGCAGCGCGTCCATGTTCTTGTCGAGGATGGTCACGTCGGCGCCGAGGCCGATCGCCATGGCCGCGGCATGGCTGCCGACCACGCCGCCGCCGAGGATCACCACCCGGCCCGGCGACACGCCGGGCACGCCGCCGAGCAGCACGCCGCGCCCGCCCTTGGCCTTCTCCAGGCAGTTGGCGCCGACCTGGATCGACATCCGCCCGGCCACTTCCGACATCGGCGCCAGCAGCGGCAGGCGCCCGCGGGCGTCGGTGACCGTCTCGTAGGCGATGTCGGAA
>Ga0209212_1006317_pt1 | contig 13610 bp, 7 predicted proteins | sample RifGroC2_FD_183996 | JGI IMG/M metagenome (GOLD analysis project Ga0209212, IMG submission 183996) | Groundwater microbial communities from Rifle, Colorado, USA - Groundwater C2 (SPAdes) (version 2) | ecosystem: Environmental > Aquatic > Deep subsurface > Groundwater | place: Rifle, Colorado... | reverse complement strand
TGTTTCAGATGCGGTTCGGCGCGGTAGGCGCCGTAGCGGAAGTTGGATTCACGGGCCGCTGTGGCCGCGACTAGGGCCGGGTCCACGCCTGCGCTTTGGGCGGCCTGAAGGATGTAGGGTAAATGGGAAGAGGGCAGCGCCGGAGCCTTGCCGGCCGGGATCTTTGGACCGGGCGGTTCCGTGCCGGCAAGCGACGAGAAGCCCTTGGCTGAAGGGTCGAAATTATCCAGAGTAACCTTGCTGTTGTTTTCCATGGAGATGCTGCCCTGCCCGGCCCTCCCTCCAGCGGCGATAATCTGTTTAGTGTCGAACAGCATGGCTCCGGGTTGTCTGTTTAGCAGCGCCTTCATGAAATGCTCGCCCAGGTTGATCTTGCCGAGTGCCAGGGTTTTCTTGATATCCGCGGCGGAGTTGAGACCGCTAGTTCCGGTCTGCCCGCCCTTTACCCTAGTCTGGGAAGGCCGTGCGGGAGTTATGGGCCGGGCACCCGTGTTCTTGTCTGCGGACGTCCCGGGTCCGGGAAACTGGGAGCGTTTCGTGTCCGCGGAGGACTTGTCAGTCCAGTCCGGCGCGGCTTCGCCTGATATCACTACGGCGGTCTGGCCGCCCTGAGAGCGGTCTGCAACGCCACCCGAGAGTTGTCTCGGGAAAGGCTCTGGGTTTCCAGTACCGGAAGGTTCCCAGGCGGAGGCCTCCCCAGGATTTTCGGAGAACGTCTCCGTTCCAATAACGGAAGTCCCGGCGGAGTGGACGGAGGGAGTGGAACCGGGCGCGGCAGCCGTGCCCGGTTCCCCCGACAGCAATTCAGCCGTCAGCGGCCCTCTCTCCATGACTCCGTTATTATTCTCCTTCCTAAGAATATGGTAGAGGCCCACAAGGGGCAGGATTATCAGCGCGGTCAGGAACCAGACCCACCGCCGGTTAGAAGGTTTTTTTATATCAACCATAGAATCGCCCCTGAAGATCAATTTGTAGGGAACATAAAGCCGATTATTGCAAGTTAATGGTTCCGGAATTCCTGCCAGCCTGTTATGGATCGGTGCGCAGAAGATATAATACAAAAAAGACGGTTGGAAAATAACACGCCCCGCGCTTGAATGTTGCAAGAGAATAGAAATGTCCTGGTTTGCGTATAGTAGAAGTGTCATGGTCGTAGTTTTTCTTTTTTGCTTCTTTTTTCTTTTTGTTTATCGTGTTGATAGTGTTTACAAGTAGTTCACCGGCGGTGACGGCGCCCTTCGTATCCCCAGATAGGATCTTCGCCATGGATGGTCTTTAGCGGGCACACTTGACCTCACTGGCCTCGCATCAGCCACAGCCTCTTTCTTCCCGGCATAGAACGGCCTATACGGCAGTTTCGCTATATTTTTGAAGTTAAGATACATCTCCTTGAACCGCAGGTGCCTTGAGCCGTCCAGGCGCATTTCCACCAACACCTTGTCTTTCGGTTTCACGCGGACCGGCTGATCCGCCAGAAGCTGAAAGAACCGGTTATCCTGCCTTATCGTGAAATCGTTCGCCACAGTTCTTTTCGTGCGCAATGAAAGTGTTTCGTCCAGACGATGCCGCTTTAGTAACGGTCTATGTACGTTTGTCCCGTTTTCAGGCGCGACAGCAAAGCGGGCGTTATGTTTGGGTACATAGACTTCAGCCAGGAATATGTTGGCAGCTTTCATTGTGGAAATACCGGCCAGACGCAGCTCTTTAACCAGGCGGTCCTGGTGTGTTCCAAAACCGCGCTCCACCCTGCCTTTGGCCTGTGGGCTATTGGCGTTTATCACCTGTATTCCCAATTCGCCCATTGCCCTTGTAAACTGCGTGAGCGGTTGTGCGTCCCTGAGATCTTCGTCCATGTCGGCCTGCCTGTTTATTTTGTAAATAGAATCTTTGTCTACATACCAGAATAAGGGGCGGCCGTTTATAAGCAGATAAGATTTGGTAGCGGTCATAAGGTTCAGTGTGTCTTCCACCGTGACGAATATAGCGTATAAGATGCGGCTGGTGGCGTCGTCTATGAAAACAAGCAGGGCGCACTTCGGCCCCCTGCCCTCAAACCAGTCATGCTCGGATCCGTCCAGTTGTACCAGTTCGCCCACGCATGAGCGCCTGGGCCGCCAGTCGCGATGACTGGGTTTGTTCTTTTTTGCCCGTCTAAGGCCTTCTTTAATCATCGCCTTTCTAAGAACGAACACTGATAGCTTGATCCCATGAAGTTCAAGCAGCTTTTCATTGGCAAATGTCGGCCCGAAATCAGAATATTTGCTCTTAACAAGTCCCATGGCTTCTTCCAAAAGGCCCGGTTCAAGTTGATGATTCGATGGCTTACCGCGAAGACCGTGAATTATTCCGGCATTGCCGTTTTTGCGAACCTTCTTGCACAAACGGCCTATTTGTCTTTCGGACAGATTAAGCTGGGCGCCGGCCTGGTTCCGGGTAAGCTTCCGCGCTATTACATTGCGCAGAACCCCGAGCCTGTCTATTTCACGATTGCTCATGGTTAATGTTTGCTCCATAAACCTCCCGGCTGGATGCCTTAAAGAGAGGTTTTAGCACATAACCAGGACATTTCTAAAAAACGCAACCAGGACATTTTAAAAAAATTTCGACATTTTTGAACTGGGCCTTGACAAGTCAAGTAAGTCCTGTTATACTCAATATGCAGTTCTGATCTTTTCGGTGCGCCGGTTCGGTGGTTGGTGCGGTGCTTCAGGTGTGCGGCGGTGTTTCGGCGGCTGTGCGGGGTTTGAGCCCGCGGCCCACGGCGCGGTTCCCCCGGTCTGCGCGGCCTCGAGTCAACGGCGCGGTGTTCCGGGCAGGCGGTTCCCGGGTTTCGGTGTGCTCGGTGTTTTTCGGTTCCCCGGCCCGCCCCTAGAGTGCGGTGATGTCAGCCAAGTGAAGAGCCCCCGAAATCGGGGGCTCTTGCTTTTATGCCTTAACAATACTCATATCCCGCTTCGTGGCAATATAATGAGGGCGAGTCACAGTTCTGCTGCTATTTTCCGGCCTTGTTATGGATATGGTCAATGGCAAAAGCCAGAACAGGGTCTTTTTGATCTTTAAATTTTTCCAGCTTTTCCGCAGTCACCGGTATATCGGGAAGGATACCGTGTTCGTCATCGCCTGGCTTTGGATGGGGACCTTCGAATTTCTTGATCGAAATAGAGTAGGGGATTGCGCTATTTGTGAGTTCAAGCTTTGCAATTTCGCCAAATGTAGCAACCACTCCACCGGTTTCAGAACCGATTATTTCACCGCATTCATAGTCCCGAAACATTGAAGTAAAGCAAACGGCGGAAGAAAATACCCAGTTGCCGATCAGCAGGTATGCGTTTCCATTGAAAAACGCGTCTGGTTTCTCAAGTTTTTTCTCATCGAAGTTAACATTAACCAGCATTCCTTCCAGGGACCTGAATTTCTCATTATATCCTGGTATAGCCTTTGTTTTTTGATCCATCGCGACTCGGGACAATTTTATCTGCATTTTTGAAAATGGGCGGATTCTCTTCGTGGTGAGGTAGCTTAAAATAAATTCTCCTATATTACTGTTGCCGCCTCCGTTTCTCCGTAAATCAATCAATAGTTTGCGTACTCCCTTTTTTTTAATATCCTGGAAAATTCCGTCTATCGCCTTTTTCTCACTGTCGGTTTGAATGAAGTTAGTATAGTTAAAGTAGGCGATATTTCCATCATCCAGATATGCGATCTGTGTGTTTGTCGACTGGGGAGAATCGGCTTGATGCTTGGATAACCGTTCAAACGTCGTAACATCTACAGTGTTTAAGGAAGTATCAATTCTATTCCCCGCGCGGCCGGTCGTTGTGATTAGGATTGTCCCAGTGGAAGGAATTATGCCGGAAAAAGCCCACCAGAATCGTTGGGAGTTCAAAGAGTGAGTGAACTGTTCCGCCTTATAGGGGATAATTTCGCCTGAACAACGCTCAATGATTGGCTTAATAAATCGTGAGAACGGGATATTGTTCATGGCAACAAGCTCCATATTTTCCAGATTGCTGGTTTCAGCCGCGGTTATCCAATATCTGCCATCCCGGAATTCAATGAGAAAGGGCGGGAATCGAGCGGCCCGGATAATTTTATGAGGGAGAGAATTATATTCAATCCGTGTGTGCCCGTCTTCGAACGCGGCCGCGCGATAGTAAAGTATATAGGCCAGATCCGGAACGGTTATTTCCCCCTGGTTGTCCAGTTTCCGTTTCACTTCTTCAGCAGTCCTATCTTTAAGTTCCAAATATCGGTCGACGCTCATTTTGGCGAGAAGATTCGGGTGGATCTCTTCCGCGTTTTTAAAAAATTCCCGGACATCGGCAAGAGCCTCCTCAACTGAAAGCCTGTCCTTTTTGCTCAAGATAAAATTCTCATTATAGTCGCCCTCATCAAGCTGTTTTTCCCCATCAAAAAGATGATATGAGCGGGGACCAGTGAAACGGTTATTGATATTAAATATCATTTCATTCGTGCTGGCCGCATAGACGGAACAAAAGATATCGGAATAGGGATTCTTCCCCACAAAAATAAAGCGGAATTTGTCACCTGAGAACTTTTTGCCCCCTACGGTCACGGAATTCCCCTGCCAATTGAAGGGCAATGGACGCATGGTTTGCCGCAGGAGGGGGGATTCCTTCCCGAATACGCTGTACAGAACAAATCCGTTCTTCAACTTATCACGCAGAACTTCCGGTTCTGTTTTTTTGGCATCAATGAGTTCGCCCTGTTTGAAAAACATGTCCCGTATTGATTTTATATAGGTTACCGCCTGATTTTTGTTCGCATCTTCCGGTAATTCATAAACAACGGGAATGCCCCCTCTGGGTTGTTCATATAAAGTAAGAGTGCGTGACCAGCCCGGTTGCATAAGACAAAAAAGTATTATTGCCGCAAATAAATATTTTGCACGCATTATCGCCTCCATAATTGTCGCTTCTGGATATTTTGAAAAATTCCGGCACGCGGCCTGATTTAGTGAAAAAGATTATATAACTTTCGGGTCAAAAATATCGCAAAACCGGCATAAACTGGTAGAATAGATATATAGCCGATAAAACGGCTTCAAACTGGTCCGCCTTAGGCGGACTGAGCGGGGGAGACTAAAACAATGACAACCTACTACTGCGCAAAAAATCCGAAGTGTCCCACAAAGACGTTAGATACCACACCTGTGAACGTGCCGACCTGCTGCAATATGCCGATGACGACCAATAAGAACAATACGACATGCTGCAACAACACAAACACGAATACCACTGCCGACACTAACACAAAAACGAACACAAACGATACTCCGAAAAAGAACTGCTGCTGCTGTTAACTAAGCGGTATCATCTTTTTTAACCCCATCACCTGTCCGCTTTAGGCCGCCAGGTGGTGGGATAAAAGACAAAGCGGCCTTGCCATCAAAAAGCGGGGCTGTTTTGTTTTCAGTTTATTTTCCGCCTTTATTTATCTATATTATGGATATGGCAGTCTCCGGCAATAATAAAAACGTGGTCCTGGTGCTTAAGAGCGACACGGAACTTAAGTTTCCGCACGCTCTTTTAATAAGCGCCTCGGCCGGATCGGGCAAAACATATACGCTTACCCAACGATACGTTCAGTTCCTGCTTTCGGAAAATATTCCGAACCACAGCCTTGAAAACATATTAGCCGTAACATTTACCAATAACGCCGCCAAGGAAATGAAAACCCGAATACTGGAGTGGCTGAAGGACATAGCACTCCATCCGGATTCCCCGAAAATGGACGAAACGCTGCGGCTGGTGGATATCAGCCGCGCTGAGGCCCAAAAAAAAGCCGTTGCCCTGGTAGAACGTATAATAGACAATTATTCCGACTTCCACATACAGACCATAGACAGTTTCATGACGCGTGTGATGACGGCTTCGGTGAGCGAGCTGAACCTGCCGCTTAACCCCGAAATAACCATGTCTTACGATGATCTTATAGAGTTGGCCCTGTACTCCATGTTTTCGCGCCTTGGCAGCGACGAAAAACTTAAAGCCAATATAGACACTTTCCTTAACATCCTGCCCGAAAAAGGCGCCTACCCCTGGAACCCGGTTCTGCGCATACGCGACCACTTCGCGGCTTTCCTTAACGAGGAAGGCAAAACCAAAGGTGAAATACTTTCTGACAACTCAGGTGTGTCCGGCAAGGCCCGCGAGAAACTTTGGGGGGATATCCTTAAATCCTGCGGTGAACTTAAGAAAAAAATAAAACCCGATCTTATAAAAGGCAGCCTGGCTTCGGCCATTGAAAATAAAGATATTAACGCTTTTCTCTCAAATTACAGTTTTGATAACTGGCTTTTGAACGGCCAGAAGAAAAACCGTAAAACCGGCGAATTCCCCATCGCGCCGGATACAAAAAAAGACCTGGAATATTTAAGCGAACAGGTCCGCCAGCTGCTTATGGCCGACGCTTTAAGCTACTTCCACCCGTACACTTTCATCTATTCCCGTTTCAAGGCCGAACTTGAACGGGTAAAACGCGGCAAAACCGATATTATCCATATAAACGATGTGAATAAAAAACTTTCCACCTATATTACCGCTAATGCGGCGCCGGATATTTACCTTAAGCTGGGAGAGCGCATCAATCATTACCTTATAGACGAATTCCAGGACACCAACAAACTGCAATGGGATAATTTCAAGCCGCTGATAGAAGAATCATTGTCCGGCCAGGGCTCGCTTTTTATGGTGGGGGACATCAAGCAGGCAATTTTCATGTTTCGCAACGCAGACTATAAAATAATGCGGGACATGCTTAATTACTCCGAGGGGAAAAAAGACCATTGTGATAATTTAGACCTGGCTTCAGTGGCCGGCAGGCTTGAACTTGTGAATTTGCCGCTTAATTACAGGAGCGGCGGTAAAATACTGGATTATGTAAACTCCGTTTTCAAACATGACCTTAAAAACCGCAAAGAACTTATAGGCGAGGATATAACCGGGCTCACTTCCTACGAGCAGGCTCCCCAAAAAGAGCGCGCCGCGGCCGGGGCGGTTCAAACCATTGTTTTAGAAGCGGAAGATATAACCGAAGACCAGGTTGAGCTCCCCGAACTGCTGAAAATAATAGAAAGCGCCCGCAAACGCTACCCCTTAAATGAAATAGCCATTCTGGCCGCGAAAAACAAACGCATAGAGCCCGTGGTGGAATGGCTTACCGCTGCCAATGTGCCGGTGGCCTCGCTGAGTTCTTTGGACATCCGGGAACGCCGGGTAATAGCGGAACTGCTTGCGCTGTTAAAATTCCTTGAAACCCCGGCTGACGACTGCGCCTTTTCCGCGTTTGTAACTGGTGAAGTGTTCAGCAAGGCCGTGGGAGTTAAAACTGAAACCGTTCGGGCGTTCATTTTCACTACTAAGCGCGAAGACCGTCACGCAATGCTCTACCCGGAATTTAAGAATGCCCCTGCCTTTAAAAAATACTGGGATGATTTCTTTGACGAGTTGTTCCGCAAAACTGGTTACCTGCCGCTTTATGAACTGTGCGCGCTTATTTATTCAAAGTTCGCGCTGTTTAAAAACTTCCCGGAGGAAGCCGCTTTCCTGTCCAAGTTCCTTAATATAGTTTCCGCGTCCCAGGCGGACGGCATAACCGGTGTGCGTGATTTTCTGGATTTCGCCGAAGGTGACGACGAAACCCGCGGCACGGCTTTCTCTATAATCCTGCCGGATTACCTTGAAGCCGCGCGGGTTATGACTTTCCATAAGGCCAAGGGCCTTGGTTTCTCGGTGGTGATAAATTTAATATACGAGGACCGCGACCCCGCCGACGCCATGTATTTTGATGAAACGCCGGAAGGCATAAAGGTATATAAAATAATAAAGAGTGCGGCCGCCCAACTGCCGGAACTGGGCCGGGTTTATGAAAACAAAAGAATTGATGACAATGTGCAGAATCTTAATACACTCTATGTAATTGAAACCCGGGCCAAGGAAGAGCTTTATAACCTGGTAATCCGAAAAAAACGCAAAGAACCGTCCAAAACCGTCAAGTCCACCGACCTTTTTGAGAATTATCAGTCCTCCGAAAATGTTGAAAAGGTAGCAGGTACCTTTTCAACATCACCTGCCGCCGTCAAAAAGGTAGCTGCTACCTTTTTGAAGCCGCTGGAGCCCGTGTCTACTTACAGCGCAAATTATGACAATATAACAGCTATACCTACGCTTAATTCCTACGCCGGTTCAAAAGAAGGGGAACTTTGCCACGATATTCTTGCCAGAATTGTGCCAAGTCACAAGTCACAGGTCACAGGTCACAAGCCAGATTCTTCTTCTGATTCTGAACTCTCAACTCTACACTCTACACTATCATCGCTCTATTCCGCTTGCGCTCCAAAATATCCAATTGAGTTTAATGAAACTAAAATAATTAAAACCCTGACTGCTTTCCTGGCCATGCCGAAAGTTAGGCCTTGGTTTGAGTCCAAAGAAGGCCGTACCATTAAAACTGAGGCCGAATTCGCGGATAAAAACGGCAATATCTCCCGCGTGGACCGGCTTATAATAGATAAAGATGCCGTAACAATAATAGATTTCAAAACCGGCGCAGAAGACACCGAAAAATACAGCAGTCAGCTAAAGAGCTACCTGACGCTCGCCGCAGAAATATATAAACTCCCCGCCAAAGGCCTGATAGCGTATGTGGATTTGGGGAAGATAATTGAAGTCAGGTGATTATCCGGAGGGGCAAAGGTTGGTGCGCAACTCCGGCCTGTGCCGCCTTAAAAGGGCCCTCTGCAGGCCCTTGACAAATAAGAATAATATTGTATAATATAATACAATAATATGTATTTAACTACTCAATATATTGCATGAATAATTACAGAATAGATAAGGCTGCGCTTTTCAATGAATTGTCGGCTTGGAGCGGCTTCTTAAAGAAGCCTGTGCGCCTGATCGCCTGCGGCGGCACGGCTATGACGCTTTTGAATATAAAGGCTTCCACCAAAGATGTGGATTTTATTGTGCCGGAAACAGCGGAATATAAATATCTGGCTGGAAAACTGGCAGATCTGGGATATCGTCAGGCCACAAAATACGGCTGGTGTAAAGGCGACAGCTTCGTGTTTGATCTTTATCCCGGCAATAGGGTATATGAGACCGAACTGTTGGCATCTCCGCTGGAGCTGGGCGGGCATAGTCTTTGTAAAGAATTTGAACGGATATATGTCGGGATACTTAACTATTATGATATTTTGATAACCAAGCTTTTCCGTTCCTCCTCTGTGGATATTGAAGACTGCCTTGGGCTTGTCCGCGTAGTTGGGAAGGAAATAGATTTGAAAGTTTTTGAGGACAGATTCCGGCAGACCGCCGCCTATGATACTTCAGAAGAGAAAGTTTTGAGATATTTGGAACATTTTCTTGGAATTTTGAGGAAAAAAGGCATTATATGAAACGCGAAGATTTGATAAAAAAAGTTGGTGAGCTAGGTTTTCAGCTTTTTGAGCCTGAGATGGCGCGGACGGCCAACATAACGCTTGCTGAAGTGGTCCGTAGCGGGGAGCCCCGCCTTTGGGAGGGGTTCCCTGTGATGCTGGCCAGCGCCGCCGAGGCTGGGGACTTTAAATATGAAGCTGTCAAAGCCCATCTGGACGCACGGGGCAGCGAAAAACTGACCGGACTTCTCCTTATGTCGGTGGCGCTGTATAAGGCGTTAGGCATGGAATTTAAGTGGGCTTCCGATATTTCCGGTATATTCACACGGCAGGCGGTTAAGTCTTATATAGAAAAGCTGAAATACGATGTTGATATAAAAATAGGCCAAGTCATCATCCCAGCCGATAAATTAAAATCGAATTTTATAATGTATTTCAAAAAGACCGGCGAGAGTATAAAAAATGCCATTTCCGCCAGAGAAGAACTCGGCTTTGAGTTCGCCATGTCGCGGATGTTTACGGCAAAGCAGAAGGAACTGTTCCTTAAAAAGTTAAGGCATGAAAAACTGACAAAGACCGAGAAGGAATATTTCTCGCGGGTGATTAAAAAGAAAGCGCAGGCGCTGGCCAACGAGGACCTTCACCGCCTCGCCCGCAAAGTGCTTGAATAATTTTAAGAGTCTAAGTCAAACCCGTAAAAAGTGTGATAACGCACGTGGATTTGTAAAAGGCAGTAGAGAGTAACTGATTAAAAAATTAAGGGGAGGCGATTTATGAAATTTTGGAAAATATATTGCATGGAAAGTGAATGGCCGGGTCTTTGGAGAAGATTTTTTCAAAACCAGGCTGTTGCAGTTGGCTTCCCACCAAAACGCCGAAATGGGTATAAGAAGGCGTGGAAACTTAATGACGCGGCAGGGGATGCTAAGTGGACGCACGCTCAAAACTGTTTTAAGGAGATTAAACCTGGGGATAAAATAGTTGTGCAATTGAAGGATCATTGTATTGGCCGTATTGGAGAAGTCGTGGGGCTTGCGATAGAAGATAAAGATTGGAATCCGCTTGTTAGGTGCAGTAAGCGGTTACCTACTGGAGAAATGGGGCGGAGAATTAATGTGCGGTGGAAATTGGTGGATGTTCCGCTTGATCCAGACATTATTATACGGCTGCCCGAAGATGCTCAGTTTACTTCTGGCTTGTCACGGGCGAGTATTTGCTCAATTCCAAAAACTGCCTTCCTTAAAATTAAAGATGCCGCCTCTAAAAAGGACAATTGGGAGGATCTTCTGCCGCATAAATTTAGTAAGGAAAAGGCAATTTCAGATTATCTTGGTACTTATCCACATAGATTAGATGAAACCTTTCACCCCTACCCTGATGCTAAAATTAGGGAGAAAGTGTTTAAAGATCATACTCGGGCTGATGTTCTTCTTGAGGATAATCATGGTAATCCAGTTGTGGTCGAGTGTAAGCAAAACACACCCCAACGAGAAGATATTTATCAGTTGAGACATTATATGCGGTTGATTTCCAGAGAGACAGGGGAAAAAAGAGTCAAAGGCATACTTGTGCACGGAGGAAATAACTGGCTCCCTAAGCAGGTGCAAAAATGTAGTCGCTTGAAGCCACCTGTCGAAATTGTGCGCTATAAATATTTGGTTGATTTTTTTAAAAGCTAGTAATGAAATGATGTGAATAAGTAAAGGGGCTGAAAAAGATGGCGTCTACTTTTTTCACCTAAGGGAGGAAATTAGGGATAGTCACCTGTTTTAAGGAACTGTGGTGAAAAAAGGCGCCGGGGCTTAAATTTTGGCGTTTTCAACACGACAGACGGCAGGCCGTCTGATGCGCATAGCGCTTGTTACGGCAGGGCTATAGGCCACTCGCCTTGGTCTGCTAAACTGTTTTCATGAGTAAGCAGACACTTTTAAGAGGAGGATAATCAGTCGGTGACAGATTGTCACCAACTAAGGAGTAAATCCGGTGACATAATACCTATTTTCCTGAAAAACACCACCCCAATACGTTGTTGCGTTCGTCTGCCAAGATATATGTGTGCCGGGCCATTTACAAGGAGTTATTTCAAAAGCTGCAACAGTTTAAACAAATGCAATTGAAACTTGAAGAGATTTTAAAAAAGCAATGGGGGTTTGATACTTTTAAGCCGCTGCAGAAAGAGGCGGTGGAAGCCGCTTTGGCCGGGCGCGACAGCCTGGTGGTTCTGCCCACCGGCGGTGGCAAAAGTCTGTGCTACCAGCTTCCGGCCGCCATGGGTAATAAGGGGCTGGTGCTTGTAGTTTCGCCGCTTATAGCCCTTATGGACGACCAGGTGGCCGCGGCGCGCGAGGCGGGCCTGATGGCGGACGCAATGCATTCAAACCTTGCGGCCAGCCAGCGCGGCGACACTCACTGGAGGTTGTCCGAGGGGATAACCGAGCTTCTGTATGTCAGCCCGGAGCGCCTGCTTGCGGGCGATCTGCTGCAATATATTTCCGGTCGCGTTGTTCTTGCCGCCGTGGATGAAGCGCACTGTGTCTCGCACTGGGGCCACGAATTCCGGCCGGAGTACCGCCGCCTCACTGAAGTTTTAGACCAATTTCCCAAAGCCGCCCGCATGGCTTTAACCGCCACCGCTACGCCCGAAGTGCAGAAAGACATCTGCGCCCAGCTGGGCCTGCGTTCCCCGCTGCGGTTAATAGGCCACCCGGACCGGTCTAACCTTGTTTACCGCGCGCTCCCGCGCCGCGACCAACTTGCGCAGGTGCTTGAAATTGCGTGCCGCTATGCCGGCCAGGGCGGCATTGTGTACGCCCAAACCCGCAAAGACGTGGAACGTATTGCTGAAGGCCTTAAAAAGGAGGGAATATCCTGCGCGCCATATCACGCCGGGCTTAGCGCCGGCGACAGGCTGCGTGCCCAGGACGATTTTGTGAACGAAAGGCTGGATGTTATTGTGGCCACTATCGCTTTCGGCATGGGCATAGACCGTTCCAATGTGCGCTATATTGCGCACGCAAACACTCCCCGCTCGGTGGAACACTACCAGCAGGAATCGGGTCGCGCGGGCCGTGACGGCCTTCCCGCGGAATGCCTGCTTTTGTTCGCCGCTTCGGATCTGGCTCTGCACCGCTACCTTGCCAAAAAAGATGTCAATCTGCCGCCTGAGAGGGAACGCGCCCTTGAACGCCAGTTGCGCGAAATAGGCCGATACGCGGTATCACCCGTATGCCGCCACCGCCTGCTCACCGAACATTTCGGCGCGCTGTATCCTCCGGTTGAAACTGCCGTGGAAGAATGTGTTTTTGAAGAGGCTTTTTGTAAAGATGCGGACGTGGACAGTTACCCGGAGCCGGATCAAACGGAAGGGTGCGGCGCCTGCGATGTCTGCCTTGGCGAAACAAAGGGCCTGCCGGATGACGAAGCGTTGCTAACCGCGAAAAAAGTTTTAAGCGCGGCCTGGCGTGCTGAAGGCCGCTATGGTACGGGGTATGTGGTAAATTTACTTCTTGGCCGCGTAAACGACCGCATGACCGACAATGGCCATGACAAATTACAGGTTTTCGGCCTGCTCAAAGATTCCGGCGAGGCCGCCGTCCGCTCCTGGATAGACCAGCTTATAGTGCAGGATTTCCTTGAAGTAACGGAAGAGGGGGAGTATCCCCTGCTGCGCATCACTGAAGCCGGGCGGGGCCTGTGTAACGGCAGGGGTGCTGTGCGCCTGGGTATGCCCGTCCCGCCGAAAGTTAAAGGTAAAAAGAAGTCCAAAGCCCTGAAAGGCAAATCCGCCTGCGGCTTGCCTGCCGACGAGGAACTTTTTGAGCGCCTGCGGGCTTTTCGCCGCGCGCTTGCCGACAAGGCCGGCATACCGCCCTATGTGGTATTCCACGACAGCGTGCTTATAGAAATGGCGTCCCTTAAGCCGAAAACCTTGGACGATTTACGCGGCATAAAAGGCATGGGCGAGAAAAAACTGGAAAGATACGGCCAACGCTTTCTTGACGCCATAGCCGGGCGGCCCGGGGAAATGGTAAAGCCGCCCGACGTGCCGGACCACACGAAAATTTAATTTAAATATTTTTAAAATTAGGCCTGTTGCAAGAGAATAGAAATGTCCTGGTTTGCGTATAGTAGAAGTGTCATGGTCGTAGTTTTTCTTTTTTGCTTCTTTTTTCTTTTTGTTTATCGTGTTGATAGTGTTTACAAGTAG
>Ga0209212_1006314_pt1 | contig 13616 bp, 11 predicted proteins | sample RifGroC2_FD_183996 | JGI IMG/M metagenome (GOLD analysis project Ga0209212, IMG submission 183996) | Groundwater microbial communities from Rifle, Colorado, USA - Groundwater C2 (SPAdes) (version 2) | ecosystem: Environmental > Aquatic > Deep subsurface > Groundwater | place: Rifle, Colorado... | reverse complement strand
CAGGCGCAGGATATTGCAAAAAAAGCCAAATACACGGAAAGTTTCTTAACCTGTTTTTGAAATATCAGGTAGATTAAAAAATAAGTTCCCAGCACACATACAAAAAACAATCCGAGATAGTTTATGCTACTACCCCAATGGTTCAATACAAATCTCCAGAACGCTGTACCAAAGGGTAAAAAGGCATAGATCGACCCCGTATAGATAGCAACAATCCCCCATCGCCATTCCAGGGACACCTTCTTTATAAAACCGTAATTAATGGATATGGCCATTTTTTAATTCACCACACTCCCACGGATATTTGGTTTTAATACAAAGGCAATAAAGAGTTCTGCCATCCCAGCGGAAAACCAGTTCATAAGGATATCCTTTACATCAAAAACCCGCATCGGCAGAAGCCCCTGAATAGACTCATCAATTAACCCCAATAAAAATACCAGAATGGTAGTGTAAAAATATACCCTCGTCTTCTTTACGTCGTTTTTAAAGGCCCAAAAGATTATACAACCCAAAATACCATATATCAGGGGATGAAACCTTTCGGGTCCTGTAGAACACATATATTTCAATATGGCAATACATGCAAAGGATATCAAAAAAAAGGCCATATACACTGCGGGATCTCTAACCTCTTTCTGAAAAATTAAGTGTACGAGAAAATACGCCCCCAGTACGCATATAAGAAACCAGCCCAGATAATTAATACTATCACCCCATTGTCTTAATACAACTTTCCAAAACCTTGGCCCAAACGGTAAAGATACATAGATTGCCGAAGTGTAAATAGCGACGATCCACCAGCGCCATTCCTGGGATATTTTTGTTATAAAGCCATGGTTAAAGTCGAGGGCCATGCTACAATTGCTATCAAAGTCTGAATAATTCTTGTTTTCTCTTCGTTCTCCGTGTACTCTGCGGTGAACTATTACGATTTTAGATTGCGGATTTCGGATTTGATGGTATCCAATCCGTACTCTGCAATCCGAAATTCAAAATTTTTAATGTACTATAACTTCACCGTCAGTCCCTGGGCCATTTTGATTTCCATGGCATGATTGACCGTCCACGCCGTACGGTGCGTTACCACATCAATCAGGGTACTGGCCGACGGCAATCCTGTCCCGCTCTTTTTGACACCGCCAAAGGGCAAATGCACCTCTGCCCCTATCGTGGGCAGATTCACATAACCAAGTCCATATTCACAATCATCCCGTATCCTCCTTGCCTTCCGGAAATCTTCAGTTATCACTGCACACGAAAGACCATAGTCTGTATCATTATGCACCTCGACAGCCTCATCAATATCTTTTACGGGAATGATTGCTACATGAGGCCCAAACACTTCTTCATGGAGCACACGGCTCTTCGGGTTGGTTTCCATGCGATATACAAATGGGGACATAAAATAACCTTTTTTATAGTGCTCACCGGTAAGCCTCCCACCGTCCAACAACACCGTTGCTCCCTCTTTTTTCGCCAGGTCATTGTAACGGGCAATCTTTTCCGTTGCGGACTGATTAATTACAGGACCCATAAATACGTCCTCATCCAATGGATTACCAATTCTCATCCTCTTGGTTATCCCAACAAACCTCTTTTCAAATTCGCTTAATACTTTTTCATGCACAATGAAACGGCTTGCAGAGGTACAGCGCTGCCCCGATGTCTTAAAAGCACTGATAATAGCCGCATTCACGGCAATATCAAGATTGGCGTCATCAAGGACAATCAGTGCATTTTTTCCACCCATCTCGCAGGCACACATCTTGTCGTGAAATCCTGCGACTATCTTCTTTATCCCAGACCCCACATCGTTAGAGCCGACAAACAATACCACGTGGGTATCCGGATGTTTTACCAATAAATCCCCGCAACCGCCGTGTACAACGTTGATAACACCCGGAGGGAAACCAGCTTTATGCGCATACTCAGCAATCTTATTTGCAGTACACGCCGTTTCACGAGAAGGCTTGAGGATAACGGCGTTTCCTTCCACTACCGAAGGGCAAATCAGCCACAGGGGAATGGCAAATGGAAAGTTCCATGGTGTAATTGCGGCAACAACTCCCTTGGGTTTTCTGCGCATGAATGCGTCTTTTTCAGGAATCTCAGAGTCAACCACGTCACCGTGAGGCATCCGTACCGTGCCAAATACGTATTGCACCATGTGGATGCCTTCTGTTACATCGGCACGGCCCTCAACAATTCCCTTCCCGCATTCTTTCGTTACTAATTGGGATATTTCTTCCCGATCTTTCTTTAATAGCTGGACAAATTCATCAAAATACTCACCGCGCTTGATACGAGATAATCTTCTCCAGCCATCATAGGCAGCATTCGCGGCACCGACAGCGCTATTTACGTCAGTTTCAGAAGAAAGCGGAAACGTCCCCAACACTTCATCGGTATTAGCAGGATTTCTACTCTCAAATCTTTCACCAGAAGTACCATTTACAAATGCCCCATTTATGTAATTTTTCCCTTCCATAGTCTTTGCCCTCCCAGTCAAAATGTTTGTAGAGGATTTATCTTTAATTAATAGAGGTTAATCACTCTAAGACAGTGTCAATAAATAAAGGTATCATCTCGGTTAATGCGTTGAGGGGTGAATGAACGTAAAATCAGCACAAAGTTGCTACCTTTATTTATTGACTCCTCCTAACTTTCTTTAAACAGCTTCAACTGTCCAGTGTTTTCGACTTCTTTTGAACATAGCTCTATAAAATGATCTAAAACATCATCATATTTTCTAAAAAAGACTTTAATGGTCTTCTTAGTCGAATCAACCCAACTTGCTTCATTTAATTTTACCAACTGTTCGCAAGCACACAATACCCATTCTTTTTTAGGAATTTTAGGCTGTCTTTCATTATTGTCACCATGAAGCATACGAAACGAAAAGCCTTGATGTAGTTCTTCAACAATCGAATCAATTTCTAACACTACGTCTATTTTCTGTTTTTTTTTGAGTTTTTCAAATTTGGGATACTCAGATGCACATCGCAGAACAACATTCGCCCATATAAGTTCTATCAAGTATGGAAGCGGGGGTTTGCTATCATAAATCTTTATTGTCGAATAAATTTTAACAAAGACTTCCATTGGCACTTGTACTCCATTTTCTAGTCTTCCATTAACCTCATTTTCAGTAAGGGAACCCAGCACCGTCCGAAAGAAAATAAAAGACCTTCGTTCGGGTGACCTGTTAAATTCAATAATAATAAACGGCCTAGTAAACTTAATTACTGAATTTTTATGTTCTTCGTAAAACTTGCGGACAGGAACTGCCCTTGATTGATGTAAAATTAAGACAATGTCATGAGAGTTAACTTTTCCATCATCAGAAGGCCATCCCGTCAAGTCGTCATCATATGCCATTAATTGTTCAAATGTTTTCATCCAACGCTCTTTTTCCATAGGAAAACTCTTTTTTACTTCACCAAGCACACCACTTTTCGACGGTAAAAAGGCTACAATATCTGGAGTCACATGAGAAATCTTTTCTCCGTTTAGGTCCATGACTTTTTGAGAAGATGGTTCCAGGCGTCTTCCTTGAAATACAAGCACATTATCCTTCATTTTCTTAGAGACAGCGTCATAGCGATAAAAATTTAAAAAGCCGATGATTGCATGAATGGTTTGTTCATAGTCATCGATTTTATCGCGAAATTCCTCCTGAGCACTCATTTCGTAGCCTCCGCATAATCCTTGATTTCGCCTTCAGCATAGGTGTCAAACACATGATTAATAAGCCTTTTAATAGCAGAAATAGAGCCTTTCATTTGCGGAACTATAACTAAATGATTTGAATTTAAGACCCAGAGATCAAACGTACTCCCATCATAGTAATCAATTACAGACATATGTATATACGGATTGCCATGCAAGACTGAAACTGAAGCTGTTTTAAGCTGTCTCATCGCCTGGATAAACTTAGCATTTTCTGAAATCTCTGAAAATTGTTCCTCTCCAAAGTCAATTACAAGAGGTTTTGCATGAAGGTCAGAATTTTCACGCCTGCTTCTATGTCCAAATATTTCAATATTTTCATGAATAGTTTTGCAGACAGGAAGAACAAATGCTTCAAACACTTTCGAGAATATATGATTTGTTCGTACGATACCTTGTCGTGTAAAAGAAATCTCTGCAATCCTGGTAGAGTTTTTTCTTACTTCGAATTGCAATGATTGAAACCACCCATTATTTTGATATACCCAGTTAAATGCCTCTGTTAAATCCATATCCGGCCAACTCACAATTGGCATTACCTTTTTATGTTTCCCTTCTTCCTCAAAGCGAAGCCTCTGAGAGGCACGAGTAATAATAAGGTCTGTAAATTGATTTGTCGCTTGAAATTCATCCAATAAATTTCTAAGTTTTTTATGTGTTATGAAGGTCATAATAACAGTTGGATAAAGACCTTGGATGAAAGGAAGTAGCACTCTTCGAAAGAAATCGCTCGATTCGATTGTCAGTGCTACATATACCTTTTCATATTTTGGATGTTCATAAATGAAGAAACGCCCCGATTCTTTTTTTTCTTCATCGCCATCCTTAAAACTATGAGTTAACTCAAATAATTGAACCCCTTCATTTTCATTAATTAATAATGCATGCCTGGAGCCACCTATAATTTTAGGAAACCATTCTATTGGTGGTTTATCGCAACTGAATGGAATAGCACGGGCAGATAAGGATTTGGCGGCCAAAATCGAATCAATGCCCTGTATCAAACTTTCGCGATTATGACGACTGTTGTAAAATGGAGTAATAAAATCAAATCTATTCATAATAATATTTTATTCAATCTTCCTTGCCCTTTTCAATCATTTCCTCAACCTTTTTCTTTGCTTCTCCTAACAAGGCTTTGGCCTCACGTTTTGCTCTGTATGATTCTTCAACCAAACTTGATATGTGCTCCTGCTTTTTGGTATCAATAAATGGGATGATAAATTTGTCTATGTCGCACGGATATAACTCTACCTGTGCAGAACCGGTTACCAATCGTTTTGTCTGTAATCGGCCGATCATTGAATTTAGAACAACACTAACATAAATAGGATTTTCTTCACGAAACCGCAAGATGTTTACGTGATTGCTTCCCAAAGTCCTGTCATTTTCAAGATAAATATTTGTACGTCCTACATAAGCTCCCGTAGTATATGTAAGGATATCGTATTTAAAAACTCTGGCATTGCTTTGTAAATTCCAATTTTGCTCATGAGTTCGTTCAGAATTCTCGTAGTCCAGATGCTGTTCCAATATGTGCCTACTGTTGATTACTCTCAAATTTCCCTCTTTAACATAGATGGGTTGTTCTCCTCTAGCGTTAAAACTACGGAATTCTTTCACTTGTCTATAATACTTTGCTTTCTTTTTGATAATTAATAACAAATTGTTGTACTTTGGTTGGTAATATTCGGCGTCGATGCGGTTGGCAGCAATAGTATCGGCAGAATTTACTTCATAACAAGGATCATGAGAGAGGTCAATATCCTTTATGCCAAGTTCTTCCAATAATAAAGTTTCAGCTTTGGAATATAAAATATTTGATTTTTCAAATAATTCGTACGATTTTTCTATAATATTTTTAATTTCGGTTTCGAATTTTAAAGAAAAATATGGCAATCTTATATCATAAAGATAATTAGGTGCAATATGCGGTTGGGCCATACCATAAGCGCCCCGCTCCAATAAATATTTTCCATGTTTTGTATTAAGAAACGTTGCAATATAACTGCCTTCTATTCTTCGAGGTCTGAGTATTAAACAATCGGCACAAGCAAATATATTCGCAGGCACTCCTAAATAAGTTGCAGTATCTCCAAAATTCGCACCTGATCGAGTCATACAAACATCACCATACTTTAAATTATTCCTTTTTAATGCTTTGTTCTTACTTTCTTCCATATAAACACTGGTACTAAAATCTAGCCTATTATTTCTAATATTCTGTGCTAACAAAATTTGAATGCCTTTTTCAGAATATAATCTTTTTATCTCTGTTGGATGAATTATTTCCTCTAAGTACGTTCGCAATGAGTCCGCATCGCCGATTAATGTAATGGTCTCTAAATATTTTGGCTGGTAATATTCAGCATCAAGCCTTGTTGCCCCTTCCAAATCATCGCTTTGGATTATCGAAATATTATCTGCAACTATTTCAGCCATTATTCCTTCCAATACTCTTTTGAAACGTTATAAGTATTTGCTAAATATTCCTCACTGGTATCTATAATCTTTTCAGCCTCTTTTATATCTTCTTGAGCAATATCGGCGTTGATATAACTTTCAAAATCATAATCGCCCATCTGCCTTTCTTTAAATAATTTTCTTATTATCCTGGTAAAAACAGCAGGGAATTGCTTCGTTCTTATAAACTCCTTGTTAAAAGCACCTATTGTCTGGGCATGTGTTGAAAAATGCAATCCTTTCGACAACAGCACAGCGGAAATAGCGTGAAACACTGCGTAGTAAGAACGGGAAACGGAATCATTGTATCTTTCATTGTCAAAATCTATTTGTGCTGTTTCCAATTTTTCACGTGACTTGAAAAGCATCGCCTTGATAACGCTAATGTCACCAACGGGGTTCATAACCAGACACCTTCTTTTAGTATATTTAATCCAATGGGAAAGCGTTTTTTCTTTTCCCATTCTTTTTCATCACAGAGAATTTCTGCAATTAAAGCTTCGTACTTGTCTAAAAACTCAACTCCTATATCCAAAAGTATGTTTTCATCTGTCTTTCTTCTTTTATCCACAACAATCAAAAAATCATAATCTGACCCTTCGGTAAAATCGCCCCTTGCATGTGAGCCAAACAGAATAATTTCCTTTACGTGATTCCCCAGTTTTTTTCTCACATTATTTGCGAAATCTTGAGATATTTTGTCTAGCTTATTTCTTTTTACCCTGCGCAGGCCTATATGCTTACTAACGAGTTTTATTTTTTCCATATTTCGTCTTTCCCTCCGCAGCTAACGGAATTTCTGCAGGTTTTGTCGCTTCAAATCTATAACTTTCTCTCCAGAAATCAAATCCCTGTTTTCTGGCAAACTCTACAAATTTATCTGCGATGTAATCCAGATCGTGATCAACAATCAAATGGCCGTGTTCATCAAGCATTAATTCGCCATTTTCATTTTTTTTATAAACGTATTCACCTGAATTATCCTTGCCAGATTTTTGGGATGTTGCCATAAAGATGGGATAGGATAGTTCTTGGGCGCTTTTGGATTGTAACCAAAACTTGTGAAATTCTTCTAAATCCTTTTCATCATTCAAAAGGATATTTAATCTGCCGCTTAAGGTCTTCAAACCAAGGGAATATTTCTTTTCTGCAAGGCTTTTTTGGAATGCTTTTAGTTTTTTGGTAAGTTCCTTTTTCTTATCACGGGTTGCAAGAGTAATTTCTTTTTGCAGGGCTTCGATTTCTTCTTTCAAAGTAGCTATGGATTCCTGCAAATCTTCAACCGTTTCAGATGCTTTTATTTGCTCATTGTTAGATTCGTTCCGCTCACTACAAGTTTCTTTTTCAACTTCCGGCACTTCAACTTCTTCTGTTTCTTCATACGTTCCATAAAAGGAGTTGAGGAATCCAACGAGTTCTTCCGGCAAAGTTTCTTCTGTCAATTCTTTTTGTTGGGCAAGGGCCTTTATTTTTTCAAAAAAGCGTAGCCATTGATTTTCATATTTGCTTTGAACAGCATCTATCTTTTTAAGTTCTTTTTCAGTATATTTCTGCAGGAACAACACACTGGTCTTGGTGCCGGTGTGAGGCTTGAAGGTATTGCCGTGAAGACCCACCACGGCAAGGATTCTGGCTTTCTCCATAATAAATTTTCTGATATATTCATCATTGGTATTATTAAGTCTGCCTTGAGGCAAGACAATCGCCATTCTCCCGCCGGGTTTTAAAAAATTCAGGTTTCGCTCTATAAAAAGAATGTCTCTTCCAATTTTTGAAACAGTCTTGCCTTTTTTCTCAGCAAGCAGATAATTTTTGAGTATCTGTTTTTCTTTTATATTTCCGGCAAAAGGTGGATTCGTAAGGAGTATGTCAAAATCAAAGTATCTGAAATTTTTCTGGTTATCTTCATCTTTTGCCCTGTCTTCTGAAAATCTGGTTAGCATCAAACGAAATGCGGATTTCCCCTCATCGTCCCATGATGAGGGATCAAGCGAATTGAGCTTGTAAACATTGCTCTTACCATCACCGGCAATTAAGTTAATCGCCTTTGCAATCTTTACTGACCTGTTATCAAAATCAATACCGAATATATTATTTTGAGCAAATTCCCTTGCATGTTCAGGCAAACCACTGGGAGACGTCGGCTCTCCAGCTATATATTGTATGGTATGAACCGTAAAACCACAGGAACCTGATGCCGTGTCAATTGCTTTTTCTGTTTCCTTTGGATTGAGCATCTTAACTGCCATATCAATGGCGTAGCGGGGCGTGAAGTATTGTCCTTTCGCTCCTTTAGCCACCTGAGTAACGAGATATTCAAAGGCTTCGTCAATAACTTGAAGGTTGGAGTTGAAAAGTTTTATATCCTGTAAAAATGATACACATGTCATCAAATGACTGGGCGATAGGTCTATCTTATCCATAGGATTAAATACGCCCTTCCACTTGTTTGTTGCATCTTTAAAAAGATTATTTATTTTTTGGTATATCTCCTTTGGCGACTCTCCATAAATTCTAAAATGTATCCTGCCATTTCGATTTCTTATATTTTTAGCAGCCCATTCATCATACAGTTTAGCATAAATCAATTTGAAGACTTCTTCAAAGGCATCAACTCCGGCGTTGGCTAAAACCAAATCTTCGAGGTCGAGAATGATACTTTTCAGGGATACTCGTTCTTTGACGAGCTTGTTTTCTTTTGTAAGTTTTTCAAGTGTCCACAACTCTGCAATTACATCTTGCAAAGATTGGTCTACCGTTGGAATGTCGGAAATATTCGTGAATACATTTGGTTCTTCTCGATGGAGTATAACTAACTCAGAACCATTTGTCCAAACGCCTATAGGTGAGCCTTCTGCATTACAATAGGATTTTAATTGTTCTATGCCATCCTTACGGTTAGGCTTTTTAACTTCAACTATTATGAAAGGATGTTCAAGGTCTTTTTGCAACACAACAATATCGGCTCGCTTATCAAAAACACCCGAGCCAAACCATACATCTTTTTCAACCTGAATACGTTCTTTTGGATAGCCATAATTATCTAAAAGTTTTTTTATGAAGAGTTGACGGACGATTTCCTCAGGTTTAGCGGAGCGTTCTTTATCAGATCCAAAGCACTTAAGATGTGGTTTACCATTTTTTTCGTAAAGGTTTATTGATGAAATAAGCTTTTTATCAAACAATCCAAGACTATGTTTAGTCTCTGGACTTTTAAATATTTCATCAATAGTGTATTTTGGCATTTATCATAATCTCCTGTTCATTATCCTTCTGGTTATCAGCTATAGATAGCGCCTTTTTAAAGATATGTTTTTATTAACCGTGAATCATTGTAAAATAGTAATATCACTCCAAACTATATGTGTTTGTACTATAGCGAATAAATATTTCCTATAGTAAAGAGTTTTAAAGTCATATTGCAAGGGAAAATAATAAAAGTGTTTCATTTTAAAATAATTTTCTGATATTTTGTTATAGTTATGAAAGTACTCGGAATAGAAACGTCTGGGAATATCGGCGGTGTTGCCGTTTGCGAGAATAAGCACATTATCGTCGCTAAGAACTTTGGGGCTGGCATGCAACACGGGAAAGAATTGATTCCTGCCATCAGAACAGCACTCCACGAAATCGGATGGAATCCTGGAGATATCGACCTGATTGCAGTCGATGTGGGACCTGGTTCATACACGGGACTGCGAGTTGGGGTGACCTGCGCAAAGACCCTTGCCTATGCACTAAATAAACCCGTTATTGGCGTACCCATATTTGACATTATAGCCGAAAATTATGCAATAGGTTCCATCCCCATATGCCCCATCATTGATGCCAAACGAAACCATGTCTATGCCTGCATTTACAAGCTAGAAGGTATTCAGAGAAAAAGACAATCTGAGTTTCTGGTGATTCAACCGGAAAAACTTTTATCTATCCTGCCACGCCCTGTAATTGTTTTCGGGGATGGAGTTAAGCCTTACAAAGACATATTTCAACAAAAAGATATCATCATCGATGAGATAGAACATGTGAAACCAAAAGCAGAATATGTAGCTATATTGGGTGAAAGGATGTATGAATCAGGACATCGATGCGAAGCTGACAAATTACTTCCTCTTTATTTGCAACGGGCAGAGGCCATTGAAAAACAGGAAGGCAAAAGTAAGCCGATATAGCATTACCACTCAAATAGTTTCTGTAATTTTTTATTAACCTGGTAATAAAAGCCAACACAACGTGACGATGTGAACCAATTGGATCAGTCAAGCATACCGCGGGTCGTAACTTTGCCGATGTTAAATCATCAAATGGGAAAAGCACCAGAACAACTTTACCTTTGACCCTGGAAAGGTTTTCCATCGGATTGAGTATAAATATCCTCTTCCGGTTCCTTCAAAAAATCAAAAGCTGGACTGGTAGTTGCTGCATGAAGCCACTCTCTTTCGTCTATATCGGTTTCTTCAGAAAACAAAATAATCACACGAACCTTGCCCTTTTCAGCAATTGGAAGTGGTTTATCCAGAATAATAAGTCGATGCTGATCGTCTATGGTTCCTGTTGTTTCTATAGCCTTCATTGTACCTTTCATGTTTAACCTCTTTCTATGATACAACGTTTACTATAACTTCCTCATTCCTCTGTAATTGTTAATATTTGATCGGCTGTAATATTTAAAAATGTCTGTACCTTGCCGCCTGGCCACCGTACCTCCAGTGTATCAATTGTTTCATAACTATTTAAACCAAAGTGCACCCACAGGCTGTCCTGCGAGCAGAAACCCGAACCGCCGTCCACTTCCCTGATTTGACTGATCGTGCCGGTTGTCACCTTGACCCTTGCCCCAATCCCTGCCCTGTTGCTTTTTGTACCCACCGTCTTAATAATAATCCAGTGATTACTATTTCCATTATTTCGATAAAGAACGTTTGGCTCACGATAATTAACTAAATAAAGGTCCATATCCCCATCGTTATCATAATCTCCCCATGAAGCTCCTTCGGCATGCCCTATATACCGAATACCTGCTTCTTCCGCAATATCAGTAAATGTACCATTGCCATTATTCCGGTACAGGACGCAGGCCTGAGATGCGCCAATGCCACCATTCACAACATGCAAATCCAGATCGCCGTCATTATCGTAGTCCACCCACGTCACCTCAGTGCTTTCATCCTCATCACCAACACCGGCGCTATCTGTCACATCACTAAAGGTGCCATCTCCATTATTCATGAACAAAACATTTTTTGCGCTGGGAAGGACATCCATCAAATTTGCAATAAAAACATCCATATTCCCATCGTTATTATAATCACCCCAGGCTACTCCAAATCCTCCCAACGTATTTCCGGCGCCCGCCGTGCTGGTTATTTCTGTAAACGTACCGTCACCGTTGTTTTTATACAAGATACTGGGCGTATTCTCGGGTGAAGGTAAGTTAGAATTATCAAAATTTAATACATAAAGGTCCTGATAGCCGTCATTGTCATAATCGCACCATGCCGCCCCCATCCCGTTCCCCAAATCACCCACTCCTGCTGTATCTGTCACATCCTCAAAGGTGCCGTCTGCCTTATTTCTAAACAGCTTATTGTGCTGGCCCTCGCAAATCATGACATGGGCATTGTTCGTTACGAAGGCATCCAGGTAACCGTCATTGTTATAATCAGACCAGGCCACCCCCATTCCGAATGCGATATTTTCCACACCTGCTTCCTTTGCCACATCAGTAAAAGTACCGTCACCATTATTCTTATATAATACTTTTTTTGCACCAAAACCAGGGCCTACATCATTGACCAAAAACAAATCGAGGAAACCATCGTTGTTATAATCGCCCCAGGCAATATCAGCGCTTGCATCGGTGTTTCCCACATCGGCTGCATCCGTGACATCGGAAAAGCTACCATCACCGTTATTCTGGTAGAGTATATTTTTGTCTTTATAATTTGATACATAAAGGTCAGGCAGGCCGTCGTTGTTGTAATCCCCCCAGGCTGCGCCCATCCCTCGCGCTGAATTACCTACCTTCGCCGTTTCCGTAACATCGCTAAATGTTACCTGTGATACCACTATTTCTGGACAAATGCAGATTATCAGCAATATGAACAAAAAAACAATCCCTGTGAAATGAAGAATGTTCGATTTATTATTTATTGTATTCATAGACTTTTCTAGAAGAGTGACGAGTGGCGAAAAGCGCGTGTCGAGAGAAGCGTCACTCGTCACCTGTCACTCAACACATATATCCACCTTTGCGGGTTCTGGTTTGCAACCTGAACCCTGATATTTTGTTAAATCATTAATTCTGTATCGTAATAAAATTGCGGGTTAAAGTTATTCCGTTTAAGTCCTCCTTAAAAAAGGGGGACTTCGTCGTGAGCTCAGTCGAACGATTCTGGGGGTTGTGTTTTTTCTGGGCTATCCCCGTTTTCACGAGGACAAGTTTACAACCCCCTTACCCCCTTTTCTAAGGGGGATTTTACGCCGAATCCACCTTTAATGTATTTGTAAATGGTGGGTTCGCTCCACTTAACCCACCCTACCCGAAACCAGCATGAATAAAATGAAAATTCCTATACAATCAAGTTACAAACGTGAACCCGCTGTAAGCATTGCTTTCGTTCACGCACTATTTAATTATCACATTAATATCTTTTGTAATCTCAGTATTGCTGTCTTGCGTACGAAAGGTGATAACGTCTTTCCCCTTTTCATTCCCTGCTGTTACCGTGAATTTCGCCTTGCCATTCTCATTTGTTTCTGCGCTTTCATCTACGGAGACTTTTTTATTTCCAGCAGATGCATACACTGTATGTCTGGCACATGGCTCGTTATTTTCTCCTTTCACCGTAACGGTGACTACAGCGCTCTTTCCACGTTTTATTACTAATTTTTTTGGCTTCACCTTTAATGTGGAAGGCACGCATTCGGCTACCAATGAGATGATAGCTGTATCGGTGTAAATATAATCCCCCTCGCTTGTGCCGTCACCATTAGCCTCGTTTCCAGCCGCATAAAAGGTAATCGGGCCAGATACGTTCTCTGAAGGCGCTGACCATTGTATCGTCCAGCTTGATTCTGCCGTGCCTATGGTCGTATGGGCAGCATATTGATCACGGTAGGATTCTGTTTGTGTAGTATCATCGGCGCTCGTAAATGTACCTACTTTGGTGTTAGTCGTATCCATGGCCGTTATTTCAAAGCCATGGAGAGAAGTATTAGAATTAGTAAATTTAACAACGATATTTGTTGTCTTGCCCTTTTCGTACGCAGAAGGCGCTGTTATTGAAAATGTTGCCTTGCCCGTATTCAAACCGTAACTATAATGGCATGGAGTTACATTACAGGTAAAACCATTACAGATATCGTTGGGCGCGCCTGTACGGCCTGCAATAGGACCCGCAAGAAAACCGTATGCAGTG
>Ga0209212_1006313_pt1 | contig 13616 bp, 15 predicted proteins | sample RifGroC2_FD_183996 | JGI IMG/M metagenome (GOLD analysis project Ga0209212, IMG submission 183996) | Groundwater microbial communities from Rifle, Colorado, USA - Groundwater C2 (SPAdes) (version 2) | ecosystem: Environmental > Aquatic > Deep subsurface > Groundwater | place: Rifle, Colorado... | reverse complement strand
TGCCCTGGTATGTTTAGGTATTTGGCTGTGTTACAGCGCCAGGAGTAATATGGATAAGATACTGGCATTACTCTGGCCTATCTCCTGTCTGATAGCATGCGGATTCGAGCACTGTGTTGTCAACATGTGGCTTATTCCCATGGGGCTTGTTTTGAAAGGCAACAGCGCTGTACTGGCAGCCGCAGAAAAGTTTCATGGCGGGAAAATAGACCTTTCGAATCTCACCTTCTTTAAAGGATTTTTAATTGATAACCTGTTCCCCGTTGTCTTTGGAAATTTATTCGGTGGTATCGTTCTGGTTGCGGGTGTGTATTGGTTTATCTATTTGCGCCCATCTAAGAAATAATTAAAAGGAGATATAAGATATGGCGGAAAATAAAGTTCCAAAAACTATCCAGGTTATCGATATCGATGCCTATTCACCCCCGCTAATCGCATCCCGAATTGACAAAGTAGCAACGGTAAAGGCGAAATTAAGTTTTGCACAGACTCTTTTACTGGGAATACTCGCCGGGGTCTATATTGCCATTGGCGCACAATTCGCCACCTTTGTAATCAGCGACTCCACCCTGCACTTCGGACTTAACTCTCTGATTGCAGGTATTGTCTTCTCCCTCGGACTTATGTTAGTCGTAGTTGGCGGCGCAGAACTCTTTACGGGCAATTGTTTAATTATTATGGGTTATATTAGTAAAAGGATTACAACGTACGAAATGCTCAATAACTGGACTGTTTCATTTATCGGCAATTTAATAGGCAGTCTTACAATGGTCTGCTGGATGTCTCAAACCCATCAATGGGAATTTTTTCACAATATGGTCGGCGCAAAGGCGCTGCTTATCGCCAATACAAAGGTTAATCTCTCTTTTTCGGCTGCTTTGGCAAGGGGCGTCCTCTGCAACGCAATGGTATGCCTTGCAATCTGGCTATGCTTTAGCGGCAGGAGCGTGGCAGACAAAATCCTTTCGATTGTTTTCCCCATCGGAGGTTTCGTTGCCAGTGGATTTGAGCACTGTGTTGCAAACATGTACTTCATTCCCATGGGTGTGGTATTAAAAAAACATCCTGAAGTAGTTGCTGCTGCTGAAAAAATGGCAGGAAAAACCCTAGACCTCTCTCAGCTTACCTGGAAGGGATTTTTTGTAAATAATCTTTTCCCTGTCACTTTGGGAAATATCGTCGGCGGGGTTATTCTTGTCGGTATAGTGTTCTGGTTTGTCTATTTGCGGCCTCACCTTAGCTTGTCTTTTAGCGTAAAACAGGACTTTTTCCCTGATAAAAAGTAACTTTTTGTGAATGCTTAAATAATTATCTTGAAAAAATCCCAGCATGAAATAAACTATTACGTAACAGTTTACCCCCACCCTTTGGGGTTGTCCAAAAGGTCTCTGCATATGCAAAATATGTAGGGGCAATTCATGAATTGCCCCTACAGGTTGCATGCAGGAATTGTTTTGGGAACTTTTTGGACAGTCCCAATATGGTGGTGATAAGCGTTCCCCGCCCTTGGCGGGAGGGGTTGGGGGAGGGGGTGAACTGTTATACTATTACCAATAAAGTTGGAGGTGAAGTGCCTTTTTATGCATTACTACTCATAGCATTCGTATCTCTCACAGCATCTGCTGTAAGCTATTTTTTTGCCAAAATAAAGCTGTTCTCATTTACACTCCTCTTGTTTTATACGTCTAACACGTTTCTTTCCTTTTTCCTGATATACAACAATCATGCCGTCTTTTTTTACACGATTGTTATATTCCTTATTGTCTTCCCCATAATATGTCTCACCCTGTTTGCTCTCGATGTACACTACGGACTGTTTTGTATAGACACATCTTTTGTGTTGGTTCTCATTTGGCTATTAACACCCATATTTTTTATCGTAAACCTTGTTTCTTATATCTTAAAGGTAATTCATGCCTGAAATTTCCAGGAAAATATTCATGAGCGCCGGAGACCCGTCGGGGGATATCCACGGCGCGAACCTCATGCACTGTTTACTCGAAAGAGATCCCCATATAACATTTTACGGACTCGGCAGAGAAAATATGGCAAAGGCCGGGTTACATGGCCTCCACGATATGTCCCAAAAATCCTTAATGTGGCTTCACGCCTTGACAGAGCTATCAACCTTCTTGAGGATGAAAAAGGATTGTATTCACTTCCTAAGGCAGGAAAGGCCGTGTGTGGTCATATTGATTGACTATTGCGGTTTCAATTTCTATATAGCCAGCGCTGCCAAAAAACTCGGGATTCCCGTGATTTACTATATCAGTCCGCAACTCTGGGCACATGGGCCGTGGCGTGTGAAAAAGATGAAAAAACTGGTAGACAAACTGCTCGTTATTTACCCTTTCGAAAAGTCCTTCTATGACAATGCCGGTATTCCTGTCACGTATGTAGGGCATCCGTTATTCGATGAAATTCATAAAGAGGGTGTTGATGAAGGGATTGTTACAGAACTAAAAAACCAACTTGGAGAAACTATCGTTTCTTTTCTCCCGGGCAGCCGCAGACAGGAAATCGTTCGTCTATTGCCATTGTTCCTGCAATCAGCGGCACTGATACATCAAACAATTCCCTCGGCACAATTTCTCATTTCATGCAGCAACAAACAACATTTTGATCTTATGAGCGGCATTACAAAAGAATTCAAAGTCCCTTATAAAATTGTTGTAGGAAGTGTCCATGAAGTAATCAAGGCATCCACCCTTTGTATAGCAGGCGCAGGCACAATTACATTACAGATTGCCTATTATCTCAAGCCGATGATTATCGCTTACAAAATTTCTCCGTTTGCCTATTTTATCGCCAAGCCATTCATGATCACCCCTTTCATTGGACTCGTGAACAAACTCGCCGGCAAGATGATTGTCCCAGAACGTCTTATGTACAGAGCGAATTCCGCCTGGCTTGTCCATCAGGCGATCCAGTTACTGAACAATAATCAAAAAAGACAGGCTTGTATTCATGAGTTGTCCCTGCTCATGGATGAGATTGCAAAACCGGGGGCATCCAAACATGCGGCGGACGAGATATTAAATCTGTTAGGCTCAAAGCCGAGTTAGAAAGTCCCCTCTTGGGAGGGGTTCGGGGTGGGTAAGGCGGTAATTCGTGAAATATCACTGAGATTTCACGACCAAGGAACCCACCCCTAACCCCTCCCAAGAGGGGAATAATCCATGCCACCACCAATAACCCGCATGAATAACATGAAATTTCCTATACAATCCAGCTAACTGCACCATTCCCCGCAGCGCCAATTCTTTCAGCACGCCACAGGAATTCTATACAAACATTTATGAATCTGTTCGGGATGAAAGACAAAATGAGAAGGACGGTCGTAATGCCATTCTTTCCCGCCGGGAACGTGATGTTCCAGGTAAGGCCATTTGCAAAACGGGTCTATTCCTAAAGCCTGGATAAGCTTCTTGTTGTTCATCGTAACGTTTCCTGCCCTTGGGGGCATCGGGCCTGCTTCCTTTCGCATGCAACCTTTTAACAGATGCGGGGCATATCCGCCCACCTTGTTTACGATCTGTCCTATCTGATAAAGGCTGAGATGCCGATGAGAGCCAAGATGATAAATACCCCTGATTTTGTTCCCAAGGGCAAGCTCTGTAACTTCATTGAAATCCTCGCAATAAAACGGCGACCTGACCTCATCAAAATATAATGTGGCTGGATTATTCTTTTTAAACCGCGACAGTATCCAATCAATCGCCCCCGCATGCCCATTGACGCTGATTCCCATGGGAAGCGATATACGGAAAATCGCGGTTGCAGGATTTTTCAGCATAATGATCTCTTCGGCTATCGCCATAGTCTTGCCGTACATCGTGACGGGCGACACCGGGTCGTCTTCTGTATAAAGCCCTTCTGATTTCCCGGGAAATACCAGGTCTGTAGAAAGATGAATCAATCGAATATCTTGATCCCCTATTACTTCCAGTATATTTAATGCCGCTTGCACATTTACACGATACGCCAGCACAGGATTCATTTCACAGGACTTCAAGGCACACGACCCCGCCCCATTTAAAACCGACTTGAACCGCCTCTGTTTCATCAAGGCCGCAAGCCCCTTGCGGTCTTCTATATCCAGAGGAATGATCCCCTTCTCACGCAGCGGCCAGTATCGGACAGGACGTATGGCAGTCACATGGTCAGGGTATTTTGCATGAAAATACTTAAAGGCGCTGTAACCGGGCACCCCGGTTACACCGGTAATTAAAAGCGGTAAAAAAGATGGCAACGTCATGGCATTATTTTAAGATGTTAACAAAAACTCTGATAAAGAACTACTGAGCTGGAATCAGATGAATAAATGCCTCATCAATCGAGAGATTTACTGACATTCCATGAGTAAGCTTAAGTTCCTTTGCCACGATCCGGCTCATACGTATTTTAAGGATTTCATCTGGTGTAATCAATACTCTAATTTCCAGGTCTCTTCCAATGGGATGAATAGACTCTATTGTTCCAACAAAAACATTTTTACCCTGCGGCATATGATATGTGCTAAGGTGGATGGCGCCTGGACGAATGCATACTATTACAGGTTCTCCCTCTGATAATTCTAAGTGAGTATATGTTCTTAAAACAATGTCATTTATCTGGATTGTTACCTTATTTCCAAATTTATGAGCAATCTTTCCTTTTAATATATTTTCTGTGTTTAAAAATTGTGCAACAAATAGGGTTTTTGGCTTATAAAAAACCTCATCTGGATTACCAAACTGCTCTATCTTGCCGTTGTTTAGAATACCCAGTCGATCAGCCATTTCCAATGTTTCCTGCTGATCGTGCGTTATATAAACCATGGTGATGTGCAACTTCTTTTGAAGGTTCTTAAGCTCTGCCTTGATCTTTTGTCGTGTTTTTATATCCAGAGCGCTTACCGGCTCATCCAGGAGTAAAAGCGATGGTTCAATTATCAATGCCCGCGCCAATGCGACCCTCTGCATTTGTCCCCCACTCAATTGAAATGGGAAATGATATTCAATGCCTTGCAGACCAAAATCATCGATAAATTGTTTTACTTTTGTTCGAACAATATGCTTAGACACTTTACGCAATCGTAATCCAAAGGCAATATTTTCAAAAACCGTATAATTAGGAAAAAGCGCATAATTTTGTGGCACATACCCAATATTTCGTTCCCCAGGACTGACATAAGTAACTTCTATTCCATCAATGAGTACACGGCCGCTATCAAATGCCTGCAAGCCCAAAACGCCTAAGAGCAAGGTTGTTTTCCCACTACCGCTGCCGCCTAGAATGACAAATAATTCGTCTGGAAAAATTTCTAAAGATAAATCATTCAAAACAGTTTGAGAACCAAATGCCTTTGACACGTTGATCAATTGTAATTTATGCATGGATTCTATGGGTAGATTCTTTAAAAAACAATTTTATGACCGTCAGCAAGATAAAGGTAAGAAACTCGAGAATGATTGCCAATGCAATGGCTTTATCCATTTCCCCTTTTTGAGTGGCAAAATAAATTAATACCGACATCGTTCCTGTAGCAGAGGTTAAGCCTCCGGCAAGGATTAAGGTGGCTCCAATCTCTCCCAAGCTCTTTGAAAGCGCCATGACAAGCCCTTTCAATACTCCCCAGATAGAAAGAGGGAATATGAGTTTGTAAAATACCTGAAATGGACTCGCGCCAAGCGTATATGCCACGTTTTCGATATTTTTATCTACACGGTCAAATGCCTCCCGGACAAAGCTAATCATGAATGGAATACTTACAAAGAGTTTGGCTAAAACTACGGCAGCAAAAGTATATGGTATATAAATATGAAAATGATCGAGAAGCTTGCCCAGAATACCCGTTCTGGATAACAAGAGCAGGAGGATTAGACCGTCTACACCTGGCGGGAATGATAGGGGCAAATCGACCACCACGGTCTCCAGGGCACGTTTCCCCCAGAAGGTCTTCCTTGAAAGCACGTAGGCCGTGGGTACACTGAAAATAAAAACGAGCAGAGAAGCAATAAAAGAGGAACCAAACGTCACGGCGATAGAAACAAGTACCACACGGCTACTCATCTGCTGAAAAAAGGCAGACGGAGTTGTTGTAAAAAAAAGTGACCCGATAATCAAAAACATGAAGGCAATAAGAATGAAAGAAAAAATGTAATTAATGCCATCAAACGTCCTATTAGCCGTTTTCCGATAAAATTTATTCACAAAAGTGTTTTTCAACGTAAAAAAATTTCCTTATATGTGCATAGTAACCTTGATACAATAGGTACGTGTTATGCTTGTTTAAAACTTCGTTATTGTACCACTATCATAGTTCACCACCCAGATGTTAGTACCATCAAAGACCACTCCCCTTGGATTTAAACCTACATTATAAGTGCCGAGCACGGCTCCATCACTCACTCTAATTTTCGCGACATTGTTGCTTCCAGCATTCGCCACCCAGATATTGGCGCCATCAAAGGCTATCCCATATGGGTAAATTCCCACGGAGTAGGCGCCAAGTACAGTTCCATCGCTCGCCCGCAATTTCGTAACCTTACCACTCTCATAATTTGTCACCCAGATGTTGGTTCCATCAAAGGCTATCCATTTTGGAATCCATCCTACTGCATAGGTGCCGAGTACCGTTCCGTCACTTGCCCTCAGCTTCGTCACACTGTTGCTATTAGAATTTGCAACCCAGATGTTGGCGCCGTCAAAGACCACCCCTCTTGGATCAAAGCCCACACCATAAGTACCAAGAACGGTTCCATCGCTCGCTCTTAGCTTCGTCACATTGTTACTGCTGGAATTAGCCACCCAAATGTTGGCACCATCAAAGGCCACTCCATACGGCTTGAAGCCTACGGCATAGGCACCAAGCACAGTTCCATCACTCGCCCTTAGCTTCGCCACATTATTACTATTGGAATTAGCTACCCAAATGTTGGCGCCATCAAAGGCCACTCCTCGTGGGGCGAAACCTACGGCATAGGTACCAATAACCATTCCATCGCTCGCCCTCAGCTTCGTCACGCTTACACTACCAGAATTAGTTACCCAGATATTTGCCCCATCAAAAGCCACTCCATATGGGTAAAAACCTACCATAAATGTAGAACTACTGTGGTGCGTTGATTCATACCAGCGTTCGAGTGCTTCGAATCGCGAATCCACCGATTTCTGATTGTCTTTTTTTGCCTGCGACTCTTGGTTTCCACCTTGAGCCACATTGTCCATGCTGAAATTGTAAGCTCTCAAGGATAATGAATTAACCGCTGCCAAGCTTGTAATGATGGTAAGTAAAATCAACACGATAATAAAAATATCCTTAAAGACTTTCCTCGCTGTATCCTCTCAGATTTTTGTAAAATTAGTAATCATTTATACAATCAGACTCCCTTTGCGGTCAATATAAAAGGGGTGTGCAATTGTCAAGACAATATATCTTTTGAACATTTAATAAATTTACTTGACAAAAAATTAAACACTTAGTATAGTTCCAAGTAATTAATAAATCAAGGCGATGGAGTTCGCCCAACTGCTACGCTTGTAGCTGATAACTCCTATTGAAGCTTGGTACTTCGATAGGAGTTTTTTTATTGGAAAGAAACCCCTTGTCGAAGCCAATGGTTTTGACAGGGGGTTTTCTGTTTTAGCCCCTGTTCAACTTTTATTAGGAGGGGCGAAATGGAAAAGGTTATTGGCGTTAAGGATCTTCAGCATGCCGGGCTTTTAGGCACTGAGTATACAGAGTTAGATTTGTACGATGCCTTTATGATGTATTTGATTGTGAATGACAAATCGGACGACCGCATTATTTTGCTACATGGTAATTTCGTACTTGATAGTAAGAATTGTTTCCAGATGGATACCTGGCTGGTTTGAATTTTTAAAAATCTCATTGTAAGCGATGGAGTTCGCTTAACTGCTACAGAGTAGCTGATAACTCCTATCGAGGAAAGACTTCGATAGGAGTTTTTTTATTGATAAAACCCCTGTCGAAGCCCATGGTTTTGACAGGGGTTTTTTGGTAAACAATGCCCTTATCCTAAATAACTTTTCTATGAATGGAGGTTTTTTATGAAAAAGATTGAGGCGATAATCAGACCTGAAAAATTCGATATGGCCAAGGATGCCTTGCTCCATTTGGGTTACCCAGGAATGACCATTACAGAAGTAAAGGGTCACGGCAATCAGAAAGGCATCAGCGAGATGTGGCGGGGAAGAAAATTTCGGATAGATTTACTGTCGAAAACGAAGATCGAGATTACCGTCAGGGATGCCGATGTGGAAAAGATTGTCAACACCATCATTGATGAATCCAAAACAGGAAGTATCGGCGACGGGAAGATATTCGTGTTTGATGTAGAGAATGTGTATCGTATTCGTACGAGCGAGTCGGGAGAAGCCGCAATCTGACAAAAGTATAATACATCTTCTCGTGGAAGTACTTTTAGCATGACATCATTAACAATTATAAGGAGGTCGACTATGTTAACAAACACTTTCTTTATATGTCCAAAATGTGGTAACGTTGAAAAATTTAAAGTATTTACCAGCAATTTTCAGGTTATCAGTCAATCTCCGGAATTAAAAAGTCGTATTGAAGAAAGCAATGTTATGCCTAATTTACGAGGGTATGACAATTATATTGAATGCCAGATGTGTTTTAAAAAATTAGAGTACGACCTGGCGATAGGCATCGGCAAAAAATATCTTCAAAAAAGCATGCGACTTTACAAATAAAATCTTTGCTATGGCAGAAGAGCGCAATTTCACAAAAAATATGCAAACCATGAATACGGACACGGCATACTCACCTCCTCAAACCGCAGCTATCGTTGAAAATAAGGCTGTGGTAAGGGCGAGGTTGCGTGTTACACAAACCTTTGCATTAAGCATTATGGCTGGAATATTTGTTGCCCTGGGCGCTCAATTTGCCACTTTTGTGACAAGTGACTCTACCCTGCATTTTGGATTAACCTCTCTTATTGCCGGTGTCGTATTTTCTCTCGGTCTCATACTGGTTGAAACTGCCGGCGCTGAACTCTTCACAGGCAATAACCTTAATATTTTAGGCTATCTCAGCAATCGTATTACAACAAGGGAATTGCTCAGGATATGGGTTATTGTATACATAGGCAATTTTATAGGCAGCCTCTTGATGGTCTGCTGTATGTACAAAACACATCAATTTGAATTTTTTCACAATATGGTAGGCGCAAAGGCGCTGCTTATTGCCCATAAGAAAGTAAATCTATCTTTTACAGAAGCCCTGGCAAGAGGTGTGCTTTGCAATGCACTGGTATGCCTTAATGCCTGGTTGTGCTATAGCGGAAGAACTTTAGCAGATAAGGTCATTTCGGTTATATTCCCTATAGGAGGTTTTGTTGCAAGCGGGTTTGAGCACTGCGTTGCAAATATGTATTTTATCCCCATGGGTATGGTTTTGAGGAAAAACCCTGCTGTAGTGGCCGCTGCGGAAAAAATGGCAGGGAAATCATTAGACCTTTCTTTACTTACCTGGAAGGGGTTTTTCATACACAACCTTGTGCCCGTCACTTTGGGAAATATTGTAGGCGGGGTGATTCTCATTGGCATCGTGTTTTGGTTTATTTATCTGCGTCCCCATAGCGGCGATTTGTCCCCCGAATTAAAACCAGACTTTCCCAAGGATAAATAAATTTTTAAAACTAAAATACCATGACATTCTTTTGTCCTGTATGTTGGAAGGAGATTAAGACGATTGATAGAATCTGCCCTTGCTGTGGCGCTGACATATCAGGGTATAAAAAAAAGGACTTTGAGAAAAAATTGACACATGCACTCAGACATACAGAGCCAAAAATTACACAGCAGGCTGTTTATATTCTCGGCAGACTTAAAAGTATTAGAGCTGTAAATCCCTTATAACGCTCTTTGAGCAAACAGACGATGCCCTTTTAAAAATGAAAATTCTCGATTCCCTTAGCGAGATAGGAACACCAGAAGTTAGGAATTTTATAATTAAAGTGTTGCTTCAGGCGTGGCACAGTTAAAAAGAAAGGCAAAAAGTGGGTATCTTATGCTGAATAAAGAACAAAAAAGAGGACTCACAATTGCCCTTCGCATTGTTGAAGAAAATATGCAGAAGATTGATCAATTATTAGAAAACAAAACCTATGAGGGCATCCTTTATGATACGAATTGCAGTGTTGCCCCTGATGCGAAAGAAGAGATTTTAAAAAGAGTATCCTTCATTAAGGCTAGAATAAACTATATTTCAGACATATTTGTTCTCGAAAAGGAATATAGAGAGAGCTTGCGGAAGATTTTCGGCATATTGCCCTCATGCTGGGAAATTATTGAGAATGTAAAATCAAAGAGATTGAAAAGATATGGTGATGTCCAGAATGGACTTGATATGGTTCTTGACCCTCAACTCAATGCAATTACTGATTTAATCCTGGAGATGGAACAACTTTTAGGAAGCATATCTAAATAGAAAACTTCGTAACAGTATAGTTTTTTGAAAACATCCATAATTGAAAATGTCTCTGTGACAATATGCAGCGGCAATTCATGAATTGCCGCTGCAGGGTTTAATAAATCTGCTTGACAAAAAATTGAATACTCAATATACTTTTATTTAAATACGTCCATGCGATGGAGTTCGCTTAACCGCTATAACATAGCTGATAACTCCTATTGAAGCCAGATACTTCGATGGGAGTTTTTTTATTGATAAAACCCCTGTCGAAGCCAACGGTTTTGACAGGGGTTTTTTGTTACACCTTATTTTAAGGTTTAGGAATTCCAAATAATAATTCCTCCCCCTAGATGGGGGAGGTTAGGTGGGGGTGAAGGAAAAAGACTAATCATCCTCCCCTAACCCCTCCCATCAAGGGAGGGGGTTGTTTGTAATTTGTGTCGCCGAAGGCCTAATTTAATAGAGGAACATCTGTTTTATGTTAGAAGAATTTATAAAACACAAGGCAGAAATACTAACCGTCATTGAAAATATAGAAACACTGACAAAGGAAGATGTGGAAGCGACAGACAACCGATTGCTTACGGTCAAGGAACACCTGTTATCAAATAGCTTCAACCTGGTAATCCTCGGTCAATTTAAAAGGGGCAAGACGACTCTTATTAATAGCCTGATCGGCAAGGAAATACTCCCTTCCTCCGTAGTACCATTGACGTCCGTTGTAACTATTCTCAAGCACTCTGGTGAAATTAACTGCAATATTTATATGCAGGACGGCAGTAATAAAATTGTTCGCTTAGAAGAACTTGCCGATTATATTACAGAAAAAGGGAATCCCAAAAATATCCGGAGTGTGCGATGTGCGCGGATTGAGTATCCTTCTCCTTTTCTTGAAAAAGGGATGCTCCTGGTCGATACGCCGGGTGTGGGATCAACCTTTCTGCATAATACGGAGACGACCTATGAATTTTTAGATCATCTGGATGCCGCGCTCTTCCTCATGAGCGCCGACGTTCCCATCTCACAGGTTGAGAAAGAACTCCTTGATACGATAAAAGGTTCTACACAGAAGATATTCTTTGTGTTGAATAAAATTGATAATCTAACACCGCAGGAGATCGAGGAAATTTCTGCCTTTAATAAACACGTTTTAGAAGAGATGGGGTTTACCGTCCAGGAAATATTGCCTATCTCCGCAAGAGAAGCGCTAAAGGCAAAAGTGACCAATAACGAAGTCCAGCTTTCGCAGAGCGGTCTATTGAACCTGGAAGAGGCGCTGAATCGGTTTCTTTCCTTAGAAAAGGGGAACATCGTCCTCAATACAGCCATATCTAAGATAAAACGCATTATAACACAAACATTATCTCAAATAGCCATTGAGAAAAAGACATTATTAGCCTCCGGGGAAGAATTGGAAAACAAGCTCAACACATTTCATAAGCTTGTCGCAAACCTGAAACAGGACAGAGAAGATATCACCTATCTGCTTAAGGGCGAATCTGACAAGCTGTGTTTAAAGGTAGAGGATTTACTAAAGACCTTTGAAGAAAAAGAAATTCCCAGGATAAAACAGCGCCTTCAGGATTTCTTCGACAAAAATTCTGACGCCAATTCAACGACCTTGAGGGACGAGATCCAGCAGGTTATTAAGGAAGAAGTCATTAAGGGATTTGACGTCTTTAGAAAAGATACGGAGCAGATTTTTTCGAATACCCTCCAGGAGACTTTTACACGTTTTACGAAGCGGTCAAACAATATTGTCAATGAGTTTAAAACGGCGGCAGAAATCCTTTTCGAGGTGGCTATGGACCCGCTTGAATTTTCTGTAGAACTGACTAAGGACGCTGGTTTTTATTACGTGGTCCAGGAATATACCGCCCCAACCGACGAAGAGGTCAAGTCCATTCTGCGCACCTTTCTGCCAAAATCAATGAGCAGAAAGATGGTTCTCCGTGAGATGCTGGAAAGGGCGCCGTCTGATGTAAGCCGGAATTGCGGCAGGACACGCTACGACCTCACATCAAGGATTCGCAAGACGATTGACTATTATGCAAAACAACTGCAAACGCTTGGAAGCGACCTTACTTCACAGATAGAACAGGCCATCCAAAAAGGACAGGAGAGACGAAGGGCAGGTAGTGAGTCTATACGGATTGAGATAGAGTTCCTGGCGAGAAAAACCAAAACCTTAGAAGAACTTAAGGAAAAGCTGCCGCATGTTTGGAATGCTGTTAATCCAGCAGAGGTAAAGCCAAGACATATAAGAACGGTCATGTTGTAGTCATGGAGGGGCTGAAAATCTTCAGCCCCTACTATTAATCATTGTTACAGGAATTCAAATGTATTTCTATTGTTATCACTGCTGGTCTGACTTTGAAGAATTACGCGATTACTGCCCAAAGTGCGGGAAGGAATTGTCTTCATTTTCGGCGTTGAATTTTCACGAAAAGCTTATCCGAGCCCTCGATCACCCGGAACGCCTGACTTTACAACGGGCCATCTGGATTATTGGCAACCTGCGGTTGGGAAAAGCTGTGCCCAAGTTGTCTGTTTTATCCAAAAATTGTCAGGACTTTGTAATAATATCAGAGATTATAAATACCCTAATCAAAATAGGCAGCGCTGGGGCTGTTAAGATCGTGGAAGACTTGTCAACGCATCCTTCCAGCATCGTCAGAAAATATGCCTCAGGGGCGTTGCGTTCCATTGCGGGTTCAGGTTTGTAACCCGAACCCCCCATTTGAAAAAACCCGAAGGCTTGCGACTTGAAAGTCGCGTTACAGTGTTGTCGGAAACAACGTTTGTTGGCGATGTTATTTGTACAGACGCAATGCATTGCGTCTCCACGTTAAATAAGGAATGAATAATCTATTGTTTCAATGCCCTTTTCAACACTTTACCTGTAGGGCCGTGGGGCAGTTCCTTGAGGAATTCGTAATATTTGGGGACTTTGTAATGTGGTAAACGTTGCATACAGTAATTCTTGATTTCTTCTTCGGTGCACGTAGCGGACGCATGCAATGCTATGAATGCCTTTGGCGTCTCGCCGCGAAGCTTATCCGGCACGCCAATAACAGCTACCTCGAAGACCTTCTCATGCCCGCTGATTACCTGTTCAATCTCATTTGGTGATACATTTTCACCGCTGATGATGATTAACTCCTTTTTTCTC